>Ga0209254_10003488_pt1 | contig 14346 bp, 13 predicted proteins | sample FrelakmetDIP11DI_FD_187148 | JGI IMG/M metagenome (GOLD analysis project Ga0209254, IMG submission 187148) | Freshwater lake sediment microbial communities from the University of Notre Dame, USA, for methane emissions studies - DIP11 DI (SPAdes)... | ecosystem: Environmental > Aquatic >...
CGTGGGTAAGGGGTCTCGCGGGCGCGTTCGTGATCTGGCCCCTGTGGGCGGCCCTCGTGGAGCTTCGCACCGCCAGCCCCTGGCTCCTGCTCGCCATCGCGGCGCTCGTGTGGATCGCCGACATCGCGGCCTACTTCGCGGGCCGGCGCTTCGGCCGCAGGAAGCTCGCTCCGGCCATCAGCCCGGGCAAGACGTGGGAGGGCGTGATGGGCGCGCTCGTCGCGGTGCTCGCCTACGGCATTCTCCTCGACGTGCTGGCCCATTCCCGGGTCACGGTCCTCACGCCCTTCTTCGACGGACTGTGGGGCGCCATCGCCGTGCTGGCGATGCTCGCGCTCGCGGCCCTCTCGGTCGTGGGCGACCTGTTCGAGTCGTGGATGAAGCGCGGGGCGGGGCGCAAGGACTCGAGCCGCCTCCTGCCGGGCCACGGCGGCGTGCTCGATCGCATCGACGCGCTCACTTCCACGCTCCCGGTGGCCGCGCTCCTGGTGTCGTTCGTATGAAGCGCCTGACGATCCTGGGCGCCACCGGCTCCATCGGCGAGAGCACGCTCGACGTCGTCGCGCGCCATCCGGACCGGTACGCGGTCACGGCGCTGGCGGCCAACGGCAACGTCGAGAAGCTCGCCGCGCAATGCGAGCGCTTCCGGCCCCGTTACGCGGCCCTCGCGGACGCGAACGCCGCGCACCGGCTCGAGCGCGCCCTCAAGGACAAGGGCGTCGAGACCGAGGTCCTGGGCGGCCCCGAATCGCTCGAGCGCGTGGCCTGCGCGGCCGAGACGGATGCCGTCATGGCCGCCATCGTCGGCGCCGCGGGCCTGCCCTCGACCATCGCCGCCGCGCGCGCCGGCAAGGACATCCTGCTCGCCAACAAGGAGGCGCTGGTCGTCTCCGGCTCCCTCTTCCTCTCGGCGCTCGCGCAGGGCGGCGGACGGCTCCTGCCCATCGACAGCGAGCACTCGGCCGTCTTCCAGTCGCTGCCTCGCGGGTTCACCTGCGGCCGGGCGGGCGAGGCCGGGCGCGCGGGCGTTCGCCGCATCCTGCTCACCGCCTCCGGCGGGCCGTTCCGGTCGACGCCGCTCGAGCGGCTCGCGGCGGTCACGCCCGACGAGGCCTGCGCCCATCCCAACTGGGTGATGGGCCGCAAGATCTCCGTCGACTCCGCCACGATGATGAACAAGGGACTCGAGGTGATCGAGGCCTACTGGCTCTTCGGCGCGCCGCGCGAGGCCCTGGAGATCGTGATCCACCCGCAGAGCGTCGTGCACTCGATGGTGGAGTACCTCGACGGCTCGGTCATGGCGCAACTCGGCCAGCCCGACATGCGCACGCCCATCGCCTGCGCGCTCGCCTGGCCGGAGCGCATCGAGGCGGGCGTGCCGCCCATCGACTTCACCGCGCTCGCGAAGCTCGAGTTCGGCACCGTCGATGCCGCCCGCTTTCCCTGCGTGCGCCTCGCGTACGAAGCCCTCGAGCGCGGCGGCACGGCCCCGGCGATCCTCAACGCCGCCAACGAGGTCGCCGTGGAACAGTTCCTGGCCGGGCGCCTCGCCTTTCCCGGCATCGCGCGCGTGAACGAGAACGTACTAGCCCGGATCGCGGTCGAACCCCTCGATTCGCTCGACACCGCCTGGCGGGCCGACCTCGCCGCGCGCGAGGCCGCCCGCGAAGAGGCGTCGCGCCTCGGCCCGCCGGCCCGCTGACCGGCCCTGTACTATCCGTCCATGTCCGGCGCCTTCACCACCATCCTCGCCTTCATCGCCACCGTGGGCCTGCTCGTCGTCGTGCACGAGTACGGCCACTACCTGGTCGCGCGCCTGGCCGGCGTGAAGGTGCTGCGCTTCTCCGTCGGCTTCGGCCGCGTGCTCTGGTCGCGCCGTATCGGGGCCGACCAGACCGAGTGGGCGCTTTGCGCGGTGCCGCTCGGCGGCTACGTGAAGATGCTCGATACGCGGGAGGCCGTGGTCGAGGAACGAGCCGGTCGGGACAACATTCCGCAGTCCGACATTTCGCGCGCCTTCGACGTGCAACCCGTCGGCAAGCGCATCGCCATCGTGCTCGCCGGCCCGGCCGCCAACTTCCTCGCCGCGTTCGTCCTCTACTGGGCGCTCTTCGTGACGGGGCTGCCGGGCATGAAGCCCGTCGTGGCCGAGCCCGCCCCGGGCAGTGCCGCCGCCGCGGCAGGCCTCTCGAATGGCGACGTGGTCGTCGCGGTCGGCGGGAGCGCGGCCGGTTCCTGGACCGACGTGCGCTGGCTCCTGCTCAAGCAGTCGGTGCGCGGCGGCTCCGTCACCCTGGAGCTCGAGGGCGCGGGCGGTGGCCGCGCGACCCGCAATCTCGACCTGTCGGGGCTCACCCCGGAGGACCTCGACAAGGACTTCCTCGCGAAGCTGGGCATGAGGCCCTTCGTGCCGCGCGTGAGCCCCACGCTCGGCCGCGTGCAGCCCGGCGGGGCGGGCGAGCGCGCGGGGCTTGTCGCGGGCGACCGCGTGATCACGGTGGACGGTGCGCCCGTCCGGAGCTGGACCGAATTCACCGCCCGCGTGCGCGCCTCGCCGGGCAGGCCGCTCGATCTCGAAGTGGAGCGCGCCGGCCGTCGGATCGAGGTTCGCGCCGTGCCGGAAGCCGCGGGCAGCGCCACGCCGAAGACGGGCCTGCTGCGCGTCGAGCCGGGCGCCGAGATGAAGGAGGCCTACGAGCGGCTCCAGACCACGGTGCGGCTCGGCCCCCTGGAGGCCGTTCCGCGCGCCGTGCACCGCGTCTGGGACCTCTCGGTCTTCAGCCTCGAGATGCTCGCGAAGATGGTGACGGGCCAGGTGTCGTGGAAGAACCTCTCCGGGCCCATCACGATCGCCGACTATGCCGGCCAGACGGCGTCGATGGGCTGGGTGTCGTTCGCCGGCTTCCTCGCCCTGGTGAGCGTGAGCCTGGGCGTCCTGAACCTGCTGCCGGTCCCGCTGCTCGATGGGGGGCACCTGGTGTATTATTTGGTCGAGATCGCGAAGGGTTCCCCCGTCTCGGAGCGCACGCTGGAAATCGGCCAGCGCGTGGGGCTCGCGATCCTGGCCGGACTCACGTTCTTCGCCCTCTACAACGACATCAACCGGCTCCTCACGGGCTGATCCCCTGATGCCTTTCCGCCTCGCCCGCCTCCGCTTCGGCCTCGCCTGCGCGCTCACCGCGAGCCTTCCGGCCCTCGCCATCCAGCCGTTCGTCGTGAAGGACATCCGCGTCGAGGGCGTGCAGCGCACCGAGGCCGGCACCGTCTTCACGTACCTGCCGGTGAAGGTGGGCGACCGCATCGACGACGACAAGTCCGCCGCGGCCATCAAGGCCCTGTACGCCACGGGGTTCTACTCCGACGTGCGGCTGGAGGCCGACGGGGACGTGCTCATCGTCTTCGTGCAGGAGCGCCCGGCCATCGCGCAGATCGACATCGAGGGCGCCAAGGAATTCTCCAAGGACAACCTGAAGGACGGCCTCAAGCAGGCCGGCATCCAGGAATCCAAGATCTTCGACAAGTCGATCCTCGACCGCGCGGAGAAGGAGCTGAAGCGCCAGTACACCTCGCGCGGCTTCTACGCCTCCAAGGTCACGATCACGGTGACGCCCCTGGAGAGGAACCGCGTCGCCCTCAAGTTCGACATCGAGGAAGGCGAGATCACCCGCATCGCCGACATCAACATCATCGGCGCGAAGGACTTCACCGAGAAGCAGCTGCTGAAGGAAATGCAGCTCACCACGCCGGGCTGGCTCACCTGGTTCACGAAGGACGACCAGTACTCCAAGCAGAAGCTCACGGCGGACCTCGAGTCGCTCAGGTCCTGGTACCTCAACCGCGGCTACCTCGAGTTCAACATCGACTCCACCCAGGTGTCGATCACGCCGGACCGCGAGAAGATCTTCATCACCATCGCCGTCACCGAGGGGCCGGTGTACCGGACGGGCGACATCAAGTTCGCCGGCGAGCTGATCGTGGCCGAGGGCGAGCTGCGCAGCCTCATGTCCCTCAAGACGGGCGACACCTTCTCGCGCGAGAAGATCGTCGAAAGCGTGAAGCGCGTGACCGACCGCCTGGGCAACGACGGCTACTCGTTCGCCAACGTGAACCCGGTGCCGGACCTGGACCGCGACAAGCGCGTGGCGAGCTTCACCCTGCTCGTGGACCCGGGCCGCCGCGTCTACGTGCGCCGGGTGAACGTCGTGGGCAACTCGAAGACGCAGGACGCGGTCGTCCGGCGCGAGCTGCGCCAGCTCGAGTCGTCCTGGTACTCGCTGGACAAGATCGCACGCTCCAAGGAGCGCCTGCAGCGCACGGGCTTCTTCTCGGAGGTGAACGTCGAGACGCCGGCGGTCCCGGGCACGCAGGACCAGGTCGACGTGAACATCACCGTCACCGAGCGCAACACGGGCAGCCTCAACTTCGGCCTGGGATACTCGCAGGCCGACAATCTCACGCTCCAGGCCTCGATCTCGCAGGGCAACATCTTCGGCTCGGGCAACCAGCTCGCCTTCCAGGTGAACAGCGGCTCGGTGAACAAGATCTACAGCCTCTCGTTCGTGAACCCGTACTGGACCCCGGACGGCATCGCCCTGGGCTGGGACCTCTACCGCCGCGACGTGGACACGCAGTCCCTGTCCGTCTCGACGTACCAGACCTCGACGACGGGCGCGGGCGCCACCTTCGGGGTGCCGATCACGGAGTTCGACACGATCCGCCTGGGCCTCGCGGCCGAGCGCACGCTGCTCAAGCTCGACCCGGCCTCCTCGCCGCCCCGTTACCTCGATTTCGTGAACCAGTTCGGCGAGTTGACGAACACGCTGCGCGGCACCTTCGGCTACGCGCGCGACACGCGCGACAGCCTCGTCTACCCGACCAAGGGGCGTTTCACCGACATCGGCCTCGAGGTGGGCCTCCCGGCCGGCGACCTGCAGTATTACCGCGTGTCGCTTCAGCAGCAGCTCCTGTGGACGTTCGAGCGAACGCCGTGGCTCACGTTCCTGGTCAACGGCGAGATCGGCTACGCGGACGGCTACAACGACAAGCCCCTGCCGTTCTTCAAGAACTTCTACGCCGGCGGCGTGGGCTCGGTGCGTGGTTTCGAGACCGCCTCGCTCGGTCCCCGGGACCTCAACGGGGACGTGCTCGGCGGCAACCGGCGACTGGTCGGCAACTTCGAGGCGCTCTTCCCGATGCCGGGCAACAAGGACAAGAGCGTGCGTTTGTCGGCCTTCGTCGATGCGGGCAACGTCTGGGGCCTGGAGCAGAAGGCGAGCGCTTCGGACCTCCGGGCCTCCGTGGGCCTCGCCGTGAGCTGGGATTCTCCCGTGGGCCCGCTCAAGTTCTCCTACGCCCAGCCCATCAAGAGCCAGGATTTCGACAAGATCGAGCGGTTCCAATTCCAGCTCGGCCGGATCTTCTAGCGGGCGGGGCAAGAAGATGAACTGGCGCATCGGCATCGCAGCGGCCCTGGCCTGCCTTCCGGTCGCGGCCGCGGCACAGGCCCCCAGGATCGGCTTCGTGAACACCGAGCGCGTGTTCCGCGAGGCGGCGCCCGCCAAGCGCGCGCAGCAGAAGCTCGAGCGCGAATTCGCCTCGCGCAACGCGGAGCTCGCCAAGCTCGAGAAGCAGGGCCGCGACCTGCAGGTCGAGCTCGAGAAGGACAGCGTGACGCTTCCCGAGGCCCAGCGCCGCGAAAAGGAGCGCATTCTCGCCGACGTGAGCCGCAACTTCCAGCGCCTGCAGCGCGAGATCCGCGAGGACCTGAACCTGCGCCGCAACGAGGAGCTCGCCCTGGTGCAGGAGCGGGCCACGCGCGCCATCAACCAGATCGCCGAGTCCGAGAAGTTCGACCTGGTCGTGCAGGAGGCCGTGTTCGCGAGCTCCCGCATCGACATCACGGACAAGGTCGTCAAGGCCCTCGCGGACAAGTAGGCCCGCGCCGAGGCTTCCCACCCGTGGCCACCGTGCGATTCACGCTTCGTGAGCTGGCCACCCGCCTGGGCGGCGAGGCCGTGGGCGATCCCGGGACGGTCCTCGAGGGCATCGCCACGCTCGACGAGGCCGGGCCGACGGACCTCGCCTTCCTCGCCAACCCGAAGTACCGCGCGAAGCTCGAGGCGTCGCGCGCAGGCGCCGTGATCGTGGGCCCGAAGGAGCGCGATGCGACCGCGACCGGGCGCCTGGTGGTCGCCAATCCCTACGCCACCTACGCGCGGGCCGTCTCGCTCTTCCATCCGCCGGCGCCCGTGGTGCCCGGCATCCACCCGAGCGCGGTCGTGGACGCTTCGGCCCGCGTGGCCGCGAGCGCCGAGGTGGGCCCTTGCGCGGTCATCGCCGCCGGCGCGGTCGTGGGCGAGCGCGCGAGCGTGGGCGCGGGCGGCTACGTGGGCGAGGGCGCCCGCGTGGGCGACGACACGCGCCTCCACCCGCGCGTCACCATCTACCACGGCTGCGCCGTGGGCGCGCGCTGCATCCTGCACTCGGGCGCGGTCATCGGCGCCGACGGCTTCGGCATGGCGCCCGACGAGGGGAAGTGGGTCAAGATCCCGCAGGTCGGCCGCGCCGTCCTGGGCGACGACGTCGAGGTGGGCGCCAACACGACCATCGACCGCGGCGCCCTGGGCGACACCGTCATCGAGGAAGGCGTGAAGCTCGACAACCAGGTCCAGGTCGCCCACAACTGCCGCATCGGCGCGCACACGGTGGTCGCCGGCTGCGCCGGCATCGCGGGCAGCGCCACCATCGGACGGCACTGCCTCATCGGCGGCGGGTCCGGCATCGTCGGGCACCTCGACATCTGCGACGGCGTCACCGTCTCGGGCATGACGCTCGTCACCAAGTCGATCACCGTGCCCGGGGTCTACACCTCGGGCGCGCCGTTCATGCCGCACGCCGAGTGGCTTCGCAACGCCGCTCACCTTCGCCACCTCGACCGCATCGCGCGCGAGGCGCGCGCCGCCACTCGCCAGGGAAACGACCATGGAACCGATGACGATTGAGGACATCAAGAAGTACCTGCCGCACCGCTACCCGTTCCTGCTCATCGACCGCGTGCTCGAGTGGGAGAAGGACAAGCGCATCGTGGCGCTCAAGAACGTCACCGCCAACGAGCCGTTCTTCCAGGGGCACTTTCCGCACTACGCGGTGATGCCCGGCGTGCTGATCATCGAGGGGATGGCCCAGACCGCCGCGATGCTCGGGCTCCTGTCCCTGGGGCAGGTGGACGACGGCTCGAGCGTCTACTACTTCGTCGGCATCGACGGCGCGCGCTTCAAGCGGCCGGTGCGCCCCGGCGACCAGCTCGTCTTCGAGGTGGAGCAGCTGCGGCTCTCGCGCGGCATGGGCAAGTTCAAGACGACGGCCCGGGTGGACGGCGCGATCGTCTCCGAGGCGGAGCTGCTTTGCGCCCTGCGCCCGATCCAGGCCGGATGAAGCCGTGAACGCCATTCACCCCACCGCCCTCGTCGACCCGCGGGCGAAGCTCGCCCCCGGCGTGCGCGTGGGCCCGTACTCGGTGATCGACGGCGAGGTCGAGATCGGCGAGGGCACCACGATCGGCGCGCACTGCGTGATCACGGGCCACACGGCGATCGGGCGCGAGAACCGCATCTTCCACTTCTGCTCGATCGGCGAGGCCAACCAGGACAAGAAGTACCGGGGCGAGCCCACGCGCCTTTCCATCGGCGACCGCAACACGATCCGCGAGTACTGCTCGATCAACCGCGGCACCGCGCAGGACCGGGGCGAGACCACCGTCGGCCACGACAACTGGATCATGGCCTACTGCCACATCGCGCACGACTGCGTGGTCGGCAACCACGCGGTCTTCGCCAACCATGCGACGCTCGCCGGGCACGTCTGGATCGGCGACCACACGGTGCTCGGCGGCTTCACCGGCGTGCACCAGTTCGTGAAGGTGGGCGCGCACGTGATGGCGGGCGTCTCCTCCGTGGTGCTGCAGGACATTCCGACCTACGTCACGGTGGCGGGGCACCCGTGCACCCCCCACGGCATCAACAGCGAGGGGCTGAAGCGCCGCGGTTTCTCGCCCGAGGGCATCGCGGCCATCAAGCGTGCCTACAGGACGCTCTACAAGTCCGGCCTCGGCTTCGCCGAGGCGAAGGCCGAGCTCGAGCGCCAGGCGGCCGTCTCGCCGGAGGTGAAGGCGCTGTCCGACTTCCTCGCCACTTCCACGCGCGGCATCGTCCGGTAGCCGTGTCCCGGTCGCCCCAGATCCCGGCATGAGCCGCCGCGTCGTCCTCGTCGCGGGGGAGGCATCGGGCGACCTGCTGGGCGCCGCGCTCATCCGCGCCGTGAAGGCCCGCCATCCCGGTTGCCGCTTCGAGGGCATCTGCGGCCCGAAGATGCGCGCCGAGGGCGCGGTGAGCTGGGAGCCGATGGAAAAGCTCTCGGTGCGCGGCTACGTCGAGGTGGTGAAGAGCCTGCCGGAGCTGCTGCGCATGCGCTCGCGCGTGGCCGCCCGCGTCGTCGAGGAGCGTCCCGACCTCTTCGTCGGCATCGACGCGCCGGACTTCAACCTTGCGCTCGAGTCCCGCGTGAAGCGCGCCGGCATCCCGACCGTTCACTACGTGAGCCCGTCCATCTGGGCCTGGCGCGCCGAGCGGCTGCCGGCCATCGGCCGCGCGGTGGACCGCGTGCTCACCATCTTTCCCTTCGAGGCCGCGATCTACGAGAAGGCCGGCATCGCGGCCACCTATGTGGGGCACCCGCTCGCCGACCAGATCCCGCTCGACCCCGACCGCGGGGAGGCGCGCGTGCAGCTGCGCCTGCCGCCCGCGGTCCCGGCCATCGCGATGCTGCCCGGCAGCCGCATGAGCGAGCTCGAGTCGCACGCGGACCTCTTCATCGAGACGGCGCAGCGGATCGCGAACCGGCATCCCGGCGCCCGCTTCTTCGTGCCGCTCGCCACGCGCGAGACGCGCGACTACTTCGAGTCCCGGCTCTATGCCCGCGAGGCGCAGGCGCTCGAGCTCACCATCCTTTTCGGCCACGCGCGCCTCGCCCTCACCGCGGCGGACGTCGCCCTGGTCGCGAGCGGCACGGCGACGCTCGAGGCGGCGCTCGCCCGCTGCCCGATGGTGATCACCTATCGCGTCCCCGGCCTCACCTACCGGCTGATGATGAGGAAGCCCCTGCTGCCCTACGTGGGGCTGCCCAACATCCTGGCCGGGGAATTCATCGTGCCCGAGCTCCTGCAGGAGCACGCGACGGCCGAGAACCTCGAGCAGGCCCTGGGCAACTGGCTGGACCACAAGGGCGCCCGCGACCGGCTGGAGGCCCGCTACCGCGAGATGCATGTCGCACTCCGGCAGCAGAACGACGAGCGCGTCGCCGACGCGCTCGAACCCTTCCTTCGAGGATGCGAGAGCCGTGTCGAGACGCCGTTTCCCGGCGCCCGCGAGCCCGCGGCTGTGCGGGGTCGATGAGGCCGGGCGTGGCCCGCTCGCGGGCTGCGTCTACGCGGCGGCCGTGATCCTCGATCCGGCCTGTCCGGTGGAGGGGCTCGCCGATTCGAAGGTGCTCCCGGAGGCGCGGCGCGACGCCCTGGCCGTGGCCATCCGCGGGAACGCGCTCGCCTGGGCCGTGGCCTTCGCGACGCCGGGGGAGATCGACGAGATCAACATCCTGCAGGCGAGCCTGCTCGCCATGTCGCGTGCGATCGCGAGCCTGGGCGTGGATCCGGAGCAGGTCGCCGTGGACGGACTGCACGTGCCGCCTGGCGTCGAGGTGCCCTGCCGCGCCATCGTGAAGGGCGACCGCCTGGTGCCCGCGATCTCGGCGGCCTCCATCCTCGCGAAGACGGCGCGCGACGCGCAGATGGTGGAGATGGAGTCGCGATATCCCGGCTACGGATTCGCGAAGCACAAGGGCTACCCCACGCCGGAGCACCTCGAGGCGCTTTCGCGCCTGGGTCCTTGCGAGATCCACCGGCGCAGCTTCGCGCCCGTGCGCCTTGCCATCGCGCAGCGCACGCTGGCGTTCCGACCATGAAAGCGATCGCCTCCCGCGACAACCCGGCCTACAAGGCGCTCGTGCGCCTCGCGACCAGGGCCTCCGAGCGCAAGACGCGGCGCCTGTCGATCATCGAGGGAGCGCACCTGGTGGCGGCCGCGATGGACGCGGGCCTCGTGCCCGGGACGCTCCTCGTCAGGCACGCCTCGCGAGAGGATCGCGAAGCGTCCGGCCTCCTCGCGCGCGCTGCGGCCAGCGAGGCCCTGGAGCTCTCCGACGCGCTCTTCGACGCGCTGAGCGGCCTCGATTCGCCGCCTTCGATCATGGCCGTGGTGCCAACGCCCGAGGGGCGGCCCGTGCCGCCGGATACGCGCTTGTGCCTCGGCATCGAGGACGTGCAGGATCCGGGAAACGTGGGCACGCTCCTTCGCAGCGCGGCCGCGGCGGGCGTGGAGCACGTGCTGCTCTCGCCCACCTGCGCCTTCGCGTGGAGCCCGAAGGTGCTCAGGGCGGGGCAGGGGGCGCACTTCGCGGTGAATCTCGTCGAGGGGGCGGACCTCGGGGCGTTCGTGAAGTCCTTCGCGGGCAAGAGCGTGGCGCTATGCGGCAAGGGGGCGGAGAGCCTCTATGCGCTCGAGCTCACCGGCGCGGTGATGTTCCTCGTGGGCAACGAGGGCACCGGACTTTCACCGGCGCTCGAGGCGGCGGCCACCGTCCGGGCCGCCATTCCGATGCCGGGCAGGGCGGAGTCGCTCAATGCGGGTGTTGCCGGTTCGATCGCGCTGTTCGAGGCGGTTCGGCAGAGGGGCGTCGGGGAGTGATGCGGGGAGAAAGGCTTTGAAACCGCAGATGAACGCAGATGAACGCGGATAAAACCTTGGATGGCGTGTGAGCGTGGCCAGCGAGAATGCGGCGACCGATTTGTCCCTTGGGCGCATCCGTTTTTGACGATTGATTTCTGTGACCGCATCGAGAATGGATGGCGCGCGCTTCGTGATGGTGCAAACCCGATTCGAGCTTTTCATCCGCGTTCATCTGCGTTCATCTGCGGTTCCAAAGCCTTTCTGCCCGCATCACTCCCCGCCGGACCGATTCCCAACCGCTTCCCAACGGGTTAAGTTACGCCACCTCCGGAGACTATCGATGAATCGCCCAACCCTCGCCGTCCTGCTCCTCGCCGCGACCCTTGCCGGCTGCGGCAAGGAGGATCCCGCCAAAGGCGCCGATGCCGGCTCGAAGGTCGGCGAGGCCGCCCAGAAGATGGGCTCGGCCATGCTCGCCGGCGACATGGGCCAGGCCGGCGAGGCCATGAAGCAGATGGGCGGGGCCCTCGCCGGTTCCGTGCAGGTCGAGCCCGTGGACTTCCGCACGCTGAAGGAACTGCTGCCGGGAAGCCTCCCGGGCCTTAAGCGCGTGAGCGCCGAGGGCTCGCGCACCAAGGTCATGGGCATTGCCGCCTCCACTGCCGAGGCCGTCTACGAGGACGGCAAGGGCGGCCGCATGAAGGTGGCGATCACCGACGCCGGCACGCTCACCGGAATCGCCGCCGTGGCGGTCGCCTGGATCAACGTCGAGATCGACAAGGAAGGCGACTCGGGCTACGAGCGCACGACGACGATCGAGGGGCGCAAGGCCTACGAGCGCTACGAGAAGGCGACGCGCACCGGAAAGCTCGACGTGGTGTCGGCCGGCCGTTTCCTCGTGGCCGCCGAGGCGACCGGCCTCGACATGAAGGCATTCCGCGAAGCCATCGGCAAGATCGACCTCGCGAAACTCGACGCGCTCAAGACCCGGGGCGCACCGCCCGCGCCGGCCTCGACCGCCGGGAAGTAGGCCATGGCTGCGCCCGATCTCCAGCCCCAACCGCTCGTCTCCCCCCAGGGCGCGACGTGGGAGCTGCGGGAGATCCCGGCCTTCTCGCCCTTCGCGTGGCTCGTGCGCGGCTGGGACGACCTGCGTGCCGCCCCGCTCGCGAGCCTCTTCTACGGCGCCGCCTTCGCCGGCATGGGCTGGGCACTGCTTTCGCTCTACGACTTCGCCTACCAATACGTCTCGACGCTGGCCGGAGCCTTCCTCCTGGCCGCGCCCTTCCTCGCCACGGGGCTCTACGCCCTCTCGCGCGACCGGGAGAAGGGCGTGAAGCCGCGCTTCCTCGCCTCGCTCACGGCGTGGCGCGAGAACCTCGGGGGGCTGGGCATCTACGTGCTCGTGATCACCGTGATCTTCCTGGTGTGGGCGCGGGCCTCGCTCGTCACCTTCGCGCTCTTTTCCACCGGGTCGATGCCGGACCTGAAGGGGTTCCTGGCGAAAGCCTTCTCGTGGGGCAACATCGAGTTCGTGATCGTCTACTTCGCCGCTGGCGCGTTCTTCGCGACCATCGTGTTCGCGGTGAGTGTGATCTCGGTCCCGATGATGCTCGACCGCGGCAACGACGCGGTGTCGGCCGCCATCCTCTCGGTGCAGGCGCTCGCGAAGAACCCGGGGACGATGGCCGTCTGGGCGTTCACCATCGTGCTGCTCACCGGCATCGGGCTGGCGACGTTCATGGTCGGCCTCGTGATCACGATGCCGCTCATCGGCCACGCCACCTGGCACGCGTACCGCGACTGCGTGCAGTGGGGCGAGTCGCCGCCCGGCAGGCCGCCGGGCTGATCGCCTGGCCGCGCGCCGCGAGCGGCAGCGCGGTCGTCTTTGCTCGAATCGCGCGATGGCGAGGCATGAATGCATCGCACTTCGCGGCGTGGCGCGTACAATTCGCCGACCCGCGGGTGGCTGCCCGCTGCAAGACCGAGAGGAGCCCGCCATGACCGACACCGCCCCCGCCAACCCCATGGGCACCGACGGCTTCGAGTTCATCGAATACACCGCCCCAAACCCGGAACTGCTGGGCACGCTCTTCGAGCAGCTCGGCTTCACGCTCGTCGCCAAGCACCGCTCCAAGGACGTGGCGCTCTACCGGCAGGGCGGCGTCAACTTCATCGTGAACCGCGAGCCCGATTCCTTCGCGCAGTCGTTCGCGCGCGTGCACGGGCCGTCGGCGTGCGCCTTCGCGATCCGCGTCAAGAATGCCGCGAAGGCCTACCAGCGCGCGCTCGAGCTGGGCGCGAAGCCCCACCATGGCCCGGTCGGGGCGATGGAGCTCAACATCCCGGCCATCCAGGGGATCGGCGGCAGCCTCATCTACCTCGTCGATCGTTACCCGGGCAATGGGGGCAATCTCACCATCTACGACGTGGACTTCGTGCCGATCGAAGGCGTGGAGCAGCAGCCCAAGGGCGCAGGCCTCCTCGAGGTGGACCACCTCACGCACAACGTCTACGTGGGGCGGATGGACACGTGGGCGCAGTTCTACGAGAAGCTCTTCAATTTCCGCGAGATCCGCTACTTCGACATCAAGGGGAAGAAGACGGGCCTCACCTCGCGCGCGCTCACGAGCCCGTGCGGCAAGATCCGCATCCCGATCAACGAGCCCAGCGACACGAAAAGCCAGATCCAGGAGTACCTCGATGCGTACGCGGGCGAAGGCATCCAGCACATCGCGCTTTCGACCACGGACATCTTCGCGACGGTGGAGGGCCTGCGCGCGAAGGACGTGCGCTTCCTCGACACCCCCGACAGCTACTACGAGCGCGTGAACGCGCGCGTGAAGGACCACGGCGAAGACCTGGAGCGCCTTCGCGCGAACCGCATCCTCATCGACGGCGAGGGCGTGGACAAGGACCACCACGAGGACAAGCTGCTGCAGATCTTCACGGATACGGTGATCGGGCCGATCTTCTTCGAGATCATCCAGCGCAAGGGGAACGAGGGGTTCGGGGAGGGGAATTTCCAGGCGTTGTTCGAGTCGATCGAGGCGGACCAGATCGCGCGGGGCGTCGTCTGATCGTCATTCCCGCGAAGGCGGGAATCCAGACTTTGACGCAGGCAAGTGATGCAGGCGAAAGGCTTTGGAACCACAGATGAACACAGATGAACGCAGATGGTCGACGAGGGCGTGTGCGGAGGGGCCGTGGTGACTGAGCTGAACTACCTCCCGGGATTCGGGAGTCACCACGAGACGGAATCGGTCGCGGGCGCGTTGCCGGTGGGGAGGAACTCGCCGCAGAAACCGGCGTTCGGACTCTATGCCGAGCAGTTTTCGGCGAGCGCGTTCACGGCGCCGCGCGCGCAGAACCAGCGCTCGTGGCTCTACCGGCTGCGGCCCTCGGCGATGCACGGCGTGTTCCGGCGCCTCGACGACGCGCTGGTGCGCACGGCGCCGGCAGGCGAGGGCGGCGTGACGCCGAACCGGCTGCGCTGGATGCCGCTCGAGATGCCCGAGGTCCCGGCGGATTTCATCGACGGCCTCGCGACGATGGCCACGGGTGGCGA
>Ga0209254_10003489_pt1 | contig 14341 bp, 6 predicted proteins | sample FrelakmetDIP11DI_FD_187148 | JGI IMG/M metagenome (GOLD analysis project Ga0209254, IMG submission 187148) | Freshwater lake sediment microbial communities from the University of Notre Dame, USA, for methane emissions studies - DIP11 DI (SPAdes)... | ecosystem: Environmental > Aquatic >...
GTGTCGCCGGATCGATGGGGGTCTGCGCCGGATCGATCGTGATCGATCCCAGCGGCCAGTCGATACCGCCGATCGATCCATCGCTCCGGCGCGTACTGATCGGGCCGCCGCTCGCCACATCGATCACGTTGAGCACCAGTCGATATTCGCCAGGCGGAATGGTCAACGGCACGGGCACAGTGAGGCGGCGCGTGCGCGCAGCGTTGTCACCCAGCATCATCGGTATCAGTGCATTTCCGGCGCTCCATTGATGTCCTGCCGGATCGATCAGCCCCACAAGCGCTTGTGCTTCCGGGCCGCTGGCGCTCCACTCACCTACCAGGCCAATCGACTGCCCCGGCTGCACGCGCGGCACGACCAACTCAGCCTGATCCAAACGAATGCTCTCACCAAACTTCACCGCGCCGTTCAACCGCGCCGGCTGTGCGGCAAATGACAGTTCGGCGGGCAGCGCATACAACGCGCCTTCGCTCAACGGCGAAGACCATTCGTCGAGTTGAATAGCATAAGTGTCAAGCAGGCGGAAGAACGGATTCAACACGCGGCGCGGCGCGGCCGTATAGTGCGTCACCCACACCCGATCACGCGACTGCGCGATCGGCTGAAACAATTGCATCGCTTCTGCTTCGCTGACTTCTGCTGCGATGACTTGCGTGGACTCGGGCGGTACGGGCAGATTCGCCGGCGTGTCGGTCAACAGCCAGTCGCCCGCTTGATATTGTTCACGGAAGCGCTGCTGCAGATCGGCCAACCATTGATTCGGGTACAACCACGCGTAGGGCTGACCCTGCACGGTGATTGTCAAGACCGGCGTCGCGGCGCCAATCCACTTCTGCACCGCCGCCGGTGTCAACTGAAAATCAGAAGCGGTGAACAGCATGAAGTCGGCCTGCGCCAACCCCGCGGGCGTATTCGCGCCGAGTTTACCCCTGAAGTACGGCGCCGTGCCCACCACATCACTCACCGTGATCCATTCGTCAGCGTAAGGGGAAGCACTCAGGGCACGTCCCACCTCGGCACTCTCGCCACCGCCAACGGGCAGTATCTGCTTTGCGACGGCATAGCCGCCCAACAGCGGATTGTACGCGCGCAGCATTAACGGCCACACTGGCACGAATTGAATGGCGTTGATGAGCAACAACACAACAACCGCCGCATTCAAAATCCACTGCCGCCGCTTATCGGCGGCAAGCCGCGCCCCAATCTGCTCGATCGCAAATGCCAGACCCATGGCACTGACGATCAGCAAGGCTTCCAGCGCAGGCAGCACGTACCGATCGAGTTTCTTGGCTCCCAGCGTGATCATGCCGACGAAAACGATGGCAAACACCCCATAAATCCAGGCGACTGATCGCAGGCGTTTCTCCTCTGCGGTGTGTGTGCGCACAACCAGGATTACGCCGGCTATCAGACCTAGCCACCAAATCAGTGACGAGCGGAAGGCCAGCACCGCCGGATAAAACAACGGGCCAGGATCGCGCTCGTTGCTGCCGTTGAAAAAGTTCACTGCGTGCGCCGTTTCGCTGAAATTCTCGGCCGTGGTGCGCATGCGCAGGATAGCCTTCATGGGCGCTGCCCACATGGCGGGATACAAGACGAAGAAGATCACCGCGGCGCTGACACCCCAGATCAACAAACAGCGGATCACCTGCCAGGCCGATCGGCGCTTCCACAGCCCGTCGGCTGCCACGACGATGAAGGCTGCTCCGCTCAGCACGACAGCCGGCGACTTGCTCAACATCGCCAGTCCCGCCAATGTGCCGGAGAAGATCAGCCACCAGCCTGGCCGATCGCGCTGCAGCGCAACGCCCAGCGCTGCCAGTGCATTCAGGCTGAAGGTCAGCATTAAGGCATCGACATGCAGAATGCTGCCCAACGCCACCGCAAACGGATCGAGCGCGACCAGTCCTGCAGCCAGGAACGCCGCGCGCCGATCGATCAACTCGCTCAGCAGCACAAACAACACGACCAGGTTGATCGCCACGACGAAGATGACGGGCAAACGCGCGGCTGTGAGGTACTGCGCCAGAAAACGCGCTACTTCAGCATTCTGCGGATCAAAGACGGGCAGCGCCGTCGGCAGTGCGTGCTGTAAGCGGATACCTAACGAGCCAAGCCACATCGTGATGACGCCCGGATGACCGCTTTGAATGGTGGAGGCAACATCGCCCTGCGCCAGCGCCGTGGAAAAGCGGATTGATCGATCGACCCAGCGCAGCTCATCGGGCGTGATATAGCGATCGAGCGCGCCCAGGCGCGGCAGCAGTGCGAGAAAGAAAATCGCCAGGCATAGTAGCACGAAGGACAGAGACAGGGCACGGCGCGGAGACTTAGCTAAGCACACGTTTAGTAACTCATGGGTAAAAACAACTGCCCCGCTCATTCCGCAGGGCAGTCATTCAACTATCCACATCAACTCACATAGCCCAACTGCCGCAGGCGTTCCATCACCTGCTCTTCATCTTCTTCGGTGTAAACCTTCGCTGCTTCGCCCGCGCTGGAAATTGTGGCCGCCGTGCGGACAATGGGCTGCGCGGCTACATACTCGGCCGCGAACGCGGCTTGTAACACCTGGCCATCCATGATCGACGGCACCGGCAGGTTGAGCGCATACAACACCGTCGGCGCAATGTCGATGATGTCGCCCCGGATTGCTGCGCCCGCTTTCACGCCCGGCCCGTGCAGCACCACGATGCCATCCATCGTGTGATGCCCGGTCTGGCCGATGCTCGGCTCCAGGATTTTGTTCGAGCCAAAATCGGCATGGCCGAACGAGACGTATTTGGATCGATCGGTGTGCAGGATCAGATCGGGCGCAGCCGGTACGCGATCGCCGTGATAGAGTTCTTCCTTCTTGTACACCTGCGCGATCACTTGATCGCCGCCGTCGGGATCGCGCAGCGCCAAAGCCGATCGGATGATCTGCTCGCGAACGGTTTCATATTGCTCTCCAGGCTCTACCGTTCCCTGCGACCGCTGCCCCTTGACGTTGAGGTAAATCTGTCCGAAGTTGCCCACCGCAAACGCTCTGGTGCGCGACCAATCGACATCGCCGAAAGACAGGAAGGTACGCTTCAACATGCCGCGCCCGCGCCCGCGTTTCACGCGCCGCCGCAGACGTCCCATCCGAAATAAATTGACGACCTTCAATGACGTGATGGGGGTGAAGCCCAGTTTGAACAGCGCGTGCTTGAACAGGCTCAGCGGCGTGCGTTTGAACTTCAACAAGCCCTGTTGGGCGAGCCAGTTATTGACGTGAAAGAATTTGTGAAACGGCCCGCCGCCGTGATCGGACATGATCGCTACAAAGGCATCTGGCGGCGCAGCAGCCACAATGCGCCCCACGCATTCGTCTATCTTCTTGAAGTAATCCAGCACCGCTGGCGCAAACTGGCGGTTCAATTCTGGATCATAGCGCGGATGCGTTGGATCGATGATGTGCCACACTTCGTGATGCACCGTATCCGGCGTTTTCAGCACGCAGGCCAACAGGTCCCACGGTTTATGCTGCATCATCCACACGATAGTCTCCGTGCGCGTCACGTCGAAGTCGAGCATGTCTTGCAGGAAGCGTCCCGGATGTCGCGAGCGGTTGCCTTCAAATTCATGCAGCGGCCAGCGCTGGCCGTTGCGCTTGAGTTCGTCCTTCAACTCCGGCGGGTACGTGTAGGTGGACTGCTCGTTTGGAACCAGAAAGCCGCAGACGGTGAACCCGTTAATGGGTTGGGGTGGATAGGTAATCGGTAGGCTCATCAAGCCGACCTGCCCGCCGGCTTCTTCCACCGTTTTCCAGAAGGGCGGCACACCGCGCACATTGACGTTGATCACGCCGATGTCGTAACCACCTGGCTGCGGAAAAACGAAATCGAACGCGCCGTGCTTGCCGGGATTGCAGCCGGTAGCCAGCGACACCCAGGCCGAAGCTGACACCGGCGGGATTGTCGTCGTCAACGGGCCGGAAGCGCCCTCATGCACCAGCCGCGCGAGGTGCGGCAGCTGTCCTTGATCGATCCACGGGCTCAGCAGCGTCCACGTTGCGCCGTCCAGACCGAGGATAATTGCCTTGCGATTCAATGTCATGAATTCAACTTTCTAAGATGAAATGAGAAGACGATTATAAAGGAACAATGATCAATGAGCAATTGGCAAGGCGTTGTCAGTCTGAACGATGCCCGGCCGGGCTGTGCCGTTCCGGCAGCGCGTCGGGTAAGGCCGCCGAAGAATCTTGATCGCCGCTGCCCGCCCCCGCGCTTCGCTCAGGGTGACGCTGAACGGCCGCTGACGGCGCAGCACGCAGATTGCCGATCAAGTACATCAATCCGCCGATCAACCCGGTGACCACGCGCAAGATGTAGTACATCAGCGACATCGCCACGGCCTGCTCACCGGCGACACCCACCGTACCAAACAACACCTGATACGCCCCTTCGCGCACGCCTAAGCCGTTAAACGAGATCGGGATCAGCTGGACCAGCGCCGTCATCGGAATGAATAAGGCGAAGTACTGCACCGGCACGCGCAGTCCCAGGCCCAGCGCCAGCGCGTATTGTGAACCGATCACCGTCAGCGTAAACGGCAGCGAGATCAAAGTCGAACGCGCAATCACACCGATCGAGTACGAGGTCAGCGCCTCATACACCCGGCGAATTTTGCCCTTGCTCAACAATTTTGACCAGCCCGGCACGTGGCGCATCACACGATCGATCAGGCGTTGTTGGGTCAGTAACAACGCCGCGAGCAAAATACCACCTGATACGAAGGCAATCAATGCGACGAGTGCTGGTGGTACATCCACTGGATCGAACAGGGCGACGGTCAGGGCAATCAGTGACGAACCCAGAATGCCGGTCAACCGATCGGCAAATACGGTGCTGAACGCGCGCGCCCCACCGCTTTCCGGCGTCAGATCGACGATCTTCACCACATCGCCGCCAATGCCGGTGGGCAGGAAGGTGTTGAAGAACGTGCCGGCCATGTACAGGTAGAATAATCGCCCGAACGGCACGCGCACACCCAACGAACGGATTAACATGGACCAACGGAAGGTACGGATGAAGATGCCGCCGAGGTGAATGACCAGCGCTACCAGAAACCAGAATGGCTCAATCGCCGTCAACGCCTGCCACAGCTGTTCCGCGCCGACATTGATGATAACAATGATCAACAAGATCAAGCTGATGAGAATGCGGAGGACGCGTCCCAGTTTCATGTTAAATCAAAAGCCAACCACGGAGGCACAGGGGCTTTCAGTCAATCTCTCGGTGACTCCGTGTCTCCGTAGTTAGTTCTCATCCTAAATAGCCTAACGCTCGCAGGCGATCTTCCACTTCGGCCTGTTCTTCTTCTGTGAAATCGACCTGAGCGGTTGAGGTGGTAGCCGCCGCACCAATCAGCGCGGCTTTGCCACGCAGTTCCGGCGCCAGCGCCTCTGTCAAGACACGACCGTCCATGTCTTCCGGTACCGGGACGTTGAGGATGTGCAGAATCGTCGGGGCAAGGTCGATGATGCGAGCGTTGTTCACGGCTGCGCCTGCTGCAAAGGCAGCGCCACTGCCGATGAAGATGCCGTGCAAGCGATGGCAGCCGCTGTCGCCGCGAATCTGCGGTGTGAGCACGCGCCCCTCTGTCGCAAATAACGGAAAGGCAATCGTCTTGTAGCCGTCGAGGATGAGATGCAGGTCAGCGCCTTGATCGGCATACGGGCCGTGCGCGGCTTCTTCGCGCGGGATGACGCGATCGACCAGTGATTTGCCCGTGGCCGGATCGATCAGCGTGTTCAGTGCAGCGATCACTTGCTGGCGGGCCGCCGCATACCGATCGGGCGTCACGCTGCCCTGCGGTTCGCGTCCCTGCACGTTGATGTAGATCTGCCCAACGTGCCCCATCGAATAAGCGATGGTCTTGCTCCAATCCACATCTTCAAACGACAGGAACTTGCCCACCATTTCGTTGCGCGCCTTGCGGCTGACTTTGGCCGTGATGTTTTGCAAGCCCAACTTGCTGAGCATCTTGTACGCCGTGGCCGGCGTCAGGCCATTGCGAAACGCCCACCAGCGCAGTTGCGTGAAGAACTTCGGCTTGAGGTGCATCAAGCCTTTCTCGATGAAGAGGATGTTCAGGTTGATGGTGCGATGCAGCGGCCCAAAACCATGATCGGACATGATGATTGTGTTGCATCCTGCATCCCGCGAAGTGCCCCTGTGGGGTTGCATCTTGCCTGCCGCTTCCTGCACCTGCCGCACGGCCTCATCGAGCTGCTGATACACCTTGAGCAGCGCATCGCCGTATTTCGCGGCTAACGCCGGATCGTAACGTGGGTGCATCTTGTCCATGAAGCGCCACAGCGCGTGCGAGCCGTTGTCGGTGGCGAGGAAGTGCAGCATCAGCACATCGGTGGGATGATCCTGCATCAAGCGCAGCGCATAGCGCAGCTGCGTGGCGATCAAGTCGTACAGGTCGGCGATGAATTCGTCTTCGTTGCCCGCTTTGTACTGTACGTTGGGCGTCAGGCGATACTTGCCAAGCTCGGCTTCGTAGGGCTTGAGCAGATCGGGCGGATAGACGGTCTTGCCTTGATCGGGCGAGAGCAAGCCCGGCACCATATAGCCGTTGACTTTGCGTGGCGGATAGGTGATGGGCACATTCAACACGCCCACCGCATAACTCGCTTCGCTGAGAATCTCCCACAGCAGCTTGCCCTTGATCTGCGAAGCGTTGACCATGTCGAACGTACCGGCGCGCGGGCGGATGAAGTCGAAGACGCCGTGCTTGCCGGGATTCTTGCCCGTCATGAAGGTAGGCCACGCGGGCGAAGTGACCGGCGGCAGTGTCGATTCCAGATCGCCGCTGACGCCGTCCAGCATCAACTTCGCCAGCGTTGGGAGTTTGCCCTCTGCTGCCCAGGGTTTGATCAGATCGAAAGTGGCCCCGTCGAGGCCGATGATGAGTAACTTAGTCATTTAATTGCTTAGTCCGATAGTTGGTTAGTCTCGTTTCTGTCCGAGAACTAGCAGGCCGGGCTCCCACGCCCGGCAAATTCGCGGCATGGGAGCCGCTCCTGCTGGGGTTTTCGGACAAGAGCTAGTCTTGCAGGATCATGGTGCGCCAATGAAGGCTTATGCAGTTGACTCACGCCGAGATTCTTCGCTCACTTCGTTCGCTCAGAATGACACAGCATGAGTGAGCTGTCATTCTGAGGAGCCGCGCAGCGGCGACGAAGAATCTCTTGTCACCATCCATCTCAATCTTCTTCAATCGATGCTTATTGTCTCCGAAAAGATGTACCGACTATCCGGCAGTGCCTTCCCGGCAGCATCGACGGCTGGCAGCCGTTCGCCCGTATCGGGATTCGTCAGCCCTACGGAGATGCGATACTCGCCCGGCAGCAGGTTCCACAGGGGCATCTCGATCAGGTCGCTGATCATTTCGTCGGCCTGCCACTCCGAACTGGGGCGCGTGTATTTGACGTGAATGCCGTCGTCCTGCGCCACAACGTTACCTTCCGTGTCGAGCAGATGCACAAAGTACTTCGTGTCCACACCGGGTGTCGTCAGCGCGCGCCAGTGCAGCCACAGGTTCAGCCAGTTGCCCCGGCGGCTTACGTCGGCGGCGCGCAGTTCGATCGCATCGCCGAAGCGCGCGCGCGGCTCTTCGTTGACCACCATGATCCACGCGCCAGTGCTGCTGAGCACATTGACAATCCGGTGCGGTAAATCGATCGAACCCAGCACGCGCTCGCCGTCCAGCACACTTAATTGTAAACGATACCGCCCGATCGAGACGGGATCTTGCGGCATCAGTTGATAATCGCCCATCACGATCGTGCCCGGCAACCAACCTGAAGTCGCCGGCGTGATGCCCTCGGTGTGGCTGATCACTGCCGCGCCATTTTCGTCGATTAACTCCAGCCGATAGGCCAGCTCACGCCCGATCGGCTGTGCGGCGGTCCAGCGCACACGCACGCGGATCGGCTTATCCGGCCCTTCGACAGCGGCCCAACTGTTGATGACGCCGATCTCCTCGGTGATCCGCTGGGCGGGCTGCGCCGCGAGCGCCGTAGAGTATACCGCGATCTGATCGTCCTCGTAAGTCGGGGGCAGGGTAAAGTAATTGCGCAGTGAAGTGATGGCTTCCGGCGGCGCAAAGTCCTTGTGCAAAATGATGTAGCGCACATTTTGCTCGGCCAGGGGCTGCAGCTGCGAACCGAGGTCGAGCGGGCGCTTGGCCAGAATATCGTTCTGCCATGCACTCAACAATGGAATGCGATTGAACAAAGCGTAAGCCTCGGCAGGCACGCGTGCGACACGACCTTGCACTGTAGGCTTTTCATGCTGGGTTTGATAATACAGGTAACGCTTGGTATCTGAGCGATCGAGGGGGATGTCCAGCACCGCGTACTCTTCGTCGTCGCGCGCCAGCAGCTCTTGAAACGGCGAGGTGGGCAGCGGATCGATCGTGGGATAGGGCACGCCGAGATATTCGAAGAGAATGATCGCGCCGATCAACAAGCCCGCAGCATAAGCCGCTCGACGTGGATGAGCGTCCGCGTTGAAAGCGCCGAACTGTCGTCCGACGCGAGCATTAAGGCGCGCCAGCACATCCTGCACACCCCATGCCGCTAACGGAGCAAGCGCTAATGCCAGCATCAAGTTATAGCGATCCGGGGAGCGCAGAATGTTTAACGGAAAGCGATCACCGATCAAGGCGTAGGGCAGCGGAATGTTCGTCAACTCGGCGCCACTCACGCGCAGGAACGGGCCCAGCGCCATGATGAACGCAAACAACCCAATTGCCACCCACGGCAGCGATCGACGCTTTTGACGCAGCGCGCCCCAGATCGCCAGCGCCAGCGGCACAAAGCCAAGGTACGGCATCCACGCGCGGTTCTTGACAAAGTTATCGTACAGCGGCTGCACGATCGAGCCGAAAACGGGATGATACGTCATCGGCACGAAGTAGGCCGCCAGATCGGTCTGGCCCCACGTCTGTTCATCGGCGATTAATTCATCAGGCGTGGCCGCTTGCGTGAATAGTTGGACCGCCGGAAAAATGATCGGGAGGGAGAGCACCAACCCGATCGCGACACCCACGATCAAGCGCGCCCATGCCCCGCGTGTCCACTCGCGCCGCAGCGCCAGCCAGTCGACCAGCACGAAGAGCGCAAAGACCACGCCGCCCAGCACCAGGAATTGCAGCCGCGTCGCAGTGATCAACAGCGTCGTCAAACCGATCCACAGGATGTTGCGGCGTTTCGTTTCGCGCGCGGCTTTCAGAACAAACAATGCCAGCAGCGGAAACCACTGCACGCTGGCGAGGCTGACGTGCCCCAATGATTGCGAGAAGTGATAGGGTGCGAAGGCGAAGATGATGCCGGCAATTAACGCGGGGATCAGGGATCGAAAAGTAGGGATCAGGCCTGAACCCTGATTGACGGTTCCCTGTTCCCTGATCTCTGATCCCAACAAATACTCGACCAGCTTGTACATCGTGTAGCCGCTGAGAATGAAGGTCAGCAGCACGGTGATATTGTACGCGGCAATATCACCCAGCAGTGCGGCGAGTGGAATCCACAACAGCGAATTGTAGAAGCTCAGCGAATGTGCGGCGAGGCTGACACCGACGGGGTAGAACTGTACCGGCGTGAAGAGCATATCGTCGCCATGCTGCAACGCATAGCGCGTCCACCAGTTGTCCCACTGAAACGTCCACAGATCCTCGTTGTTGCCCGCATACACGGCGTTGATCTTTGTGATCAACGGCCAGGTCATCAACAATGTGAGGGTGGTGAAGAAAAGGAGGACGAGGAGATCGCGGCGGAGTTTTAAATTCACGCCTCACCCCCTCTCACTCCCCCTCTCCTGACGATAAGGCGTCAGGAGAGGGGGATGGGGGGTGAGAAACCACCTCACGCACCACGTAGATCGACTTACTCTGTGACTCGTAATAGGTACGCATCTGCATTTCGGCCAGCAGGCCGAAAAAGAGGAATTGCACGCCCAGGATCACGAGCATGACCCCCAGCCACAAGATCGGGCGATTGCTCAACAACGCGCCTTCAAAGACCTTGATGAAGGCCAGATACGCCAGGATCAACACGCCGATCCCGCCGGTAGCCACCCCCATGCCGCCAAACAAGCGCATGGGCTTGCTCTGAAAGCTCAGCAGGAAACTCAACGTGAATAGATCGAGGAAGACACGGAAAGTGCGCGAGAAGCCATACTTGCTCTTGCCGAATTGGCGCGCGCGATCTTTCACAGGCACTTCGCCTACCTTGACACCCATCCACGAGGAGAAAGCCGGAATGAAGCGATGCATGTCGCCGTACAATTTCACGGCCTTAATGACTTCGCAGCGATAAGCCTTCAGCGAACAACCGGAGTCGTGCAGTGAAATGCCGGTATTGCTGGTGATGATCGCGTTCGCCACCCGCGACGGTATTTTGCGCGTGAACAACGGCTCTCTGCGGTTCTGCCGCCAGCCCGACACGATATCGTAGCCCTCGGCCATTTTGGCGAGCAGCACCGGGATGTCGGCCGGATCGTTCTGACCGTCGGCGTCGATGGTGATCACCACTTCGCCGCACGCCTGATCGAACCCGGCCGCAAACGCCGCCGTCTGCCCGAAGTTGCGCCGCAAGGCCACGACGACCACGTGCGGATCGGCCTCGGCCAACTGCTTCAAGACCTGCCAGCTGGTGTCGCGGCTGCCGTCGTCCACGGCGATGATCTCATACGACTTACCCAAGGCCTTCAGAGTTGCGTCGAGTTCGGCGTGCAAAGTAGGCAGTGATTCGGCTTCGTTGTAGACCGGGATGACGATCGAGATGTCGAGCGTGGGTTTTGGAATCATAATATTCTCACAAAACGACCCGACGGATGGCTGTCGGGTCGCGCGGGGCGATTATATCATGGTTGGAACAAGCCAACGTTCTTGTCCCGCATTTCCGTTATAATCAGGCTGCCGGGCAGGCACTCTAAGAAAAATTGACCCTGGCTTAATGTGCCTGTGGAGTCCTGCCAAGTATCCTCAAACTGGGTGAATCGAACCCACACCACTTCACTATCACTAGGAGAACTGCTCATGAAAAAACGAATCATCGCTCTTGCCACTGCGCCATTACTGGCGATGGTACTTCTGGTGTTGACACTCGGCGCCTCTACGCCTGTGGCCGTTGGAGAAGTCAATGCGGCTATCTCACTCGGTTCTACTTACACGCAGACCTTCGATAGTCTCGCTAACACAGGTATATCAAATCCGTGGACGAATGACTCTACGTTGTCAGGATGGTACTCCAACCGAACTGTCTATATCGGTGACGCTGGAACCTCGAATACCGGCGGCCTGCATAGTTATGGGATTACCAGTACTGTTGAGCGCGCACTTGGCTCAGTCGGATCGGGTTCTGCTAATCCCGTACTGTATGGGGTGCGCCTGAGGAACGACACGGGATTACAAGTGACGAACCTTGTGATCACCTTTACCGGCGAACAATGGCGCAGCGGCACACAACAAAACGCGCTAGAGTTTGCGTATCAAACAGGCGCAGTTGTGACAGATGTTACTACAGGCACCTGGATCACGGTGGGAACGCTCGGCTACACAGGTTTAGTTACGGCCACGACTGCGGGTCCACTAGATGGCAATGCCAACGCGACTCCAGTCAGCGGCGTAATCACAGTTACTGTCTTGCCAGATCAGGAAATCATGCTCCGGTGGCGCGATGTGGATGATTCTGGCTCAGATCAAGGTTTGGCCATCGACGATCTATTGATCACGGCGATCACCGCGTCGCAAGAAGCTGATCTATCCGTTCTCAAATCCGGTCCGGCCACCGCCAACGCCGGCAATGCCATCACGTACACCATCAGTCTGTCCAACACCGGCACAGCCACAGCGACGCTGTCTGTTTTAACCGACACGCTTCCCGCCGAGATTTCATTCGTCACATACACGACTGCTTCAGCGGTGACCTTCACGCAGCCCTCGGCTACAGAGTTGGTGTGGGAACTGGGCGACATTTTGACGACCACGCCCGCGATCAGCATTCAGGTGCAGGGCATGATCACGACCAACATCACCAACGGCACGGTGGTGACCAATACGGCCGTCGCCGCAACCGCCAGCTCAGAATCAAGCACCGCCAACAACACTGCGCAAGTCGCCACCATAGTCAGCAGCACAGTCTTGCCTGACGTCGAAGTCTACGTGCAGAAGACTGCGCCGGCTGCAGTCGTGTTCGGCGGCGAGCTCTTCTCGTACACCATCGTGTACGGCAATGAGGGCACGCAAACGGTTGAGGCTACATTGACCGACACCCTGCCGATCAGCTTCACGACTTCCAACATCGCCTTTGACAATAGCGGCCTGAATCCGATCGACGACACGAACACCCGATCGTGGACGGCCACGCTGGCTTCCGGCGATCGCTTCACGTTTACGCTGGCGTTGACCGTGCCGACTTCCATCGTGAACGGCACACTCATCACCAACACGATCGAAATCACCGCCACCGGTTCCGGCAACAACCCGCTCAACGATCTCGCCTCGGCCAGCGGCACCGTCTATCAAATCGTGCCGATCGGCACTGCCCGCGCTGGAACGAATGGCCAGGTGTTTGCCGTGGAGGGGCAGGTGATTTTCGCGCCCAGCACCTTCGGCACCAGTGAATGGGGCGTGCAAGACGCCAGCGGCGGCATCTCGGTCTTCTATTCGCCTGCGCCGGTGGTCGCGCTGGGCGATCGTGTGCGGTTGGTCGCCACACGCGACGCGTTCAACAATCAAGAGCAGCTGGCCGCGCCAGTGTATTACTTCGCCAATCTCGGCTCCGCCCCGCAAGTTCAGCCACTGCCCTACACCACCGGCCAAGTAGCGTCCGGCGCAACGGAAGGCTGGCTGAGTGTGATCACTGGCACCGTGTCTGGCTTGCCCGCCTGCACCGGCAACTATCAGTTCAACATCAATGACGGTTCAGGCTCGACGGTAGTCTTTGTCGATCAGGATACAGCCGTGAATGTCTGCGCGCTGGGCGTCGTCAACGGCGATCGCATTGTCGTCACCGGCTTCAGCACCCAGTTCGGCGCCGTGTACGAAGTCAAGCCGCGCTTCCCGGCTGATGTGAAGCGGTTGTTCGACGTGACCTTCGTCTACCACGATCTGGAAGACGCAGTGCAGTCGGGTGAAGACGTGCAGCTGCGTGGCGACTTCACCAACTGGGGCACCAATCCGATCACCATGGCGCACGATGCCGGCTACACTGTCTTTAGCGCCACCGTCACGCTGCCCACCACCACCACACAGAATTACAGATACTACGTCGAGGCAGCGGGCGGCAACACGGCCCAGAATCTGCTGAACACCAATGACCGGTCGCTGGTCATCACGCAGGGCACAACCCTCAAGAACGATTATCGCAACGTCGTCGTTGACGGGGGCAATCTCAATGGTCCCGCCGCGCAGACGATCAATCTGGGTGGCCCCACAGCCAGCATCGACGGTCAGCTGTACGTGCCGGAAGTAACCAATCCCGCCGGAGCAGGTCGCGGCCTCAAAGCTGAAGTCGGCTATGGCAACAGCACCAGCCCGGCGAGCTGGTCGTGGTTCGCCATGGTCTTCGCCTCGCAGACCGGCAACAACGATGTGTACGCGGGCGTCATCACGCCCACGGCGGGCGGCGTGTACTCGTATGCCACGCGTTACAATGGCAACTGGGGCGCGGGCAATCCCAACTCCCTGTGGGTCTATGCCGATCTCGACGGCATTCCCTTCTCGCTGGATAAGACGGGCGTACTCACGGTGACTGCGCCGCAGCTGACGATCAACAAGGCCGTGGCCGCCGCTCATCCGGTTGTGAATCTCGGCGAAATCGTCACATATACGTTCACACTAAGCAATAGCGGTAATGGCGCAGCGACGGGTATGCTCATCACGGATGTGCTGCCCACTGCCGTGAACTTTGGCGGCTTCGTGCAGCAGAATAGCGCGACGTTCGGCAGCGGCGCGATCACCTGGAGCGGATCGCTCAACGCCGGCACGGCTGCCACGGTCATCTTCACCACAACCGTGAAGAATGATCAGAGCTTGTACGACACCGACGTGATGAACACCGTGCAGTACACGTCCGGCAACGGCGGCAGCGGCAGCGCCAACATCGCCTTTGCCGTCGTCAAGCGCTACTTCATCTACATGCCGTTGATCCAACGCTAGGTGCGAACCGCAGGTGCATGTGCGCATAGTTTTTGATCATTCGCTCCACAAGCGGATCGTTTAGGTTGCGATCGTGGTAACCGCAGGCAGATCGTTAAGTGGTCGCTCAATCCTTGCGGAGCGAGTAGGCAAACGACTT
>Ga0209254_10003490_pt1 | contig 14335 bp, 13 predicted proteins | sample FrelakmetDIP11DI_FD_187148 | JGI IMG/M metagenome (GOLD analysis project Ga0209254, IMG submission 187148) | Freshwater lake sediment microbial communities from the University of Notre Dame, USA, for methane emissions studies - DIP11 DI (SPAdes)... | ecosystem: Environmental > Aquatic >...
ATGTGGACGAGGTCCGCGCCGAAGGCGTCGACCTGGGCTCTGACGGCACCCGTGTACCGCCAGAGCCGCAGGTCGAACCGCAAGTCGCGCTCCAGGCCGTAGGACATCCGCCCGCGTTGGAGTTCGACCCGGGTCAGGGTTGCAGAAGGCTGAAGCGTCCGGTTGGCCAACCCCGCATGGACGCAAAGGAAGGGCAGGGCGCGGTCCCTGGCGAAGCTCACCAGGTGCTGGCTGGTGCGGGCCACGCCATTGATCTCCATGAACGAGTCGGGGAAGTACGCGACGCGCGGCGGGCCGCTCACAGGATCCCCCCGTTTTCGACGGCGAGTCCGAGCCGGAGGGCCTGGCGGGCGGTACCCGAGCCCATCAGGGCCACCGCTGATGCGCAGGCGCGGACGAGGGCCGGCGCTTTCGGGGCCCAGAAGTCCGCCAGGCTCTGGTGCCGCCCGTCCTCCCGGACGACGAAGACGCGCTGCGTCCAATGGCGCTGGAACGGCTGGGCCATGTGGTTGTCGCCGAGGACGTCGGCGACGACGGCCAGCACGCGCGTCGCGGTGTGCTCCCGGTACTCGGGCATGACGACGGTGTCGGCCACGCCGTCGCGCCGGACCTCCTGAACGAACTCGTCGAAGGTCGAGGCCGAAGTCACGTTGAGCATCGCGTTCGCCGCGCCGCCGTGACGGTCGCCTCCGGCCAGCACGGGGAGGTCCCACTCGCGTCCGAGCTGGATCACGGACTTGTTCTCGGCGTGGCGGCGATAGCCGTTGATCTCGGTGGCGTGCAGGGATCTGCGATAGGCCGCAAGGAAGTCCGCGAGTGCAGAGCGGCTTTGATCCGTGTCGATATGCGCATTCCAAAGCGGATGGTTGAGCACGGTGAGCGCCGACGGCGCCGCGTGCACCCACCCGAGCAGGTCTGCCAGTTTCTGCTCGACGGGATTCGCGGTGAACGCCTTGAACTCGTGCAGCATCGCCGCCGCCGACGCTGCGGGCATATTGTGGATGCCGAGATGGAAGATGCTGCCCCGGTACGGGACCGTCCACTCCGTCGAGATCGGACACGAGCCGCCTAGGCCGACGGCGGCCAGCGCGAGACTTGCGGTGATTGAGTCGTGATCAGTGATCGAGACCAGGGCGGCCGCGCCGAACCGGTCGGCCGCCTGCGCGGTCTCGGACTCGAACACCTGCTTCGGCGACAGCGGAGGGCACCAGTAGGCGCGCGAGAAGTCCACGCGGCAGCCGGACTGCTGCTCGTGCCGCCGCAATTCGCGTCCCACGATGTGCCGCACCAGCGGTGTCCGGGCCGCCCAACCGGGCAGGAACCCGAGGACTTCGCGTGAATGGTGGGTGTGGCTGTGCAGGGACACGACCGTGCGGGTACCGGGTGCCGCGGAGGCGTCGTGTTGCACGATTCGAGTCTGGGCCATGTCTCGCTCCCTTGAAACCAAACTGGAGTGAACCAGCCGAACTCTCGCCAGCGTAGCGGCGCAGTGTGAAAGCCGGGTTTCGACGCCGTTACCGCGAGGTTATTTCGAGCGAGGCGTCACTTCGACCGGGCGAGTTCATAGATTCCAGTCGTACGCGCGACGAGCACTCCCCGCTCGGTCAGCTCATCAAGCAATTGTTCGCAAGTGGCCTGGTCGATCTGCCACCGGCGCGCAACGTCCGACGGTGTTGCTCGGCTCCCGAACGCGCGCTCCCAGCCCTCCGCGATGTGCCACACAAGGGTTGGACGGCGATCCCGCTTAGGAACCAGACGAATCTCGGCTGCTGTCATCGTCATGTGGTGTTCTCGCAACGAGTCCAGACTACCTTCCGGGCGTTGCGCGGGCGTTTCGTTGAAGGAAACTGTGCGTAACCGCTAGCACCAGCGGCTGGCGGACTCGCGGCTCAATTAACCCCACGTTCAACCGGCGGTAACGCCACGGTTACAGGGCAATGCCAAGCTGTCTTCCACCGGTATACCTGGGGCGCAACAGGTGCCGGCTAGCCTTACCTCCGCGCAGCCTGCGGCGATCCAATCCGTAACCCCCCCGTAACCCTCCTGTCACACGCGGGCAGTATTCTGGCAGTGGATGGAGGGCAGAGACCGCGATGAGCTATCACGTGCTGGTCGACGACACCTTCTGCTCGACGGATCAGAGCCATAGGTACACCAGGGGTGAGTACGAGACTTATGGGGAGGCGCTCGCGGTGTGCAGGGAAATCGTGGACCGCTTCTTACGCCACGAGTGCGCGTCGGGGATGCCGGCGAGCGCCGTGTACTTCCGCTACATGATGTTTGGCAAGGAGCCGTCCATCGTGGAGTACTCGGAATCGCTGGACACGTCGCCGGGCTTCTCGGCTTGGGACTACGCGAAGGTCCGGTGCGAAGAACTCTGCTCCCGCCCCGCCGAGAGGAACTCATGAATCACTTGGCGAGATCCCCGGCAGGTCCTGACCGGGCCTTCATGATCTCGTAGCACAATTGGGGGCTGGTATCCTCGATGCCGGTCAGGAGAAACACGACCTTTCCCGCGTCGGAGGCATCGATCGCGTAGTAGTTCTCAACTCCCGACACGGGCTTGACGCTCATGCAAAGCCGGTTGAACAACCACAGCCAGCTTCCCTTCGCGTAGTACGGGTCCTCACGCTCGGGCGCCGTCTTAAGCCACTCGTACTCCCGCCAGTTTCGCATCAAGCGCGGATTCTGGTTCTGGATGGAGATGATGCGCAAGCCGTCTCCATCCTCGCGTGAGAACTGCTGTCGAATCTCCGGCATGGTCCAGCCCGAATGGCGTTCCCACGGGTAGGGCCTGTCCGCATGGTCGTCATTCCAGCAGTTCAGCATGGTGATGACCGACACGAACCGCAGCGGGTCTCGTCGTGCTCTCGAGATGGCCTCTCCGATGACGTGCACCGGCCCCGCGGCGACGATGAACAGCGGATCCTCCGCCGAGGAGCGGTCGATCTCCTCCTTCAGCGCCTCGTACGCGGCCTCCGGATTGTCAACGGCCGCGACGAACCGGGTGCGACCGAACCCGAATAGCCGTCCGCCCGTCAACGCGCTCTCCCTGATCTGCTGGTAGGGTGTCACGCCATCGACGCCAGGATGCTCGTGGTTGCTCCCCCAGACGTGATCAGCGTAGATAAAGAGGGGAACGTGGTCCTGCAGCCCGCGGGCCGCAAGGAGGGCGAGCGACAACGGCGTCGAGGCCCAGTCGTCGTGATCGTGTTCGTTGCCATCGGCGCTGATGACGATCCTCCCCTTGCCCTGCCACGGGGGGGTCTGTGCCCATGAACTCGCTGGCAGGGCGAGCGCGATCACAACAGCCGGACAGAGAGTCCTCCGTGACCAGACACGCAGAGACATGCGCCGTACCTCCCGAATCACGCGCGGGGCGGACGAACCTTGACGTCCCCGACCGCGACGGCTCAGCATACGCCGAGTCGGCAGGACGAGAGAGGAATCTCGAGGAATCTCGTTGTGGGCGGCGCTCGCGGGTGTAGCATCGTATTGAGCTTGGTCGTCCAACCCGGAAATCCCGGCTCGGAGCACTCTATGAGCGCACACTCCAAGCCGGTGAACCCCCCGAAACCACCACCATTCGACTTCGAGACGTTCCTCGATTCGGGTGGTGTAGCGAGGGACGTCGTCCACTACCGACGCGGAGCGGTGATCTACTCGCAGGGTGAACCCTGCGACCGGGTTTACTACATTCAGACCGGTGGCGCGAAGCTCAGAGTCTTCTCGCACGCAGGCAAGGAAGCGATTGTGGCGAAGTTGGCGCCCGGGGCCTTCTTTGGGGAGGCGGCCCTGGCGGGCCAGCCCGTCCACCTGGAGACCGCCATCGCGACGAGTGCGAGTGCCGTCCTCGTCGTCGAGAAGGCGACGATGATCCGATTGCTCCACAGCCGATACGCGCGCTTGAATCGATTCCTCACCTACGTCCTGGTCCGCAACTTCCGTGTTGAAGCGGATCTCGTGAAACAGGTGTTCACGGCCACTGAAAGACGTTTGGCCCGCGCGCTGCTGTTTCTCGCCCGCTTCGGCAAGCAGGACGCCCCTCATCGCGTGCTGCCAAAGGTCTCGCAAGAAACGCTCGCGGAAATGGTCGGTACGACCCGCGTCCGGATGGACGTCCTGATGGACAGGTTCAAGAAGCTCGGGTACGTCGACGACAACGGCACCCTCAGGATCAACGAAGCACTGCTCACCATCGTGCTGCACGACAACTGATTCGACAAGCGCCTCCCACCCTGCCGCGTGGTTAGAAGATCCTCGTGAGCACAATCGTATCGCCCTGTTTGTGGAGCGTCACGTTCAGCGGCTCTCCGGCGTTCTTCCTGATCGACAACTGAGCGGGCACCGTCACGGCGTTGCGGTGATAGGTCGTGGAGTAACTGACCTCAGGGTATGACTTGTCGCAGCTGATGCTCAGGCCACCGCCGGAATCGAAGGTGACCTGATACGTGCCTGAACAACCGGAGGGCGACGACGATGGATGATGCACGAAGGTGCGATCCGTGTCGGCGCTACTCTTGAGCGTGTGCGCGTTCCGCACAATGTCGTAGGCGAGACGCGTGGCCGCGTCCGTCATGAACGAGCAGCCGCTGACGACGAGCGAGGCTGCGAGAATGGCGCGACGAATACGCGATGTCATGTGAGCTCCACCAACGCCATGTTACCGACCTGAGCGAGCTTCGATCAGGCTGCTCGTCGCTCCCCGATCTCACGTCACTCGGGTGACGCGTCCCTGCGCCCACTTCCTTGCAGCGTTCGGCCCCGGGTTGAACGCCTGCTCAGTCTGAAGTGGGGCACCGCGCCCTCCCTCGCGCACTCCCGTTGACGGGCTGATGATACCGCCCACCTCGAGCGTATAGGGAAGAACCACGCGGAAGGCCATGGGCTGGCAGCGGGACACCGCGTGAGCGCCTACGCCCCGTCAGTCATCTGTCCGCCGAGGACCTCCGGGCTCTGCAGCTGCAGAATCGAGAGGCCCGTAACGTGTTGACTGGCAGTGCCGGGGGCGGGGATCGAACCCGCACGACCCTTTGGGAGTCCCGGGTCTGGCTACGAGGTGGGCGAGTGCATCAGCGGCCTCCGCCGGATCGTTCGCCGCGAGCATTGCTTCATCCTTCGTGAGAGAATGGCGCTGGCTCGAGCTAGGGCCACAAGCGAATACCTCGCTCCACCTCATCCGGTAGGCTGACGCACATGCGCAAGCCCGAGCGCTGCTTCGACCCGGAGAGCCTGGCGATCACCCCTGCGCTCTCCGGCCGCAGGCTCCCGTCGCCCCGCCGGCGGATGGCGGCGTTTGCCGTGGACGCGTCATTGCTGCTGGTGCCGACCTTCGCCGCCGCGTTGCTCTTCTCGACGGTGGCGCTGCGGGTGGTCGATCCGGTCGGCTACCACGCGCTCCGGCAGGCAATGTTCGGCATGCCATCGGCCCCGGCCGAGCAGCACGCGATGATGCGCGGGCTCGCGCCGGTTCTCGTGCGCGCCCAAGCGGACGGGCTGCCCGCCGCAGTGGCGGCCGACGTGGAAGCGGGGGACCTCGATCGCGCGGCCGACCGGCTGAAAGACGCCAACCTGCTCGTGTCGCTCACGCTCACGGGCGCCTCGTCGCCGGTGGCGCCAAACACGATCCGCCTGGAACTCGAGCGCCTCGTGCCCGAGGTGTTCCGCAGCGCCGCGATGTTCCTCGTCCCGGCCATCTACTTCGCGGTAACGACCTCGCTCTGGCGCAAGACCATCGGCAAGTGGGTTCTGGGCCTGGAGGTCGTGCGGATCGACGGCCGCCGCCTCTCGCTCCTCCTAGGGTTCGAGCGATTCGGCTCTTACTTCGCGATCTTGGGCACACTGGGCATCGGGATCCTGGAACTCTGGCGGGATCCGAACCGCCGCCTGGCCCACGATCTCGCGGCTGGGACGGTGGTGGTGCGCAGCCGCCCCTGAGAGCCCCTTCCCGATGCTACTTGTGGCGGGTGAGTTCTCGCTGACTCTGGAGGCGGCGCTCGCGAACTACGACGTCATCGACGCCACACCGGAGGAGCGAGAACTCCTCCTGCGGATTGCCACCTCTTCGGTGGCGTGCAGTAGGGACCATCATGAAGGCACAGCGTTACTTCGCCACGACTACCGAGGCCGTTGGTGATGCGATGCGGAAGGCCATGGGCTGGCAGCGCGAGTCGGCGTGAGGGCCGACGCCCCGTCAGCCGAGGGCCTCTTGGGTCAGCAGCCGAAAATTCGAGAGGCCCGTAACCTATTGAATGGTAATGCCGGGGGCGGGGATCGAACCCGCACGACCCTTTGAGAGTCCCGGGATTTTAAGTCCCCGATATGCTCAGTATTGCTGAACTATTCGTCTTCTAATACGGATAAATGGGGAACATTGCTTTGGTCCCGGCGCTGGGAGTCGAACCCAGATGTCCTTGGAGGACCGGGGTTTTTAAGACCCCTGTGTATGCCATTCCACCACGCCGGGACGCGCCGCCTCATTGTAGCCCCGACCGTACCTCTGCGGTAGAATCCGCTCCGCAAATGCCGCGCCGGACGCCAGCCTCGATACCGTCGGCGAAGTGGCGAAGACGCGACACGCTGTCTGCGTGGAGCCCTGTCATGCTGAAAGGCGCCGTTCGTCCGTCTCTTCTCGGTCTGGGTCTCGTCGTCCTCGTGTCGGCGTTAGCGGCGAGCGCGTGTCACTCTCCGAAGCAGCCCGACAAACCGAAGCCAACCGAGGGCGCGACGAGCAGGACCGGGACGACTGCAATCAGGGCACAGTTCGACGCCGCCTATCGGTTTCAAGAGGGCGTAGCGGCGGTTCGTATCGGCGACAACCAGACCGGGAAGGTGGGTTACATCGACAAGCAGGGTAGCTACGTCATTGCCCCCCAGTTCGATGACGGAGGTGGCTTCAGCGAAGGGCTCGCAGTCGTGAGCGTAGGTGCTGGCGAGATGGCGAAGTGGGGCTACATCGACAAGCAGGGCAAGCTGACTATCAAGCCGCAGTTCGATTCGGCGCAGCCTTTCAGCCAAGGACTCGCCGCAGTCCGTATCGGGGACCGGGCGAACGGTAAGTGGGGGTACATCGATAAACAAGGTTCAATGGTCATCAGCCCACGGTTCAGAACGGCTTCTGGGTTCGTGGAAGACCTCGGTGTGGTGTGTGTTGGGGACGGGGAAACCGTCAAGTGTGGCTACATCCGGAAGAACGGGACCTACGCAATAACCCCACGATTCGACGGTGCCCGCAGTTTCGCGGAAGGTCTGGCGCCGGTCCGCTTCACGAACGGAATGACAGACAAGTGGGGCTACATCGACAAGCAGGGGCAGACGGTCATCAAGCCTGAGTTCGATGCGGCGGAGCCCTTTGAGGACGAACGAGCGCTGGTCCGAATCGGCGACTACAAGACGGGCAAGTGGGGCTACATCGACAAGCAGGGACAACTGGTAATCAAGCCGCAGTTCGACGGAGCCCAATACCTTCGAGAAAGACGTGCGGCTGTGCGGATTGGAGAGTTCGGTACCGGCAAATGGGGCTACATAGACCAGACGGGCAGGATCGTCATCAATCCGCAGTTCAGCGATGCGTTTTCTTTCGGGGACGGGCTTGCAGTCGTTCTGGTGGGCGATTGGGGCAGCGGCAAATGGGGTTACGTCGACCCTAACGGCAGGTTGATTATCAAGCCGCAATACGCTGGCGCGACTTCATTTCACGAGGGACTTGCGGCTGTCCTCGTGGACGACGGTAAGACCCGGAAATGGGGCTACGTGTTTCGATAGCAGACGCTTTTAAGTCCCGTGCGTCTGCCAGTTTCGCCACCCCGGCCCGAGTCTCACGCCATGATAGACCGAAACCTAGGCTAGGCCCGCGAGGAGCAACCCCCTCGGCGCACGGCCTCCGTCCTCACGAGCGCGGCTCGAGCGGGGTGACGGGATCGAGCAGCAGCCACGACACGGCGCCCAGCAGGTACGCGCCCGACGACACGACGAACACGAGGCTCCAGCTCCCGGTGCTCTGGAGGATGTAGCCCGTGGCAATCGGCGCGACGAACCCTCCGAGATTTCCCATCATGTTCATCGCGCCCGAAAACGTCCCGGCGAACCGGCCGCCCACGTCCATGCAGGCGCCCCACGCGCAGGGAAGCGCGAAGTCGTTGAACAGCCCGGCAAGCCCGAGAAGTACAGCCAGCGCGAGCGGGCTGCGCCCGTCGGAGGTGGCAGCGAGCAGGCACACGGCAGCCGCCACGAAGCCGAAGGCGCCCAGCGCCCTGCGCGCGCGGCCGACGCCGCCCACTCGCCTGGCGAGCGCGCCGGCAGAGAAACCCGAGATGAGCGATCCGATGCCGCCGCCGAACAGCGGGAGGCCGGCCAGCACGGCCAGCATCACGGGGCCCATCGTCGCGCCGTGCGTCCGCTCGAGATACGTGGGAAACCAGGTGACGTAGAAGTACCAGACGTAGCTCAGGCACGCGTACTGAGTCCACAGCAGCCAGGCCGAGCGCGATCGGGCAAAGACACGCCACGGCACCCGGCCGTGACTCGACGTGAGGTTCTCGACGCCCGTGAGTAAACGCTTCTCGGCATCATTGACCGACGGGTGATCGAGGGGGTTGTCGCGAAACCAGCGGTAAAAGAAGAACGCCCACACGAACCCGAGCAGGCCGAACAGCTCGAACGCCCGCCGCCACGACGACACCAGGCCAAGCACGGCCACCACCAGCAGCGGCGTGACGGCGCCGCCCCACCGCGCGGCCAGCCAGAGCACCCCCTGCGCGCGCACGCGCTCGCCGGGCGGCAGCCACGCCGTGAACGCCTTGGCGATGTTCGGAAAGCAGCCGGCCTCGCCCGCGCCGAACAGGAAGCGGACGACGACCATCGAGCCGATGGAGTTGGCCCGCGCAGTGGCGGCCGTGAAGAACGACCACCACATGACGACGCGCAGGAGCACCGATCGCGGTCCGAACCTGTCGCCGAGCCATCCGGCAGGAATCTCGAACAGTGCGTAGGCCAGCGTGAAGGCACCGAACACGTACCCGGCCTGCACGTCCGAGAAGTGGAGGTCGCGCTGGATGAAGGGCATCGCCTTCGAGATGCACACGCGGTCGATGTACTGGATGATGGCCAGCGTGACGGCAAAGACGATAACCCAATAGCGGGCCCGCGTCGGGCGTTGAGGGTCGGCGGCCAAGATGGCACACGATACTACGTGTCGCCGCCGCCGATGCGTTTCTGTAGTAGCCTGCGCGTGATGTACTTGACGAAGCACCCCGATCCGGAAGGCGCGAGGTGGGCGCTCGACGGTCGGTTCCTGCCGACGGAATTCAGCCTGGCCGACGTGCTGCGGAAGCCCCGGGCAGAGGCCACCGCATACCTTCGCGCCCTGCCGCTGGGAGAAACGGCGGGCCCCGCGCTTCTGCCGCCCGTAGAGGCGGACCAGGAAGTGTGGGCGGCCGGCGTCACATACCTGAGAAGCCGCGAGGCGCGCGAGGCCGAGTCGTCGGTCAGGGACGTCTACTCGAGGGTGTACGAGGCGGAACGCCCGGAGCTGTTCTTCAAGGCAGCCGGGTGGCGGGTGGTCGGCCATCGCATGCCGATCCGCGTGCGGGATGACAGCGCCTGGAACGTGCCCGAGCCGGAGTTGACGCTCGTCGTCAATGCGCTCGGGGAGATCGTGGGATTCACGGCGGGCAACGACGTCTCGTCGCGCGACATCGAAGGCGAGAACCCGCTCTATCTGCCGCAGGCCAAAGTTTACGACGGGTCGTGCGCGATCGGGCCGGGCATCCTGCTCGCCGGGCCGGAGACTCTTCGCGACATCGACATCGAAGTCGTCATTGTCCGCGCGAGCCGCGCCGTCTTCGAGGGCGGCACGCGGACGTCGAGAATGAAGCGGTCGTTCGCGGAACTGGTCGCGTACCTCGGGAGAGCACTCGACTTCCCGCGCGGCGTCTTCCTGATGACCGGCACGGGCATCGTGCCGCCGGATGAGTTCACGCTGGCGCCCGGCGATGCGGTGCGGGTAAGGGTCGGGCCGCTCACGCTCGAAAACCACGTCGATGCCGCGTCGCCCGTCGCGCCGGGCACGACTTCGCGCAACGTCGCTCCCTGAGGCCACGCGCATGTCGCTCGAACCTGTCTTCGTCGATGGCGAATGGCGCCAGTCCGAGCATCCCGCCGGCAGCTTCCGGGCGGTCGATCCCGCCACGAAGATCGAGTCGGCCGAGGCGTACCCGATCTCATCGGCGCTTGAAGTCGAGCGGGCTGTTGGCGCGGCGGCGGAGGCAGCGGCGGAACTCCGCGCCGTCGCGCCGGAGGACATCGCCGGCTTTCTCGAGCGCTACGCCGCGAAGATCGAGGAGGCGCGGGACGCGCTGGTGGATGTGGCCGCGCGCGAAACGGGGCTGCCCGCGAGCCCGCGCCTGGGCCAGGTCGAACTGCCGCGGACCGTCGGCCAGATGCGCCAGGCGGCCGCGGCCGCGATCGATCGTTCGTGGTGCCGCGCCACGATCGACACGGCGGCGAACATCAGGTCGAAGTACGGCCCGCTGGGAGGCGGCGTGGCCGTCTTCGGCCCCAACAATTTCCCCTTCGCGTTCAACTCGATCGCCGGCGGCGATTTCGTCGCGGCCATCGCGGCCGGCAACCCCGTGATCGCCAAGGCCAATACCGGACACCCCGGCACCAGCCGCGTGTTCGCCAGGCTCGCCGCCGACGCCGCGCGCGAGTCGGGCCTGCCACGCGGAACCGTGCAGCTCATCTACCGGACGCCGCCCGACGTCGGGTTGCGGCTGGTCTCGCATTCCGCCATCGGGGCCACCGGGTTCACGGGAAGCAAGGAAGCCGGACTGCGGCTGAAGGAAGCCGCGGACCGGGCCGGCCGGCCGATCTACCTCGAGATGGCGAGCACGAACCCCGTGTTCGTGCTTCCCGTCGCGCTCGCGGCGCGTGGGCATGAGATGGCTCGCGAGCTCTTCGATTCCTGTGCGCTTGGCGCGGGGCAGTTCTGCACGCGCCCGGGCATCACCGTGCTGGTGCGCGGCGCGCAGGCGGAGGCCTTTCTCGACGAGGTGGCGGCCCTCTTCGGCGGCGGCGTTCCTGGCACATTGCTCGGACCGCAGGGCCCGGCGCGCATCAGTGAAGGCATCGCCGAGCTTGTCGCGCACGGCGCCTCGATTGTCGCCGGCGGCCGCGAGATCGAGGGGCCGCGCTGCGCGTTCGCGAACACGCTGCTGCGGGTGTCGGGCGCGGCGTTCCTCGCCGATCCGCACGCGCTGCAGACGGAGGCCTTCGGCACTGTCAATCTCGTCGTCGTTGCCGACTCCGCGGACGACATGGTGGCGATTGCCGGCGGCCTCGAGGGCAACCTCACCGGCTCGATCTACAGCGACGTCGCGGGCGGCGACGATGAGCTGTACCGGCGGGTGGAGCGCGTGCTGCGGCACAAGGTGGGCCGGCTGCTCAACGACAAGATGCCGACGGGCGTGGCGGTGGTGCCTGCGATGAACCACGGCGGCCCGTTTCCGGCCACCGGGCACCCAGGGTTCACGGCGGTGGGGATTCCCGCGTCGCTTCTGCGGTTCGCGGCACTGCACTGCTACGACAACGTGCGGCCGCACCGGCTGCCTGCCGAACTCGCCGGCCGCAATCCGACTGGCCGGATGTGGCGCCTGATTGACGGGGAATGGTCGCAACGGGATGTCTCAGGATGATCTGAACGCCCTGCTCGGCCGCGGCGGCGGCCGGCTCGCGGCGACGCGTCTCGAGGCGCAGGGGCCCGCCGGGCGTCTGCCCGTCACGCCGGAGATGCTGCTCACGGAGCCGAGCGGCCATCTCTTCGGACTGACCCAGAACGCGGGGATGGGCTGGGACCCGGCCGAGACCGGCCGGCCGCCGTATCTCATCCTCAGCACCCAGGGCGGACTGCGCGACGCCGACGGCCGTCCCGTCGCGCTCGGGTATCACACCGGCCACTGGGAGATCGGCCTGCTCGTCCGCGAGGCGGCGGAGGCACTGCGCGCGCAGGGCGTCGTGCCGTTCGCCGCGTATTGCAGCGACCCGTGCGACGGCCGCACGCAGGGCACGGCGGGGATGTTCGACAGCCTGCCGTACCGCAACGACGCGGCCATCACCTTGCGGCGCCTGATCCGATCGCTGCCGGGGCGGGCCGGCGTGATGGGCATCGCGACGTGTGACAAGGGCCTGCCGGCCATGATGCTCGCGCTGGCCGGGTGCGGCCACCTGCCAGGCATCATCGTGCCCGGCGGGGTAACGCTGCCGGCGACGGGCGCCGAGGACGCGGGCAGGGTCCAGACCATCGGCGCGCGGTTCGCGCACGGCCTCATCAGTGCAGACGAGGCGGCCGAACTGGGCTGCCGCGCGTGCGGATCGCCGGGCGGCGGATGCCAGTTTCTCGGGACGGCTGCCACCGCGCAGGTGGTGGCCGAGGCGCTCGGGATCGCGCTGCCGCACAGCGCGCTCAGCCCGTCGGGCGAGCCTGTCTGGCTGGACACGGCCCGGCAGTCGGCCCACGCGCTGGTGCGGCTGGCGGCGCACGGCACCGCGCTCTCCGCCATCCTGATTCCGCGCGCGATCGAGAACGCGATGTTGCTTCACGCGGCGTTCGGCGGCTCGACCAACCTCCTGCTGCACGTGCCCGCTATCGCGCATGCCGCGGGGCTTCGGCCGCCGACGGTCGAGGACTGGGAGCGTGTCAATCGCGCCACGCCGCGGCTGGTCGACGCGCTGCCGAACGGGCCGCTCGGTCACCCCACTGTGCAGGTGTTCATGGCCGGCGGCGTGCCGGAGGTGATGCTGCACCTGCGCGGGATGGGCCTGCTCAACCTGGACGTGCTCACCGTGGCCGGCGCCACCCTGGGCGAGGTGCTGGACTGGTGGGAATCGAGCGAGCGGCGGCAATGCGCGCGCGACCGCCTGCGCGAGGCCGCCGGCGTCGATCCCGGCCGCGTCATCATGGGCCCCGACGCCGCACGCCGCGCCGGGCTTGCGCGCACCATGATCTTCCCGGCCGGCAACATCGCGCCCGAAGGCTCCGTGGTGAAGGCCACTGCCATCGACCCGTCTCTTGTCGGAGACGACGATGTGTTCCGGCATCGCGGCCCGGCGCGGGTGTTCACATCGGAAGCGGATGCGATTGCCGCCATCAAGGGGCAGGGGCCTGGCGTGCGGGCCGTTGCGCCGGGCGATGTCATCGTGCTCGCCGGGGCCGGCCCGCTCGGCACGGGGATGGAGGAGACCTACCAGCTGACGTCGGCGCTGAAGTACATCCCGTGGGGCAAGCGCGTCGCGATTGTCACTGACGCCCGCTTCTCGGGGGTGTCGACGGGCGCGTGCATCGGGCATGTCGGGCCCGAGGCGCTGGCGGGCGGGCCCATCGGGAAGATCGTCGATGGCGATGTGATCGAGATCGTGATCGACCGGCGGGCGGGGAGCGGGCAGGTCAATCTCGTCGGACTCGCGGATGGCGATCTCCCGCCGTACGAAGCGGCTCGCGTGCTCGAGCGGCGGGCCTCACACCCAGGGCTGCGCGCTCATCCGGCGCTCCCGGCCGACACCCGCCTGTGGGCCGCGCTTCAACAGGCGAGCGGCGGCACGTGGGCGGGCTGCGTCTACGACGCGGATCGGATCGTCGCGGTGATTAACGCGGGGCTCGCCGCGCTGGCGGCGAAAGACGGAAGGAAGTAGCCGCCCGATCAGCGTTGATGCTCACCGTCGCCACGCAGGCTCGGGCATGGTGGCCGCTGTCACCACCGAGGCGGCCCCTGAGGCGTCAACGCGAATGCCCGCGAACACCAGCCGCTCGAAGTCCATCGTCGCTTTCGCCCGCGCAAGCGCGAGACCGGCATCGGGCGCGAGCTTCCCGGAGAACACGGCCTTGCCGTCGCGTTCCACGGTGACGGGCTGATCCCAGTTGATTGATCGCTCACCGAGCCAGACGACCACATCGCCGATGTGGCGGCTGGTGACGCGAATGGTCTGCCCGTCGCGGACGCCGGTGAGACGGCCGAGCAGGGGCTCGAGCGCCCGCGCCAGCGCTGCGGCCTCCGACTCGCCCGGCTGGGCCGGGGCCGGCGTCGGCCAGGGGTCGCCCCACGCATCACCGACCCACGAGAGGCCCTCGAGCCAGTAGCTGGACGCCTGGTGGAGGTGGCGGAAGACGTGGCCGACTCGCCGCGGATCCACGACCCTGCGCCGCTCGAGGATGGCGACGATGGCTTCGCCCGGCAGCGCGAGTTGATTGTGCAGGCCGCCGACGACCTCGATGTTGGTGACAGGGAGGTCCATCCCGCGCAGCGCCTGGGTGAACCAGCGGTTCGACTCGGCGAACGTGCCG
>Ga0209254_10003491_pt1 | contig 14335 bp, 3 predicted proteins | sample FrelakmetDIP11DI_FD_187148 | JGI IMG/M metagenome (GOLD analysis project Ga0209254, IMG submission 187148) | Freshwater lake sediment microbial communities from the University of Notre Dame, USA, for methane emissions studies - DIP11 DI (SPAdes)... | ecosystem: Environmental > Aquatic >...
CATATTCGACCTGCCTCCTTTGCTGGCTACAGATGATGCGATTGCAATCTTGCCAAAGATTGATTGCGTATTGCTGGTGGTGGGTAACGGCATGTCAACCAAACGCGAGATCCAAGATACCATTTGCCACCTTCCCGGAGCCAATTTGCTCGGGATCGTGATGAACAAGGCAGAGCTTCCTGCCAGGAATAATTACTACTGATGCCTCTATTGTGAAAACGGCCCTCGTCACCATCGTCATCGGAGACAGGTATCCTCATTTCCCGCAAAGTGCCGGATTACCCAACAGCAGGCGATGGCGGACAAACGCCGGTCAGTATCGACCTGCCATTCAAGCAAGCCGGGGCCGTGACGCTCTATCGGATGACCGGAGAGCCGCGGGCCAACAATCTCCTGGTCGGAAACAAAGTCGCGATCGAGCGGCTCAAACTCGATACGGATGTGTTGAAGAATGGCAGGCTTGTTGTCGACCCGACGAGTGGCGGTGGAGAGGGGGGCTGCCCGCCGCTTCAACCTATGTGTATGTGTTCGATGGTGCCGCTCTTCATGGGCGCTAAATCATGAATGGAGAACTGATCATGAAAACCACTACGGATGCAGAATCAGAGGCGACAATCGGATTCGGGCAATTGACCTGTTACCCCAAGCACAAGAGCCTCGTCGATCTGTTTGAGGACGTAGCTCAGCGTGAACAGAACGCAGTTGCCTTGCGGCTAGGTGGAGGAATCCAGCTTTCGTACAAACAACTGTCAGATCGCTCTAGCGCGTTAGCCGTTGAACTGGTTCGCTTGGGTGTCGTCCCTGGTGATCGCGTCGGGCTGTGTATGAGCCGCAGCATTGAAAGCGTCATTGCGATGCTCGCCGTTTGCAAAGCGCGCGCGGCATATGTCCCGCTAGACCCAGCATACCCTGACGAACGCTTGAAGTTCATGCTGCAGGACGTGGGTGCGAAAGTGGTTCTGGCGGATCCAGCTGGTCTGGTGCGGCTGCCGAGCCACTCAGGAGAAACATTCACGCTCGAGCCTGGGTGGGGCGAAAACGCCCAGAGTGTATCCACCATGCCGAAGGGAACACCGGCCGATGTGGCCTATGTAATGTTCACATCTGGAACGACAGGGAAACCCAAGGGCGTGCGCATTCCGCAGCGAGCCATAGTCCGGTTGGTCCGCAACAATTGGTTCACTCCCCTTGATGCAAGCACCGTCTTTCTTCAATTGGCACCGATTTCCTTCGATGCCGCGACACTTGAGATATGGGGTCCTCTATTGAACGGAGGCACGTGTGTGCTTTACCCAGGCAGTGGCGTTCCTGACTTCGACCACCTTGGCAAGACACTCAAAGAAGAAAAGATTACGCATCTTTGGCTTACCGCTTCGCTGTTCAATTTGATCTTAGATGAACGCCCTTCGGTTTTGGAAAGCGTAAAGGAACTTCTCACAGGCGGCGAGGCACTGAGTGTTCCTCATATACGCAAGGCATTGAAGCTGCTGCCAAACACCCAATTGGTAAATGGGTATGGTCCAACCGAAAGCACGACCTTTGCGTGTTGCCTGCGCATCCCTAGCTCGTTGCCGACCGAATGGACTTCGATCCCGATCGGAAAGCCAATTGCCAACACGAATGTCTTCATTCTGGATGAAAAGCTACGCCCCGTTAAGAAACCCGAGGTAGGTGAGCTTTGCATCGGCGGAGACGGGTTGGCCTTGGGGTACTTGAACCGCGACGAGCTAACCGCTGAGCGATTCGTGCAGGGGCCTGTCGGCGCAGAGGAACAACAAACACTGTACCGCACGGGCGACAAAGTCAGATGGATGAGCGACGGATCTATCGAATTCCTAGGTCGCTTCGACGATCAAGTGAAGATCCGCGGTCAACGCATCGAACTGGCAGAAGTGGCAATGGTCCTACAACAGCATCCTGCAGTTGGCGAAGTTGTCGCAATGGTTCGAGAAGACAAGCCAGGAGACCGACGGCTGGTGGCTTATGTCACGCCTAAAGACGGCACAGCGCCAACCGCTGGTTCGTTGCGATCGTTTTTGGAATCACGCGTACCGGATTACTTGATCCCTGGGGGCTTCGTGAATCTTGTCCGGTTGCCATTAACCGCTAATGGCAAGGTGGATCGGGCGGCACTGCCGGCGCCCAGCTCGGAACGTCCCGACCTTGCGCAGCCGTTTGCTGAGCCACGTACACCTCTGCAGAAGAAACTCACCGCAACATGGTCTGACCTGTTGGGAATTTCTCCTGTGGGCATCCACGATCGCTTCTTCGAGCTGGGCGGAACTTCGCTTTTGGCGGCGCGTTTTATCGACCGGCTAAGCCGGGAGCTGGGCGACGCCATTCCGTTGGTGGCTCTGTTTGATGCACCAACGGTCGCCCAGATTGTCTATGTGCTCGTTACAGACTTTCCTACGGCGGTTTCGGCGCAATTTGACCTAGAAGAAGAACGCCGCGCGGTCGTTGCGCACGACCGCGCCAAACGCAAGCAGGACGTAGCGGGAGAAAAAGGGCGGATCGAGATTGCCGTCATCGGCATGTCCGGACGATTCCCTAAGGCTCCCGATATACAAACCTTCTGGCAAAACTTGGTTGACGGAATAGAAGGTGTTGTCTGTATCACCGCGGACGATCTCATTCGCATTGGCAAAGATCCGTCAGTTCTCTCGAATCCCGATTATGTGCCAGCGACATTTGCGCTGGAAGACGTCGAGAACTTTGATGCTGGCTTCTTTGGCTTTAGCCCTCGCGAAGTCGAAGTCATGGACCCCCAGCTACGCCTGTTTGTGGAAACCGCGTGGACCACACTGGAACACGCTGGTTATGATCCTGCGCAATACCAAGGCCGCATCGGCGTTTTTGGAGGGGTGGGTCGCAATTCCTACCTCATGAACAATCTGGCGACCCAACAGAAATACCGAGAGATGCTCCATGAGTATCACATGCTTGTTGGCAACGAGAGAGACTTCGCAACGACGCATGCTTCGTATCGATTGAACCTAACGGGTCCGTCGGTCGACGTCCAAACCGCGTGTTCAACTTCGGGGGTTGCAATTCACCTTGCCTGCCAAAGCCTTCGTGCCGGTGATAGCCACATGACCTTGGTTGGCGGTTGCAAAGTGATCTGCCCTAACCAGGAGGGATACACATATGTTGAAGGTGGCCCGCTGGCTCCTGAAGGCCACATTCGCGCGTTCAGTGACGACGCGAACGGCATGGTACGTGGCAGCGGATCGGCGATGTTGCTCCTCAAGCGTCTCGACGACGCTCTTGCCGACGGCGATTCAATCTACGGGCTGATCAAGGGCAGCGCGATCAACAACGACGGCTCAGAGAAGATTGGATTTACAGCACCCAGCGTGCGGGGACAGGCTGAGGTCATTCGGGATGCTTTGCTCGACGCTTCCCTCACGGCAGATGACATGAGTTACATTGAAGCTCACGGCACTGGAACCAAGATGGGGGATCCGATCGAAGTTGCCGGCCTCACGAGAGCATTCCGCGAGTCGACCCTTCGCAAAGGATTCTGCGCTATCGGGTCGGTAAAGACGAACATAGGTCACCTAGATGCTGGAGCAACCGCCGCAGGCGTGATTAAGACGCTGTTGTCACTCACGCATGAACAGATACCCGCCAGCCTAAATTTCCGCGCGCCCAACCCGGAAATCGATTTTGCCAATAGTCCTTTTTACGTGAATGCAAAGCTCGCTCCTTGGAAGCGAGGTGCGGTTCCTCGTCGGGCTGGCATCAGCTCCTTTGGCCTTGGCGGCACGAACGTGCACATCATCGTCGAAGAAGCACCGTTGTTGCCCCCCACGGATCCGGGCCGCAGCGACGAACTCTTGGTCGTTTCTGCTCGCAGCGAAGCCGCTGTGGACTCTGCCATACGACGGTTGGGAGATTTCCTTAACGACCGCCCTAACTGTTCCCTGGCTGACGTTGCACACACGTTACAACAGGGCCGACGAGCGTTCGCTTACCGTAAAGTCCTTGCCGCCTCCACCGTGGCCGATGCCGCTGCATGCCTCCGCGCAGACGACAAGAGCCGCATCTTGTCGGGGCCTCCCACCAACACGACGCCAGAGGTCGTGTTTATGTTTCCGGGCGGCGGGGCTCAATACGCAAATATGGCCAAGGGCTTGTACGAAGCCGAATCTGTCTACCGAACCGAAATAGACAACTGCGCAGCCCTGTTGCAGCCAATTCTAGGCTTGGACATTCGCACATTGATGTTCCCAACGGGGGATGTAGAGGCCGCGTCTCGGCAGCTCGAGACGCCCTCGTTGGCGTTGTCCGCATTGTTTGCCACAGAATATGCTTTGGCGAAGTTGTGGCGGTCCTTCGGCGTTCGTCCAGCAATGCTGATCGGCCACAGTATGGGCGAATACACCGCTGCATGCCTTGCAGGCGTTATGTCGCTGCAAGATGGGCTGGCTTTGGTGAGTTGCCGAGGCCGTTTGTTTGAAACCCTCCCTGAAGGTGGGATGTTGAGCATTCCTCTAAGTGAGGCAGAAGCGCGCAAACACATCGGCTCCGACTTGGACATTGCCGCTGTTAACCGACCAACCCAGTGTGTGGCTTCGGGTTCTGTTTCCGAAATAGAGGCTGCGAAGAAGAAACTACAGATTGCGGGCATCGAATCAACCCGAATCCACATCAATGTCGCAGCCCACTCAAGGTTGGTCGAACCAATCTTGGAAGAGTTCCGCGTTTTTGTGCGAAAAATTAAGCTTTCAGCACCGACATTGCCGGTGATTTCCAACAGCAGTGGCGTCGCAATAACCGACGCTCAGGCCACTGATCCAGAGTACTGGGCCAGCCACCTGCGAGCCACCGTCCAATTCTCCCGGGGACTTGAGACCATTCTCTCGCGGGGCACGCTTGCCGTTGTCGAAGTTGGTCCGGGGCAGACGCTAAGTACGTTTGCGCGGCAACACCCGACTCGTTCCACCAACACAGTGGTCGTGTCATCGCTTAGGCATCCGCAGGAAGGCGTTGCCGATGGTCGCTTCCTCGCGAACGCCTTGGGAAAGCTGTGGGTCGCCGGCGTCTCGTTGGATTGGAAAGGATACCGCAAGGGGCAAATGCGCCGGCGAGTGGAGTTGCCAACCTATCCGTTCGAACGAACGCGACATTGGATCGACGCACAAGCAACCACGGGAGCGCCTGCGGCGAAGGCGACCGTAGCGATACCAACGAACGCGGCCACCTTACAAGTTGTGATTCCTGCCTTGGCACCGGCCCCTACCGCTTCGACAACGACCTCCTTGCCTCGCAAAGAGCGAATCGTTGCTGAATTGCAGCGCATCGTCTCTGAGTTAAGTGGCATTCCAGCCGCTTCGATCGATCCCCACGCCACGTTCCTTGAACTGGGATTCGATTCGTTGTTTCTCACCCAAGCAAACGGTCAGTTTCGAGCTGTGTTCGGCGTTCCGATAACGACGCGCCAGCTTTTGGAAAAGACGCCCACTTTGGGGACCTTGGCAACACGCCTCGACGCCGAATTGCCCGATACGGCCTTCCGAGAAGAACCGCCAGGTGCCACCACTGCAGCCCCCACCGCCATGACTGCTGTAGGCGCCGCGCCTGCAGGCCTTGAAGGCATCATGCAAGCGCTGATGTCACTGCAGTCGCAGGTATTGGCTTTGACGGGCGCCCCGGCTACTGCGACAGCCACACCCGCTGTGGTGCCACTTTCGCAGCCCGTCTCCGTGGCAAGCACAAGCGCCGCACCCGACAAGACAAGTCCGTGGCAACCAGTTCAAAAGAGCACGGCGAAAGCGGGTGACGGCTTAACAGACAAACAGCGTGCACATTTGCATGAACTAATGGAGCGGGTGCAGGCTCGCACACCAAGTTCAAAAAAGATGACGGCGGCCAACCGTCCGCACTTAAGCGATCCCCGTACTGTGCAGGGTTTCCGTAAGATCTGGAAAGACATCGTTTACCCGATCGTCTCGGACAAAGCGGCTGGCTGCCGGATTTGGGACATCGACGGCAACGAATACATCGACCTGGTCAGCGGCTACGGCGTGACCTTCTTTGGACACACACCTGATTTCATTATCCGTGACGTAGAGGCTCAATTGCGCAAGACCGTCGCCATTGGCCCGCAAACACCGCTGGCTGGCGAAGTCACAAAGATGGTTTGCGACATGGTGGGCATGGATCGCGCTGCCCTTTGCAACACAGGCTCCGAAGCCGTGCTTGCCGCAATTCGAATGGCGCGCACAGTAACTGGCAAGCGCCGGTTGGCCACATTCTCGGGCCATTACCACGGGATCTTCGATGAAGTGCTTGTCAAAGGCGTCAACGTCGGCGGTGAGCGCAAGTCGTTGCCGATCTCGCCCGGTATCAGGGCAGATGTGGTGGCCGATGTTTTGGTCTTGGACTACGGTGACGCCAAGGCGCTGGATCAAATTCGAGCCAAAGCCTCAGAGCTTGCGTTGGTGATGGTTGAACCGGTGCGCAGCCGCAATCCAAACAACCAACCTGTGGAGTTCTTGCGAGCTTTGCGCAAGTTGACAGAGGAACTGGGCATTCCGTTGCTCATGGACGAAATGGTCACAGGCTTCCGCACGCACCCAGGCGGCATTCAAGCGCTTTGGGGCGTCAAGGCAGATTTGGCAACCTACGGCAAAGTTGTCGGCGGTGGTTTCCCGATTGGCGTGGTCGCTGGTAGCCGGAAATACATGGACGCCCTAGACGGAGGACAATGGGAATACGGCGATGACTCGCAACCTGAAGCGGACATGACTTGGTTCGCGGGGACCTTCGTACGCCATCCACTGGCGCTGGCGGCAGCGCGTGCTGTGCTAAGGCGACTCAAAGAAGAGGGTCCGGCTTTGCAACAAGCGATGGCAGCCCGGGTGAAGCGATTTGCTGATGGATTGAACGCACACTTTCAGGCGACGTCCACGCCAATTACCATCGAGTACTTCAGCTCGTTCTTCGTTGTTAAGTTCGATACCTATCTGGAGTATTCGAACTTGCTGTTCTACCACTTGCACAACCGCGGGGTCTATACCTATGAAGGTCGCCCCGCGTTTACGACAACAGAGCACTCTGATGCCGATCTGCAATTGGTTGCGGAAGCCTTCAAAGAGTCGGTCGCAGAACTTCAACGGGCAGGATTCATGCTTGGGCGGCCGCTGCAAGGCGAAAACGAGACACTCACGATTCCGCTTTCTGAAGGCCAGCAGGAGATCTGGTTGGCCACGCGATTTGGCAGCGAAGCGTCGATGGCCTTCAATTTGGCCAGCACGCTGCAGTTCCGTGGCCAGTTGAACACCAGCGCCTTGGAGGCGTCGCTGGATGCCTTGGTGTTGCGTCACGAAGCTCTGCGAGCGGTCCCCAACAATGACGGTCAGACGCAACGGATCCATCCGCCCGCTAAGGCGAAGATGGGGATTGTTCAAGTCGATCTTTCCTCTCATGACGAACAAGGCAGACAATCCGCCTTGAGATCGCACCGAGCATTAGAAGTCGAGACGCCCTTCGACCTGGAAAATGGTCCGCTTGTTCGTGCTCGTTTGTTGCAACTATCTGCAGACGAACACCTGTTTATTCTGACCGCACACCACGTGGTGGCTGATGGTTGGTCCTGCGGAGTGCTATTGCGCGATCTTGGTGCGTTGTACGCAGCTGCCTGCGCAGGACAAACGGCAAAGCTGACCTCGCCTATGCAACTTTCTGAGTGGGTGCAACTGCAAGCCGATGCTCGGGAATCGCAAGAGCGCCGCGCAGCAATGGAATACTGGCTGGATCAGTACAGCGACAGTGCCCCGATCCTCGAGCTGCCAACGGATCGCGCTCGAACTCCATTAAAAACTTATGCAGCGGCTCGAGTGAACTTAGACCTCGACGCGGATTTCACGAAAAGCATCCGTGATTTGTCGACAAAACTTGGCGCCACAACGTTCGCAACGTTGTTGGGTGCATTTCAAACCTTCTTACACAGACTTTCTGGTCAAACCGATGTCGTCGTAGGTTTTTCGTTGGCTGGCCAATCAAGTTTGGACGGCCACGACCTTGTTGGGCATTGCGTGAATTTCTTGCCACTGCGCATGAAAGTCGAGGGAGACAGTTCTTTCGGCGAGCAAGTCATGCAAGCGCGGGGCAAAGTCTTTGATGCCATTGAACACCAACAAGTCGCTTTTGGTGAACTGATCAAGCGACTGAACCTGCGTCGCGACCCCAGCCGTCTTCCCCTGATGAGCGTCGCGTTCAACTTGGATCCTTCGTCCAAAGGAATCTCGTTCGGCGATCTTGAGGTCACGCCTGGCTCCGTTCCACGACGCTACGAGAACTTCGACATATTCTTCAACGTTGTAGAGCTGGCTGATCGCCTGCAGATCCAGTGCACGTATAGCGAAGGGCTGTGGGACTCGTCGACCATGAGCCGTCGTCTTCTTGAATACAAGACTTTGTTGGAAAGCGCCTTGGCTGCTCCAAGTTCCCTCGTCGGCCAACTGCCAATGTTGCCGCTTGCGGAGCGGAAACTGGTTTTGGAGACGTGGAATCCACCTTACGAAGCCACAACGAATCTAGTGGGCGGTATTCACGATCGTGTTGCTTTCGCTGCCAAACGAAACCCCATGGCAACCGCGGTAGTCTGCGGCAACGATACGCTTTCGTATGCTGACTTGGAGGCTCGTTCAAACCAATTGGCGAACCACCTTCGGGCAATAGGCGTACGTCAAGGCGATCTCGTCGGAATATGCGCTGAACGCTCGACCGCCATGATCATAGGACTGCTGGCAATCCTAAAGGCGGGCGGCGCTTACGTGCCTGTTGATCCGGTTAATCCGGACGAACGACTTTCTTTCATCATGAAAGACGCTCGCGTACGCGTCTTGTTAACCCAGGACAGCTTACGCTACCGCATTGACAGCCATGGGGCTGAAGTGTTTTGCATCGACACCGATTGGCCGCGGGTCGCGATGCTCCCAACCACGCCACCAAACCCTGCAACGAAACCCTCCGATCTCGCGTACGTCATCTACACGTCTGGCTCCACTGGTGTTCCCAAGGGTTGCATGATCGAGCATGGCCACGTCATGCGGCTGTTTGATGCCACCCGCGCGTGGTTCAATTTTTGCCCGGACGACGTATGGACAATGTTCCATTCTTTCGCATTTGACTTCTCGGTGTGGGAGATATGGGGGCCGCTGACCGAAGGCGGAAAGCTGGTGATTGTGCCTTACCTCACCAGCCGTGCTCCTGATCAAATGCTTGAGCTGCTGGAAAAAGAAGGCGTCACCATCTTGAACCAAACGCCCTCAGCTTTTAGGCAGCTAATAGCGGCAGACGTTTCTGAAACCAAAGTTCGCCCACTTGCACTTCGCCAGATAATATTTGGCGGAGAAACGCTTGAGCTGGCTACGTTGCGACCTTGGGTAGATCGCCGTGGCGATCAAACTCCGCAGCTCATAAACATGTATGGGATCACCGAGACCACGGTCCACGTCACGTACCGACACATCAGCCAAGCGGATATTGATGCCAACACGGGCAGCATGATTGGGGTGCCCATCCCTGACCTGTCACTTTACATTGTTGACGCCCAACTTAACCCCGTGCCCGTCGGCGTCCCCGGCGAAATTGTGGTTGGCGGCGCCGGCGTGGCCCGCGGTTATCTAAACCGACCTGAACTGACTGCGGAGCGATTTGTTCCGAACCCATTCAGGAAAGGTGACCGGCTTTACCGCAGTGGCGATGTCGGTCGATTCACGTCGAATCGCGATATTGAATACTTAGGACGCGCTGATCGACAGATAAAGATCCGTGGGTTCCGAATTGAAACCGGCGAAATTGAAGCGGCTGTATCAAGCCATCCTTCTGTCGCCGACGCTTGCGTGGTGGCTCAGTCCGCGACAGATGGGCAAAAGAGTTTGGTTGCGTACGTTGTGCCAAGATCAACGTCTGACAGGGAAAGCGCGCCTGCGGGGCGAGATGAACATAAGCAAGATTGGCAGGGCAAATGGGCCTTGCTGTATGAATCAGGCAAGCAAGCGCTGAAATCGGCCGGAAAGGACGAAAGTGCTAACCTTACTGACGAGGCCATCTTGGTGGGACTGGCTGAACAGTCGGACTTTCACGAGGAGTGGCTAGAATTCCAGGGGCAAACCTTAGATCGCATTGCGAAGCTAAACCTAGGCGACGTGATGGAGATCGGCTGTGGCACGGGCCAAGTCCTGTTGAAGGTCGCACCGAAAGCGCGCACATACTACGGCACCGACTTCGCGGAGCTGGGGATTCAAGAAATTGAGCGACAGATCGCGCGGGCTGGCGACGAATTTTCTCGTACCCGCGTGGCTGTAAAGGAAGGCGTCGACTTTGACGGCGTAAGCCCAAGGTCGTTAGACACCGTCATCATCAACTCGGTGATTCAGTACTTTCCTGATGCTGCTTACTTGTTGCGTGTTTTGGAAAACGCCGTCACCGCCTTAAGGCCCGGCGGATGCATTTACGTAGGCGATGTTCAAAGCTTGTCGTACTTGTTCACCCACCACGTGCAGGACCAGTTGGCTAGGTCGCCTGACAATATGCCCTTGAGCCAGGTTCGCCGGCTTGTCGATACTCGCGTATTAAACGAAGACGAGTTGGTGGTAGATCCAGAGTTTTTCTTGGCTTTTCAGGCGAGCAACTCTCGTGTGAGCGGAATTGAACTGCACCAACGCCGCGGCAAGATCTTGAACGAAACCACAAGGTTTCACTACGACGTTTATGTTTTTGTCGAAGGGCAACCCGCGGCATGCAACATCGCGTTCGAGAGCTGGTCGGTGGCCATGGAACCCGAGGCGTTGGCACAATGGCTTTCCGCGTCGTCTCCAGACGTGTTGGCGATACAAAACGTTCCCAACGCTCGTGTGTTGAAGGAGATCAGAGCCGCTTCGTTGATTCGCAAAGACACTGCCGCTCAAGACGCGCACGAGCTGAAAGCCGCTGCCGAGTTGGGCCCGGTAGGTGTTGATCCGGAAGCCCTTTGGGCGTTGGAACAAAGAGTTCCCTATAAGGTTGATGTTTTGTGGTCGACGGGCAACGCGGGCACCTTCGATGTGGTGTTCCGAAAACTCTCGCAAGCTGGAATGCCTGTATCGGCGCTGCCCACAATCCACCCCATTTTGCCGAGTGACTCCTCGCCGGCACGGTTCGCGAACAGCCCTCACCTAAAGGGACTTGCGCGCACTTTGTTTCAGGATCTAAAGGACTTCATCAAAGACAAATTGCCTGACTATATGGTGCCTTCGCAGTGGGTGCTATTGGACAGACTTCCTCTCACGGCGAACGGTAAGCTTGATGTCAAGGCGTTACCAGCGCCCGAAAGCCAAGCCTCTCGCGACGAAGATGCGTTCGTAGCGCCCCAAGGCGAGATCGAAACGACCATCGCAAAGGTTTGGAGCGAAGTGCTTCGCTTGGACAAGATTGGCACGCGCGACAACTTCTTTGAAGCGGGCGGGCATTCGTTGTTGGCAGTTCAGGCGACCATGAGACTTCGTGACATTCTGGGCGTCGATCTGAACTTGGGATCGCTGTTTCTATCGCCTACCATTGCGCAATTGGCGGAAACCATTTCTGCGGCGCTCTATCTCAAAGGATCGACACCAACCGTGGGCGATGACGCCGAAGAAACAGTGTTCTAGCAGGCTGTCGGGCTTGTCCCGGATTATGTGATAATCATACACATTGAATGAGACGGACATCGCCATGGCCTTTCACCCGATCAATCGAGACACCGACTACCTGCTGCCGCCCCCGGTGCAGGAGTGAGGTAGGCTGGAAAAGATGGAGTCCGACGGATCGTGTAATTTGACGAAGTGGGTATCCCCTTGACCCCCGTAAGAAGCACTGATATTTTGGGCGTATGGAAAGTGTTTCGATGCAGGGCGTGCGACGGCGAAACGTCGCTGACCGCCGGTACGGTGTTCCAGGACACACGCAAGCCGTTGCGCACCTGGCTCCTTGCGATGTGGTTCATCACCAGTCAGAAGAATGGTGTCAGCGCCCTGGGCTTGCAGCGGGTGTTGGGCCTGGGTAGCTACGAAACAGCCTTGACGCGGATGCACAAACTGCGTAGAGCGATGGTACGACCGGGCCGCGACCGTCTCACTGGCGAGATTGAGGTCGACGAAACTTACGTTGGCGGTCCTGAAGAGGGTAAACGGGGGCGCGAGATCGAGAAAAAGTCCATCGTCGTGGTCGCAGCAGAGAAAAATGGTCGCGCAATCGGGCGGATCCGCCTGAAACGTGTCAAGGACGTCTCCGGCGAAAGCCTGCTGGACTTCATTCGCGAGGCCGTGGCGCCTGGCGCGACAATCCATACCGACGGTTGGAAAGGCTACATTGGCTTGCCGGCTGCGGCTTACAAGCATCGCGTTACGGTCATCAGTGGCGGGGACGAACAAGCTCACGAAGTCATGCCACGCGTTTATAACGTCGCCTCCCTGCTCAAGCGGTGGCTGATCGGAACCCTCCAGGGGGTGTTCAACAACAGCATCTCGATTACTACCTTGATGAATTCACGTTTCGCTTCAACCGCCGCCGCTCAAGTGCCCGTGGACTGCTCTTTCACCGCCTCGCACAGCAAGCTGCTTCTGTTGATCCGGCACCCTACAGATCCATTGTCTACGGCACAGCGGCGTTACGGGGGTGAAAGGGATACCCAATTTTGACGATTTGGAGGACATGACGAAATCATGACGGTGTTGCCGCTTACAGAACTTCTAGAAAAATGGCGTCTGGCTGGGGTGCAATTGCGCGCTGAAGGGGACAAGCTGGTGGTCGTTGGCCGCAAGGGTGTTTTGACACCTGAAATAGCGAACGAGATTCGTTTGCGTAAGTCCGAATTGCTAGAGTTCCTGGGGGGAGGCGCCGCGGCGGTTTCCACCTCGGGCGACGGACATTCGGTTGCAGGCTCCGTGGTTCCATTAAACTCTTCGGGAACGAACCTGCCCGTTTTCTTCATCTGTGGAATTCAGCTATACCAGCCGCTGGCGAATGCGTTGGGCGACGACCAGCCATCCTTCGGGGTGTTTGTTCCAGCTGAAGTTTTGGCGGTGGCTGCGGGATCGACTGAAGCCGTCATCCAAGTTCACTCTTTAGCATCAGAATATCTCAGCGCGATTCGTCGGCACCAGCCCAAAGGGCCATATTGCTTGGCGGGTGTCTCCTTTGGTGGCGTTCTTGCTTTTGAGATCGCACATCAGTTAACCGCATTAGGGGAAGATGTTGGCTTGTTGGCGTTGTTTGATTCGGTGCTCGCGCGCGGACTGTCATTTGACGCTCCGTCTTGGGTTAAAGGAAAGTTCAAGCAACTGACCACCAAAAGCCCATGGGAGGTGATCGAGCAACGGATTCGACGTAACGAGGCTCAAGCGGTAGCGACGAACACCGGGGAAGACGCGAGCGTCGACAAATTGGGCGCCGTAAGAGACCGCTTGTACGCGCAGGCGATGAATGAGTACGGCCCGCAGATGCGGCCATGGCCAGGCAGAGCGGTTTTGTACCGCGCCCTAGATCAAAAAGCGTACGTAGGGTACAACGTCGGCCACGATTGTGGCTGGGGCGGAATGCTTGAGGCCGGCCTCGACGTTTACGATGTCCCCGGGGACCACATTGGTATCTTAGCCGAACCGTACGTAGCGGAGCTGGCCACGACGCTGCGCCGCCACTTGAATGAGGCAAGTTCAACGCATCACCGATCTGGATCGGTACACGAATGAGGTCGGTTGCAAATCGTAGAGTCCAACGGGTTAAGCGGCCATCTGCATTGCATAGTATTGCTGAGAGCCTGTGAATTTTCCCTGCAGCAAGAATGCGTATGGAATAATTCGATTCTTGGGTATGGGCAAGGGGCATGAACGATGAGCCGGCGAGCGCGGGTTTTACTGCCGAACCGAGGGCAGATGGAATTTCGGGTGAGCGATCTGGACTCGGTGCTGGCCGAGGGGCATCGAGCGAGGCTGGTGTGGGCGTACGTAGAGCGGCAGGATCTGTCGCGGTTCTACGCCGGGATCAAAGTCATGGAAGGCGGTGTGGGTCGGGCGGCGATTGCGCCTGAGATTTTGCTCGGGCTATGGCTTTGTGCCACGCTGGACGGTGTCGGCAGCGCCCGGGAAGTAGCCCGGCTGACCCAGGCGCACGATGCCTACCGTTGGCTGTGCGGCGGTGTGCCAGTCAATTACCACACGGTCTCGGACTTCCGGAAGGATCACGGCGAAGCGCTGGACGAGTTGTTGAGAAGTGGCTCCGCGAATCCGGACATCTGGTTAAGTGAAATCTCTGCTTCAATGGGCGATGGAAATCGCCTGCCAAGGAGCAGAAGCAATGAGAAGAC
>Ga0209254_10003492_pt1 | contig 14331 bp, 16 predicted proteins | sample FrelakmetDIP11DI_FD_187148 | JGI IMG/M metagenome (GOLD analysis project Ga0209254, IMG submission 187148) | Freshwater lake sediment microbial communities from the University of Notre Dame, USA, for methane emissions studies - DIP11 DI (SPAdes)... | ecosystem: Environmental > Aquatic >...
GCCGGACTTCTGCGCGGCTTCCATCTTCTTGCCCGCCTCCTCCGCCTGCCGCGCCATGGACTCCAGCTTGCCCATGGGGCTGTCCTTGTCGAAGCCACCGGCATCGCCCGAGTCGCTGACGCCGGGTAGACCGGAACCGCGCATGTTGCCGACGCCGATGACGCCGCCCACGGCGAAACTGATCAACCAGCTGAGGACGATCGCGATGACGAAGGTGACCGCGGTGTAACCGACGGCCTTCTCCGGCGGGCACTTCATCGTGTGCGGGAGCCCTAGATAGAGCAGGTAGATGCTGTAGACGCCACCGGCCAGCAGGATCAGCACCGAAACCCATGGCAGGACCTGGCCAATGCCGGCGATCCAACTGGCCGTCGAGGCGTAGACCACGGTCTTGAAAGCCTGGACGCTGTTTTTCTGACCACCGAACGTGGGAGCCAGCGCATCGACGATCAGAGACAGGACGTACACGGACGCCAGCCCGAGCACGTAGCTCGTGACCATGCCGCCGAGACCCGCGCCTATGCCTGCGCGATACGTCCCGAGGAACGGCAGACTGATGCCGATGACGCTGTATTTCAGGAACCCGAATACCGCCGGGATCGCGGCCAGGATCAGCACGTAGTCCTTGTAGATGCCCCCGATCGTCGCAGGCTCGGAGGCGATGACGGGCCACTCGGTGCGCGGCGTTCCCAGGATGGCCTTGACGCGCGCAATCTGCTTGCTGAGGTCCATGATCGCTTCCCCCCTTTCGACGATGACGGCCTGAGGCGCGATCTTGCTCTCCCTGATGGTGCGCAACAAGTCGCCGATCGTCGCCTGCACTCCCGCGGGCGTATGCTGACGGCAGCGAGCCGCACCTCCTGCGGCCCGAACGTCGTTACACAGGGGAGTGAGCACCATGGCCAAGAAGAAATCAGACAGTGGCGTCTATCGCATCACGGAGATCATCGGCACGAGCACGGTGTCCTGGGAGGATGCAGCGACCAGTGCCGTGGAAACGGCGGCGAAATCGTTACGTGACCTGCGTGTTGCGGAGGTCAGCAAGCTCGACATGAAAGTCGAGGACGGCAAGGTCGTCGCGTACCGAGCACGGGTTTCACTGTCCTTCAAGTACGAAGCCTGACGGCAGGACCTCGCCGCCGTCACCGACGTCGCCGCCGCGGATCAGGCACGCGGTGGGACGACCGTCGGCCTACTCGGCCTTCAGATCCCGAATTCGGCGCCGCAGTGCGAGGAGCGCAGCTTCCTCCCAACCGGACTGGTTCGGTGTGTCCGATTGAGAGTTTGTGTCACCCGACAGGGACTCGACATGACGCTCGACGCGCTTGAGCACGATGGTCTCCCAGTCCGTGGCAGCCACGTCCCCGCGCGGTTGCCCGCGCCGCTCAACCGATACCTCGCGATTCGATTCCGTGGGCTTCTTCTGCTCTGGCACTGGACCTGACCCTCCCGAACCGAGGGAAGAATAGGCTTGGCCGCCGCCCACGGCTGCGACCACCGTCACATCGGGAGGGAGTGTCGATGTGGGCTGGCAGGATGGCTTTACCGCTCGCTCCAGCAGTGCTACAGATGTACCACTGCAAAGACACGTCCTGGAGATCCCGAATGGCCGAGACGACCACCATCCGCCTTCCACCCGAACTCCGCGCCCGGATTCATGCCCTCGCGAAGCAGAGCGGTCGCTCGGCCCACAGCGTGATCCTCGAGGCGGTCGAGCGGCACGCTGACTACGAAGAACAGATGCGCAGTCTAGTCACGGAAGCCCTCGAGGCAGATGCAGAAATCGAGCGCACTGGTGAGGTGTACCGGGCAGTCGACGTGCAGGCGTGGATGGAACGGCTGGCGCGAGGCGCGACCGCTGACCGGCCGAAGTCGTGGCGACGGTAATCTACTCTGCACGCTCGCTGGATCACCTGGAGAGGACGTTCGAGTTCCTGCGCAAGGCGAATCCCGAAGCTGCAGTCGCGACTGCGGATGCGATCCGCTCCGTGGTAGACAGCCTCGGCGCACATCCGTTGCTCGGCCGCCGGGTTCACGGGGACATTCGCGAGTTGGTGATCTCCTACGGCGCGACCGGCTACATCGCGCCATATCGCTTCCTCGTACCGCAGGACGAAATCCGCATCCTCGCGATCCGTCATCAGCGCGAAATCGGCTTCGTTCCGTGAATGGCGAGACGCCGGATTGCAGATGCACGACCTGGCCGGACTGCCGCATCATTTTTTGTCACGCAGCTTGCGGTTGAAGACTGGAGACTTGAGAACCTTTCTTGTGTATAGGACGGCAATACGGACGAACTCATGCAGAAGCGACTCGCACTTGTTGAGGACGACGATATCCTTCGGGTCAACTATGTCGACCTGCTGTCGCGCGCGGGTTTCAGCGTCGCGGCGTACTCGAACAAGGAGGATGCACTTCAGGCGTTCGCGGAAGCGCTGCCTGACATCGTGCTCCTCGACATCGCACTCGGCTCCGAGCGAGACGCAGGGTTTGAGATCTGCAACGTACTGCGCCGTCGATCGATGACGTTGCCCATCGTGTTCCTGACGTCTCACGATGGCGACGTCGACAAGATCTCCGGGCTGCGCCTGGGGGCCGATGACTACCTGACGAAGGACGTCTCCATCGACTATCTGACGGTTCGTATCGAGACGTTGCTGCGACGGCTGGCAACGGTTGCCGCTGCCGGAAGTATTGCAGAGCCGGTGATGCCGGGTCCGTTGCGGTCGTCGCTGGAAATCGTCGACAGCGTATCCCGGGCCCGCTGGAACGACGTCGACGTCGGCCTGCCACTGACTCAGTACTGGATGGTACGGGAACTGTATCGTCACCCGGGGCAGGTGATCTCCCACGCGGACCTGATGCGCGCAGCTCGTATCGTCGTCGAGCCCAACACGGTGACGGCGCACGTGAAGGCAATTCGTGATGCATTTCGTCGAATCGACCCGGGATTCAATTGCATCAGGACCGAGCGCGGCCGAGGCTATCGGTGGGTCCCGTCATCCAACGAGAAGTGCGTCACTGCCCCAGCAGAGGCAGCGCGACGATGAAGCGCGCGCCCGGGCGATCGGTGGTTGGCTCCGCGCTGATCGTTCCCCCGTGCCGACCAGCAATCACCTTGGCCACGTAAAGGCCCAACCCGAGGTTTCCTTCCCGGTCCGGGCGACGGATGCTCACGAAGGGGTGGAACATGGCCTCGATGTCCTGCGGCAATGGCTCGCCGTGGTCCGTGACCGTCAGTCGCGCGCAACCGGGTGTCGTGTCCAGCGCGACCTCAATCCTGCCGGCAGGCTCAGAATGCTCGATCGCATTGTTCATCAACTTGTCGAGCATCTGCACCAGGCTGTCAGCGTTGCCTCGGACGCGGACTCCGTCTGCAACTTTCACCTCGTAGTGAAAATCGCCGACATCGCGCCGGAAGTCCTCCGCGCGACCCGCGACCAGTCGCGATAGATCGACCTCCTCGACCTCCTGCAGTTGCAGTGCGCCTTCGAGACTCGTCGCGTTCGCAACCTGCTGCAGCACGTTGCGCATCAACTGGAGGCTGTATTTTGCACGCCGCAGATATTCGGGCCCGCGGTCAGGCAGGCCCGTGCGCTCGAGCAACTCCAGCGAAGATCCGATGCCAGCCATCGCATTCTTGAGCTCGTGGCGAGTGAAGCCGGCGATGATCCTGAGCCATCCGTTCTGCTCGGATTGGATCGCGAGGCGTCGCGTGTACTCTGCTTCGAAACGGTGTTGTGCCAGGAATCGCTCGCGCGCGCCCCACTCGTGTCGAAACGCACCGTAGGTGGCGATCAACCCAATGGTCGCCAGGGACGTCGTGGTCCTCCAGAAGTCCTCGGACGCAAGGCCGTGCGCGGCGGAAAAAACGAGGATCGGGGCAAGTGTCAGCGCCACCACCGCTGCCGACCAGCGGAAAGGCAGGCCTAGACACACATAGGCGAAGAGAATCGTCTGGGTGACCCCGAACGCAAGATAGGGTTCATCGATTGTCCCGGCGATCATGCCGATAGCAGTCCACGCGAGCCCATAGATAGCTGTGCAGACAGCCAGGAACGGGATGGCGACGGATGCCTGACTGATCGCCAGCACGCCCAGGATGCCGATCAAACACATGACCGCCATCACAAAGAGCCGAATTGCATGGACCGTAGCCAGCGCGTCCCGCGGGATGAACATCCGGTCCAGCGGGTAGAAGAGCAGCGTCATTGCCAGCCCGAAGGCCAGGCTGGCCAGGATCCAGACTCTGACACGGCTGTATTCGCCCTGCAGATAGGCGTATTCGAGTTGCGCGTCCCGGAAACGTAAAGTCACCGCGGCATGCTGCGTCGCGAAATCAGCTCCCGTTGGTGCAACGATGCCGATCCGGCCACGTGCTTCCTCGGCCTCTATCGCTTGATCCTCAACGCCTTTTGCGGCGGCTTCATTCCCTTCATGTTTCGTCATGCTGCATCACCGAAACCTCCTCCCTGGAGTGCGTCCGTGAGCGAAACAGGATGAAGTCTAGCAGGCATCACGGTGCTTCACCCAGCAGGAGGCCTACTCACTATTCATCATTGTTGATCATGCTCATGTCCCGGCAATTGACCTACGGTTCGCGTGACGGACCGCTTTCACCTACCAATGTGAAAACAAAGGCACGGCGTGGCCCGTCGCAAGAATGTGTGCGCTTCTGAGGATTTCGTACCAAGACAACGCTAGGGAGTAAGACATGAAGACTTTCCTGAAATATCTCGTCGGCACCGCCAGCCTGGCCCTGAGCATCGGCGCGATGGGAGCGAATGACGGCGGTGTTGCCCCGGCGGACGCCCCCGCAGGCAGCCTCCAGGACAACCGCGGCAGTGTACTTTGCACGGCGGCTATCAATTCGACGGGCACCAAGGCTGGTGGCAACACAGTGGCGGCCTCGACTCGCCTCAGCGTTGGAACGTACCAGGTCACATTCAAAGCGCCCTGTACAGCCGTCACGGCGGCAAACGGCTGGATGCGCGTCGTACAGGTCGATACGCTGACGACCGGTTCGCTGCCCTCGATCAAGTGCACCACCGCAGATCGCGCGGGCGTCGCGAATGCCGTCTGGGTGGCTTGCTATAACTCCGCCGGTGCAGCGGCCGACACTTCGTTCTTCCTGTTCCTGCTGCGGTGAAGCGTTCGGAATGACGTACTGAATCATCCTGCAGGTCAGGGGAGCATTAGGAGTTCAACATGAAATCATTCTTCAAGACGCTCGTCAGCACCAGCCTGGTGCTGAGCGCCGGTGCCCTGGCGCAAACCAACGGTGGGGCGGAATACCCCCTCGATGCACCAGTCGGTTCGCTTAAGTACAACATCGCAGACGTCCTCTGCACGGCCGCCATCAACTCGAATGGCTCCACGGCGGGGGGCGAAACGGTGTCATCCTCGATTCGCATCACCACTGGGCAATACCAGGTCACGTTCAAGAAGCCCTGCCAGAACATCACCGCGAAGAACGGCTGGGCACGCATCGTTCACCCCGATACGCATTCGACCGGGTCGCTGCCATCGGTAAACTGCATCACAGCAGATCGCGTGGGCAACACGAATGCGATTTTCGTCGCATGCTACAACGCGACCGGTGCATTTGCCGACACATCCTTCGGTCTATTTGTATTGCGCTGAACGTTCAGCGGACTGAGTGGCGACCTTCGTACAGCAACTGCCGTAATTTCCAGGCAGTGAGAGGCCCCGCCATGCGGGGCCTCTCTTTTCAAGCGATTCACCGATGGTGGTCAACAAGGCTGGACAGCACGTGACCTATCCACGCCACGTCGGGAGGGGCAAGATCACTTCGTGCAGTTGCCAGCGCGTTGTCCGCACACCGAGTTCCAGAGGTTGACCCAGCGGCTGTCGGGAATCGACGACCCCGCCACCTTCGGATCGGTCGAGATAAAGCCGTACGACGTAATGCCGACCACCGCGTTGCGGGTCGTATTCAACCCACCGGTCTGGCCACTCGATGCCGTGCCGAAGTTCTGGATCCACGGGCCACCGCTCGAGCCGCCGCGCATGTCAGAACCGTACTCGACGTTGTTCGGCGCGACGTCCTGAAAGTCGCCAGCCGTGACCTCGTGCATCTGCTCGCAGGAATCGAGGTTGCACGGGTAACCGAGCATGTGCACGTGGTTGCGCGACAGCGACAGCGTTTTCCATCCCAGCATGCCGGTCACGGCGCCAATCTTTTTCATCTGGCTGTCGATCAACCGGTCGGACATGACCAGCATTGCGTAGTCCGCCGCGTTTGGCACGACGCCTCCGCCCGACAGCCACGTCGCCGTCGTCGCGGCGAAGCTCCAGTTCCAGGCCTGGTACGGCGCCGTGCCGTCCTTGTATGCCGGCACGAACAGCCAATTGGTGTACCAGCCGCCAGCGCCGCCACTGCCTTTGTGCACGCAGTGCCCTGCGGTCACGATGATACGGTAGCCGATCACCGAGGCCGAGCACACGAAGTCGCCCTGGCCAGGCTTGGTGAAGAACAGCCGACCGACCTTCCTGTAAAGCGTGGCCTTGTGCAGCGACGTACTGGCCAGGCGCGCACTGGTGAAGGGCGCCTGGGCCGTGCCCGCGTCCAGCGGCTGCACGCTCGCCGTGCTCTCCTCAGCCGGGTACTCGTCCACGACCGACGACGGCTCCAGGGCTTCCGTGGCCGGGTAATCGGATCGCTCGAACAACTTCACTTCCGTTGCGACGCCGGCCCCCGCAGGGTTGACGGCCGCGTTCGATGCGGGTTGCAACCCGATCGGCGTGGCGACACCCTCACGCTGACCCGAAGGTGCAATCGGCAGCGGCAGCGTGCGCGCGTTCGCAAGGCGCTCCGGTGTCCAGTATTCCCGGGTAGCCATCGTCCGATACGTGGACGCCTGGATTGAGACGACATCCGACTGTGCCAGCGCCGCGCTGCACCATCCCGTCTGGACGATGAGAGCGACAAGCGCGAGTCTGGGAAGGTCTCCAGGTAATTTTGTCATCGTCGCCCCCAAATGCCGGTCATTCCTGCAGCACTGTTGGATCGCAGTCCACGTAGATTGGACTTTGCGATCTACGGGAACGTTTACGCTGTAGATGCGAATCCCTCAAGACGCAGTGCAAAACGCGGCTTGAATGCGCCCTTGACCTGGCTAAGTGGGACGACGGAGCGTGCAGCAGCACCCTGCGAGTGCGCCGCGATCGGCTGACTTGTTACCGGGTGCCGAACAGATCGAACACGATCGGTGGCACCAGCTTGTTCGCGGCGCGGATCGCCCGCGCCTTGAAACTGCGGTCGCTCGGAAAAATGACCTTTTCGGCGTCTGACAGAAAGCCAAGGACCGGCGGAGTCGTGTAGTAAAACGCCGAAAAAAGCAGCCGCGCCCGGCCCACGGGACATGCAACGGCCCGGCGATGACCGTGGAGTGCATTTTCCGTGGTGAATATCACCGTCCGGTTGAAGTGCGGCTCGACCAGGACTTCCTGGTGCCGCGGATCAGACAGATCGTCGTTCGAATGCAGTTCCAGCTGTCCGCCCCACTCCGGCTCCCAGTCGCGGTTCAGGTAGACCAGCACGTTCAGGCAACGCCGCAACGGCAGGCGTGTGTGCCCCGTGAAATCGTAATGCAGGTCCAGGAAGCCACCCGGCTCACACTTCATGTATCCGCTCGCATGCAGCGACGGGTCCGTCAGTAGCGCATCGAATCCCGAGAGCTTTTCCAGAAATCGCACGAAGACGTCGCTGTTAAGCGCGTGGCCCAGGCACTCCGCGGTCGGCCCGAAAGCACTTACGTCAGAGCAGACCGTCTTGAGCTCGTTCCGGTTGTTGTAAGACGTCCATCCCTTGCCCGACGCCGGGATTTCGGCGATGACCTGATCGAGAAGGTCCTCGGGGAAAAGCCCGTCGATCACTGCGTGCGGGTAAGGCCTGGCGTTCGCATATGCCTGCGCTCGCTCAGCTGCGATCGCGTAGAGCCGGTCCCGGTCGATAAAACTGGAAGGGACGGTCGTTGCAGGAACCGAATACGCCGGACGTTCCCGAACAATTGCTCGTGCTGCTTCGCTACTCATTATGTGCGCCCGATAGCGTGTTGATTCGCCGACGAACGGGGTTGGACCCGCCATCCGTCACTTCGTGCGCAGTCTAAATGATTGCATCAGTTCGAGAACCGCCAGTAACGTGAGATCCGTCACAAAAGCCCAGGCAACCGTCGCCCTGACGTGAAAGCTCGGGTAACTGGCCGGCCAGGCAAGGGCTCGAGCCTCGAGAGCGGTGTCCGCCGCACCGCCGGCCCCTGCTGCCTCGTAAAGTCAGCAACAGGGGCACGTGCAGGTGAGGCCAGGTAATTACGGCCAGACCGGGGCGCCTCCGCCCGGGGGTACCACGATCGCTGTGTAACGTACCCGCATCGGATAGTACAGACCCCAGTTCGGCGTGCCGAACCACCTATCCATGTAGCCCTCGTAGCTGTCCGGCTGGTGATTATTGGCGTCCGTCATGTGCAGCATGATGACGTGCGGCTTACGCACCCAGTCAACGGCCGTGCTGTACTGGTACAGGCTCGTCATGACCTGGCTCGTGTAGTACGTGCCGGCGGCCGTGAAGGTCATCCTGTTCAAGTCACCGCACGCGTGGTTGGACGGAATGATTTCATCCTGGAACATGCACAGCGCGTACTTGACCGGGGTTGAACTCGGCTTGGAAATAACCTGCATGCGTTGGTAAAGCGTTCCCCTCGAATAATCGACCGGTGAGGTCCAGTTCGTTGGGTTGTTCGACGGCATCTGGAAGAATTTGAACGCCTCGTGATTGCAGACGTTGGCAGGCGTCTTCCCTGACTTGTAGACGCCTTGGACAGAGATACAGTTCGAATTCGTTGGGCTGGGCGTCTCACCGAGCAGCGATGCCCTATAAGACGTTGTGTGATCGAACGTACGGTCGAGCAGGAGCAGCTGACCCGTTGTCGTCGTGCCCGTCGTCACGGTCAACGTCGCTGCAGTGCTGGTGGCGCTGCCGTACTCATTGCTGACCGTTACACGGAAGTTCGAACCGCTGTCCGTCAAGGCAGTGGGTGGCGTCGTGTAAGACGATCCCGTCGCGCCGGTAACGTCGACACTGTTCTTCTGCCACTGATACGACAATGGAGCACTGCCCGAGGCCGTGACATTGAACGCCGCCGTCTGCCCTTCCGTGACCGTGCGGCTCACCGGATTCGACGAAATGGTCGGCGCAGTCGCGGTGGGCGCTGATACCTTGCTGAGCGTCACGTCATCGAAGTAGTACACATCTCCGTTTGCGTCATACGACTCGAGCGCGAACATCAGGCGGGCATCACTGACGACGCCCGTGAAGTTCCTGGTCGTGAACTGCACAGAAAAAGTCTTCCAGGCCGTTGTGAGATCAAACACCCTCTTCGACAGGCCATAGTTCGTGTACGGCGACACGTGCTTCAACAGGCTGACAGCCACGTCGTGGCCGGTGTTGGAATAACCTTTGAAGGTCAGCGTGTACTGCGTGCCCGGTTCGAGCGCCAACGCAGACTGGTTCAGCTGGACGTTCGACCCCTGAGTGGTGATGCCGATACGTGCCGCGTACGTGCCGCCCGCCCCCGCCGCGCTGTTCGAGAACGTGCCCGCACCATTCGTGTAGAAAGTCCACGGATTGGTGCCGCTCTCGAAACCAGGGTTTACAACGACGTTCTGGGCCGAGGCCGTCGACACCGCACCCGCACACAACGTGCCCAACAGCAGCACCACAGGTAGCAGATCAGAGAGTTTTTGCCGCTTCATGTCGTTCCCCTTGTTCTATGCTCGCGCCCCGCGAAAGGGGTTTGCCCGGCAAAATATAGACTGTTTTGTACGATCGTGTCTCGAAAATAGCTGCCCGCCAAGTCGCGTTTGACATAAGTGCGGCTCACCCGCGTCGATTGAAGCCATCGATCTTCAGCGAAGTGAAGATGCTCTCCATCGCCGAGTTGTCCAGTACATTGCCCGAGCTGGCCCGCATCCATTCGCTGCGGATGCCGCTCAAGATGACCAATCCTTGCAGCGGAACGATCGCAACTGAAGCGCGATGCCACGAGCAGAAGCAGTTCGCGCTCGGAAAACGCGCACGACGTGCCCACGTCGATCATGCGATCCGTGCGAGCAGGGCGGTCCGAGGTGATAGCGCGTTACCGGCTGCGGCGATGGAATCAACGGACGGAGACTCAAAATGTTCCAAGACCGGTATCGGATGTCGATATCGAAAGCTCGGTTTGACGGCCATCAGGACGCTCGGCAGCATTCGCGCATGGTCTGGCGATTGCAGTGACAATCTGCGTCGACGAAGCGCACAGAAGTCAAGAGCACGGGAGCGACTTCATGGTGGATGGGCTCAGTTTATCGAAGCTTTGCGCGTGATCGCAGCTGGACCCAAGTTCTTGCTTTCTCGGTTCCGACGGGATCTATCCCAACCTCTGACTTTGCGTCGCATAGGTATGACCTGAGCGATGTCAGTAATCGGTCCCGTTGCAGCTGAGCCCGCGACTCCATTGCCGTTGACACGTTTCCTGCCTTCCAGCTTCATCGATCGACCGAAGCTGCTGCGGATCGCGGAAACTGAGGCCGACCGCTATCGGAAGGCCAAACCCTTCCCGCATACCTTCATCGACAATGTGTTTCCGGAAGAACTGCTGGATGCGGTCATCGCCGACCTTCCTGCGGGCGATCAGGGTTGGACCCGCTACAACAATGCCAACGAACGCAAGAGCGTGTTCTCGGACGTCAATGCATTCGGCCCTGCTGCCGAAACGATGGCCTACGCGCTCAGCAGCCTTGCTTTCATCAATTTTCTCGAGCAGCTGACCGGAGTCGACGGAATCGTCGCGGACCCCTACCTGCACGCGGCGGGATACATGAGGGTGGAACCGGGCGGGTTCCTGGACCTGCATTACGACTTCACCATGCACAAGCACCTCCCGCTCGAGCGGCGGATCAATGTGCTCGTCTACCTCAACCGGGACTGGCGCCACGAGTGGGGTGGGCAGCTGGAACTGCATTCCAATGACAAGCTGACCGACCCGCACCACCAGGAGATCGCGATCGAGCCGCTCTTCAATCGCATGGTGATTTTCGATACACCCAATGCATTGCATGGTCATCGGCGGCCCGTCGCATGCCCCCCCGGTCGAGCGCGGCTCCTCTTCTCGTGCTTCTATTTCATTGTGCCGCCGGTCCTCGGATATCGGTCCCGCATCGAGAACGTCGAGTTTCCGACCCGCCGGAGCTTCTCCGCAATGGCGACCAGGCTTGCAAACCGTTTATTGCCGCCGATAGTCTTCGACTTGCTTAGACCCGGCCGCAAGAGAGTGCAGTGAGGTAACTTCGGGAGACGTCAGCTTCGTCGTGCGTGCGACTCGTTACGAAACCAGACCACAGGGGGAGGAGGAAATGCCTTGGGCAATCGCGACCTGATCGGCGGGTTCGTCCGCCTCCACGTCCTCCATCACGCGAACTCTGGCCCGATTTTTGGCATCGGTGTCATCGAGAAACTCTCTTTTCATGGCTACGTGCTGAGCCCTGGAACCCTGTACCCAATCCTCCACGGACTGGAGAGAGATGGCTTTCTGCGCTCCCGTATCGATGTCGTCGGCAAGAAGAGACGTCGGGTCTACGAGATTACGGTCGAGGGCCAGAAGACCCTGATCCTCAGCAAGGCCAGGCTGTGGGAGTTGTTCAAGGAAGTGTTTGAAGGCGAACTGAGCCCCGACACCGCAGGGCACGTGGAGAAGTCACTGCGGGTTGCCATGATCAAGGCGAGCCAGCGCCCGGCACCCGACGACTAAGCCCTCCCCCCGCGCGTTCACCCATGCCACCAACTCGCCCAGAACCTTGGCGACGGCCTGGTCGAACGCCTCGGCGATAGCTCCCACACGATTGTCGCTGGCCGTGACGGCAGCCTTGAAACTTCGGTCACCCACAACGATCCGGTCTTGTGTGCGATCCAGCGCTGCGTGCACCTCCACCACTATCGTCGGGGTGGCAGCCTGGCCATGGTCGTAGCGAACCTCGAACGTCCGCACGTCGAGCTTGAGCAAATAGTCGGCGTGGGTGATCTCGGCGCGATCGACCAGACGGGCGGGACCCTTGTCTGCGTCGAACGCGCGTTGCAGGGCCGAGTCGAACAGACTCACCGACGAAGTTACCCAGCGTGCGTCCTTGATGTAGGCCGCCTGCATGCCGGTGACAGTCAGGATTCGGTCACTGGCAGCGGCGCGATCGAAGCCCGTGGCTGTCAGCAAGACACCGAAGCCTGGTTCGCCTGTCGCTGTCTCCCGCACCTGCGGCGTCGTTGCGCCGAAGCGATAGAGCTGGGCCGGTTCCGTCTTCGGAAAGAGCGAAATGCAGCCGGCCAGCAGGCTCGCCGAAGCGACCAGCATTGCGCCGCGGGTCATGGACTTCACGGCCACGGTTTGTAGGGCGAAGATCATGGCTCGACCTCGATTTCCTGCGCGGGCGGTTTGTTGACCAGGCCTTGAGGGCTTTGTTGCATCTCGCCCAGAATCCGGTCGAAGCTGTCGGCAGCTTGCTGCAGGCTGGCGCTGGCCGAGGTGATCTGCTGCAGGCCGGTGGTGGCGAAGTTGCCCGTCGGACCCTCCAGCTTGCCCATCATCGTGCGCAGATCTTTGGCCGCAGCCTCAAGGTCGGTGGCCGCGTTACCCAGCCTTACCACGATCTGACGGCCATCGCCTTTGACGAGGGCGTTGCTCGACGCCGCCAGTTCGCCGATCTGCCGCGCCGCACGGTCCGCGCTCTGCAACGCGCGCTGTGCGTCGGCAATGATGGCCTTGCGTTCGCGCAGCTCCGCGGTCGCGGCCTGGACGTCGTCGAGCATGCCGCTGATGCGCTTGATGTTGTCTTCCGACAGGACGCGGTTGACGCGGTCGAGAGCCTCGATTGCACGCGCCAGGACGTTGCCACCGCTCGCCAGCAAGTCGGAGAGCATGCCGCGCTCGGAACGGATCCGCGGCACGGTGCCCTTGGGGACCATCCGCTTCAACAGCCGCTGGGTGGGTGTTCCTGCGGTGATCTGCACGTAGTTCACGCCGGTGATGCCCTGCGGCTCGAGCGTCGCGAAGCTGTCGACACGGATCGGCACATCCGACATCACCTTGGCCCGGGCGATCACCTGGGTGGGATCGACGGTATCGAGCGAGATCTCGGTCACCTCGCCAACCTTGATGCCATTGAAATGAACCTCGCCACCCTGCGACAAGCCGCGCACCGGCCCTGCGAAGACGATGTCGTAGTAGTCGTAGTCCTGGTTGAAGTTGAACGCCGCCAGCCAGACGCTGAAGACGACCATGCCGATCACCAGCAGGGTCGACGTAAGGCCCACGAGGGCGTAGTTGGCGTTGCGCTCCATCAGCGTGCTCCTCGTGCAGCGCGCAAACCGGACGCCATGCGTCCGCGAGGACCCCCAAAATACTCCTGGATCCAGGGGTGGTCGGACTTTTCGAGTTCGCGCACGGGCGCCATGGCAACCACCTTCTTGTCCGCGAGGACGGCCACCTGGTCGGTGATCGCATAGAGGCTGTCAAGATCGTGGGTGATCATGAACACGGTCAGGTCCAGGCTGTTCGAAAGATCGCGGATCAGTTCATCGAAGGCCGCCGCGCCGATTGGATCGAGTCCCGAGGTAGGCTCGTCGAGGAACAGCAGTTCGGGATCCAGCGCCAGGGCGCGCGCCAGGCTGGCGCGTTTGATCATGCCTCCGGAGAGCTCTGAAGGCTTCAGCGCCCCGGCACCGGGCGGCAGGCCGGCCAATGCGATCTTCAGGTCCGCCAGTTCGTCGATTTCGTCCTTGAGCATGTCAGTGTGCTCGAACAGTGGAGCGGCCACGTTCTCCTTGACCGTGAGGTTCGACCACAGGGCACCTTGCTGGAACAGAACGCCCCAGCGGCGGTTGATCGCCGTCCATTGCCGCCGCCGGGCGTAGCGGATGTCCTGACCAAAAATCATCACCGAGCCGCCTTCGGCGCTTCTCAGGCCGATGATCGTATTCAGCAGCACCGACTTGCCGGTGCCCGAAGCGCCGACCACACCCACGACATCGCCCCGGTTCACCACCAGATCGAGGTTGTCGTGGATCGTGCGGTCGCCGATGCGCGAGATCAGTCCACGTACCTCGATGGGCGGGGCCTCCCGGTCCAGTGGCGCTTCGTCGAATTCCGTCATATGTCGAGCTTCATGTAGATCAGAGCAAAGATCGCATCGATCAGGATGGTGGCGAAGATCGCCTGCACGACCGCCGAGGTGACGCCGCGGCCAAGGGACTCGACGTCCCCACCCACTTCCATGCCC
>Ga0209254_10003493_pt1 | contig 14328 bp, 13 predicted proteins | sample FrelakmetDIP11DI_FD_187148 | JGI IMG/M metagenome (GOLD analysis project Ga0209254, IMG submission 187148) | Freshwater lake sediment microbial communities from the University of Notre Dame, USA, for methane emissions studies - DIP11 DI (SPAdes)... | ecosystem: Environmental > Aquatic >...
ATCCGATATGATCTGATCCAGGTCGGCGGTTTTCTGAACGTAGTAGCTCTCAGGATCTGATACCTTGAGAAGCTTGACTGCTGCATCCGTTCCCGCTGCTGTCACATCATAGCCGGCCTTGGAGAGTTTATTGGAGAGATAGAGGACTATGCTCATCTGCACCGGAACTTCCGGACAGCCCATAACCAATAGCGCCTTTTTGCCTTGGGTCATTTGCTCATCTCTTACTTTTTTATTTTAACAATTGTGATCAAAGATATACTATCATTATTGGCCATTTATCATTTTGCCTGCCTGCTCTGCGCAGTCCGGACAACTTGGATTTGGCAGGCATGCCACCTCATCCAGGCAGGCATTCAATCCATCCCATAACAAGAGCCGATTTTGCAGTAGCTCTCCCAAGCCCAAAGTGTATTTCACCGCTTCCGTGACCTGGATGGAGCCTATGACACCGCAGGTGGACCCCAGTGCCGGGAAAGCGGCATCCGGCGGAGCTCGAGGAAAGATGCATCGCAGGCATGCTGTCTTGCCGGGTATGATCGTCGTGGCTTGGCCCTGGAGTCCGCTAATTGCGCCATGAAAAAGCGGAATTTTCCTGGACAGAGCAACTCTATTCAATAGATATCTGGTGGGAAAATTATCCATAGCATCCATGATCAGATCGCAGCCCTGCAAAAGTTGATCGATGGTTTCCTCGTTAATAGTCTCAACTATGTTTTCAACGGATATCTCAGGATTGATGCCGCGCAGCGTGTCCAGGGCTGAATCTGCTTTGTAGCGCCCCAAATCTTTCGTCCGGTGCAAAACCTGGCGATTAAGATTGCTAAGCTCAACAGAGTCGCAGTCAGCGATGCAAATCCTTCCGAATCCTGCCGCAGCCATATAGATGGAGACAATTGATCCTAAACCGCCCGCCCCAGCAATAAAGACGCTAGTTCTCTTCAGCTTCTCCTGGCCCTCTTCGCCAAATAGGCGAATCTGGCGACCGTATCTATTTCTCTCAGCATCATTTAGCATGGACATCATTCGCTGGCAAGTAATAGCCGTCTCAATCGATAAAGCATTTTTCCAAGCCATTGCCGCTCAACCGCCATGCACGACTCGCACGATCTTCAGCTCATCAGCAGAGCCTACAGTCTCATCTTCTGGAGCGATCCTGCCGTTCTTTGCCACTATCACCTCAACGGGATTTATGTTGAGGATGCGAAGAATTTCCTCGATACGGACCTCGTGTGCTGCGATCTCCGCAATTTTGCCATCAGGAAGAGTAATCTTCATCCTTTTCACCTGCAATCATTGCTGGGAGCGATGCCGCAGTCGTGGCGAAAATATATGTTTCTAGCCGCTTTTCGCCTGCTAAAGCCCGCAGGTCCAAAATTCCCATAGAACCCCAGCCCTACAACCCTAGCCATGCTATTTCCTTCCAATCGTCGGATGCATTCGATCCTCGATCATTGTCGCCTCAGCATTCCTTTCGCCGATTGCCAAAAAGTCTGCCCTCATGCATATCAGCTGTTGACCGTCGATTAGCTTGTTGATTAATTTTTGGGTCGTGGGTGAGAATCAGGGGATGTCGCCGAGAATCGGCTCCAATAGCCTTATAAAAGATTATTGGTATCATTCTTAATAATATATGGACTTCTTCACTCATCTGCTGATAGGCCTCATTGTCTCCTATTTGGCTGGTGGCTCCAATCTCCCTCTCTATATGGAGCTGGGCGTCTTCATGAGCCTGCTTCCCGACCTGGATTTCTTATTGTTTCCCTTGTGGAAAAGGCTTCCCTTTACAGGCCACCACGGTATAACTCATACCCCCATCTTTATCATTGCCGCTTCTGCCGCTATCTATGCGGCTCTATATATTTTCACAGAAACGTCAGATATAGGGCTGCTCATGGTAATGCTTCTAACTGGATTGCTCCACATTTTTGGCGACTTCCTGGGCACGGGAGGGGTAGCCCTATATTATCCCTTTAGCAAAAGATACTTCAGGCTGAACATCGCTTTGGGCATAGATCCTCTGCTTATTGTATTCTCCATTGCGGGCATTTTAATATTCTTCAGGTCTTATTTGAATTCTCTCATTTTTCCAAGCCTCTGGAGCATCACAATTCTATTGGGACTCATCTTTGTCCTTTACTACCTCGCCAGAGCCTTCCTGAAACTCTATCTAGAGCATAGGCCGGAGAACTTGGGCTTCACTGCACTGCCTACGGCCAATCCCTTCCGGTGGAAGTATGCCAGAAAGAAGGAGACAAACGAGGCCATTGAGATATCTCTCAAAACAGAGAAAGGAGTTGAGATCTTCATTATACCAAAAGACAGGGAGAAAAAAATAGAGCAATGCGAGGATCTTGTTTACACCTACTGGCATCCCGTAGTACAGGGAGAGATGCGTTTCTTTGAATATCCATGCTATAAAATCACTTGTCAGGAGGGGAAAATGGAGATAATCTGGAACTCGGCTGAGGCGGGCAAGGTTCTGGATGTTCAGATCACATTAGACAAGGGAATTTTGAAGGTTAAGAGGCGATTCCAGGGAAAGAAGTATTATTATGGGATAGGGAAGAATGATTGATGTGGAAGACGATATGCTTTTGCATTTGTACGCTTTTAATCACAAAAGTTCACCCGGACCCTGCAAAAGCCTAAACAATTTCTGGAACCAGCGATGCCACACGGCAATTTGAGAGATAGTGAGATCAAACGGCTGGCAAATCTTATATTCATAAAAGAGCAATCGTCGTAACCTGCATAAGGATGTCAGCAAATGGTGCCCAGAGAATCTTTCGAAAAAATTAAATTTCTCAAGATAATATTTTATTCTCTATTCTTGATTTATATTTTATACTTATTATATGATCTGTTTAGGGGAGATTCTGGACGCTATGTATGGACCATATTTGCGATAGCTCTTGTGCTTATTCCTTTTGCATTCGAAAAGTATTCAGGAATGTATTTTCCATGGGAAATAAAAATAATAGTCGTTCTTTCTCTTCTTCTCCATACCATGGGAGAATTTCATAGATGGTACTACACTCTGACTCACTATGATAAAATCTCTCACATAATTTCCTCAATCGGCATAGCATATTTGATATTCCTTTTTTTGATCTTAATCGAACTCTATTATGGGCTAAAGTGGAAAAGCAATCAAGCAGTATTTTTTATAATCATAATTACTATTAGCTTCGCGTTATATTGGGAATGGTGGGAGCTATTTAGCGATCATTATTATGGCTCCAAATTTTTTTGGGATATGCAGGATGGCATTGGCGACGCAATAGCAAATTCTGCGGGTGCAGTCGTTGCAGCATGGGATGCCAATCATTATCTTAAGCGGAGATCCGAGGTGGATATAGCCAAGGATTTCATAATGCAAGATGAAAATAGGTGGCACAAAATAAGATGGGGGATTCTTCCAATTGAAAATGACAAAGTGACGAAAGAGGAAAAAAAGAGGATTTCCCATGGAGGAGCTAAAGGCGGACCGACAGCATCCTTGGAGGATTGATCCGGCAAGAGAATCGGATTTTAGACTATGACATCAGGTTTGTGGTTTGATTTTATTGTGGGCTCGTGCATTATCTTAATTCCATTGGCCATTTTGATCGTTACAATAGCCAGAGCTCTCAGCTTGAAATATGAAGCTTTAGCTCAAAGAATCGCCAAGCTCAACAGTGCATATCGATTAATAACAAATGATCGAGATGATTCTCCAATCAATTCTATTATGATCGAATTAGATGAGCAAGATAATAAGCTTATAAAAAATTCGGCAAAAGAAATAGAGGCCGGAAATTGCAGCAAAGGCGGAGAGATTAAAGGTATTATCAACAATGATTGCGCTCTTGCCGTTAAAAAGACCATTTCCATCAGAATGGCCGAACAAATGCTGCTCGCCCAAAAAATCAAATTCTTCAGGCTTTATTCTATTACGACATATTTATTAATAATTATATCCATGGGCATACTTCCTGCTCTTGTTTATGCGGGTTTTAATTGGAGATGGAAATAAATGAGGCCATTTAGGCGACATATTTGAGGCCTAACATAGCAGCGATTGGTCCGTCTTCATTCGGATAGAGAAGTCAGGTTATCCTCGCCACCGCCGCGACCTCATCGCCCGATTTAACGTTCATGATGCGCACTCCCTGCGTTGCTCTGCCTTGCACGCGAATGTCGCTTGCGGGGATATGAATTATCACACCGTCCTTAGTGGTTATCAGCAATCCATCGTCCTCGGACACTGTAGTGGTGCAGCAAACGAAGCCCCTTCTGGTATCGATGTTCTTCACACCTTTGCCGCCCCTTCTTTGCTGGGGGTACTCCTCCAATTCCGTTCTCTTTCCATAACCCCGGTTGGTGATCGTGAGAAGAGTAGAATTGGAATCAGGACTAATCACATCCATGCTGATAAGCTCGTCTCCTATGTTCAGGCTGATCGCTCGCACGCCCATGGTGCCGCGGTTGGAAGCGCGAACGTCTCCTTCCTTGAACCGGATGGCTTTGCCGAACTTCGTTGCCACAAGAAGCTCCTTTTCTCCATCGGTTAACCGCGCTGAAACCAGGCTGTCTCCCTTCAGGTTAACGGCCTTTATGCCGCCCTTTCGTGGATTGCTAAAAGCCTTAAGCGGCATCTTCACGATATTGCCGCTGCGGGTAACCAGTATTATGAAGCCCGACTCGAAGGTCTTTACAGGTATCGCACCCGTCATCTTCTCATCCTGCTCCAGCTGCAGTAGATTCACAATGGACTTCCCGCGCGTGACTCGCCCCAAAGATGGAACCTCGTAGACCTTGAGCCAGTGGACTTTGCCCTTGTCCGTGAAGAAGAGCAGGTAATCTTTGGTGGAAGCGGTAAAGACATCGGTCACAAATTCTTCGCTTTTGGTTTCTGCACCGATAACACCGCGCCCACCGCGCCTTTGCATCCGGTAGGCGGTTACGGGCTGTCGCTTGATGTACCCGGAACTGGTGATGGTCACTGCCACCTCCTCCTCTTGGATTAGATCCTCGCGGCTGACCTCACCCTCCACTTCTACAATCTCAGTCCTTCGCTTGTCGCCATAGGTCTGGCATATTTCCTTCAGCTCTTCTTTGATGATGCTTAGGATCTCGAGATTGCTGGATAGAATAACCTTGAGCCTGGAAATGAGCTTTTCCAGATCTGCTGCTTCTGAGATGATCTTCTCCTGCTCTAGACCAGTTAGGCGCTGCAGCCTCATTTCCAAAATGGCTTTGGCTTGCTCTTCGCTTAAAGAAAAGGCCGGCATCAAGACCTCCTTGGCCTCTGCAGGAGACTGTGCTGCCTTTATGATTCGGATTACTTCATCGATATTTTTGAGTGCGATCAAGAGGCCGGCCAGGATATGGGCGCGCTTTTCCGCCTCTCGCAACTCGAATCTGGTTCGACGCTCGATTACCTGCGAGCGGTAGCGGATATACTGCTCCAGGGTCTCCTTCAAAGAGATAGTCCTGGGAAGGCCGTCAACCAGGACCATATTATTTATGCCGAAGCTGGTTTGAAGTGCGGTGTGCTTGTGCAGCTGGTTTAAAACCACATGCACATTGAAGCCCTGTTTTACCTCGACCATGAGGCGTATTCCGTCTTTATCAGACTCGTCCCTGAGATCGGATATGCCCTCCAATCGGCCTGCCTTTATCATCTCGGCCATATCCTCGATGAGCTTGGCCTTGTTCACCTGATAGGGAAGCTCTTTAAAGATTATCTTAGTGCTCTTGTTCTCTTCCTCGATCTCCGATTTGGCCTGAAGGATTATGCTGCCCCTCCCGGTTTGATAGGCGGCATCAATCCCGCTTCGTCCCACAATATAGCCACCTGTTGGAAAGTCCGGTCCCGGCAGATAAAACATCAAATCGCTAAGAGAGGCTTGTGGCTGGTCTATGAGATGAATTATCGCTTTGCATAGCTCCGTTAAATTATGAGGGGGAATATTGGTGGCCATGCCCACGGCAATGCCTGTTGATCCGTTCAGAAGAAGATTGGGCAACTTCGCAGGAAGCACCCTAGGTTCCTTCAGAGATCCGTCATAGTTGGGCGCATAGTCCACTGTGTCCTTGTCCAGGTCGGCAAGGAGTTCGCCGGCGATCTTGGAGAGCCGCACTTCCGTGTAACGCATGGCGGCAGCAGGATCTCCGTCAACTGACCCAAAGTTTCCCTGTCCATCGATTAAGGGATAACGCATGGAGAAGGTTTGAGCCATCCTGACCATGGTCTCGTAGATGGCCGCATCCCCATGTGGGTGATACTTACCCATTACATCTCCCACCACGCGCGCGGACTTTTTGTAGGGCTGATCATGAGTCATGCCCTGCTCATGCATGGCATAGAGGATGCGCCGATGAACGGGCTTCAGCCCGTCCCTGACATCAGGCAAGGCTCTGCCCACGATGACGCTCATGGCGTAATCCATGTAGGAGGACTTCATCTCCTCCGTAATATTAACCAGTATTTCCGTCAAACCCGCCTCACTTACACATCAAGATTCTTAACGTATTTGGCGTGCGTCTCGATGAACTCCCTTCTCGGCTCCACTTGGTCTCCCATTAAGATGGTGAAGATGCGGTCCGCCTCCACAGCATCTTCCAGGGTTACTTTGAGCATGGTCCTTTTCTCGGGGTCCATAGTGGTTTCCCAAAGCTGTTCAGGATTCATCTCACCAAGGCCCTTATACCTCTGGATGGTCGGCTTACCCAGGGACGTCAACATGTTATTCAGCTCCCCGTCAGAATAAGCGTAGTTGACCTGCTTTCCCTTCTTGACCTGGTAAAGAGGAGGTTGAGCGATGAAGACGTAACCCGCCTCGATGAGAGGCTTCATGTATCGATAAAAAAAAGTCAGGAGTAGAGTGCGGATATGAGAGCCGTCCACATCGGCATCGGTCATTATTACTACCTTATGATACCGGGCCTTTAATAGATCAAAGTCATCCCCAATGCCTGTGCCGAAGGCCACAATCATATTTCGAATTTCTGTGTTTTTGAGAATCTTATCAAGCCTGGCCCGCTCCACATTCAGGATCTTGCCGCGCAGCGGCAAAATGGCCTGGAAGTGACGGTTGCGTCCTTGCTTAGCCGAGCCCCCGGCGGATTCGCCTTCCACTATGTATATCTCGCATTTCGCCGGATCATTGTCTGAGCAATCTGCAAGTTTGCCCGGAAGTCCTCCCGACCCAAGTGCATTCTTGCGCCGGGTCAATTCCTTAGCTTTTCGGGCTGCTTCCCGGGCTCGCAGAGCCTCCGCCGCTTTCTCCACGATGGTAGTGGCCGCAATGGGATTTTCCTCGAAGTACTCGCTGAGGCCCTCGGAGACCATGGATTCGATGATTCCCCGTATGGAGCTGTTTCCGAGCCTGGTCTTGGTCTGGCCTTCGAATTGCGGATCGGGAAGCTTTACGCTGATTACGGCCACCAGTCCTTCGCGCAGATCCTCCCCGCCAAGCTTGGCTTCGTTTTTAAGGAGCTTATTTGCACGGGCGTACTCGTTAACGGTCTTGGTTAATGCCGCTCGAAATCCCATGAGGTGAGTGCCGCCTTCACGGGTGTTGATATTATTGGCATAGGAGAAGATGTTCTCGTTGTAGGAATTGTTGTACTGCAGCGCGACTTCCACGTTTGTCCCGTTCTTGCTGCGAGAAAAGTAGAGTGGAGGCTTATGCAGAGCTTCCTTGTTGATATTGAGATATTCCACAAAGGATATTATTCCTCCCTCGTATCGGAAGTCGTTTTCCTTGCCGGTTATCTCATCTTTTATGACTATATTCAGTCCGCGGTTGAGAAAGGCCAGCTCCCGAAGACGCGCCGTGAGTGTGTCGAAGTTGTAGACTGTGTCTTCGAATATCGTGCCATCGGGCTTGAAGGTGACTGTGGTGCCGGTATGCTCTGATGTTCCCCTGACTTCAACCTCAGAGGCCACGTTGCCATGCTCGTACCTTTGCCAGTAAACCTTTCCGTTTCTCCTAATTTCCACTTCCAACCACTGGGAAAGGGCATTGACGACGGAGACGCCCACACCGTGCAAGCCGCCGGAGACGCTGTAGGACTCATGGTCGAACTTGCCGCCCGCATGGAGCATGGTCATGACGATCTCCAGAGCCGACCGGTTATATTGGGGATGGTTGTCCACAGGGATGCCGCGACCATTGTCTTTGACGGAAACGCTTCCATCCGCGCGGATGGCCACTTCGATCAGCGTGCAGAAGCCCGCTAAGGCCTCATCCACGCTGTTGTCAACCACCTCGTATACCAGATGGTGCAGGCCCAAAGTGTCCGTGCTGCCGATGTACATCGACGGCCTGCGCCTGACTGCCTCAAGGCCTTCTAGAACCTGGATTTGGCTTGCATCATAACCCGTTGCTTCGCTCAAAACTGATTAAGCCTCCTGAATAAATAGGACCATAATGAAATAACTTGAGCAGATATAAGCTTTTCCCTTTAATATATCATTTATTTTATTTAATAGTCGGAGAGAACAACTCCGAACTTGGAACGAGCAGCGATTCCATTTCTTTTCCGAGAATCAGCCATACCAATGGATAAAAATCTTACAAAACTTCAAAAAAATTGAAGGCAAAAAGCCAAGGTCCGGATTCGAACCGGAGTGGTAATGCTCTGCAGGCATTTGCGTAGCCGCTCCGCCACCTTGGCGCTTGTGCTAGCTTTTTCACGATCACTGACCTCAAGAACGGTCGGCGATCTAACTACGATCTCGGTCATGGCAGGCTGTTTCTCCAAGCCGCCTTGCCGGATCTGAATGAGATTCATTCTCTATAAAAGGTTTATCTTTGCGCTTTGCGGGAAAGGTAGGTCAGTAATACACAAGTTTGTATATATATTTAAATTTTTTAAATTATTATATTAAATTTGAGCTGCAAGGCTCTAAAGATTGAAACATGTATTATATATTCCTTGGATATTATTGATGACACATAACTGCTGCAAAAGCCTATGTGCACAAATCCTGCTGCATTGATCCTGTTGATCTTTTTCTTTCTCATTGGTAGGTCCTCGATCGATACCTCAAAGAGATGGATTCTAAAAAATTTATATATGATGAGCGAGTAAATACCTACCCTGCAATTTTGCAGGTAAGTTCATGAGGGAAAAGTATAAATCTAAGAATGCCCTAGATATAGGCTCTCAGTGGGGGATCGAGTGTGGTTATTGGATTAACTATGATCAAGGTCAGGTCCGGCTTTGAACGATCGGTGTATGCCGATCTGCAGAAAAGGCCGGAAGTAAGAGACATTTACCGTCTCTTTGGAGAGTACAACTTCTTCCTGGTCATGCAGGCGGAAGGCAGAAGCAATTTCAACAGGATTTTAAAGGACATAAGAGAGGAGGAGCAGGTAATAAAGACCGGCCCAATCCTGCTTACCGCCGATGCGGATTTAGCCGATATGTCCCCGGAAAAAGCGATATCAGCCATTTCCATTGGCTGATTTCTCTTCTTTGCACTCCTGAAGGGTCAGCTTGGGCAGCGGCGCAAATTTGGTGCCGTAATAGATTATGCCCCGCTCGCCCTCTTTTCCCAAGATCCGGAAAACCGGGCGAACACGCATGCCTATTTTCACACCCTCCGATGAGTGGATAATCTGCCCGGTAACTCTGGGCCCCTCATCGAGTTTGATTATGGCCAGATTGTAGGGCGTCATCCTCTCGAAGTCCTCGGTTGCGCTGTATATGGTAGTATAAGTTACAATCGTGCCTGTGCCCTTAAATGCATATTCTTCGAGCTCGGCACCCCTGCGGCAATTAGGGCATATATTCCTTGGAGGAAAGAAGTATTCGTCGCAACTTGTGCAGTGAGTCCCTTTGAGATTGTATCTCTGAGGGATGCATCTCCAAAACCTGGGCGCGTGCGTAGTCATGATCACCTCGAAAGGATATGAACAAGGGCTGTCCCGCCCGAACCGCCTACGTTGTGGGTAAGTCCGATCTCTGCCTCATCCACCTGGCGGCGTCCCGCTTCGCCACGAAGCTGAAGGGCGATTTCGTAGGCTTGCTTAATTCCGGTCGCACCAACAGGATGCCCGCAGGCCTTTAGTCCGCCTGATGTATTGATGGGCAGCAGGCTGCCCAAGGCGGTCATTCCCTCCTCCGTGGCCGGCCCTCCCTGGCCTTTTTCTACAAATCCCAGATCCTCGATGGCCAGTATCTCTGCAATTGTGAAACAGTCATGCACCTCAGCGACATCCACCTGTCGAGGCTCGATCTTGGCCTGAGCGAAGGCCTGGCGTGCGGCATGCACGGTGGCGTCAAGCGTTGTCAAATCCCTGCGATCATGTAGTGCCAGAGTATCACTTGCCTGTGCGCTGGCAACGATCCTGATGGGTGTGTCCGCAAATCGCTTTGCCGTTTCCGTGGGCACAAGCACCACTGCCGCGGCACCGTCAGAGATGGGCGAACAATCCAAAACATGTAGCGGATCCGCCACCATGGGCGACTTATCCACGTCTTCAATCGTGACCTCCATATGATACTGTGCCACGGGATTGAAGCTGGCATGGTGATGATTCTTGACCGCGACTTGAGCCATCTGATCGTGAGTGGTTCCAAAGCGGCGCATGTGCAGCTTGGCCATCATGGCATAAAGCGCCGGAAATGTGGCCCCAAAGAAGCATTCCCACTCTCGATCTGCGGCCGATGCCAGCGCGTCCGCAGCGGTTCCTGATGAGACATCGGTCATCTTCTCCACGCCTGCAGCAATGACGATGTCGTGGTAGCCGCTGGCCACAGCCAGCACACCCTGCCGCAGCGCCAGGCCTCCGGAGGCGCAGGCCGCCTCCACCCGCGTCGATGGAATATGCAGACGCGACAGTCCCGCGCAGTCGGCAATCAGCGCTCCGATATGCTCTTGCTCTACAAATCTTCCGCCGCTCATATTGCCCACGAAGAGGGCCTCGATCTGATCTCCCGTGATCTTTGCATCCTCAATGGCCATGACTCCGGCCTCTGCGATCATGTCGCGCAAAGAGACGTCCCAGCGTTCTCCAAACTTAGTGCAGGCAATGCCGATAATGGAAACCGATCTCATAATCCCCAGTTCATACCTTCAATTTGCCCTTATGCTTGGCATACATGGCGTAATCAAGATACTCAGCATCGCCGATGTAGTCTCTTACACTCGGCGCAGCGCAGCGAATCTCATCAATTTTTTCCTTCACAGTAATGCTGAAAGCATCGCTTCCTGCCCCTGAGCCGAAGCTGGTCACAAATATCCTGTCGCCCGGTTTTGCCACGTCCAGCGTGGCGGCCAAACCGATTAAACAGGATGCGGAGTAGGTGTTTCCGATCATAGGTACCACCAGGCCGGCCTCTATCTGCTTTGTGCTAAATCCCAGCATTTTGGCGACGCGAACTGGAAACTTCCCGTTGGGCTGATGGAAGACGGCATAGTCGTAATCATCGGGCGTGGTTCCGATTTTTTTCATCAATCCTTTTGCAGCAGATACAACATGCTTGAAGTAGGCCGGCTCGCCTGTAAATCGTCCGCCATGCTCGGGATAAGGCATGCCCTCCCGCCTCCAAAAATCAGGGGTATCCGTGGTAAAAGAATAAAAAGCCTCTATCTCTGCCGCCAGATCCTCGCGACCGATTAAATATGCGGCTCCACCGGCGGCAGCAGTGTATTCCAGCATATCTCCGGGAGCGCCTTGGCTTACGTCCGCACCGATGGCAAGGCCTAGGTCAATAAGCTTCGAGCTGACCAAGCCAAGGCAGGCTTGAACGGCTGCTGTGCCGGCCTTGCAGGCAAACTCAAAATCGGCGGCCGTAAAATCGGAGGAGGTACAGATCGCTTCTCCAACAATGGTCCCGGTCGGCTTGACGGCGTAAGGATGGCTCTCCGATCCCACGTAGATGGCTCCAATGCGATCAGGGTTGGCGCCACAGCGTTGCAGAGCATTGCGTGCCGCTTCCACGGCAATGGTCACTGCATCCTCATCCAGATCGGGAACGGATTTCTCAAAGACTCGAAGGCTTTCCGAGATTTCATCGCCGTCGCCCCAAACCCTGGCGATCTCGTCCACGCGAATTCTGTATCTGGGGATGTAGACCCCATAACTGACAATACCTGAGGCCAAAAGATTTCACCCTTTGCTCAGAGCAGTGGAGATTTCGTCAATAGAAAAATGTGTCGTCAAGAGAGGAATATTTTCCACCTGAGCAATCCTCAGCGCCACAGGGTCAACCTCTGAAGGAGTCATGCCCTGCAGGACCACGGCACCAGGCTTGAAGTTGCTGACGCGAACGGCAACCATGGGCGACTTGCCTGATTTGACGCCTGTAAAAATCAGGGCTCTGGCGGTGCTGCGCCCATAGATCTTCTGGAACTGATCCGGAAGCAATTCAATAATTGCCTTCATGCTGTCGATTATTGTATAACCCCAGATGGAGATGTCGGTTCTTCCAAAGACCACCACGGCATTCAATTTCGTGGCCATGTCATCGAGCGCAATGGGATCATGATACTCGCATACGCTGCAGATGGAATCCAGTCCCAGTATGTCCACCCACATATTCTCATAAGCGCGCAGTGTATTGCAGCCGCGGCTTTCATCGATCCTCAAAAGCGCGTCAATGATCTTGCTCACAATCATTATTCCAGGAGATCTTCTTCTTCCGCTCTCGTAGTCCGAGATTACAGATGGCGAAATCCCCAGGTGATTGGATAGATCGGTCTGCGTGATACCAAAGTTTCTCCGCCACTTTCTCAGAGTCTCTCCAGGGTTTTGGGATAAGGTGATCTCCCCAGCGATTTTCTCTGCCAGCAATCCGCGTGCGCTGGAGATCTCCCCTCCGAAATTCATAATCAATCACTCGTCAAACTAGGATATAAATGTAGCGAAAATAATTCGGCATTCAACGAATGGATAGGGCAATAAGAATGCTCCATGCTTCGGCCATGCTGCGCATTACTCGCTTTTGGACTCCGAGGACTCCGAAAAGGCTGCAAGATCCTACCTTTTTTGCCTCATCTGCCTTCGGATCCTGTATCTGCCTTCGCGTCTGTCGGCGCGTGCATTTCGCAGTTGGGGATGGCAATGTGACAAGGATATCCTTGGCGCGTGGCATTGCCGCCAAGCGTGAGCGGTGGGATAATCCCATGCTTAGGCTTGAGCATTTTCAATGAGGCGGCCGGGCCATGCTCGCAGCGGGCTGGAAGGACCGGAAGAGATCCGCAGGAGGTGGCTGCCAGCATCATGGGGAATGGAGAATCAATTGATATACGATCACGATGCTCTATCAGATGCTCTATGGGATACTCCATCAGCGCATAGATCTAACAATTGGCTTATGTAATCCTTTTGCAGAACATAAGAGGTGCAAGATATGAGAAACGAAAACTGTAAAAGCTGCAAACTTGATAATGTGGTTCCAAAAACTGAAAAGAAAACGCTGTGCAACCTCTCCGGATTCCAGAGTTATAAACCAGGGATTCCTCCGTGTGGCAGTTATTCCGGACCCGGACATAGCGAAAATTGGTATAGACAACATCCGATGTCAGAAAGAAAATAGACGGATTTGGATTTTCACTGATATGCTAGATGAGAGCATGGGCCATGGCAGGCAATGATATGGCAGACAAAAACAGGGCTCAAGGCAAAAGTAAAAAAGCAATGACAAAAAAGGCAAGGCTAAAAAAGAATAAAGTGAAACTATGAGCGAAGCCAGAGATAGAAAGATGAAACGTAAGCGAAAACTCGATGAAGAGAAGGCCATAAAAGTAATGAGAGCTTGCAGGTTCAGGCGGTTTGATGAAAATAGGTGAACCCTCTTTTTTTTAGCGGTGAATAAGACAGCAGACGGTTGTTTTGGTCAAGTATTACACATCGCCTGACTGTTTTTCACAGGCTCATGCTCGATAGGCCAGAGCGGAGATTGCAGTCTGCTCTTTGCATGGCGCAACCGTGATCAATTCAATTTATTGCCTCGCGGCCATAGCGCCCTAGAGCGAATGGTCGCTTAACTTTAAGTCGCTTAACTCTAAATCGCTGCATTTAGTGGATGCAAATGACTATAATTTGATTTTCTTTTCTAAAATTCGATTCTCTTCTAAAACAATATCGAATTACTGATAAATTATATGCGTCGACCGGGATTCGAACCCGGGTTGTAGGCTCGCTTCGCATTATTGCTTGGAAGGCCCAAGTCATAACCACTAGACCATCGACGCCCGCCCTGTTAGTCTCGCAGGTGGAACTTAACTGTTTCGATCCGAATTCGTCCTGTATGCAGTCCCGAATCCTTCCTGCCTTGCAGCGCGAAAGACAGCAAAGGATATTGTCATGCCTGCGATGGACA
>Ga0209254_10003494_pt1 | contig 14324 bp, 16 predicted proteins | sample FrelakmetDIP11DI_FD_187148 | JGI IMG/M metagenome (GOLD analysis project Ga0209254, IMG submission 187148) | Freshwater lake sediment microbial communities from the University of Notre Dame, USA, for methane emissions studies - DIP11 DI (SPAdes)... | ecosystem: Environmental > Aquatic >...
ATGTCGACGCACACCGGCGTAAGCTTGGCTTCGGTGGCGATCCGCACCAGTTCCTCTATGCGCGTCCGCGCAGTCGCCACCACGAAGACCATCGGGGTGCGACCGCGCACTGCGGTATCCGGAAACGGAAATACGTCGATCACCGCTTCGGCCGCCGGAAAGTCCAGGTATTCCTGGATGCGCCAGCGCACTGCGTCACGCAGTTCGGCGGCCGCAACATTCGGTTGTTCGATCAACATCAGGTGATATGCGTCCGGTGCCGCCACAAGCACGCAGTTCGCGCGCTGGGCGCCCAGCCGCTGTACCAGCTCTAGAACGATGCGACCCGATGTGAGCGGGTCTTCGATGGGTTCCGCACCGCAGCGCAGATGCTCACCGCCGGGCTCGGCAACAGCCAATGCGGCCGCCGCCGTAGACAGGTAAAGCCCCGCACAGGTCCTTGGTCGCCGCGCGAGAAAGGGCAGATCCCGGATGCGCAATCCATTGCTCCGTGTGTTGCGTCCCTGTCAGTATAGGAAGCCCGTCGAGATTCGCCCGCCGAGCACCCAGATGATCGATGTGCTCCTCTATCAGCCGGAAATTCCTCCGAATACCGGCAACATCATGCGGCTTTGCGCCAATACCGGCGCCCGCCTGCATCTGATCGCCCCATTGGGATTCAGCCTGGACCACGCGAAGTTGCGGCGCGCCGGGCTCGACTATGGCGACTGGGCCGACGTTAGAACGTATGCCAGTCTGGAGGCGGTTCTGAGCGCGCTATCGCCGCCGAGACTGTGGGCGCTTACTACGCGAGGCGCCCGCAACTACGCGGATGTTTGCTTCATGAACGACGATGCGCTGCTGTTCGGGCCGGAGACTCGCGGGCTACCGTCAGACGTGTTGGAGACACTGCCCGCAGACAGTCGAATCCGGATTCCGATGCGCCCTGAATCCCGCAGCCTCAACCTCGCAAACGCCGTGGCGGTGGTCGTCTACGAAGCCTGGCGCCAGCTCAACTATGCCGGTGCGCGGTGAGCCTTCGAAGCTTCAGTGCTGGACCGGCGCGACGCCCGCCGCGTTGACCCGCTGCTTCAAGGCTTCGTCGAACATCGCATCAAAATTGACCGGTGCGAGCATCAACGGCGGGAAACCACCCTTGACGACCGCCGCGTCGACGGATTCGCGGACATACGGGAACAGAATTCCGGGGCAGTGCGTCGCCAGGATCCGCCGCAACCGATCATCGTCGAGCCCGCGGATACGGAATATCCCCGCTTGTTGCACCTCGACGATCATCAGCGTCTGACCGGCGGTCGACTTCGCATGCGCCGTGACGGTGAGGATCACCTCGAAGCGCTCCTCGCCAAGTCCGTTGGTGCGGGTATTGAGATCGAGCTGGATCTGCGGCTGCCAGGGCTCACGAAAAACGTCCGGCGCCTGCGGCGATTCGAACGACAGGTCGCGGATGTAGATGCGCTCCAGCGCAAACTCGGGTGCAGCGGTTGTCATCGCGGGCGGGGTGTCCTCACCCCGAGCATCGTTCGATTCCGGTGCAGATCGATCAAAGGCAGTCGGGGTGGGGACATCCCTCCCAAGGCCACACGGGTCAACGGTCGTGTATTCACGTCAGCCTCGTACGACCGGCAGATTCTGGTTACGCCACTCGGTCATGCCGCCCGAAAGGCGCGAAACTTCGGCAAAGCCGGACTTACGTAATACCGTACCGGCTGCCCCGGCATGCTGGCCCATGGTGCAGACGATCGTCACAGGTTTTGATTTGTATTTTTCGAGCTCCCCGAGGCGACCCTCGAGCGCACCGTGCGGAACATTGACCGCATCGACGATGTGTCCCGCGGCGAACTCTTTCGAGTCGCGCACGTCGAGCACGACGGCGCCCTGACGATTGACCAGGTTGACCAGTTCCTGCGGGCTCACCCCTCGCCCGCCCCGTTGGGTTTCATTGCGGATGAACAGCGCAAGAAGCGCGGCGAACAGGCTGACAAGAATTGGATGATTGCCAATGAATTCAAACAGCTGGCTCATCAAAAACCTGGAGTTGCGGAAGCTTGGGAGCGCGCATTATACACAGCTGACGTATTCGCAGACGCTCCGAACTGATTAGAATGCCCGCTCCCCGCACGTCCTCCTACAAGAAGAGGTTTGCCATCTCATGACAGACACGCCGCGTCGCACCGGTCTGCTCATCGTGTTGGACGGGTTCGGCTACAGCCCGGCCATCGATGGCAATGCAATTGCTGCCGCGACGACGCCGACGTGGGATGCGTTGTGGAGCGCCGCGCCTCACACGCTGATCTCCGGTTCCGGTCACGATGTCGGGCTGCCGGCCGGCCAGATGGGGAATTCCGAAGTCGGGCACATGAATCTGGGTGCCGGGCGCGTCGTCTACCAGGACCTGACGCGAATCACGCTTGCAATCGAAACCGGCGAGTTTGCCACCAACCCGGTGCTCAACAGCGCAATCGATGCTGCCCGCGCAGGCGGCGCGCTGCATGTCATGGGCCTGCTGTCGCCCGGCGGCGTCCATAGTCACGAAGACCATATTCTCGCGCTGATCAGACATGCGGCTGCGCGCGGTGTCACCCGCATCTACCTGCACGCCTTTCTCGACGGTCGCGACACGCCGCCACGCAGCGCGCAGGAATCTTTGTTCAACGCGGACGCAACGCTTGTAGCGCTCGGCGTCGGCCGCGTCGCGTCGATCGTCGGGCGTTATTTCGCGATGGATCGCGACCAGCGCTGGGATCGTGTGGAGCGCGCCTACAACCTTCTGGTGCGTGGCGAAGCACCGTTTCATGCGCTCGACGCCGTCGCTGGACTCACGGCGGCATATCAGCGCGGCGAAAGCGACGAGTTCGTCCAGCCGACCGCAGTCCACGGAGCCGACAGCCTGCCGATACGCATCGTCGACGGTGATGTGATCGTGTTCATGAACTTCCGTGCCGACCGCGCCCGGGAGTTAAGCCGCGCATTCATCGCTGACGAATTCAACGGCTTCGCACGACGCACCCGCGTGCAACCGTCAGCGTTTGTCACGTTGACCCGCTACGCCGACGACATCGATGCGCCGTGTGCGTTCGAACCGGACATTCTGTCGAACACGCTCGGTGAACATCTCGCAGCCTTGCAGCGCACCCAACTGCGCATCGCCGAAACCGAAAAGTACGCCCACGTGACCTTCTTCTTCAGCGGCGGCCGCGAAGTGCCATACGCCTTCGAAGACAGGATCCTGATCCCATCGCCGAAAGTCGCGACCTACGATTTACAACCTGAGATGAGCGCGCGTGAAGTGACTGACAGGCTCATCGAGGCGATCCGTTCGCGACACTACGATGCCATCGTCTGTAACTTCGCGAACGCCGACATGGTCGGGCACACTGGGATTTTCTCCGCTGCAGTCAAAGCGGTCGAAACGCTCGATGAGTGCCTCGGTCGTATCGTTGTGGCGGTCCATGAGACCGACGCGCAGTGCCTGATTACTGCCGACCACGGCAACGTCGAGCAGATGTCCGATGCAACCACCGGCCAAGCCCACACCGCACACACCTGCGAGCCGGTGCCGCTTGTTTACGTCGGTGCCCGGCAACTGCGTCTTCGCGACGGCGGCACACTCGCTGATGTTGCACCCACACTGCTGACGCTGCTCGAGCTGCCGGTGCCCAAAGAGATGACCGGTCGATCGTTGATCGATCAGGCCGAACCTGCGCGCCGAAGCGCATAGCCTGGAAGTCGTATGCGGTGGCGCGCTTCGCTAGCTTGTCTGGGTTTGGCCTGGGTGGCGCTCGCTCCTCTGGTTGCCGGCGCGGCGGAAGACATCGCCAAAACTCGACGCGACATCGACGGCATCACCAAACGTTTGAACGACCTCGATGTGTGGTTTTCCGATGCTGCGCGGCGACAACGCGATTTGCAGAAAGAGCTGCGCTCGACAGATCAATCCATCGCCGCCACCGGCCGCGACATCCGCCAGATCGAAGCAGAACTGCAACGAATTGCAACGGAGCTGGCGGAGCTTGAAGGTCAACGCAAGACGCTGTCCGCGCAGCGTGATGAACAATCGCAGTTGATCGCAAAACACCTCGCCGCCGCCTATCGCCTGTCCGGCGAGGACTATCTGAAACTGCTGTTGAATCAGGAGAACCCCGAGCTCATCGAACGGATGATGCGTTACCACCGCTATTTCTCTGCTGCGCGCACGGAAACCCTGGCCGCGTACAAGGAAACGCTGGTCGCGCTCGAAGCCAACACAACTGCGACGCAAGCGCGTGAACAATTGCTGGCCGAACAGCAGCACAATCTGGACAGCGACCGCGAAGAACTGCGCAGCAAACGTCAAAACCGCGAGCGGCTGCTCGTGGAGCTTAAGACGCAGATGCAGGGCAAGGAACAACAGCGGACGCGACTTACCGAAGACCGCAAACGCCTCGCCGCACTGGTCGCCGAATTGCAGCGGCGCGCACAAGCCGTAAGCACAACGACGTTTGCGCGCAGTAAGGGCAAGCTGCCGTGGCCCGCGGCCGGAAAACTCGCGCACCGGTTCGGCGAACCGCGTTCCGGTGGGCTGCAGAAATGGCAGGGCCTCTTCATCGGCGCGCCGGAAGGTACCCCGGTTGCGGCGGTCCATACCGGACGCGTCGCGTTTTCGGATTGGCTGCGCGGCTATGGACTGTTGACGATCATCGATCACGGCAGCGGCTACATGAGTCTTTATGCTCACGCCGACGTACTCTATAAGCAGGTCGGCGACCAGGTGCGGGCCGGCGAGAAGGTCGCGACCGCCGGACGCAGCGGCGGCCAGAACGAAAGCGGGTTGTACTTCGAGATACGCAGCAAGGGCACGGTCATCGACCCGCTGGCCTGGCTGTCGCGCCGTTGATCAACGAGGAATACCAGTGACGCCACGCAACGACCCCAGCCGCGAGCTACCAACGAGACTGCGCCTTCGTTGGGCGTTGCCGGCTACGATCGTCGTATCCGTGGTCACCGGCGTGCTCATCGGCGTCGCGGCGCAGGAAGCCTTCGACAAACATCGCCCGAGCAATCCGCCCGATGTCCACACCTTTGTCGAAGTCATCGCCCAGATCCGCGACAACTATGTCGAACCCAGAACGGAGTCCGAGCTACTCGATGGCGGAATCCGCGGCTTGATGAGTGGCCTCGACGAACATTCGACCTTCCTCGATGAACGCGCGCTGATCAATCTGACGGAGCAGACCACCGGCCACTTCGGTGGTATTGGCATCGAGCTGACGCAGGACGAAGGTGTATTCAGAGTCATCGCCCCGATCGACGACTCACCGGCCCAGCGCGCGGGCATCAACGCCGGCGACGAACTCTTGCGGATCGACGATGTTTCGGTTGCCGGTCAGACGTTGGACCAGGTCACCGACTCGCTGCGTGGCGCCCCGGGAACGCCGGTCAAACTAGAGGTACACCGCAGCAGCACCGATGTTTCACTCGACTTTGCGATGAATCGCGCCGCGATCAACGTCGACAGCGTCCGCAGTCGGTTGCTGGAACCGGGGTACGGCTATGTGCGCATCTCGCAATTCCAGACCGAAACTGGACCGGAGCTCGTAAAGACCATTGCGGCGCTGCAGGCGGAAGCGGGTCTATTGCAAGGAATGGTGCTCGATCTGCGCAACAATCCCGGCGGGGTGCTGCAGGCGTCCGTCGACGTCGCCGATGTTTTTTTAACCGACGCCGCCGGGTTGATCGTCTCCACACAAGGACGCCAGCGCTCGAGTGATCTGCGTTACCTCGCAACCGGCAATGATCTGCTCGACGGCGCGCCATTGGTGGTGCTGATCAACAAAGGGTCGGCATCGGCCGCGGAGATTGTGGCCGGCGCGCTGCAGGACCATCGTCGCGCCGTGTTGCTCGGCTCGACCAGCTACGGCAAGGGTTCCGTCCAGGCGGTGCTGCCGCTTGAAAACCATCGCGCCTTGAAGCTGACCACCGCGCTGTACTTCACGCCGAGCGGTCGTTCGATCCAGGCGAAGGGCATCCATCCCGACATCGAAATGACCGCCGACGAGACGACCGACGACGAAGGTACTGCGCTGCTCGCCGAAGCCGTGCGCCAGCTGAAGGACGCGCGTCGCGGTTGATCGAGTATTTCGGTCGCGTTCGTAGCGAACCGCCCGCCGCCCGTGCGTATTCCCGCCGTTGACAGGTTGCATCTCGCGCCTTCGTAAATTTGTCAGGTTGGCAGCTCTCGAATCAACTGAAAGCACGTACCAGCACAACCGATCAACTCAGCTCTGGTGTTTCTCGAACTCGCACTGCCGACGCTGACAGCGCAAGGAATCGTGCCAATTGAGCTCGCAAACCCGCTTCAACCCGTCAATGCGCAAGCAACGCCTGAGCTGCGCGCAGATCGAGCGTCCCTTCGTACAACGCCCGCCCTGTGATGACGCCGAGCACGTTGCCAGCGCTCGCGGCGACGGCGTGTGTCAGCGCCCGCAGATGATCCAGATCACGTACACCGCCCGAGGCGATCACCGCGATGCCGGTCTGTTCGGCGAGTTCGATCGTCGCTGCGATGTTGAGGCCACTGCCCATGCCGTCCCGGGCAATATCGGTGTAGACGATGCCGGCCAGATCGAGATGAGCGATACGCCGCGCGAACGCCACTGCGCTCTCGTTAGAGGTTGTCTCCCAACCATCCGTTGCGATCATCCCGTCACGCGCATCGAGCCCCAACAGAATCCGCTTGGGAAATGCGCTGCAGGCGTCGGCGAGGAACGCAGGCTCCCGTACCGCGCGGGTGCCGATGATCACCTGATCCACGCCGGCATCGAGGTAACCGTTGATCGTTTCGAGTTCACGGATGCCACCACCCACTTGCACGGGCACCCCATCTGCCGCCGCACTGATCGCCCGGATGATCGCGGCATTTTTTGGTTCACCCGACACCGCACCATCCAGATCGACCAGGTGCAATCTTTGGCAGCCCTGCGCGAACCAGTGGCGCGCCATCGCGACCGGGTCCTTCGAAAACACCGTGACATCGTCCATACGTCCCTGCCGCAGCCGGACGCATTGACCATCCTTAATGTCGATCGCCGGGATGACGAGCATCGATCTACAGCGTGCCTTTCGTCGACGGCATGACCTTGCCGAGTCGCGCATCGAGCGTCACCGCCATACGCAATGCACGGCCAAACGCCTTGAACAACGTCTCCGCCTGGTGATGGCTGTTGTCGCCACGGAGATTGTCGACATGCAGCGTCACCATCGCGTGGTTGACGAACCCCTGGAAAAACTCATGACACAGGTCGACATCGAACTCGCCAACCCGGGAACGGGTAAACGGCACGTGATACTGCAGCGCCGGACGTCCGGAGAAATCGATCACGACCCGCGATAGCGCTTCGTCGAGCGGCACATAGGCATGGCCGTACCGCGTCAGGCCTTTTTTGTCGCCCACCGCCTGGGCAACCGCCTGCCCCAGCGTAATGCCGATGTCTTCGACGGTGTGGTGTGGGTCGATCTGCAGATCGCCGGTCGCTTTGACCTCGAGATCGATGAGCCCGTGACGCGCGATCTGATCCAGCATGTGATCGAGAAACGGAATGCCGCTGGCTAGCGTCGCCGCGCCGGTGCCATCCAGATTGACCGCCACTTCGATCTGAGTCTCGAGCGTGTCGCGCGCGACACGCGCAGTGCGCGCTTTCATGCGTCATCCTTCGATAGTCGCAGGGCCGGGCAGTATAGCAGCCGAGCCTTTGCGGACGTCCGCTCAGAGTCGATCGAGCAGACTGCCATGCGGCAGAAATCGATTCGTTGTGTGCGCCTTGATCCACGCGGTGAGTTCCTTCGGATACACATTGCGTCGGCGCAGCTCGGCGACGATGCGGATCACCGGCGAGCGCGCGCCCGCTTCCCAACCGGGCAGCCTCATTTCCGCCACCGTGAACACCTTCGCAAGCCGAATGAGCTGTGCGTCCGCTTCGCCCGCGAGCAACGGCGACCAGTCGTCTGACCGGTACTTCATCAGTACCGCAAACCGCGCGACTTCCTGTTCCGACAAGCCCAACGTCGGCTCATCCAACAAATCCGCTACGGCGGCCACGCGTGCAAGCGTCGCTGCATTCAACGGCACGTCATCCGGTTGCCAGACTCCAACATCGACCATCGTTCATCACGCCGTCACAACTTGCGATCAGCCTACCTGCCTTTACAACGTAGGCACAACCAACGTGGGGGCTCGTGTTGCAATGAACTCGCTATCAAATCTGCTCGTCAACGAAGGTGCTTCAGCTATGTCATCGGAGCGCATATTTCAAAGAGAGGACGGTCGTTGGTTCTTCCGCATCCGCGGTAACACCACGATGGGTCCGTACTCGAGCCACCGGGAAGCCAGCGAAAGTCTGAACCGCTACGTCGCCTCGTGTCGGCGCCAGGCCGAGATGAGTTTGAACTGGCCGCGCTGGCTGCACTTCAAACACTGGGCCCGCCGCGTCAACGAGATCCAGCCGACCCAGGCGCGTCCGCGCCACATCTGAACCGACTGATCCGTTCACGCCAGCGCCGGAGATCGAGGCTCGACCTCGCGCTCCGGCGGTTCCGGCATGTCGTTCCCGTATACTGCGCGCCATGCGCAAATTCCTTCTTGCAGTTGCTGTCGTCTTCGTCGCTTCCGTTGCCGGTATCGGGTGGCTGCTATCCGATGCCAACCGGTTCAAGCCACAACTCGTCGAACTGATCCAGACCCATACCGGGCTCGCGGTTGCGATCCGCGGTGATCTTTCGTGGCGCCTGTGGCCACCTGTGCAACTCGTCGCGCAAGATGTCACCGCCGATTGGGCGGCCGATGCGGCCAATCCGCTGCTGACGGCGCGTACGTTGCACCTCGACGCCGATCTCTGGCCGCTGCTCGCAAAGCACTCGAAGCTGGTGATCAACGGTGTCCGCGTCGACGGATTGCGGGCGCGGCTCGAGCAGCGCGGCGAGCACGCCAACTGGATGCCCCCCGATCACGCAGGCGTTGTGGCGCCGCCGCTACCAATCCCGCCGCCGAGCGCTGCTCCCTCGGCACCCTGGGAAATTGCCAACCTCGCATTGAGCGACGCTGTCATCGACTATGTCGTGGATGACGCGGCAACGCAGGTCAGTATCGATGCGCTGCACATGAGCGACATCGCGCCGACCCGGCGGTTTCCGTTCCACGCGAAACTGTCCATCAAGCAGGCCGAACGCCAAATTCCGCTGACTGTGGCAGCGGAACTTACGTTCGACGAACTCGTGACCCAGTGGCAGATCGACGCACTCGACGTCCGCGGTGTGTTCGGCAACCCGGGTGTTCCGTTCGCTGCGAAAGCCAACGCACGCATCAATACCGTGGTCGGTACATTCGACCTCACTGACGCCGAACTGGAACTCGCCAAGGTGACGGCACGCTTCGACGTCGCCGCGTCGGATCTGCTGACGTCGGGGCGCTACAGCGGCCATCTGGATCTGCCGCAGCAGAACCTCGCCGGCATCGCCGGCCTGTTCGGCGCGCAGCTCGACGAACCCGTTGGCATCAAGACCCGCTTCGCCGCGACCAAGCAGCGCGTCGACCTCACCGATATGACCCTGCACTACGGGCCGTCGGTGATCACCGGAAAGATCGGCACGCCGCTAGGAACGAAGCTGAACGTCGACTTCGATCTGGCGACGGAACGCTTCGAAGTACCTTCGGAGCAAACTGCGGTTGCTACGTTGGGTGGCGGCTCATTCGCGGTGCTCGCATTTGCCGCGCCGGCGGTTGCACTGGATCCTTCTGTAGCGGAACCCCTGCTGCCCCTTGAACTGCTGCGCAGCACCGACTGGCGCGGCACGCTCGCCATCGGCCAACTGCTCTACGAAGGCGCAACGTTCGCCAACGCAACGATCGTGTCGAACAACGACGGCGGCAACCTGGACGCAACCATCGACCTGCCCGTATTTTTCGAAGGCAGCGCGACCACGTCGGTCAACATCGACGCAAACGCCGACACGCCGCAGTGGAACGTCGCACCAAAACTGACGCAGGTCGACAGCCAGGCGCTGCTCAAATGGCTCGACAAAAAATACGATTGGGCCGCGTTGTTCGCCGCTGGCGCACAGCTGCGCATGCGCGGCAACACCACCAGTGAACTCATCACTTCGATGAACGGCCGAACAACCTTCGACGGCGGACAAGGTGTGCTCAACATCGAAGAGATCAAACACGCCGCTCTGCGCATCGCCGAAGTTGCCGGCGGCGCCGATAAGGTCAGCGCGTGGCCGAATCGATTGAAATATCAGCGATTCACCGGCACGTGGGGCGTGAACGGCAGCGACCAACTCATCGACGTCGTGCTCGACAACCTGACGCTGCATGCAAAAGGCACACTCGACACGCTCGCCGATGACATGGATCTACACGTTACGGTCACTGTGAATGACGACCCTCAGTATCAGAGTTTCAAAATTGGATCGGCGCTGATGGGACTGCCACTGCCGATGCGCTGCAAAGGCTCGATCGCCGCACCCAAGTGCGGCGCCGACGAAGACGGCACCCGCAAACTCATCGCGCAAGCGTTGTCGGGTAGCGACCCGGAAATGACAAAGCGACTCAACAAGACGATCGACGAAAAGGTCCCCGAGCAGTATCGCGATGCCGCGCGCTCGCTGCTCGACCTGCTGAAGAAAGGCAACCCACCACCGCCCAAGTCTCCCTGACGAATGACCTGGTTCGCCGACCAGGTGCTCGTATGGTTCGACGTGCACGGTCGTAAGGACCTGCCGTGGCAACACCCACGCACGCCGTATCGCGTGTGGATCTCCGAAGTGATGTTGCAGCAGACGCAGGTAGCAACAGTGATTCCCTACTTCGAACGGTTCGTCACCCGTTTCCCTGACGTCGAAGCACTGGCGCGCGCCGAGCTCGATGACGTGCTGCACTTGTGGACGGGTCTCGGCTACTACGCGCGCGGTCGCAACCTTCACGCCGCGGCGCGCCATATCGTCGCGCAGCACGGTTGCGCGCTGCCGCAAGACCTCGACGCATTGATTGCACTGCCCGGCATCGGAGCCTCGACCGCGGGCGCAATCCTGGCCGCCGGTCACGGCATCCGCGCATCGATCCTCGATGGCAACGTCAAACGCGTGCTGGCACGCTACTTCGCAGTGCCCGGCTACCCCGGAAAGAGTGCCGTCGCCGCAACGCTATGGACCCATGCCGAGACGAACACGCCGACCGTCCGCGTGGCCGACTACACGCAGGCAATCATGGATCTCGGTGCGACGCTGTGCACGCGCTCGAAGCCGCGCTGTACCCAATGTCCGGTCATGGCCGAGTGCGTCGCGTATCGACAGGGCGCCACGGGCACGTACCCGGCGCCGCGGCCGCACAAGACGCTGCCGGTTCGACGTGCACATATGTATCTGATCATTGATCCCGACGGCCGCTGCCTGTTGGAGCGGCGCCCACCGACCGGACTGTGGGGCGGGCTCTGGCATCCGCCGGAGCGCGCGGTCGACCACGGTGTCGAAGCGCTGCTCGATGAACTCGACCTGCAAACGCCGAGCACATTCACGCCGCACAGACTGCCCACATTCAGGCACACGTTCACGCATTTCCACATGGACATCGAACCGGTGCGCATCGACGTCTGCACAACGACGCCATTCGTGGCCGATCACGACCGTTTTCGCTGGTACGGCAACGGCGAAAACGAGCCGCTTGGGCTTTCCGCCGTGGCCGTTAGACTGTTGTCCCTCGTTCAACCCACACGGATCCGCTCGTGACGCGCATGGTGTTCTGTCGAAAGTACCAGAAAGAACTCGAAGGCTTCGAGGCGCCGCCGGTGCCGGGAAAACGCGGCCAGGACATCTACGAGTCGGTCTCCAAGCAGGCCTGGGCCGAATGGCAGAAGCACCAGACGATGCTGATCAACGAAAAGCATCTGAGCCTCATCAACCCCGAAGCGCGCAAATACCTCGCCGAGCAGATGGAAAAGTTCCTCAACAACGCCGACGTCGAGACCGCGGAAGGGTACGTTCCGCCGACGCAGGACTGAGGCCCGCTGCCTTGACGGCTATAGGGTCAGTCGATTTAATACCGCCCTCTCGCGACCGGCGCCCTTTCGCTCTTGTTCCAGAAGCGGCTCGACGCAGTCGGTCTTCCAGTTTTCTCCGCCCGGCCAGGTAGCTCAGTTGGTAGAGCAGCGGACTGAAAATCCGCGTGTCGGCAGTTCAATTCTGCCCCTGGCCACCATGTAACTATCTGAATTTCTTCAGACTCCTTCCGAGGTGGCGCGACAGGGCATTTCCGTCGGGGACAACCCTGGGACAAATGAAAATATCAGCGTCCCACTAGAAGCAGCCTCTGACGGTTCCGCCTCACTGGTAAGTACCGTCAAAGAGAAGATCTAACGAACCCCGATTTCCGTGACGGCGCGCGTGAGCGTTTGAGTATCCAAACCATCGGTTGGTCGAATTTCAATCTCGTACATCGTGCCACTGCCGATTGAGGATGACTTCCTTTCAACGTGAACGTCCAAGCCCAGCAACGCTGGTACCTCGCTGTTCGACGCAAGGGTTTCGAAGAGCGGAACTGAGGGACCGATCTGATGCCGCACGATGGCCCATCCTTTCTCATCGATTTTCACTTTAACGTAGAGCGACTTCCCCGAGTCTTCCCATTTGAGCGCGTAACCCTGCGCAATTTCGGTTGCGAAGACATCCACCTTGGAAAGCGCGGCAAGGAAGTCGTTGAGAGCCGCGCTCTGCGCAGGCAGTAGTTTTTCTTCGCGGACCTTCATGGGGTCTAAGCCCGCTGACGCATCTCTGGAATACTCGGCGACCAACGGGATTTGCGGAAGCTGCGCGTAGCGTCGCCAAATGATCCGCGCAACGAAATCATCGTGAGCTTCACGGAGATCCATCAGGATGAGATCGTACTTCGCCCCCGAATGCTCGGAGAACGACATCAACTGCATTAGGTTCCTGACGGGGCGATACGCAAATCCATTGTTGGGTGCCGGAGCACAAAGAATGATGACTCTGCACACGCCATTCTTGATGTTGCGTTCCAGCCTGTCCAAGAACTGACGCCGCCACTCCGATCTGTTTTTCCCCGCGATCACGGGATCGTTTGAAAGTACGTTGATCACGCTATCGATATCCGAGTAGGCCGCTGAGAGGCTCCGCGCCTCGGTTGCTCGACGTGCGCGGAAGCGAAACCCGTTCGGAATATGAAGCTGCGCGTCGTTGACACCGGGGGCGCGGACCGAACATTGACATCTCTTTGATCGCGTAATTACTATGTAACCACGCGTTGGAGTCTGCCCTATGAGAACAAACATCATCCGCGTTGGAAACTCCAAGGGCATTCGTCTGCCCAAGGCAATCCTGGAACAGTGTCAGCTCGAGGATGTCGTGGAGATCGAAGTTGAAGGTAATACGCTCATCATCCGCCGCCTCCACGCGCCGCGCGCGAATTGGTCGCAGGTGTTTGCCGACATGGCGAAGAACAAGGATGACACGCTGCTCGACGCGGACGCCCAGTCGGCGACGGAGTGGGATCGCGGCGAATGGCGCTGGTAGTCTCGCGGTTCGACATTTACCTGGTCAGTCTCGATCCCACCCAGGGTCACGAGATCCGCAAGACCCGACCTTGTGTGGTCATCTCGCCCGATGAAATGAATCACAACATCGGGACTGTGATCGTCGTACCTATGACAACCAAGGGTCGTGTGTACCCATCGCGCATTCCGCTGACCTTTCGACGCAAGAAGGGCCAACTCGTTCTCGACCAAGTTCGCACAGTGGACAAGACTCGTCTCGTCAGGCGTCTAGGTAAGCTCGACGCGAATACCGCCGCGAAGACTCTGGCGGTGCTGCAAGAGATGTTTGCAGAGTAGCTGGCGGCAACACCTTCCTCGCAACGTGCGCGTACTGCCAGCTTGGCATCAGTGTAGGCAGAAAGCCCACCCGATGATGAGCGCACGGAATGCGAGCTCTAGCTTAGCTAGGGAGTGGCCAAACCGAGATTGGCTCAGGAGTTCGCATCGACGTTTGGCGTTCCAATATCAGACGCCATCGTCACAGCTTCCGCAGCAAAGCTCCGATCAAACTGCGAGAAGTATTGGAAACCCCAGTTTGCGAAACAGCAAGTCAATCAAAGCGTTACCGTATTTCTACGTTGCTCACTGAAAATCCGCGTGTCGGCAGTTCAATTCTGCCCCTGGCCACCATGTAAATCATAGAACTAGGGAAATCGCCAACAACCAAACTACGGCGCGGTGCCCGTTTGGTGCCCACTCCGCTCGACTTGCGCTCCCAATGCGGTTTGCCCGTGCGCCCTTATAGAT
>Ga0209254_10003495_pt1 | contig 14322 bp, 13 predicted proteins | sample FrelakmetDIP11DI_FD_187148 | JGI IMG/M metagenome (GOLD analysis project Ga0209254, IMG submission 187148) | Freshwater lake sediment microbial communities from the University of Notre Dame, USA, for methane emissions studies - DIP11 DI (SPAdes)... | ecosystem: Environmental > Aquatic >...
AGTCGGCGGCTGTGGGGAACGATCTGCTGGCCGAGCTGCTCCTGGCGACGATTGTTCTGCTGGCGATCCGCTACTTGAAGATGCCGGCCGCAGGGGCGGACGATCGTGCGACCGTACAGGCGCTGGTGGTGCTGGGGATTGCCACAGGGCTGGCGTTCGTGACGAAATCGGGGATTTATGTGGCGCTGCCGCTGGTGGCGGCGGCGATTGCGGCACGGCACCTGTGGCTGGAGGAGCGGCCCTTTTCCGCCGGGGCGTTCGTGAAGGCGCTCGCATGGTACCTGCTGCCGGCGGCGGCGCTGGCGCTGCCGTGGTGGGCGCGGAATGCGGCGCAGTACGGCGGGCTGGACCTGCTGGGGCTGGGGCGGCACAACCTGGTGGTGGCCGGGCAGTTGCGGATGACCGAGTTTCTGGCCGCCCACGGGGCAGCCCGCTGGCTGAGCGATCTGGGGCTGACGACCTTCCGCAGCTTCTGGGGCCAGTTTGGCTGGATGGGGGTGCTGATCGACGAGCGGCTGTACCAGGCGCTGGCCATCTGGTCGGGGGTGGCGCTGGCCGGGCTGGCGGCCTGGGCGGTGAGCATGTGGCGGCGGGCGAGGGACGGCTGGCGTCCGGCGCGGTGGCAGGCGGCCGCCGACGGGCTGCTGGCCCTGCTGGTGCTTCTCAGTGCCGCAAGCTACCTGTGGTACAACACCCAGTTTGTCCAGTTCCAGGGGCGCTACCTGTTCACGGCGCTGGCGCCGATCGGCCTGGCGGCGGCGGTGGGCTGGCGCGAGGCGCTGCGCCGCGAGCGGGCCTGGCTGCTGGCCGCGCTGTTGATCGGCGGCGCCGTGGCGCTGGCGCTCACCGGCCTGGTGGGGGGAGAGCTGGCCGCGTGGCCGGTGCTGATGCTCGGCGCCGGCGGGGCGGCGTTCGTCGCGCGGCGGTTCGCGCCCCGGCAGTTGGATCTGGCGATCGGGGCGCTGCCCTACCTGCTGCTGATTGTGCTGGACGTGGCGTGCCTGTTCCTGTTCATTGTGCCGCAGTTGGCGCGGTGAGGGCAGACGGATGATCGACCTGCACATCCATTCGACCTGTTCGGCCGACGGGGGGGCAACCATTGCCGACTATGCCCGGCGGGCGCAGGAGCTGGGACTGGTGGAGGTCGGCCTGTGCGAGCACGCCGATTTCGATCCGCGCGACCGGAGCTACCGCACCCTGGACCTGGCCCGCTACGACCGGGAGATAGAAGCGGCGCGGGCCATTGCACCAGGGGTCCGGCTGCGGCAGGGGGTAGAGATCACCTACCAGGCCAGCCTGGAGGCCGAGATCGGGGCGTGGCTGGCCGGCAAGAGATGGGATTACGTCATCGCCTCGGTCCACCTGGTCGATTACGACGACGGCTGGGCCATGGTATCAGAGCCGTCGGCGGTGCAAGCCTATTTCGCCAGGCACAGCCAACGCCAGGCCTATCTGCCCTATTTTGAAGAGCTGCTGCGGGCGGTGCACAGCGGCCTGGGCGACGTGCTGGGCCATTTCGACCTGGTCAAACGCTACGGGGTGGCGCACTATGGCCGCTTTGAGCCGGCGAGCTTGGCCGAGGAGATCCGGGCGGTGCTGCGGGCCGCGGTCGAGGCGGGGGTGGGGCTGGAGATCAACGCGTCGGGGCTGCGCCAGGCGCCGGGCGAGCCCTATCCGGGGCTGGCGGTGCTGCGCTGGTACCGCGAGCTGGGCGGCGAGATCCTGACGGTGGGGTCGGATGCACACCTGGTGGAGCACCTGGCCGCCGGCGCCGACCAGGCGCTGGCGCTGGCGCGGGCGGCGGGGTTCGCAGCCGTTACCACGTTCGAGGCGCGGGCGCCGCGGTGGATCGCGCTCGACGATCTGAGAGCCGGGGGGAAATTTCTGCAACCTGGCGGCGGTTGATACGTAAAGAGGGGTGATTGCCAGAAAGCAGAACTGCTGGTATAATCTGTCACTATGCACAGGAGGTAGAAAATGGACATTGGATCATCGTTTGGTTTCGTGTTCGAGGACGATCGCTGGGTCACCAAGATCCTGATCGCCGCCGCCATCCTGGCGGTGGGGTGGGTGTTCGTCTGGCTATTGGGCATCCCACTGCTGCTGGCTTTGCTGCTGCTGTCCGGCTACCAGGTCGAGATCACCCGGCGGGTCATCCGCGGTGGGACGCCGGCGCTGCCCGAGTGGAATGACTGGGGCAAGCTGCTGGTGGACGGGGTCAAGTTTGCGGTGATTGGCCTGGTGTATGCCCTGCCGGCGATCATCGTCAGCATCTGCCTAGGTCTCCCGATCAGCATCTTGGGCGACAGTGGGAACGGCGACCTGAGCTGGATCAGCGTTGTTTGCGGCGGTCCCCTGGCCTGCCTGAGCATCCTGTGGGGCATCCTTGTGGCCCTGGTGCTGCCCGCGGCCGTCGCCAAGTGGGTGGTCAGCGACGACCTGGCTGCTGCCTTTCGCTTCGGCGAGGTGATCCGCTTTGCCTACAAGAACCTGTCGACCTACATCGTCCTGATGATCATGATCTGGGTAGCGAGCCTGATCGGCGGCCTGGGCATCTGGGTATGCCTTATCGGCTGGCTGGCGACCTACCCCTACTCGATCATGGTCACCGGCCATCTGTATGGCGAGGCGTACCTGGCGGCGACCATCCCACCGGTCGCGCTTCAGACGCTTGACCAAAGCGATTCGCCGGCAAGCTAGACTACGCCGCGTGGTGTGTCGCCCTGAGCGGAGCGAGACCCTTCGCTCCGCTCAGGGTGACAACTACTGTCATTCTGACCGTTGTACAGTGCGGCGCACGATTCCCGCGGCGGGAATCGTGCCGCAGCGAGGCGAAGAATCTCGCTCGGTTCACTCCGCTGCGCTCCGGAAAGATCAGACTGGCCCGAGCGAATTTCACAACAGCATCGATAGCATAGAGGGAGGTAGTGTAATGTTTTGTCCGATGTGTGGTGCACCGAATGACGAGGGCACTGCGTTCTGCGGCAACTGCGGCGCGGCGCTGACCGACGACGCCGCTCCGCCCGCCGACGTCGTTCTGCCCGCCGACGTCGCTCTGCCCGCCGGCGAGACGCTGCTGCAAGGCGACACGCCTGAAGAGACGGCGCTGACGATTCCGCCGCCGCCGCCGCTGCCGGAGCCGCCTGGGCCATCCGTCAGGGCGGTGGGCGCTGCTGTGCCGACCAGCGGCATGGCCGTCGGTTCGCTGATTCTGGGCATCGCCGGGCTGACGGTGGTGCCGGCGATCGGGAGTGTGCTGGCCTTAATCCTTGGCTACATGGCCAGGCGCGACATCCGCCAACGCCCGGACGAGGCTTCGGGCGGAGGACTGGCGACGGCCGGCATCGTGATGGGCTGGATCGGCGTGGTGCTGACGGTATTGGCCGTGTGCGGGATCATCGCAGTGTTTGGCTTTTGCGCCATCGCGTCCAGCGGTTCGTCGTATTAGCCGTTCCTGCTAGGGCCATAGGAGTAGGAAGCAGACCATGAGCGGTGCGCTGAGCGTTTTTACCGCCTTTGGCCTGTCGTCGGCAGCGGGTCTCAACGCCTACATACCCTTGTTGGTGGTGGCGTTGCTGGCCCGCTTTACCGATCTGATCGAGCTCAATGCACCCTGGGACGCGCTCACATCGCCGTGGACGATCGGCGTGCTGGCGGTGCTGCTGCTGATCGAGGTGGTGGCCGACAAGGTGCCGGCGGTAGACACGGCCAACGACGTGATCCAGACCTTTATCCGGCCAACCGCCGGAGCGATCCTGTTTGCAGCCAGTGTGGGGACCGCCGGCAAGGTGGACTCGGTACTGGCGATGATCTGTGGGCTGCTGCTTGCCGGCGGGGTGCATGCCACCAAGGCTACCGTCCGGCCGGTGATCACCGCGACGACTGCCGGGACGATGAACCCGGTGGTGAGCACGGCCGAGGATATCGTGGCGCTGATGGTGTCGATTGTGGCTATCGTCTTGCCGATCGTGTGCATGGTACTGATGGCAGTGATCGCCATCTGGCTCATCCGCCTCTGGCGGCGGCGCAGGCGGCGGGCAGCAGGTCAATGGGAGTGATGCGATGGCGGATAACAAGCTGGCGGCCCGCCAGGGCCTCTATTTCGAAGAGTTCGAGGTGGGCCAGTCGATCACCAGCGCCGGGCGGACGGTGACCGAGGCCGACGTGGTGGCCTTTGCCTCTCTGAGCGGCGACTGGAACTCGATCCACACCGACGCCGAGTATGCCCGGCAGGCGCCGTTCGGGCAGCGGGTAGCCCACGGGCTGCTGGGGCTGTCGATCGCCAGCGGGCTGGCGACGCGGTTGGGGTTCATGGAAGGGACGGTGCTGGCCTTTCGCGAGCTAGGCGAGTGGAAGTTTAGCCTGCCGATCTACTTGGGCGACACGATCCGGCTGCGGGCGACGGTGGCCGAGCTAAAGGCGATGGGCCGGCTGGGGGGCGGGCTGGTGACGTTCAAGGTGGAGCTGCTGAACCAGAAGGACGAGGTTGTGCAGCGCGGGACGTGGAGTGTGCTCGTGAAGGGCCGGAGGGCGTGACGGCCCGGCAGGTGGCGATTACTCGGACGTCGCCGGAGGCCGGTAAGGGGTTGTGTGGGCGCGCAGCCAGGCAGCGATCTCGTCTTTGCCAAGCGCCGACGTTGCCATGTCGAGGGTGAACTGGTAGAGATAGTCCGCTGGTACGTCGATGGTGAGGCCATTGCGCTCCAGGAATTCAAACAGGGCAAACAGCCCAGCGCGTTTGTTGCCATCCACGAAAGGGTGGCCCTTGATCAGTCCCCAGATCAGGACCGCTGCCTTGGTATAAAGATCCGGGTATAGATCCTCACCGAACATGGTCTGCTGGGGCAGCGCGAGGGCTGATTCCAGCCGCGCCATGCTGGCCAGTCCAAAGCCTCCGCCAAACTCTCGGATTGCGTATTCGTGGATGAGGATCACTTCCTCGGCAGTGAGGTAGCGGATCTCGGCGATCATTGGGCCAAGCGTTCAAAAACGCTATGGTAACGTTCTGCCACCTCTCGAATGCGGCCCATCATCTCTGGATCCACGGCTGATTCCCTACGAAGGACAAGGGTGCCATTGTCTCGCAAGACAGCCAGTCTTTCTCCTGGATCCAGTTCTGCCAGGAGGTTGCGGACCTCAGCCAAAGCTACTTCTGGTTCCACCAGCCTGAATTCCATCGAACAGATCCCTCTTTTCCACCAGGTGCCTATATTATACGCTGAAAGCCGGCGGCTGTCAACTGCCCCCAGGTTCCTTCAGTTGCTGTGCGAAAAGTGAACCAGCTCGACGCGGGCCTGCTCCAGGAAGGAGCGGGCGATCTCGTCGGGGTAGTCGCCGGCATAGACAACGCGATCTATGCCGGCGTTTATGATCATTTTGGCGCAGCTCAGACAGGGCTGGTGGGTGACGTACAGGATGCTGTTGGACACGTCGACGCCGTGGAGCGCACCCTGGATAATGGCGTTCTGCTCGGCGTGAAGCGTCCGGACGCAGTGGCCGTTGATGATGAGGCAGCCGGCCTCGGTGCAGTGGGGCAGACCGCGCGGCGAGCCGTTGTAGCCGGTGGTGAGAATGCGCTTGTCGCGGACGATGACGGCGCCCACCGACGCCCGCGGGCAGGTGCTCCGCCGGGCAACCTGGAAGGCGATGTCCATAAAGTAGCTGTCCCACGACGGGCGGTCAGGCTGTGGCTCCATCTGTCAGCCGTGCCGCTGGGCAAAACGGCCCATCCGCTCGAGTGCCTGCTCGAGCTTTTCATAGGCGGTAGCGTAGGAGCAGCGCACAAAGCCAGAGCCGCACTGGCCAAAGGCGTTGCCCGGCACGCAGGCCACCTTCTCCTCGGCCAGCAGCTGCTCTGAGAACTGCTCGTCGGTCAGCCCCGTGGCGGCGATCGACGGAAAGGCGTAAAAGGCGCCGCGCGGCTCAAAGCAGGCCAGGCCGATGCTGTTCAGCCCGTCGACGATCAGGCGCCGGCGGCGGTCGTACTCGGCGCGCATCTCCTGGACCGCTTCCTCGCCGGTCTTGAGCGCTGCGAGGGCGGCGAGCTGGGCCGTGGTGGGGGCCGACATGATGGTGTACTGGTGCACTTTGCGCATGGCGCCCAGCACGGCAGCGGGCGCGGCGGCGTAGCCGATCCGCCAGCCGGTCATAGCGTAGGCCTTGCTGAATCCGCCCAGCAGGATGGTGCGCTCGCGCATGCCGGGCAGGGTTGGGAAGCAGGTATGCTCGACGCCGTATACCAGCCGGTCATAGATCTCGTCGGAGATGACCAGCAGGTCGTGCTTTTCGGCCAGGCGGGCGATCTCTAGCAGGCGGTCGCGGCTCATGACCGCGCCGGTGGGGTTGTTTGGGTAGCCAAGCAGGATGGCCTTGGTCTGGGGGGTGATGGCCGCCTCGACCTCGGCGGCCACGAGCTGAAAGTCATTTTCGACGTTGGTGCAGACGTTGACCGGAACGCCGCCGGCAAAGATGACTTCGGGATTGTAGGCCACAAAGCAGGGCTGGGGCACAATCACCTCGTCGCCGTGGTCGAGGGTGGCGGCAAAGGCCAGGTAGAGCGCCTCTGACACGCCGACGGTGATCAGCAGCTCGGTGTCGGGGTCGTAGGAGACGCCGTACAGCCGTTCCAGGTGCTCGGCCAGGGCGACGCGCAGCTCGCGGATGCCCGAGTTGGAGGTATAGTGGGTGTGCCCCTCTTCCAGGGACGCAATCCCGGCCCGGATGATCGACGGCGGGGTGGTGAAATCGGGCTCGCCGATGCCGAGGGAGATGACGTCCTGCATGGTGGCGACGATGTCAAAGAAACGGCGGATGCCTGACGGCGGCACGATTTTGATCTTGTCGGCTATAAAATCTCGCATTTTGGGTTGGACCTCCTTGTCCTGTTTTGGGTCCTGTTCAGTGTCCTGTTTAAGGCTGCGGATCGTCCAGCGATCCGCGCGCTCATTATACCACAGCTCAAAGGAATCGCCAGATTGGACTCGAACGCAAAAGGCCGGGCCCTCCGGCGCCCGCCAGCGCCGCTCGACGCGGGCCACCTGGCAGCGGCGCCCCTGCCAGACAAAGGCGCACGGCTCTTGGGCGTAGGTGTGGCCGGAATAGCACTCGACCTGGGACTCAGTCATGGGTCTGGGCAAAATCGACCTGCGACGAATCGCCGACGTTCAGCACCCGGTAGCGGCCGCGGACGGACGCCTCTTTGCCGATGAGCGACCGGTCGAGCATGGTATCGTCGATCGAGGCGCCCTCGTCGATGATCGAGTCGCGGACGATGGAATGGAGGACGGTGCTGTGGTCGGCGATGGTGACGTAGGGGCCGATGATCGAATGCTCAACCCGTGCCGTAGGGGCGATGTAGACCGGTGGGATGATCACCGAGTTGAGCGGCGTCGCCTGCTCGCCGTTGGCCTGGTCATGCTCGAGCAGATAGCGGTTGGTCTGGAGCACATCCTTGGGGGTGCCGCAGTCTTCCCAGACGGTGACCTCACGGACGCCAAACCTGGCACCCTGGTTGATCATCAGCATTTGGGCATCCACGAGGTAGAATTCGCCCTTGGTCTGAATGTCACGTGCCATTAGCTCCTCAATGGCGCGTATCAGCCAAGCGGCGTCACGAATATAGTGGGCACCTATCACAGCTAACCGATCCTCAAAGCCGGCAGGCTTCTCTACAAGCCGGGTAACCAGGCCATTATCTCCAAGTGTCACCACACCAAAACGCCGGGGGTCTTCTACCTCTTTGACATAGACCACACCGTCGAGACCAGATGCCTCAAGCCCGCTCAGGTCGGCGTCAAAGATGGTATCCACAAAGACGATGATAACGGGGCCATCCAGAAACTCGCGCGCCAGCCAGATGGCGTGGGCCTGACCCAGGAGGTCTTTCTGCTCGACGAAGCGGGCCGGATAGGAATAGCCGCTGGCCTCGTAATACTCTTTGATCTGCTCGCCTAACCAGCCGACGATGAAGATCAGCTCATCTACCTCTACGTCCAGGCTGGCCAACCTGTCGAGGATGTGGCCCAGCACCGGCTTGCCAGCTACGTTAAGCAGCGGCTTGGGCTTGGACCAGGTGTGAGGCCGCATCCGTTTGCCGAACCCGGCCAGGGGAATGATAATTTTCATGCTGTTTCAGGCCTCCCAAGTCTGTTTGTCGAAACGCTCATCTTACCGTGATGACAGCGACATCATGGAACGGGGATCTCGAAGCACGGGCAAGGACAATGGTCAGGTTGTCTATGTAACCCCAGACTCGCCGGCTATAGGTCGAAGCCCATTCTTTGGCCGCATCTCGCTGCTGGTCGGTAGCATGCGGCCCAAAACGCAACAGGGTCAAGTGCAAAGGCGTGGGAGCGCGATCGACGTTGAACCGATTCCGCTGTTCCTCAGGCAGCCTGCCTTGCGCCATCTGGCAATTTCGAATCACAAGATCCATGGCGGTCAGTATGTTTTCGTCCGCGTGTTCTATGCGTGCAAAGTATTCGTCTATGTCGCACTGGATGTCTACCAGAACCTGGAGAGAGTATCGGGTCAGCCTGCTCTGCCGGACACGCAGACGAATTGCGGGCAGATTCACAAAGGCAGCTTTGAGCTCGCGCCCGAACTCGCCCTGAGCGTCTATGAGCATCTGGGCAAACCCGAGGTCGTCCCAACCGTTCTTGTGCAGGAATTCGTACAAGGTCACATGTAAACCGGCACCGCCATTTTGCGATTCCTGCCCCACCAGATCTTGCAACACATCAGGGATTGTCTCTTGGATCGACCGGACAGGCTCACACTCGCCAGGTATGGTTGCCAGCAAAGACAGATCACATATTTGGTCACCCCACTTTGAGTCCTGAGATGGTTGGGGAAGCGGGGCAGTGAAGAATGGCAAAGCCTGTGGCGCCGAAACGTCTTTGACTGCCTCGATGGTTCTCCATTCGCGCTGGATTTGCCCTCTCGTCGCTTCTCCTTTGGGCTGCCCCTTGATGACGATCTGCAAAAAGTCTCCCGCGTTTTCTTGCCGATATTCGGCGACTTGCGATAGGGTTCTGTAGGCGGATGGATCCCTAAGCCAGGACAATAGCATATACTGACCCAGGCGATGACAACCCAGCAGGAATAGAATCCATTTGTCGAGTGCAAATGGATTTCTCACGAATGTGACAACTGCCCACCCGAATCCGAATCTGGTCTCGGTGAGATGGAGAGCATCGTTTGTGTCTATTGCATTTCCTAAATGATCGCTGAATACGGCTCGCGTTCTAAAGCGCCGGATTGCCGGATGCGCCTTTTTTTCCAGGGGAGATGGCCTTTCAGTTACTTCCGTTATGACGTGCCGCCAAGGTAGCTGATGGCAGATGAATTGATAAAGCCGATTGGAGAACGCATTTTCACCGACGACAACGATGTTGTCAAGGAGAGCTTGGTCCATGTCCTTGCCTGTGGATATTTCCAGGTCGTCGAGTCCAGGCAGATGGATGGCCTGGTCGGAGCATATGACTGAATCTCTGACTTGGCCCTCCGCAGTACCCAAGATCTCTCGTCCATACCAGGCAAAACATAGAGCAGAGGTTTCGAATTCATCAACAGGGATGTGAGAGGCCGCGACGAGTGCGTCTCCCAGCTTATCTTCTTCACTCGGACACTCGAACGGTTTTTTTTCGATTCTGCTTCTGCAGGTGTAAATGATACGGGTCTTGCCCGCCAGTAGGAACGCCTTGGCCATGATGGCCAGCTCACTGATGTCGCCCCGTTGCTCAAGATCTGCCGGCAGGTTCTGGGGAGAAGGTACCTCGGGCAGGCTGGACAGTTTCGTCCTTCGTCTCGGCGCCAGGATAGCTCCACGCATCTCGAAAGCCGCCTGGCCATCTTTGTCCTCCCCCGTGGACTCGATATCTTTCTGCCAACTGCGCTGCTGGTCAATGTACCGGCGGAAATAGACGGTTCCCTTTCTTGTGTTCAGGTCGACCTGAACGACGTTATACATATTCGGGTGCTGTCGCCGGACAAAGACCGCACCAGCCGGTATGATCACCAAGCTGCCGGCAAGATCCTGATAAGAAAGAAGGTTAGAGCGGTGCAAGTGCCCTCTCAATATCACGGAACAGCTCTGCGTCAGGAAAGACTCCACAACATCCTTGTCCAGTTCCATCAGCCAGTCGACCGGGTGGTGCATCAAGGCGATCGTCACCTGGGCATCGGCAGGAAGGAACATGTGCGCCTGGAACTCGCCTATCGCCAATCTCCCGCGGTCGTCTACCTCGCCGCCGGCGTTTCGATGGAAACCACTCAGCCAGGCGGAGTTCAGGCCGACTACCGAGATGCGGCGCCCACCTTTCTCAAATTGCCGGGAATAGGCAAAGGCCGAGTGTTCTGATTCCGGGAAGGCCGGCAGGTATGACCCGACAAAGCGGCGGTAGGATGAGAAAGGTTGTAGCAGGGTCTCCCGGCTGTCCTGGTTCTGCAGAAGCTGGAGGATGTCATCTTCCGTTTGCACTCCGGGGATCGGGTTCCTGAGCAGGGCGGTCGTTCCCCAGTCTGCATCGTGGTTGCCAGGAACAAGATAGAGCCGGTCTTTGCCAATCCCGGCAACTGCCAGCAGATCGTCAAAAAACTGCTTAGCAAGCTCGTATTCGTCAGGCTTGGCGTGATAGGCAATATCTCCAGTGAATGCGACAAAATCGGGCTGGAGTCCCTTCTCCTGGAGAGCCTTTATGTCGGTCCACAGAGCCTCCAATACCGTGTCACGATTGAAGGAGTCCTTCGACTGCATATGGAGATCAGAGAGATGGATCCAGGTAAGAGTCTGATTTGGCATAGTTACCACCTTTCACAACAGATCGTCTCGTCCACAGGTGTCCGCCCCTACCCCGCACATCCGTGCAGTATACGCGTGACCTGGCCGGCAATGCCAGGTGTGCTCGTGGCCACAATACCGCGCCGGTGAGGAGACCAACCTGTCTGGCCAAAGTTGATCACATGCCCCCCGGCCTCTTGAACAATCAGCGCACCGGCAGCGTGGTCTTCGGGCGTCGTGCCGTTGCTAATTAGCGCCGCTATGTTTCCCTCTGCCAGGTTGCAGAGATCCAAGGCAGGGGAAAAGTTCACGCCTATCCCACGTGTGACGGGTGGCAGAAATCTCGACAGATAGGACAACCCCTGTTGCTGCATCTGTGGTGAACCTCCCCAGTCACAACAAACCAAGGACGTTGAGAGATCTTCAATGATGGGAATGCGGAGAGCTACACCATTCTTGAAGGCACCTTGGCCGCGGCGCGCAAAGAAGATATCCCCTGTGTAAGGATTGTGGATAACGGCAATCTCCAGAACGCCCCGAAACTCGTACGCGATCGATACTGAGAAATAGGGCTCACCCAGTACGAACTTGAGTGTTCCATCTAGAGGATCCACGATCCAGAGGCGATCTGCATCGCCCGCAAGCTTGCCCTGCTCCTCGCTGGTTATTGTGTGTTCAGGAAAGCACTGCCTGATTTCAGAGATGATGGCCTTTTCCGAGGCCATATCAGCTTCGGTGACTAGCTCAAAGGGAGACTTGGCCCAGATCTGTTGTTTCCGGCGGAAGTAACCCATCAGAATCTGCCCGCCCTCGATCGCGGCTTGCTTTACAACTTGCTCAAGAACCGGCATAGAACCCAAGTGTCCCCCAGTAGAAAACGAAAAGCTGCTGTGCCCCTAAAGTATCGGCTCCCACCTGTAAAAGACAGCCGAGTCACCAAGAACGGACCGAATTACGTTTGCAAGCTTTTCTTTCTTTCCCTCGCGGGCCATAAGGGTGGCACAGCCGCCCTGTCCGGCACCATTCATCCTGGCGCCGTAAACGTACGGCTCCACTTGGGCAAACAGGTGGTCCACCTCCGGGGTAGAGCAGTTGCCTTCGGTAAGAACCTTCCAGTTCTCCCATTGCGCTCTAATCGTTTTCCCTATGTCTGCCAGATCGCCCACGACAAGAAGCTCTGACAATTCTTTGTTTAGAGCATTGTTACGCTCGATTGCCACAAGTGTGTTTGTATCTCCGAGGCAGTATCGTTCGACCATTGAGGCAAAGAATGCCTGGCTCTGTTTCGGGAGCCCGGTGTAGATCAGAATCAGGTGTTTTTGCATGTCCCGCACCCTCTGTTCACTCAGAGAGAGGCGCGTGCATTGCGGCGACAGTGGGGAGTCGGGAAAGGACTCCATCAGTTTCACACCTGGGTAGATTGCTGTTGCATCTTCCCACCCACCACCTATGCCGGCTACATTCTCAAGATAAACACTGGTGACAAAGAGTGTCTGAGAAGAAAAGGTAATGCCAAGGACTCCTCCAAGAGCCTTTAGCAGAGCACAGAATAGTAACGAGCTCATGCCAAGGCCAGTACCCATCGGCAGGTGTGAATAGGTCTCCAGATGGACTCCACCGTGGAGGAGGTTGTACACCTCTTTGGCCGAATCAAGATCCAGGATCTCGTTCACAAAAAAGCGGAAAACTTCCCGATGAAAGAGAAGGGTCTCGGGCTGCTCATCGAATTCTGAAATGTCACGATAGACCCGTGTCTCGCCTGAGCCCTTTGATACAAACTGAAGCACTGGCTCGTCCAGTATCCTAGCCGTTGCTTCCAGAGGGAAGTGACGGTTCAGGCGGATCGGCGCATTCACGCAATTGCCGTATCGCTCCAGGCTGTATGGTGGGATGTCCGACATGCCTCCCATGCCAAGATCAAAGCGGGCAGGCGCCAATATACGGATGGACGCACTTCTGAATGATGAGGGATCGTGTCGGGAGACAGCGAGACCACTTTCCGGTGGTGGACATAGCTCCAGAATAGCCGTTCTCAAATGGCGCGCCGCTTCTATCCTCAAGTTGGACGACAGATATGCTGCCAAATCCCACAGCGAAAGTGCAGATAACGCATCCAATAGCTGTGACGTCAAATCCAGATCCAAACATCGCCGTGCGAGGGATAAGAAGGTGGCGTGATGGTCGAGAGGCGCAGTCGACGCCAGCTCTTCAAGCAGCCGGGCCACGGTTAACAGGCACTTGTGCCTGGTCACATTGGATTGCAGGCGCGGGTAAAGATCGATCACGTGTTCTATGGCCAACACCTTGGTCGCCTGAGAAGACAACCGGTTGAAGGTCCTGATGGTGTCCAGGCTTGTATTTTGTGCTATGGCGTCAGCGATAGACCGTGCCACGAACTAGACCTCAACCCCCCAGTCCTACAGGATCTGAACTGGAACCCAACAGACGATATAAGCACCCGAAATCATTCGACGATAAAACATGCCGGTTATCCTATGACAGGTCGCCGTGTGTGCCACTCGGTGGCCTGCTCGTAGGCGTGGGCGGCGCGCAGGACGGTGGCCTCGTCAAAGGCGCGGCCCATGATCTGGAGGCCGATCGGCAGGCCGGCCCGGTCAAAGCCGCACGGCAGGGATATGCCGCACAGGCCGGCCAGCGACAGGGCCAGGGTAAAGACGTCGGCCAGGTACATCTGGAGCGGGTCGCCGGCCTTTTCGCCGATCTTGAAGGCGGTGGCCGGGGTCGCCGGCGCGGCCAGCAGGTCGCACTGCTGCCAGGCCTGCTCGAAATCGCGGCGGATGAGGGTGCGGACCTGGCCGGCTTTGAGATAGTAGGCGTCGTAATAGCCGGCCGACAGGGCGTAGGTGCCGAGCATGATCCGCCGCTTGACCTCGGGGCCAAAGCCCTGCCCGCGCGTCTGGCGGTAGCGGTCCCACAGGCTCTGCCCTGAGCCTGTCGAAGGGTCGTCGCCGGCGACGGACAGGCCGTAGCGGATGCCGTCGTAGCGGGCCAGGTTGGCCGACGCTTCGGCGGGGGCGATCAGGTAGTAGGTCGGCAGGGCATATTCGGTGTGGGGGAGCGATACATCTACGATCTCGGCGCCCAGGCCAGCCAGCAGGGCGATGGCGTCGCGGACCGCCGCCCCGACCTCGGGCTGGATGCCTTCGAGGAAATACTCGCGCGGCACGCCGACGCGCAGGCCGCGCAGGTCGCCTTCCAGGGCGGCCAGATAGTCGGGCACGGGCAGGTCCACCGAGGTCGAGTCGCGCGGGTCATGGCCGGCGATGGCGCCGAGGAGGATGGCCGCGTCGGCCACGGTGGCGGCCAGGGGGCCGATCTGGTCGAGGGACGAGGCAAAGGCGACCAGCCCCCAACGGCTGACCCGGCCGTACGTGGGCTTGCATCCGACGACGCCGCACAGGGCGGCCGGCTGGCGGACGCTGCCGCCGGTGTCACTGCCCAACGCGCCGAGGGCCAGGCCGGCAGCGACGGCCGCGGCGCTGCCGCCGCTGGAGCCGCCCGGCACGCGCTCTAGGTTCCAC
>Ga0209254_10003496_pt1 | contig 14322 bp, 8 predicted proteins | sample FrelakmetDIP11DI_FD_187148 | JGI IMG/M metagenome (GOLD analysis project Ga0209254, IMG submission 187148) | Freshwater lake sediment microbial communities from the University of Notre Dame, USA, for methane emissions studies - DIP11 DI (SPAdes)... | ecosystem: Environmental > Aquatic >...
CGGCGCCCGGCGCCGATCGCGCGCCCGTCGAGTTCGCGGATCGGCGTGATCTCGGCGGCCGTGCCGGTGAAGAACGCCTCGTCCGCCAGGTACACGTCGTCGCGGGTCATCGGCCTCGACACGACTGTGAGGCCGAGGTCGCGCGCGAGTTCGATCACGGTGGCGCGCGTGATTCCGGTCAGGCCGGAGACCATCTCGGGCTCGACCAGCTGGCCATCCTTGACGATGAAGAGGTTCTCGCCCGCGCCCTCCGCGACGAAGCCCTGGGTGTCGAGCAGCAGCGCTTCGTCATAGCCGTCGCGCGTCGCTTCCATGTTCGCGAGGATCGAGTTCACGTAGTGGCCCGACGTCTTGGTGCGGACCATCGACACGTTGATGTGATGGCGCTGGAACGACGACGTCTTCACGCGGATGCCCTTGAGGAGGCCCTCCTCGCCGAGGTACGCGCCCCACGGCCAGGCGGCGATCGACACGTGAACGGACGCGCCCTTGGGGCTGACACCCATCTTCTCGGAGCCGTAGAACGCCAGCGGCCGCAGGTAGCACGACTCCAGCTTGTTCGCGCGCACCACCTCGCGCTGCGCCTCCATCAGCTGCTCGCGCGAGTACGGCATCTCCATCATGAAGACCTTCGCGGAGTTGAACAGCCGGTCGGTGTGTTCCTTCAGCCGGAAGATCCCCGTGCCGGCGGGCGTCTTGTACGCGCGCACGCCCTCGAAGACGGCGAGACCGTAGTGCAGCGAGTGCGTCAGGACGTGCGTTGTGGCGTCGCGCCACGGCACCAGCTTGCCGTCGTACCAGATGAACCCGTCGCGGTCAGCCATCGACATCGCGTCTTCTCCCCTTGAATTTTCGCGCCGGCGCGCTGCGCGCGCCCGCTTACGCTGAAGCTGCGATTCTAGCGAACCGCGCGCGCTCGCCATGGCTTCCTATAATCGGCGCATCCAGGAGTCCCCGTGTCCTCATCCGCGACCGCCGGGCGGCAGATTTCCCTGCTCGCCATCTGCCAGGCGCTGCTGTACGTCAACAACGTCACGCTGATCTCGATCAACGGCCTCGCGGGACTCGCGCTGTCGCCGACGCCGCTCTACGCGACGCTGCCCATCACCGCGTACATCGTCGGCTCGGCGCTCACCACTGTCCCCGCGTCGCTCGCAATGGCGCGCTGGGGACGGCGCGCCGGGTTCATGTTCGGCAGCGGGATGGCGATCGTCGGCACGTCGACGGCCGCGCTCGGCATGCTCACCGGCAGTTTCGCGCTGCTTTGCCTGGGGACGTTCTGCACGGGCATCTACAACGCATTCGCGCAGTACCTGCGCTTCGCCGCCGTCGATGTCTCCGACGCCTACAACCCGGCACTGAAGGAACGCGCCATCTCCCTGGTGCTGGCGGGCGGCATCGCCGGCGGGCTGATCGGGCCCGAGCTGTCGAAGATCACCGTGAACCTCCTGCCAGCCGCGTTCGCCGCGAGCTACCTCGTGCTGGCGGCCGTGGCGCTGGTGGCAGGCCTCGTCGCCAGCCGCCTGGTCATCCCGAAGGCCGTCATCTCCGCCGGCGCGGCGGCGGCGCGTCCGCTGGCCACGATCGCGCGCCAGCCCGCGTTCGTCGTCGCGGTCGCCGTCGGCGCGATCAGCTACGGCAGCATGAACCTGCTGATGACCGCCACGCCGCTGGCGATGAAGGTCTGCGGCTTCGGCTACCCGGACACCGCCGACGTGATGAAGTGGCACGTGGTCGGCATGTTCGCTCCCGGATTCTTCACCGGCCACCTCATCCGCCGCTTCGGCGTGCTGACGATCATGCTGGCGGGCTGCGTGCTGATGTTCCTGACGGTCGGCATCGCACACGCCGGCCTCACCTACTGGCACTTCTGGTTCGCGCTGTTCGCGCTCGGGATCGGCTGGAACTTCATGTTCGTCGGCGCCACCACGCTGCTGACGACGACCTACACCTCGGCCGAGAAGGCCAAGGTCCAGGGCGTGAACGACCTCGCGGTCTTCGTCACGATGATCTCGTCGTCGGCCGCCTCCGGCGTGCTGGTGTCGACCAGCGGCTGGACCGACCTCAACGTGTACGCGCTGCCGGCGCTCGTGCTGGCCACGCTCGGCGCGGTGTACTTGATGCTGAATCCGACGCGCCATCGCCAGAGGCCCGCGTGATGCCGAAGAGTGTCTTCGGCGTTGATCCCGCGATCGCCGCGCGGCGACGGCACGCCTTCGCGCGCGGCCTGCGCGCCGTCGCGCCGGCCACCATCGCCACTGGCACGTGGGGACTCGTCACCGGCGTGGCGATGGTCAAGGTCGGGCTGACGACCGCGCAGGCGCTCGGCATGACGCTGCTCGTGTACGCGGGGTCGGCGCAACTCGCCGCGCTGCCGCTGATCGCCGCCGCCGCGCCGATCTGGGTGGTGCTGCTCACCGCCACGGTCGTGAACCTGCGCTTCGTGATCTTCTCGGCGGGGCTGCGGCCGTTCTTCATGCGGTTCTCGCTCGGACGCCGGCTGTTCCTCGGCTACGTGACCACCGACATCGGTTTCGCGCTGTTCCTCTCGCGCTTCGCCGACGCGCCGGAAGAGGAGCGCGGTTCGCTCGAGCAGGTGTGGTTCTTCCTCGGCATGGCGGCGGGCAACTGGATGGCGTGGCAGACGATGTCCGTGCTCGGCATCTTCCTCGCGGCCCAGGTCCCGGGCGCGTGGGGACTCGAGTTCGCGTCGATCCTCGCGCTCATCGCGATGACGCTGCCGATGATCGCGAGCCGCCCGGCGCTGGTCGGCGCGGTGACCGCAGGAGTCGTCGCCGTCCTGGGCGCCGCCCTTCCGCTGAAGCTGGGCCTGGTCGCGGCGGTGGTGGTTGGCATCGCGGCCGCCATGAGCGCGGAAATCCTGCTCGAACGGACCGGAGCGCGCACATGAGCGACCTGACGATCTGGATCATCATCGTCGGCCTGACCTGCGTGACGGTCGCGACGCGTTCAGCATTCCTGGTGCTCGGCGAACGCTTCGCGCTGCCGGAACGGGTGCAGCACGGCCTGCGCTACGCGCCCGCCTGCGCGCTCGTTGGACTGATCGCTCCCGAACTCGCGCTGGCGAACGGTTCGCTCGCGCTGTCCCTCGCCAACCCGAAGCTCGTCGCCGGCATCGCCGCCGGCGCGATCATGCTCGGCACGCGCAGCATGATCGCGGCAATCGCCGTGGGCATGCTCGCCTTCACGGCCCTGCGGCTCCTTGCGGCGTGAGAGGTGGCGACGTTGTCAAGCGCCGCGCCGTCAGCGGGTGTCCAGGCCCCGATGGGCGTGCCGCACCGCCGGCAACACCCACACGACGAGTGCGACCGTCGCCAGCGCGACGAACGACGCAGCCAGCATGAAGGCCGCCGTCGCGCCCGAAGCCACCCACAGCCACCCGAACACCGCCGAGGCCGGCAGCAGCAGCAGGCCCTTGGCGAGGTAGTACCAGCCGTACGCGGTCCCCAGCCGCTGCTGCGGCACCAGGTCCGCGATGAGCGCCCGTTCCGACCCCTCCGTGGCGGCCATGTAGACGCCGAGCAGGATGGCGGCCGGCCACATGAGGGTCACGTTGCTGGTCCAGCCCAGCACGACGAACAGCACGACGTGGAGCACCCAGCCGACCGTCAGCAGCGGCACGCGCCCGACGCGATCGGAGTGCGCCGACAGCGGCACCGCGAGCACGGTCGACGTCGCCGCCACCACCGCCCACAGCAACGCGGTCTGCGCGATCGGCATGCCGAGGTCGTGCGCGCGCAGGATCACGAACGCGTTGGAGGCCTGCCCGAGCGTGAAGATCGAGATGGCGGCGAGCAGGCGCCGGAAGCCGGGCGGCAGCCCGCGCCAGGTCCAGTCCGGCCTGGCCGGCGCGGCCACGGCACCGTCGCGCGGTTCCTTCACCGACACGGCGAGCGCGACGCACAGCGCTCCCGGCACGGCGGCCCACAGCAGTATGTCGCGCAACGGAATGTTCAGCGCCAGCAGGCCGGCGGCGAGCAGCGGACCGATGACGGCGCCGGCGTTGTCGAACGCGCGGTGCAGGCCGAACGCCACCCCGCGCCGCGAGGCCGGCACAGAACGCGCGAGCAGTGCGTCGCGCGGCGATGAACGCAGGCCCTTGCCGAACCGGTCGAGCACGCGCAGCGCCAGCACCATGGGCCACGACGCCGCGAGCGCGAGCAGCGGCCGCGCCATGGCCGCGAATCCGTAGCCGAAGACCATGAACAGCTTCGCGCGCCGCACACGGTCGTACCAGACGCCGGACACGAGCTTCAGCAGCGCCGACGTCGCCTCGGCCGCGCCCTCGATGAGCCCGAGCGCGCGCGGTCCGGCGCCGAGCACCGTCGCGAGGTACAGCGGCAGCAGCGGATAGACCAGTTCCGACGCGGCGTCGTTCAGCAGGCTGATCAAGCCGAGGACCCACACGGTCGACGGCAGCGCGCGCAGCGCATCGCGCATCAATCCGCCCCGAACACGACCACCCACAGGCGCCGCACCGCCGCCGCCTGCGCTTCGACCTCCGCCGGCTCGACCCGGGCGCGCTCGGCGCCGTTCAGGCGCAGGCGGTGCTGCAGGGCGCGAAACGCGCGGTACGCGTCGGCGACTTCGCGTGCGAGCGTCACGTCGATCAGCCGCATGCCGCTCGCCATCTGCAGCAGCGCGATGTTGCCGAGGTTGCGCACGAGATCGCCATGGCGGTGCGAGTGCGCCAGCACCAGGTACTGGACGATGAACTCGATGTCGACCATGCCGCCGCGGTCGTGCTTCAGGTCGAACAGCGCGCTCGCGTTCGGGTGGCCGTCGAGCATCTTCTGGCGCATCGCCAGCACTTCGCTCTTCAGCTTCGCAAGATCGCGCACCTGCGTCAGCACGTGGACGCGCTCGGCTTCGAAACGGTGGCCCAGTTCGAAGTCCCCCGCGCAGTGGCGCGCGCGCGTCAGCGCCTGGTGTTCCCACACCCACGCGCCCATGCCGTCCTCGTTGCGCTGGTAGCGCGAGAACGCGTCGAGCGAGGACACCATCAGTCCGGCGTTGCCGTTCGGCCGCAGCCGCAGGTCGATGTCGAACAGGTTGCCCGACGAGGTCTGGGCCGTGAGCCAGGTGACCAGGCGGCGCGCGAGCACCGAGTAGACGTCCGGCGCATCCGGGTGGTCGTCGTCGAACAGGAAGATCAGGTCGAGGTCCGAGGCGTACCCGAGTTCCTTCCCTCCGAGCTTGCCGTACCCGATGACGGCAAAGCGCGGCACCTCGCGGTGCCGCTTGGCGATCGTCGCCCAGACGCGCTCCAGCGTGAGCCCGAGCGTGAAGTCGGCGAGCGCCGACAGGTGATCGGCGAGCCGCTCGACCGTCAGGCGGCCGTCGAGGTCGGCCACCAGCAGCCGCAGCACCTGGGCGTGGTGGACGTCGCGCAGCAGGTTCATCTGCCGCTCCTGGTCGCCGTCGGCCTCGTCGAGCTGGCGCCGGACCATCGCAGACCACGCGGCCCAGTCGGGCTCGCGCTCGTGAAGCCGTTCGTCGAGCAGTTCGTCGAGCAGGATCGGATGGAGCACCAGGTAATCAGCGGCCCAGCGGCTGGCCGCGAGCATGCGCATCACGCGTTCGAACGCTTGCGGGAACTGGTTCAGCAGCGTCACGTAGGTGTTGCGGCCGGCGATGACCTCCGCGAGCTGCGCGAAGCGCGCGAAGTGCTCGTCCGGACCGATGTCGTGGGCCGCCCCGGAGCCGTGCGAAAACTCGATCGCGGAGACGAGCGCCCGCTGCAGCAGGCGCTCGATGCCCGCGCGCGCGCCCGCGCTCGCGCCCTGCACGCGTCGCCCATGCAGCACGCCGCGCAGCCTCTGCGCCGTTTCGGGCGGGTCGCGGAAGCCCTGCTCCTCGAGGTGGTCGACGAGGGGCGCGTCGTCGCCGTCGCCCGGCGTGTTCCACGAGGCCGGCATCGGCGCCTGGCGCGTGGTCTCGGTCGGTTCGGAGAACACGGCCTCGAACACGCCGTCGACGAAGTCCTGCACGGCCCGGTACTCGCCGAGCATCGCCTCGACGCTGGCCGCGCCGAGGAGCCGCGCGACACGCGCGCGCGCCTCGCGGTCGGGCGGCAGCGCGTGGGTCTGCGCGTCGTCCACGTACTGCAGCGCGTGCTCGAGGTTGCGCAGGAACACGTAGGACGTCGCGAGCCGGTCGCACGTCGGGGCCGGCAGCACACCCTGGCGACCGAGCGTGTCCAGCGTTTCCAGAGTCGAGCGCGAGCGCAGGCCTGGATCGCGCCCGGCGCGGATGATCTGGAACGCCTGCGCGATGAACTCGATTTCGCGGATCCCGCCGCGGCCGAGCTTGACGTTGTCGGCGCGTTCCTCGCGGCCGGCATTGCGCCGTGAGCTTTCGGCGCGGATCAGTCCGTGCAGTTCGCGCAGCGCGTTGATCGCCCCGAAGTCGAGGTACTTGCGGAATACGAAGGGCCGCACGACCGCGAAGATCGACGCCGCCTGCCGATCGAACTGCACGGGCGATGCGAACACCGGCGCCGACACGACCCGCCCCTTGAGCCACGCGAAGCGCTCCCACTCGCGCCCCTGGACCATCAGGTACTCCTCGAGCATCGCGCTCGAGACTGCGAGCGGCCCCGCGTCGCCGTTGGGGCGCAGCCGCATGTCGACGCGGAACACGTAGCCGTCGGCGGTGACGTCCGAGATCGCCGGAATGACCCGGCGCCCGAGGCGGATGAAGAATTCGTGGTTGCTGAGCGGCCGGATGTTGCCGCCGCCGGGCAGCGGGCGCGTGTCGCCGTCCTCGTCGTACGCGAAGATCAGGTCGATGTCGGACGAGACGTTCAGTTCGCCACCGCCGAGCTTGCCCATGCCGATCACGAGCAGGTCCTGCGGTTCGCCGGCCTCGCTCGTCGGCACGCCATGCACCTCGGCGAGTTCACGGGCGTGGACCGCGACCGCGCGCTGCACGGCCAGTTCGGCCAGCGCGGTGGTGGTCGACACGACCTCCGGCAGCCCGCAGGCGCCGCTGGCATCGCGGACGATCAGCGACACGATCACGCGCCGGCGCAGCCTGCGCAGATCCGCTGCCACGCGTTCGGGCGTTTCCGTCGCGGCGACCCCGAGTTCGCGCGCCATGCGCGCCGCCTGCCAGCCTTCCTGCGCCCAGGACGACAGCAGTTCCGATCGCCGCGCATCGTCGGTGCCGGCCTCGCGCTGCAGCGTGCGCTCGACGAAGTGCGACAGCGACGGCACGTCGCCGGGTCCGACGCGCTCGCCCCGCCAGTCGCGCCCAGCCAGGAAGTCCGGATCTTTCACTCTTGTTCGCGGTCGAATCCGCCGATGACTGTGAAGGTCGCTGTGATAGAGTGCCGCGATCCCAGCAGGGTCTCCGTCCGACCGGACGCGCCAGGCCCGACCGGATCGGCGACCGGATCGATGTCCGCATTCTACGGAGCGCCTGCGCAGGTCCACTTGATGCCGTCCACATCCACTCCCTAGCCTCGTGTCCGATCAGCCGCGCCCGGATCCGTCGCCGCCGGGCGGCGACCGCCCGAGTCACCCATCCCTCGCCGCCGAACTGAGTGCCACCGCGCACCGGGTCGAGCACGCCGTCGAGGAAACGCTCGAACACGGCATCGAGGTTGCCGAGCAGACCATCGTGCGCCGCTACGGCCTCGGCGCGCTGCGCGCGGTGCGCACGACGCTGCGCTTCGCGTTCTGGTCGCTGGTGGCGGCCTACTTCGCGTTCGGCGCGTTGCTGCTCGTCACCCGCTACTACGTCCTGCCGCGCATCGACCAGTGGCGGCCGCAGATCCAGGACATCGCCAGCCGCGCACTGAAGGGCACCGTGACCGTTGGGCGGATCGAGGTGGGTTGGCGCGCCTTCAATCCGCATCTTTCGCTCAACGACGTCCAGGTCATCGGACCGCGCGGCGGCCCGCCGCTCGCGCTGCCCCGAGTCGACGCCACCGTGTCGTGGTTCAGCCTGGTGTCGATGGAGCCGCGTTTCGTTGCGCTGCGCCTGCTGGCGCCGGAGGTATCCGTCGTCCGCCTGGCCGACGGCAACTTCACCGTCGCCGGCTTCGTCATCATGCCGGGCAAGGCCGAGTCCGAGGAGTCGCCCGCGCTCGACTGGCTGCTCGCGCAGGACCAGGTCGTCGTCCGCGACGGCCACGTCGTGTACCGCGACGACCGCGGAAGCGAGCCGATCCAGTTCGACCTGAACGACGTGAACCTGATCGTGAAGCAGTCGCTCGGCGCGCACACGATCGCGCTGCAGGCGCTGCCGACCGCCGAGTTCGCCGGCCCGATCGACATTCGCGGGACGATGACGACCGGCGCGTTCGCCCGTCTGTCCGACGTGAGCCAGTGGAAGGGGCAGGCGTTCGTCCAGCTCGACTTCGTCGACCTGGCACTGCTGTCGCGCCTGGTTCCCGTGCCGGTGCAGGTCGAGCAGGCGTACGGGGCGCTGCGCTTGTGGATGGGCTTCGACCACGGCCACATCGTCAGCACGACCGCCGACGTCGCGCTGCAGGACGTGACGACGCGCTTCGCGAAGGAACTCGAGCCGCTGCGGCTCGCGTCGCTGCAAGGCCGCGTCACGCAGCGCCAGTGGGGCGACGTGTGGCCGGTCGGCCGCGGCGGCCAGGAGTTCGGGCTCACGGGTACGACGTTTCGCACGGCCGACGGGCTGACCTTCCCGACCATGGACGTCAAGCTGCGGCGCACGCGTGGCGCGGGCAGCGAGCCGCAGCGCACGTCGCTGGAGGCCTCGCGCATCGATCTCGAGAGCCTTGGCGCCGTGCTCGCGCACCTGACGCTGCCCGGCGACCTGTACGACAAGCTCGCCCGGCACGCTCTGCGCGGAACGCTGTCCGGCCTGTCGCTGGCGTGGAGCGGCGAGGCGTCGGCGGCGTCCGACATCGCGCTGCAGGCCCGGTTCAGCGGCGTGTCGAGCGCTGCGCTGCCCGCGGCGGAGGATGCCGCGTCGAAGGTCGGCGTGCCGGGATTCGAGAACCTCAGCGGCGCCGTGCGCATGGACAAGGGAGCCGGCACGCTCGAACTCGCGGCGACCGATGCGGCCGTGGTGTTCCCTGGCGTCTTCGAGGAACCGCGGCTGCCTCTGAGGCAGTTGCTCGGGACCATCCAGTGGAAGCAGGGCGAAACGCTCGAGGTCCGCGCCGAGAACCTGCGGGCATCGAACGACGACATCGACCTGACGGCGAGCGGCACGTACCGCACGGTGCCGTCGGGCCCCGGCTCGATCGATCTCGCGGGCCGCATCGTGCGCGCGAACGCCGAGACCGCCCATCGGTACATCCCAACGGCGGTCGGCCCGGGCACGCGCACCTGGCTGCGGCACGCTCTTATCGCGGGACGCCTGGGCGACGGGTCGTACAAGGTGAAAGGCGACCTGGCGCGCTTCCCGTTCACGAACCCGGCCGAGGGCGACTTCCGCATCGCCGGCCGCGTGACCGGCGCCACCCTGGACTTCCTCCCCGGCGCGCCGAACGAAGCGGGCCGTCCGGCGGCACCGGGCGCGGTGTGGCCGGTACTGTCCGACATCGACGCCGACCTCGTGTTCGAGCGCGCGTCGATGACGATCACCGCGCAGCGCGGCCGCGCCTACGACGCGCGGATCGAGCAGGCGACCGCACGCATCGCGCACCTGGGGCACGACGCCACGCTCGACGTGAAGGGCCGGGTGACCGGACCGCTGGCCGACCTGCTGCGCTATACGAACGCCAGTCCCGTGAAGGGCTGGATCGGCGGCATCACCGACGGCGCCCAGGCGCAGGGCAACGCGAGGCTCGACCTCGGTCTGCTGATCCCGCTGCAGCATGCCGGGGACGTCAAGGTCAACGGCGCCATCGCGTTGCAGGGCAACGACCTCACCCTCGCCGGCCTCCCGCCGTTCTCGCGCACCAGCGGCACGCTGAACTTCAACGAGCGCGGCGTGCGCATCGACAACCTCTCGACCAACCTGCTGGGGGGGCCGGCACGCATCGACGCCTCGACGCGCGCCGACGGCGCGCTGGTGTTCAACGCCGCCGGCTCGGTGACACCGGCGGGGTTGAACAGCATGGCCCCGATCGCGCCGATCCAGCGCCTGCTCGACAAGTCGAGCGGCAGCGCGCGCTACCAGGCGTCGATCGTCGTGAAGGACGGCACCGAACTGCGCGTCGACAGCGACCTCGTCGGCCTCGCCATCGACGGCATCGCGCCGCTGCGCAAGTCGGTCGCCGAGAACCTGCCTCTGCGGATCGAGCGCACCTCGCGCGCAACGGTGGACGACCTGCAGGTGCAGCTCGGACGCGCGCTCCGCGTGCGCATCGAACGCCGGCGTGCGGACGCGAGCGGCGAGCTGCGCTTCACTCGCGGCGTGGTCGCGGTGAACGAGCCGGCCAACCTTCCGGAGCGGGGCTTGCTCGTCATCGCCACGCTGCCGCGCCTCGACGTCGATGCCTGGTCCGCCCTGCTGGCGCCCGACACGCCGCCGGCTAGTGGCGCGCGCCCCGCCGCGGCCGACGACGAACTGCGCGTCGACCTCGTCGCGCTCCGCACCGACGAGCTCGTCGTGCAGGGCCACACGGTGCGCAACCTGACGCTGGGCGCCACGCGACAGGAGGACGGCGGCTATGCGGCCAACGTCGTGTCGGACGGCGCTACGGGGTTCGTCGGATGGCGCCCGGCCACCGACCCGCAGGCGCCGGGGCAGATCACGGCGCGCCTGTCGCGGCTGGTGATCACCGCCAGGAGGGAGCAGGAAGTCATCGCGGCGCTGCGCGCCCCGCCGAAACAGATTCCCTCGCTGGAAATCAGCGTCGAGCAGTTCGAGCTGTCCGACATGAAGCTCGGGCGGCTCGACCTCGTCGCGCAGAACACCGGCGGCGGCGCGAGCGGTGCCTGGCGGTTGCGGCGCCTCGACGTCACGAATCCGGACATGAAGCTCGCCTCCACCGGCGAGTGGGGCTCGGCGCCGGCGGGCAGCAGCCGCCGCACGTCTCTGAAGTTCGCCATCGACGTCCTGGATGGCGGTGCCGCCCTCGCTCGACTCGGCTATCGCGACGCGCTGTCGAGCAGCACCGGTCGCATCGAGGGCGATGTCCAGTGGATCGGTTCGCCGCTGGACATCGACTACCCGACGCTCGCCGGGCGCGTGAACGTCGCCGTGAACAACGGCCGGTTCCTGAAGGTCGACCCGGGCAATGCCGCCCGCCTGCTCGCGTTGCTGTCGCTGCAATCGCTCGGGCGCAGCCTCGCGGCCGACGGCGGTTCCCAGTTCACCGAGGGCTTCGCGTTCACGTCGATCCGCGCCGACGCCACGATCGACCGCGGCATCCTGAAGACCGACAACTTCCGGATGAGCGGAGCGACCGCGGCGGTCCTGATGTCGGGCACGCTCGACTTGCGCAATGAAACACAGCAGCTGTCGATCGTGGTCCTGCCCGAGATCGACGCGAGCACCGCCGCGCTCGCGGTCGGCGTCGTCAACCCGGTGCTCGGGCTGGGCGCGTTCCTTGCGCAGTTCGTGCTGAAGGACCCGTTGTCGCGGGCATTCGCGCTCCAGTACGACGTCACCGGATCGTGGGCCAATCCGACCATCACGCGCCAGACGCGCATCACGCCGTCGCAATCCACGGAGGCCACCAAATGACCCTCACCGCCCGCGTCGCCGCCGTGCAGATGGTTTCGAGCACGCGCGTCGAGGACAACCTGGACACCGCCGCCGCGCTGATCGAGGAAGCGGCGGGCACCGGCGCGCAGCTCGTGGCGCTGCCCGAGTACTTCTGCCTGATGGGCCAGCGCGACAGCGACAAGGTGGCGCTGCGCGAGCGGGACGGCCGTGGTCCGATCCAGGACTTCCTCGCGGAACAGGCAAGCAGGCATGCGATCTGGCTGGTCGGCGGCACGCTGCCGCTGGAAGCGCCCCAGCCCGACCGCGTGATGAACTCGGTGCTCGTCTACGGCCCCGCCGGGGAACGCGTCGCGCGCTACGACAAGATCCACCTGTTCCGCTTCACGAAGGGCGACGAGACCTACGACGAGGCGCGGACGATCGCGCCGGGCAGCGACGTGACGACCTTCGTGTTCGCGCCGCAAGGCGGCCCGCGCCTCACGGTCGGGTTGTCGGTCTGCTACGACCTGCGCTTTCCCGAGCTCTACCGCGCGATGCCGCGGCCCGACCTGATCCTCGTGCCGGCCGCCTTCACGGCGACGACCGGCAAGGCGCACTGGGAAATCCTCCTGCGCGCGCGGGCCGTCGAGAACCTCGCCTACGTGCTCGCCCCCGCGCAGGGCGGCGTGCACGAGAACGGCCGGGCGACCTACGGCCACTCTATGCTGATCGATCCGTGGGGCACCGTGCTGGCCAATCGCCCTGACGGTCCCGGGGTTGTGTTCGGCGACATCGACCCGCAGGTCATTGCCTCCTGTCGGGCGTCGCTGCCGGCCCTCGACCACCGAACCCTCTGCTGAGCGCGCGTCCGTACAATCGCGCCTCCCTTGCCGCCCTTGCTGACCGGACACCGATGAAGCCATCCGACCCCGCCCTCGACCGCCTGGCCGTCGCCAAGCAGATGCTGCTCGACCCGTACGGGCTGGACGAGGCGAAGCTGCAGCGCTCGCTGGCGTCGATCTTCGAGCACCGCGCCGATTACGCCGACCTGTACTTCCAGTACACGCGCTCGGAGTCGTACTCGCTCGAGGAAGGCATCGTCAAGAGCGGCAGCTTCGACATCGAACAGGGCGTGGGCGTGCGCGCGGTCGTCGGCGACAAGACTGCGTTCGCGTACTCGGACGACATCTCGCTCGACGCGCTGAACGAGGCGGCGGTGTCGGCGCGCTCGATCGCGCGTCACGGCGCCGGCAAGGTCAAGGTCGCCCCCAAGATGTCCGTGCGCGCGCAGCCCACGCTCTATGGCGCGCACGATCCGGTGGCGTCGCTCGACGCGGCCGCGAAGATCCGGATGCTCGAGAAGGTCGAGCGGCTCGCGCGTGCCCGCGACAGCCGGGTGAAGCAGGTGATGGCGAATCTCGGTGCCGAGTACGACGTCGTGCTGGTCGCGCGCAGCGACGGCGTGCTCGCGGCCGACGTGCGCCCGCTGGTTCGGCTGTCGGTCAACGTGATCGTCGAGGACGGCGGCCGTCGCGAGCAGGGATTCTCCGGCGGCGGCGGACGCTACGACCTCGCCTACTTCGGCGACGCGCTGCTGGCCGATTACGCGAACAAGGCGGTCGACCAGGCGCTCGTGAACCTCGTCGCGAAGCCGGCCCCCGCGGGGATCATGCCGGTCGTGCTCGGACCCGGATGGCCCGGCATCCTGCTGCACGAGGCGATCGGCCACGGCCTCGAGGGCGACTTCAATCGCAAGGGTTCGAGCGCATTCGCGGGCAAGGTCGGCGAGCGCGTGGCGTCGAAGGGCGTGACCGTCGTCGACGACGGCACGCTCACCAACCGGCGCGGGTCGCTGAACGTCGACGACGAAGGCAACCCGACGCAGAACACGGTGCTGATCGAGGACGGCGTGCTGCGCGGCTACATCCAGGACACGATGAACGCGCGGCTGATGAAGGTGCCGGTGACGGGCAACGCCCGCCGCGAATCGTTCGCGCACCTGCCGATGCCGCGCATGACGAACACGTACATGCTGGCCGGCGACAAGGACCCGGACGAGATCGTGCGCTCGGTGAAGAAAGGCATCTACGCCACCAACTTCGGCGGCGGCCAGGTCGACATCACGAACGGCAAGTTCGTGTTCAGCATGGCCGAGGCGTACATGATCGAGAACGGGAAGATCACCTACCCGGTCAAGGGCGCCACGCTGATCGGCAACGGGCCGGACGCGCTCACGCGCGTCACGATGATCGGCAACGACATGGGCCTCGATCCGGGCATCGGCACTTGCGGCAAGGACGGCCAGAGCGTTCCGGTCGGCGTGGGCCAGCCGACGCTGCGCATCGAAGGCCTGACCATCGGCGGCACCGCGTAGCACCGCCCGGCTCCGATGAAAGCGGCTCGCCCAGGCGAGCCGTCGCTGCCTGATCCCCCGGGTTGCCGCACCGCGCGGTTCGGTGCTACACCGACCGCCCAGCGCCGGCGTCCGGAACCGCCCTTGACGGTCAGATCACCCCACTTTCCGCTGCAAGGCACCTCGAGGCGTTACGCGTGGACCGTGTTCGCGTTGACCGTCGCGCTGATGCTGTCCGACTACATGACGCGCAGCGTCATCAACGCGGTGCTGCCGGACCTGAAGCGGGAATGGATGCTGGACGACAGCCAGCTCGGCCTGCTCGTGAGCCTCGTGCCCCTGATCGTCGGCATCGCCGCCTGGCC
>Ga0209254_10003497_pt1 | contig 14315 bp, 8 predicted proteins | sample FrelakmetDIP11DI_FD_187148 | JGI IMG/M metagenome (GOLD analysis project Ga0209254, IMG submission 187148) | Freshwater lake sediment microbial communities from the University of Notre Dame, USA, for methane emissions studies - DIP11 DI (SPAdes)... | ecosystem: Environmental > Aquatic >...
CAGCTTGACGTTGCTGGCCAGCCTCTGGCCGTATAGCTGGCCGATCAGCGCCGGGCGGTCGGGGTCGAGCGGAGGGTGATGGGCGGCGGCCAGGTCGGTGGCGTCGGCCAATTGCAGGCCACCCAGTCCGTCGATGCCGAGTAGGCTGAGCACCGGCTCAACAAAGCTCAGACCCTCGACCAGCCGGACGGGCAGATTCTCCTGCCGAGCGCGGGCCAGGATTCGCTGGGCCGACGACTCGCCGATCATGGGGTGGCCGGGAACGGCGTAAATGACCCCTTGTGGGCGCCGACCCAACGTGACGATCTGTTCGGTTATGGTGTCGTATACGCTGCCAAAGTCGGGCAGCGTTTCGTAGAGCTGGTCGAACGTATGGAGGATCAGATGGGGTGGCAGGCTGGCTACTGTAGGATGGCGAGCGGTACGCAGATAGACCTTGTCCGCCTGGGAAAGCAATTCCCACGCCTCGCGGGTCAGGTGGGCGGGGTTACCAGGCCCCAAGCCAATAATGGTGATCGTCATCGCCAGGTTACGTCCCCACACAGATCTGCCGGATGATCGGCAGCCAGGAAACGCTCGAAATCTGCCCGCTCGGCGCCGACGGTCGTCGAGTCGCCGTGGCCGGGGTAGAGTGCAGTTCCGTCCGGCCAGGAAAAGACGACCTGGCCCAGCGAGACTATGCACTGGGCCAGCGCCTCGGGCGAGTCGGTGTGGCCCGGCCCGCCCGGAAAGATCGCGTCGCCGACAATGGCCTGGCCGTTTAATCGCAGGCAGACACTGCCGAGGGTGTGGCCTGGCACGTGGGCGATGGTGAGGCGGCCGCGCCCGATTATCACCTCCATGCCGTGTAGCAGTGGCCAGTCGCCGTCTATGCCGAACACCTCGGCGTCTGCAGGGTGGATACCGACCGGCGCGGCGGTAGCCTGGCGGATGGCTTCCAACGCACCGACATGATCAGGGTGGGCGTGGGTCAGCAGGATGCAGCGAACCATGCCAACGTCGGACACTGACGACAGGATCGTGTCCGCATCTTCGCCCGGATCGACAACAGCAAGCTGGCCCGTCTCTGGGCAGCGCACCAGGTAACAATTCACCGGCCAGGGGCCGACCTCCAGGCGTTGCAGTTCCAGTTTCCCGGTATGCGCTTTCTTTCGGGTCTTCAAGGGTAATCTCCTCCAGGCATCTGTCACCCTGAGTGGATCGAAGGGTCTCTCCTTGGCGGGTCGAGATGCTTCGCTTCACTCCCTGGCCTGTCCGGCCACCGCTAAGGAAGCGGTACTCCGCAGGACGGGCAGCATGACTGTCTTGTTCGACGGCGGTAGTATACCACAAAACACCGAGTACGCGAAGACAAACTGAATCTTTGACAAGCCGGCCCTTCTCAGTTATAATAAGCCGATACTTGGCATGGGGGGCTGTAGCTCAGCTGGGAGAGCGCATCAATCGCACTGATGAGGCCAGGGGTTCGAATCCCCTCAGCTCCACCAGCAGCTTCTTAAGAGGATTATTCGTGGGCCCGTGGCGAAGCTGGGATCGCGCTTGAATGGCATTCAAGAGGCCGAGGGTTCAAGTCCCTCCGGGTCCACCACAGGGTTGAGCAAACCCCCTTCGTCCAAGACGAAGGGGGTTTACTGTATCAGGAGGGGAGAATGCCGACCCGGTCCGAAGCGTATCATGACCACGAGGCGCCAGCCTACGACGCCAAGTATGACGAAAGCCCGTTCTTTATCAAGGTGTACGAGCCGGTAACGTGGGATAATATCCTTCGCTTCCTGCCCCCGCTGCCGGCGCGGGTGCTCGACGCTGGGGGCGGCACCGGTCGCTGGACGGTAATGCTGGCTCAAATGGGCTACGAGGTGACCCTGACCGACATCTCGCAGGGGATGTTGGACGTGGCGCGGGCCAAGATCGAGGCGGCCGGGCTGAGTGACCGGGTGACGCTTTTGCGCCAGGACATTCGCGACATGAGCGCCCTGGCTGCGCACTGCTTTGACCTGGTACTGGCCGAAGGCGACCCGGTCAGCTATTGTGAGGATCATGCCGCCGCCATCCGCGAATTGGCCCGCGTAGCCAGGACGGGTGCGCACGTGAGCGTCTCGGCGGACAGCCGCGTGGCTGCTCTTTTCAACCTGAACGAGCTCGATTTCGACACCGCCGAAGTGACGCTGCGCACCGGGCAGATGAAGTGGCGGGGCGGGGAGGAGGAGCTTGTCTACCCGATCCACGCCTTTACGATTCCAGAATTGGCCGGCCTTTTCGAGGCCAACGGCCTGCGGGTGGTGCGCGTGCTGGGCAAGCCGGTGTTCCTTAACCGGTTGCAGCCCGAAGTGCGTGACAAGATCGTGGCTGATGAGGAGATGACCCGGCGCCTGGTGGAGCTGGAGTGCCGCTATGGCGACGATCCCGGCTGGGCTGGGTCGGGTGGGCATATTGAGGTCACAGGAGTGAAGATATGGTAGTCCGGACGACGGACAAGAGGATCGAGACGAAACAAGGACCGATTCATGCTCACACGGAAGGGACCGGGCCGGCTATCCTCCTGGCGCACGGCGTGCACCCGTCGAGCACCTGGCGGGTGTGGGAGAAGAATGTTGCAGCACTGGCGAGCGCCGGCTTGACCGTGTACGCTTTGGACTTGATAGGCTACGGCGAGTCGGGCGGAGAAAGGCTCGACTACTGGCACCAGGCCCAAGCGATGTCGGATCTGATGGACGCCGAAGGGCTGGAGACGGCCGCTGTCGGCGGGGTGTCGTGGGGGGGCATGGTCGCCCTGGAGATGGCGCTGACCATGCCGCAGCGGGTGCAGCGACTGATCCTGGTAGCCAGCGGAGGAGCCGGCGTTTTCTCCGAGGAGGATCTAGCGCGGATCGTTTGCCCGACACTGGTGGTGTGGGGCGAGGACGACACGGTGCTCCCGCTGGCGAATGCGGCTTTCTTTGGCGCAGCCATCCCCAACTGCCGGGTCGAGGTGATCGCCGGTGTGACAGAGCAGGAGGGTGTGCCACCGTGGGGCGGTCACCATCCCATGCGCTTCAAGCCGGACGAGTTCAACCCGATTGTCACTAGCTTTTTGACTTAGCGTCTGATTGCATTGCCCGACCAAGGAGATTGAATGACTGACAAGTATGTCCCCCAGGAGATCGAGCCGAAATGGCAGGCCCGCTGGGATGCCGACGGGCTGTATCGCTCGACCATCGATCCCAGCAAGCCCAAGCACTATGCCCTGACGATGCTGCCCTATCCGAGCGGGGATCTGCACATCGGGCATTGGTATGCCATGTGCCCATCTGATGTCCGGGCGCGTTACATGAGGATGCGTGGCTACAATGTCCTGTTCCCGATGGGCTTTGATGCCTTTGGGCTGCCGGCCGAAAATGCCGCCATTCAGCACGGTATTCATCCTTACACCTGGACCATGGCCAACATCGACAGGATGCGGCGGCAACTGAAGAGCATGGGCGCCATGTTCGATTGGGAGCGGGAGGCCATCTCCTGCCTGCCCGGCTATTATCGCTGGACGCAGTGGCTGTTCCTCAAGTTCTACGAGGCCGGGATCGCCTACAAGGCCTTTGCGCCGGTCGACTTTTGTCCCCACTGCAACACTACCCTGGCCCGCGAGCAGGTGTGGGGTGAAGACCGCCACTGCGAGCGCTGCAATACACCGGTGATCAGAAAAGACCTGGAGCAGTGGTTCTTTCGCATCACCGACTATGCCGATGAGCTGCTCGATTTTGCCAAGATCAATTGGCCCGAGCGCGTGGCGGCAATGCAGACGAACTGGATTGGGCGCAGTGAAGGGGCGCATGTTGCCTTCAAGTCGGAGGAGGGTGACGACATCGTCGTGTTCACCACCCGTCCCGATACCCTGTGGGGCGCTACCTTCATGGTCCTGGCGCCGGAGCACCCGCTGGTGGGGAAACTGACGACGCCCGAAGCGCGACCCGCCGTGGAGACGTATGTAGCCCAGGCCGCTCGCCAGAGCGAGATCGACCGGCTGAGTCTCGAGAAGGAAAAGACGGGCGTCTTTATCGGCGCCTATGCGGTCAACCCAGTCAACGGTGAGCGCATCCCGATCTGGATCGCCGATTACGTGATGATGACCTACGGCACCGGGGCGATCATGGCCGTACCGGCCCACGACGAGCGCGACTTTCAATTTGCACTCAAGTTCGGCTTGCCTATCATCCCGGTCATTGCCCGCACCGACGGGGTGGCCAAGAGCTTGGTGTTCCCCGGCTCGATGCGCCCAGGCCTGGCCGAGGCGCTGGCCCATAAAGGTATCCAGTTTGCGGCTGCCCAGTGCGGAGACCTGGGTGAGGCGCTGCACGTTACGCTGCACGGCAACGAGCAGATCGAGCGCTACGTCGAGCTGGCGAACAGTTACCTGTTGGCCGGCTACTGGAACGAGGTGGTGGGGGCGCGCTGGGTTTTCGTCTTCCCCGACGGTGTTTGCGAGCTTGGCCCGACGGGATCTGACCGAGCGATCCTGGCCCGCTGCCACGAACTTGAGCCGAATACCCGCCGCTGCCGCACGGTGATGGAGATGCTGGACTCGCAGCCTTTCTACCAGGACGTGCTATTTCACGCCGAGTATGGGACGATGATCAACTCGGGCCGGTTCAGCGGCACGCCCGGCGACGTGGCCAAGCGGCGTGTGACCGAATGGCTGGCCGAGCAGGGCAAGGGCAACTTCAAGGTGAACTATCACCTGCACGACTGGCTGATCAGCCGCCAGCGCTACTGGGGCGCGCCGATCCCGATCGTCTACTGCGACCGGTGCGGTACAGTGCCGGTGCCGTACCAGGATTTGCCGGTGCTCCTGCCGGAGGATGCCATGATCCCACCGTCGGGGGAGAATGCGCTCAAGTTCCACGATGGCTTCTCGCGTGCCACCTGCCCGCGATGCAGCGGCGCGGCCACCCGCGAGACCGATACGATGGACACCTTTATGTGCTCGTCGTGGTACCAGTACGCCTACCTTAGCCCTTACTACCGTGACGGCGAGCCGGCCCATGCCGACTCGACACCCATAGACCCTGCCGAAGCTGCCTACTGGTTGCCGGTGGACGTCTATACCGGCGGGATCGAGCACGCTACCATGCACCTGATCTACACCCGCTTCTTTACCAAGGTCATGCGTGACCTGGGCATCGTGAACCTGGATGAGCCGATGACAATGCTGCGCAACCAGGGCATCATTCTGGGCGAAGACAACGAAAAGATGTCCAAGAGCCGTGGCAACGTCATCGCCCCTGACGATCTGGTAGAACGGTATGGCGCCGACACGGTGCGCGGCTACCTGATGTTCGGCTGGCGGTGGGACCAAGGCGGGCCGTGGGATTCACAGGGGATCGAGGGCACCGTCCGGTTCCTGAATAGGGTGTGGGACTGTGTCCTTCAGCCTGTCCGCGGTGGAGCTACCCCCCATGACGATGGGACTGCGGCCGACGACAATGTCCCGGCCTATCAGGCCGGGAAGGCCGTCCGCGCCCTGCGCCGCCAGGTCCACCAGGCGATCCGCAAGGGCACCCACGATATGGAGACGTTTAGCTTTAACACCTACATTGCCAACCTGATGGAGCTGAACAATGCCCTGCTCAAGTTCAAAGATACGCCGATACATGGCACATCCACGGGCATGGCCGCGTGGGACGAGGCGATAGAGGCGTTGTTGCTGCTGCTGGCACCCGCCTGCCCGCACATCGCCGAGGAGCTGTGGGCGCGGACCGGCCGGCCCTATTCGATCCACCAGCAGGCGTGGCCGGCCTGGGATGAGGCAGTGGCGGCGGAAGAGACGATCACGCTGGTGGTGCAGGTCAACGGCAAGGTGCGCGACAAAATAGAGGTGCTGGTCGGCGTGGACGAGGAGACGGCCCGGTCGCTGGCGATCGAGACTGAGGGCGCCAAACGGCACACCGCGGGCAGGCAGATCGTCAAGGTTGTCGTCGTCCCCAGCCGGCTGGTGAACATCGTGATCAGGTAGAAGGTAGTGCCGGCTGAGGACAACCGTGCTCGACAGAATACGCTGCCGCGCCTCCTACGGTTGAGGCAGTTCTTGTCTGCGTTTCGAGCACTGACTTTTTTCCCTTGTCTCCTGTACCTTACGATCATTCCCGCCTGGCAATACCGCGACAAACCTGGCATAACCGGCGGCCTTGTAGGCTCGCCGCCCGTAATTGCAGCCTCAGCTGACATCGACCTGGCAGGAGAGCCGATCTGGGCAACGGGTCAGAAGGGCCAGGCAGCCGTGGCTCTGTTTCGCCACCAATTTGCGTTTCCAGGCGGATGGTCGAATGTCGAATTGTCGATCATGGCCGACACACGCTATGAGGTATGGCTGGATGGAAACTGGCTGGGCCGGGGACCGGCAAGGTTTTCAAGGATCCGCCAAGAATTCGACGCCTATGCTATTTCTGGCTTGTCAACCGGCCAGCACATGCTAGCCGTCCTGGTTCAGTACGCCCCCAACACCCGCCGCTCTGAGTCAGATCAGCCGGCGCTCCAGGCGGCTGTACGCGCCTGGGATGGTTCGGGCTGGCAAGTGGTTGCCGCCACTGACGCCAGTTGGAAAGCAACGGTTTCGCCGGCATGGGATACCGATGCCCGATTGATCTCCGAATCGGGCCTAATTGGGCCCATGGAGTTGCTGGACCTGCGTAGCCTGCCGGTCGATTGGATGCAGCCGGGCTTTGACGATTCGACCTGGCCGTTGGCGCACCTGGTCATCCCGTCCCCGTTCCCTGCCCTGTCTGCCCGTACCATTCCGCACTTGCGCGATCAAAACCGGGCGCCACAGTTCGTCGTTGAAACTGGCCTGCTCTCACCCGGTTATCGGCTCCTGGAGTTCGAGGACCCCACTGGCGGTGGGCTGACTATGACAAGCACGGTGTTTGTCACAGCCAGTATTTCTACTGTCCTGCGGGTCGAAGCGTTGGACGCCGGCCCGGTGGTGGTCGATGGCGGTCAACCGCCGGACTGGATTCCTCTGGACGATCTCCGCCGGCCTGATGTCATGGCGGCTGAGCAGTCGATCGGGCCTGGGCGCCACACGCTGTCCGTCGTCTTGGCCGGGGGTCGCACCCTGGCCATCAGACTCCACCTCCTGACGCTGGCAGATAATCTGGGTGTGGTCCCAGTTCATGATCCGGGACGGCGGACCCTGCTGGCTAACCCTGTCGCCGGTGGTGGGCCAACGGTCCAGCTTTTCTCCGATTACGCCGAGGTTACCGTCCCTGCCGGCGCTACCCCCTGCTACGTGGTGCTGGATTTTGGGCGGACGCTGCACGCGCGCTTGAGCCTGGTGGCCGAGGGACCGGTCGGCACCATCGTGGATGCCGGCTGGGACGAGCGGCTGACTGCCGGTCGGCCCTTGCCCAACCCAGGATCCCTCGGTTCCAATGCGTGGAGTCAGGTTGATTCGTGGGTGCTGGATGGCACGGCGCGCCAATTGACGACCCTCGACACCCGGAGTGGGCGCTATCTGCTGCTACAAGTCTACGGGCTGGGGCCGGTGTATCTTCACCAGGTCCAAGCCGTGGAAGAGACCTACCCGGTCGACCAAGTTGGATCATTTGCCTCGTCCGACCCCTTGCTAGACAGGATATGGCAGATGGGCGTGGACACACTCACGCCAAACATGACCGATGCCTACACTGACACGCCGTGGCGAGAACGAGGCCAGTGGTGGAGCGATGCGCTGATTGCATTTCACACCAACCGGGCGGCCTTTGGCGACCTGGCGCTGTTCCGGCGCGGGCTCCGCCAGGTGGCCGATGCCATCGATCTCGAAGGTCACCCGGCTCCCTTGGCGCCCAACGGAGCAGGGATGGTGATGCTAGACTATGGCATGCAGTGGGTCGAAGGCTTGTCCCTGTACTGGAGGCTGGGCGACGACCTGGCTCTGGTAGAAGAGCTGTACCCGGCCGCCCAACGTCTTGTCGGGTTCCTGGTCACCTACGAAGGATCCTCCGGGCTGCTGGATATACCTCCTGGTCACTGGTCGCAAACAGCACTGGTGGACTGGCCGGCTGTCAGCAGCCGGAGCGGTGAATCGGCGGCCCTCAACGCCCAATATGCTTATGCTCTACGCCAGATGGGTGACATGGCTGAAGCGATGGGCGATCATGGCCAGGCACAGGCGTATGAAAGCCACAGTGCGGCAGTGCAGGCGGCGATTAATGACGTCCTTTTCCTGCCCGAACAGGGGTGCTACGCCACCAGCCGCCTCAACGGCGAGCTGGTGCCGCCGGGTCCTCACGCCCAAGCCTGGGCGTTGCGATACGGGATCGTCCCGGCTGAACGCCGATCATCCGTGGTGCGGGCGCTCATACGACATCTCCATCCGTTCTTTAACGAGCAGGGCTGGTCGGTTGTTGAGCCGTTGGGTATGTTTTACGTGCTGGAAGCACTGTCTGGCACCAACGCTACGATGGCCGGATTGAACTTGGTCAGGGAACGGTACGGAGATCTGATATCTCAGGGGGCGGCGACCTGGTGGGAGCTGTACACCCCCAATCAACGCCGCGACAACAGCCTGTCCCATGCCTGGGGCAGCTCACCAACCTGGTTTCTATCTTCCCATGTGTTGGGCGGATTGGCGACAGGTCCTACCACATGGCGAGTGGCGCCCCACATAGCTAACCTCGCGGCTGCGCAAGGGAACGTGCCGTTGGCTGGAGGCACGTTGGAGATAGCATGGCTGTACCCTTCTTGCGGGCAGTTCTACTTGACGATGGCCGCCCCCCAGAATACCGCAGGCGAGATCCTGCTGCCGGTCAGCCATCAGGGCGCACAGGTCATGTTCGATGGGCTTTTGGTATGGGACGGCGGGCCGACAGGTCAATATCCCGCGGAAATGACGGCCGATGGCCTGCTGCTCACCAGTGTCGATGGTGGAACCCACCAGGTTACAGCGGCCTTCAGTTGCCATCTTGCCTTCTTGCCCCTGGTCGCCCGTTAGGTGTCTTGGGGACCAGCTTTCCGGGCTCAAGGCCCCATCTTGGGCCATTTCTCCGTGGGCGGATCGTTTGGTGATTTTCTTCTGGCGTGTTATAATCATCACCTGTGGGGTGATAACCCTGCACAGGAGATACAGCATGGTTGCGCATCACAGCCAGCGCTTGCCTTTATGTCTGTTATTCATTGTCGTACTGATCGCCTCGTGCCTTGCCCCGGCAGTCGACACTTCCCTGGTCTCTCCGGCCGAGCCTGACATTTTCAAGGTTCGTTTGCCCCTAATCTCTATCGCGTATCCCTGGCAGTCGCCATTCGGTGTCGAGAGCAACGAAGAGGCCGCCGGCACCGTGCTCGATCGCGCTGGCGAACTGGGAACCCGCTGGTACCGGCTGCACCGGATAAGCTGGCGGGCCATCCAGCCAGAGGAGGGCGGCCCATACGACTGGTCGGTCCTCGACTCCTTCGATGGTGAGCTGCGCTCGCTGCGCCAGGCAGGTTTCACTCCTGTCGTTGTTGTCCACCACAGCCCATACTGGGCTACCATCAACGACCCCTCGCCGACAGACTGTGGAGCCATCCGGGCCGACAAATTCGACGAATTCGCTGCCTTTATGCAGGCGGTGGTTGCACGCTACAAACAGCCCGAGTTCAACGTCCACTATTGGGAGCTCGGCAACGAGCCCGACGTCGACCCCACACTCGTCGCCGCCGACAGTGTATTCGGCTGCTGGGGCGATATGGACGATCCATACTATGGCGGCCGGCACTATGGCGAAATGCTACAAGTGGTCTATCCGGCTATCAAGGCTATAGACCGCCAGGCGCAAGTCCTGGTCGGTGGGCTCTTGCTAGGCAAGCCCAACACGACGGTGCCGCCCGGCCAGGGCCGGCCGGAGCTATTCCTGCAGGGCATCCTCGAAGCGGGCGCAGCACCCTATTTCGACATCCTTCCGTATCATGCTCACCCAGTATACCTGGGCCAGGCGGCCGACTATGATAACGGTCTGCCTAGCCCGTGGCGGACCCGGGGCGGCTGGACGTTAGGCAAGGCACGCTTTCTGCGCGAGATGATGGCTGTTTATGGTGTAGACAAGCCTCTGTTCCTCGGCGAAACGGCCCTGGGTTGCGAAAGCGCTTATTGGACCTGCGATCCGCCCCCGGCCGATTTCTTTGAAGCCCAGGCCGATTTCGTCGTCCGTACTTTTGCCCGCGATCTGAGCGAAAAGATAGAAGCTCTTATCTGGTACACGCTCGACGGCCCTGGCTGGCGAAGCACCGGCCTGCTCGATCCAGACAACAATCCACGGCCTGTGTACTATGCCTATCAGCAGTTGGTCATCCGTTTGCAGAATGGCGAGTTTGATCAGGCCGTCGATTACGGCCCCGGCATCGAGGCTTATCGGTTCAGCACGCGGGCCAGGTTGATCGACATTCTGTGGTCCATCGATACGATCTCGGACACCATCACTGTGCCGCAACCCGAGTTCTTAGCTGCGTATAGCCGTGATGGAGCAGTTCTCAACCCAGAGCCGGTGGGCAGCGACTACCAGTTCGTCGTCGGCTTTAGCCCGATCTATGTCGAGCGGCAGCCATAATCACAGCAAACATTAGCCATCAGCCCTGTTCCTGTTCCTCAATCATCAGCCCTGCCGCCCACACCAAGAAGGTGCCTACGATCAAGGCATAGGCTACAGCCAGTATGGCATAGAGCTCTTTGATCCCCAGCAACCCCGGTCGCCCCAGGGCTATGCGCGTCAGCAGTAGATCGGCCTTTTCCCAGGACGTGAGGCGGTATCTTGTGCTGAACTGCAAGTTACCGGTCACAGGCTGTCCATCCAGGTAGGCGCCGGCACCATCCAGAACCGCTGTCGAGTCGTAGCGGGCGGCAGGTCCGCTGGCGGGTGCAGATCCAGGAGATTCCAGGTAGAAGTAGTAGCGGTTGCCTCTTGAATCGCGGATAGGGGGAAACTCGAACGTGCACGGCTGGCCCGGCTGCACGGCGGCCAGGTCGACTTGGGCAGTCCACAGATCGCCGGCTGATCCTGGCCCGACCTGCAAGTGAAATGTGATCAGGCCCCCACCTTCGACCCCGGTCTGGTCTAGGGTTACCTGCACGCAATACAGTCCTGGTAGCGGCGCCGTAAATAGCTGGCCTGCGCGGCTGGCACCTGCAATTGGGACCAGGTCGTCGCCCACTGGGTTGCCGGATGGCGGGGCCTCAACGTGGCTCAGACTGGTGGCGGCGATAGCGCCCAGTCCGATCAGGAACAGGAGCAGCAGCCCTACCGTGTACAGGCGGCGCGTGGTCACCGGCCCTACCTGCGGCGATATACGGTCAGCCACAGCGATCTGTGATCGGCAAAGCTGCGCAGCGGTTCATAGTCACCCGAGAACCAGTCGCTGCCGGCCACAGCGTCGAAAGCGGTGCGGTGCAGCACAACGTAATCGGGCTGGTAAGCCCGGATCGCCCAAGCGGCAGAGTCTTGATAGTCACTGCTTGCCGTGAGCTGCCGCGCCACGTCGGGCTGGACTAGTCCCGCAAAGTCGACAATATGGCGCTGGGCATAGTAGCCGATGATGCCCACTTCCAGTACTCCCACACTGGCCTGAGGTGGAGTATTGGCCATTAGCCATTGCCCGATCTCACGGTAGACGACCAGACGCGGATCGGGTCGCCAGGCAACTGCGACAAGACCGATGATCGGTGGCAGCAAGACCAGCAGCAACAGCAGCCCGGCCAGAGCCTTAGCCAAGGGCCGGAATGACTCGCGCGTACCCAAGGCCATGCGCCATGCGGAGCGGGCCAACATGCTTGCACCTTCGGCGACCAGCACCACCAACGCAGGCAACAGTGGAGCATAGTACCAGAAGTAGCGGCTGACCCCCAGAAGCGTGTACGCCCCGAAATAGAGCCCGGTCCAGGCCAGCAGCGGCAGCCAGTAGCGATCCCGAGTAACTACCCGGCCCAGACCAAGCAGCGCCAGCAGGCCGTGGAGCCAGTAAAAGGGCAGCCGGGCGTACTCGAGCACCAACGCGACAAAGCCGGGCGCAAAACGGGTACTGATCGCCATCTGCCCCTGCTGTTGTTTGGCCAGCAGTGTCACCGGTATGGGCGATCCGAAATAGAGGGCCAGCGCCGCATACCAACCGCATACCAGACCGGCGTACAAGGCCACCGCCTGCCAGGGCAAGGGCCGGCGCTGGATCAGGTGGTAGGCGCCCAGGGTCCCGGCAGCCAATACTCCATCTGGCCGGATCATTGCTGCACCTGCCAGTGCCGTCGCGGCCAGCATCAGGTGCCCCCGGGAGCGACGAGCCTGTGTGCCTGCCCCACGACCTCCAGGTTCACCCAGTGACCGATCGTAAGCGTAGAACCCGGCTAGAATCAGGGCTACATACAGGCAGGTCTCAGCGCCAAAACTTAACAGCAACAGGGGCGATAGGGCGAGCAGCATCGCGGCAACCAGGCCAACGTCCCGCTGCCCGTGATCCCAAGCCAGCTTGGCCAGCAGCACTGCGGCCAAGACTAGGGCCAGCGCACTTGCAACACAGGCCACTGCTGGCAGATCCCGCCAAAGCAGACCGAGGCCGGCAAGGAGCAGGGCGTACAGCGGCGTGGTCGTGCTGAGAGTCCGCTCTCCAACATTGTACACGAGGCCGTTGCCGGCCAGGAGGTTGTCGGCGTAGCGAAAGGTGATGTAAGCATCGTCGTTGCCGTGGCGGCCGAAGAACAGGAGCAGACCGGCCAGGGTCAGCGCTCCCAAGGCAAGACTCCACGCGGTGGGATGGATGGTGCAGCGTTGTGCCAATCGCAGCCGCCTGTTCACAGCAGCGGCCTCCATCCGATCTCCGGGTGCGCTGCGTCACCGATCGCTTGTATCAAGGGATGAGGCAGGCAACTGGTCATGTCACTGATGAGCTTCCCGATGCTCACATAGCTACTCAGATCTGCCACGGTCAACCATTATAGCGTCCTTAAAGGAAACCGGCAAATGGTTTGCGGACATTAGTGAGTACCCACTGCACGCCGCGAAGGGCTATTCTGAGCGGATCATTTGGCGATTTCTTCCAAGGGTGTTATAATCTCGGCTATGGTGGGTCCAAACGAAGAGGTGAGTCCGGACCGGGTCATCAAGTTGGCGAAGGGCCAGGTAGTTATACCTGGGCGCAGGGGGTTACGGCCTCCAAGATGCAGGGGCCATCGGGACTGCAGGTATAAGCAGCTCCTTGCCGTGATGACGAGCGCGATGCTCGCCATTGGTCTGGCGATTCTGCTACAACTGGCGCCAACCAGTGCTGCCGAGGGCTACCCAGACAGACTGACGCCGGAAGTAAGGGCTCGAGTTGGTGACCCGCTTTTCAACGCTGCGAACTCTGTCCAAGTCACCCAGACATTGGCGTATACAGCCTGGCTGCCAATTGTGGCCAACGATCTTCAATTGCCCGATGGCCTGTTTGGCGCTCAGATCTACCAAGCGCCGCCGGCCGCCGTGGATCGAATGTCCGAGATAGGAACAGCATGGGTTCGACTTCCCCTGAGTTGGGCTTGGATAGAGCCACAAAACAGGACGCCGGAAAACTATGACTGGCCCACAAGCTTTGAGCAGCAACTCGCTGCATTGTCCGCTCGTCATATCCGGGTCATCCTTCTGTTTGGCGACAATCCGTCTTGGGCAGCGACCTATCTCAACGGGCCTATCGACCTGGTGGAGATCGGCGAGCTGACCGAGTTCATGCAGGCGGTCGTTGCCCGCTACAGCCAGCCGCCGTACAACGTCAAGTATTGGGAAATGTACAACGAGCCGGACAATGGCAACGTGTTGTTTGCCGAGCAAGGGCAAGGTTACTTTGGGCATACCCCCGAGGCCTACGTCGACATCTTGGAGGCGGTGTACCAGCCGATCAAGGCCGTTGATCCTGAAGCCAAGGTCCTGTTGGGCGGACTGGCCTACGACAACTGGGAGCCCGACGGACCCTTTGTCCAGGATTTTCTGGATCAAGCCCTGGAAATTGGCGGCGCTGCCTATTTCGATCTGATGAACTTTCATTACTATCTCGCTTTCCGCGACAACTGGGAGCCCTATGGGTATGATATCCTCGGCAAGCTGGCCTACCTGCGCGACAAGCTGGAATCCTATGACGTGGACAAGCCGTTCGTTTGCACAGAAACCGGCTGGTTCAGCAATTTTCAGGGTGGCAACGGCCACGAACTTCAGAGCCGGTACGTCGTCCAGGGTTTTGTGCGCAGCATGACCACCAACATGGACCTGGTGATCTGGTTTACGCTTGCAGATCAAGCGGTTGATCTTCGGAACTGGGGACTGGTAGATGTCGATATGAACCCTAAACCATCCTATTAC
>Ga0209254_10003498_pt1 | contig 14312 bp, 15 predicted proteins | sample FrelakmetDIP11DI_FD_187148 | JGI IMG/M metagenome (GOLD analysis project Ga0209254, IMG submission 187148) | Freshwater lake sediment microbial communities from the University of Notre Dame, USA, for methane emissions studies - DIP11 DI (SPAdes)... | ecosystem: Environmental > Aquatic >...
GCGGGTACATTCCATGGCCACGGAACCGCTGATACCCCCTTTTACACGTATACCGTCAGGACTGCTCTCCAGCCACACCTCGAGCTTGAAGTCCCCGCGATCGCTTATCTCGAGCAGTCCGTGCTCCCCCACGGAGATGTCCAGGTTGGCACAGAACTTCTCTTTCGAGAACACCCTTCTAAGCAGGTTGGTTACAGGTACTTTGAGTTGGCGTGAATTGAGCTTTTCCGTCATCTTGCACCGCCTTGCGTTAGCAACCGTGCTTCTGTAACCCCACGTCCTGCAAAAACACCCGCCCATCCCTCGCGAACAGCTCTCCTCGGCTTCTATGGGGTTTGATTCGGGCCCGGCCCACCCGGGCACATACCGGTTCGGCTCCTTCGGAACAGCGAGGGTGTCAAGTTGACGAGGGTTTCCGCGGGGTGATGCTCATCATTGCCGGGCGGGTTTTCTTCCTCTACATCCCGTCCGCGGCCGCTGCGAGACATCTGAACACTGAGGCATCGACCTTTATTCCAGGTCGAATTCCTCTTTCTCTTCCTCCTGCTCCGTAGGGCCTTGCAGCCTCTCCCGGGCTCGTTTGATCACCTCGAGGAGTTTGTAACAGGTGACCTCCAGGTTGGCCAGTCGCTCATCGGCATAATCCTCAGCTTCCAGGCGTATCTCCCTCGACTGGGCCTGGGCTTCCTCTATGATCCTCTCCGCTTCGGCCCGGGCCGTCTTGATGATCTCCGTCTCCTCTATCAGGCGCGCCCTCTCCTCCATTGCCTCCTCGTGGATGCGCTCAGACTCCTTGCGCGCCTCATCCATGAGCTCCTGTTTTTCCTTTACCATCCAGCGTGCCTGCTTCAGCTCCTCCGGTAGCGAGCTGCGGAACTCGTCTAAAAGCTCGAAGATCTCGGTCTCATTGACCATCACGGAAGAGGAAAACGGCACGTGCTTGCTGGATACGATGAGGTCCTCTATCCTGTCCAGTTGTTGAAAGACGTCCATCTAGACCGCCCCTTTCTTCAACCTATCGAATTTCTTGGTGAACATCTCGCTAAGCTCCTTCTCCAGGTTAGCGGGGACCAATCCGGTTATCGACCCCCCATAAGCCGCAACCTCCCGCACCGCGCTGGAGCTGATAAAAGTATACTCGGGATTGGCCATGACGAAGAAGGTCTCTATCTCCTCGTCCATGGCTTGATTGATCTGCGACATCTGGAACTCGTACTCGAAATCGCTAATGGCCCTCAAGCCTTTGACGATGGCCGTAGCGCCCACCTTACGCGCGAAATCGATCAGCAGGGTGTCGAATGAAGTCACCTCGACGCCCTCCATCCCCGCAGTGGCCTTCCCCAGCATGTGTACCCTCTCCTCCAAACTGAACAGTGGCTGCTTGAAGGGGTTTACCGCCACGGCGACGATGAAGCGGTCGAAATGCTTGTACGCCCTGGTGATCACGTCCATGTGACCACAGGTAATAGGGTCGAAAGTCCCCGGGCAGATCGCGGCCTTTACGTCTATTGCGGCCCCTCCTCCACTTTACAGTATTTTACTCTCTTACATAAACATCCACCGCGGATTCCCCGTACTTCCGCCTCTCCCGGAAGTGCACTCCCTCAGGCGGACCCGGGGGCGAGCTCCGCAGTGGAGCCTCTATGATCACCACCGCCGACGGGGCAAGGAACCCGCCTTCGGCTAGACTTTTCAGCATCTTCTGCCTGTAGTTCACATCAATTCTAAATGGTGGGTCTATAAAAATCAAATTGAAAGGCGTGCCCGGTGAGTGGGCTTTTCGCAGGTAATCGAGAATCTCGGCCCTTATCACCACGCCCCTGGACGCCATTCCAAGCATATCCAGATTTTCCTGAATAATACGGGTGGGCTCGCTCCCGCGGTCCACGAACACTGCTTCCCGCGCTCCCCGGCTGAGGGCCTCCAGCCCCAGCGAACCGCTTCCTGCGAAGAGGTCGAGCACCCTCGCCCCCGCCGTTCTCTCCGCGAGCATGCTGAACACGGCCTCACGCACAAAGTCCCTCATGGGGCGCGTGGCCCTGCCCCGCGGCGCCTTAATGCGTCTTCCTTTTGCCTCGCCGGCGATTATCCTCATGCCATCATTCTAAGCCATGGGGTCAGCCCCGGACATTGGACAAAATCGAGGTAGCCGCAAATGGCCAGTAGCCGACATCAGCCTCTGTCCGGCGCTGCCCCAAAAGGTCTTCAGTTTTTTGTCCAATGTCCGGGGCTGACCCCATACAGGGAGGCGCGCACGACGTAGCGGTAGGACGGATGGAGGGTCGGCGACGGCCTTCCGTTCTCGGCACAACAGACGAAAGCGGTCAGTACCGCGTTCGGGGTGGGATCCAGGATCCTCATCTCCGTTTCACTCACCACCCGGCCCTCGCTCCAGCGATACAGGTAATCCCTGCCGCCGTAGGAAAGCTTTATCTCGTCACCGTCCCGTAGATCGAAGAGGTGATTGAAGGGGAAGTCGATCTGGCCGCTGGCGTGGGCCATGATCACGAAATTGCCCTTGCCGGGGCGTCCGGTGCCGGGGTAATGCCCGACTCCGAAGTCAATCACGCTGGCCACGCTCTGTGGATCATTGCCCTCGACTACCTCCCCCTGGAAGGAGAACGCGGGTATCTCCAAGCTCACGCCGTCCCCACGCGTGGTAAAGGAGATCTCCACCTCTCCTTCGAATGCCCGTCCCTCCAAGTCTTCGGCAATCCCCGGGCTGAGCCGGAAGACATACGCGGTAGCAGGGCTCAGGAAAACGTCAGGAACGACCATGCATTCCGACTCACCGCTGACCGAGAAAGCCAGCGGCGGCTCGAAACGGACCGCCCGCGCCAGGCTCTCCAGGTCCATCCGCCGGTCGAAGGAAAGGGCGACGGTAGTGTCTCTTCCCAACACTTCTCCGCCGCGAGGTGAAAAGCGCATGAGCCGGGGCCCTTCGGCGGTATCGGGTACGGCGGGCAACGCGGCGGTGGGAAGCAGCAACGACAGCAGGCATAACGCCACTAACGCGGCTGCCCCGAACTTGACCACTGCCCGCCCTTTTACCATTCGTCTCCCCCACATAAACGACCTCACGTTCCTCTAACCAGGATATTATCATCAACGTCGCGTATCCCGGGGGTCGAATATCAAGCAAGGGTTCCCTCAGGCGCTGAAAAGCCATTCCAGGTTGTCCTGGAAGCGGTGCGCCACCTCCAGGCGTAGCAGCAGGTGCTCGGGGTCGCTCAAGTGATGGTCCTCCTCAACCAGCGAGAACGCATCGGCCCTTGCCCGCTGCAACAGTCGAAAGTCGCGCGTGAGCCGGGCTACCCGCAGGTCCGGCATGCCCGACTGGCGGGTGCCGAAAAGGGACCCCTCGCCGCGTATCTCCAAGTCGGCCTCGGCCAGCTTGAAGCCGTCAGATATCTCCGCGATGGCGCGCATGCGCAGTTGAGATTCCTCGCTGTCCCCATCGAAGATAAAGATGCTGTGGGAGGGGTGCTCGCCCCGCCCCACCCTGCCGCGCAACTGATGGAGCTGCGAGAGCCCGAAGCGGTCGGCGTTCTCAACCAGCATAACCGTGGCGTTGGCGATATCTATCCCCACCTCGATGACGGTGGTCGATACGAGGAGCCCGGTCTCGCCGCGGCGGAAGGAAGCCATGGCGGTGTCCTTGTCCGCCTTGGCCATCTGGCCGTGCAGAAGACCGATACAGGCGCCGGGAAAGACCTTGGCCAGCTCCCTCGCCTCTTTCTCCGCCGCTTTAGCCTCGACGGCGGGAGACGTGTCCACCAGGGGACAGACCACGAAGGCCTGGCGGCCAGCGGCCAGCTCCGACCGCATGAGTTCATAGGCGTCTTTCCTGCCGCCGGGCCCCGTGACCAGGGTCCGCGTCCCCGCCCTCCCCGCCGGCAGTTCGTCCAGCACCGAGACTTCGAGGTCGCCGTAGAGGGTGAGGGAAAGGGTGCGCGGAATGGGTGTCGCGGTCATGATAAGGGTATCCGGATGACTGCCTTTCTCCTTGAGGAGCATCCTCTGCCGCAAGCCGAATCGGTGCTGCTCGTCCACGACCACGAGCCCCAGGCTCTTGAACTCCACGTCCTCGGAAATAAGGGCGTGGGTTCCCACCAGGATATCCAGCGCGCCGCTCCTCGCCGCTTCCAGTATCTCCCTTCGCCTGGCGGCCGCGGTGCTGCCCGTGAGCAGCTCCACCCGCACCTCCAGCCCATGATCGAGCATACCCGTGATATTCGCGTAATGCTGTTCCGCCAGGACCTCGGTGGGGGCCATCATCACTCCCTGGTGGTCGTTCTCGTGCGTGAGCAGCAGAGCCAGCAGCGCTACCACTGTCTTCCCCGAGCCGACCTCCCCCTGCAGCAGGCGGTTCATGGGATATGGGAAGGCCATGTCCCCACCTATCTCTCCGAAGGCCCTTACCTGCGCGGCGGTGAGGGTGAACGGCAGGGAGTCGATGAACGAATCGACGCGGCGGCCGGGTGGAGCGTGGGATATCCCGGGAGTACCCGATTTGAGCCGCTGGCGGCGCAGCGCCAGGGCCACCTGCATCACCAGCAGCTCGTCGTAGGCCATGCGCTGGCGGGCGCGGTTGAGGCGTCCGGACGATCCCGGGAAATGCATCTCGCGCAGGGCCTGGGCGCGGTGTGGATACCCGTAACGCAGCCGCAGCTCGTATGGGATGTGGTCGGGCAGGTCCCCATACTGGTCAAGGGCCCGCATGATGAGCCGGCGCAGCATGGCAGCGCTCATCTTCTGAGTGGCCGGGTGCAGGGGGATGATGCGCCCCGTGTGCACCGTTTTCATGCCGACCTCCGCGGAGTCCTCCAGGATATCGTAGGCGGGATTCACCATCTGCAGCCGTCCATAGCGGTACTGTACCCTTCCCGAGAAGGCCACTTCCGTATCGGGCTGCAGCTTGTCGGCATGATAGGGCTGGTTGAACCACACGCCGTACATATAGGCCGAGCCGTCGAAGATCGCCACGTGCAATACGCTGCGGTTGCGCGAGATGCGGTTGAGCTCGGCGCTGCGCACCGTGCCCACTACTGTCGTCTCCTCTCCGATGCGGACGTCGCCTATCCTGGAGAGCTTGCGCCGGTCCAGGTAACGGCGGGGAAAGTGATAGAGGAGGTCTTCCAGGGTTTGGATCTCCATGGCGTGCAGGTGACGCAGAAAGCTCGTACCGATACCACTGACCACGCTCACGGGTTTTCTCAGGGCCTCCCAGTGCGCTTCCAGTTCCTCGATCCGGCGCTCCACCTCTGCAGGCATGGTGCTACCCCGCAAATGCCATGGGTCTATTCCACCCCGAAGATGTAATGATAGACGGGCTGTCCGCCGTCTATGACTTCCACCTCCAGCCCTTTGTCCTCCAGCAGGCCCATGAGTTCGGAATGGTCAAGGCCGTAAGCATCGTCGCCGATGACCATGCTCACTATCTCGTCATCATCCTCCAGCATGCTCTCGAGCAGCATGCCCGCGGCCGCCAGGGGGTCACCCGCGGCCGAGACTATCTCCCCTTTGAAGAGGCCGATATAGTTGCCTTTCTTGATCTTGCCCGGCTTTCCCTTGCTATCGCGCACTGCTACCGTTACCGCTCCGGTCTTTACCCGTTCCATGGCCAGGCTCATCCTCTCGCGGTTGCTCTCCATCTCGCTGCGGGGGTCGTAAGCCACCATGGCGGCAAAGCCCTCGGCGATGGAGACGGCCGGTACGACCACGACTTCCTTCTCCGTAATCTCCCTGGTCTGCTCCGCCGCTGGGATGATGTTCTTGTTGTTGGGTATGAGCAGGACCTTTTCCTGAGGGACGTTTTCTATGGCGTCGAGCATCTCGGCGGTGCTCGGGTTCATGCTCTGGCCCCCATCGACGATATAATCCACCCCCATGGAGCGCAGGATCTCCTTTATACCGTCCCCCACCGCCACCGCCACCACCCCTATGGGCTTGACCTCCACGGCGCGAGCGGTATCCAACTCCTCCACCTGCAGCTTGAGATCGGTTATCTCCACGTCACTGAGGCGGCCGATGTTGGAGGCTTCCTCGATCACTTTACCCAGCTCGTCGGTGTGCACGTGCACGCGGTACAACTTATCGCCCCCGACCACCAGCACTGAACCGCCCAGTTCATGAAGCATCTCGCGGTAGCGTTCCGCCCGGGAGTCCTTGCAGTGCAGGATGAATTGGGCCTCGTAACGGAAGTCCTCGACCTGGGACAGTTCCATGGCGACCGCCTGGCCGACCTCCTCCTCTATAACCTGCAGCTCCTCACCGGTTAGATACGCCAGCATGCCCTCGAAGATAGCCAGCAGGCCGCGCCCCCCCGCATCAACCACGCCGGCTTCCTTGAGCACGGGCAGCAGTTCGGGGGTGTACTCGAGGGTCTCCCGTGCCTTGAGCACCACTCCCGTGAACCAGTCCTCCAGGCTCACCTGGCCGTCCTTGCTGCGCGCTCCCTCTTCCGATGCCTCCCGCACCACGGTGAGTATGGTCCCCTCTACCGGCTTCATGACCGCGCGGTAGGCCACTTCTGAACCGCGGATCAGGGCGCTGGCCATGACCTGCACGTCCGCCGCTTCGTTCTCCGCGATGACCTCGGTTATGCCCTTGAGTATCTGGGAGAGGACAACGCCGGAATTTCCTCGCGCCCCCATGAGAGAACCGCGCGAGATCGCCTGGCAGACGGAGGTCATGTCCCTGCTCGGGGAGTTCAATATCGCTTCCTGCACGGCCTGCATGGTTAGCAGCATGTTGGTCCCGGTGTCGCCATCGGGTACCGGGAAAACGTTCATGGCGTTTATCTCTTCTTTGTGGACCTTGAGGGCACCGATGGCCACCTCGATGAGACCGACGAAGTCCGCCGCCTCCAACCTCTCGACCAATTACCGCACCCCCATATTCAGTTGACCCTGACGCCCTGGACGTGGACCTGCACCTCGTCAACTGTAAGCCCGGTTGAGCTTTCCACCATATATTTGACCTGCTCTATGAGGTTATGGGCAACCTCGGCGATGTTTATACCCGCCTCCACGATCACATAGAGGTCAAAGCTCAATACGTCGGCCGCGCGCTTGAGCCGCACGCCCTTGCGCAGCGAGTCCCTGCCCAGCAGCTCCGCGACGCCCTCCTGAAAGCTCTGACTGGCCATGCCCACTATCCCGTAACAGCGGGTGCAGGTGAGGCCGGCCAGATCAGCGAGCACGTCGTCGCTTATGCTTATCTTTCCGAGTTCACCACGTGCGTTTTCCTCGTTCACCTTCACGCTCCAGCTTGATGCGTCGACGCAGGATAGAATGATTATAGCAACCGCTGCTGACCATATACTATAATCCCACCTCCCCGGAAAGGTAACATTCACCACGCTGCGATCTGTAACCCACCCGTCTGCGCACCCCAGCCGCGATATTCTCCCCGTTGGGTGAGGTCAGGTCTCGAGTTTCATCGCCACGCTGCTGCATACGGCAAAAGTCAGGGTGAAACTCCGAAACCTGACCCCATCTCCCATTACATCCCTCCCACGTTTGCCGAGAGAGCAACGCAGAGTGTTGTAACCAGGTTAGGGTTCTGGTAACATACAGCCGTATGCTTTGAGGAGGTATGAATGTCCCAGATATGCGAGGTATGCGGTAAGAAGCCGAGTTTCGGGTTCAACGTCAGCCATTCCCACCGCAAGACGAAGAGGCGGTGGAACCCCAACATACAGAAGATCAGGGTCATAGCGGACGGTAAACCCAGCCACATGAACGTCTGCACCAAGTGCATGAAGGCCGGCAAGGTGGAACGGCACTAAGGCGCGGACGAAAAGGAGCGGGGACGGTAGCGTCCCCGCTCCTTTTTCAGTTATCCCGGCTGATCAGGCTCCCGGCTCGAGATAGCGCAGTAGCGCTAGCCAGATTTTCTAAGCCTTAGCTCTCCAATTTCTTGTCTAACTTTATCTGTTCCGCTTCCTCCACCAGTTCGTCGCCCAGGGTGCCGAGTTCCTCTATCTTGGTGAATTCCTCGCTTTCCATCAATCCCATCAAGGCGTTGAGGTCGATGGTCCCGGTGGCGGCCATGCTCGCGAGGCTCTCAATCATCATGCCGATGAGCGTGCGCTCATAGCCGAGCTGCTCCATGTAGGCGTCGATGGCCTCCAGCATCTTGTTGGCGTACTCCTTGTAATCCTCGACGCCGTCCAATGCGAGGATCTCCTCATACTCGGACTTAGCGGACTCGAGGCTGGTCTGCATGCCGTCGAGTGTGTCCTCGACCTGCTTCTGCATGGCCGCGCCGGCCTCGCCGGTGAGGGCAGACGGGTCACCCCCCATGGCTGCCGCCGTGAGGTCTGCCTGCAGCGTCTGCATTTCCTCCACCTTCAGTTTGTACTCCGACATGTAATTGTCTCCGGAGTTCATCAGGCTCTGCGCTTCTTCCTTGTTGGCGTCGCCCCCACACCCTCCCAGTAAGGACAGCATCGCCAGGGAGAGAGCGGCGACCAGAAGGACCACCACAAACTTTCTCATTACCCTACCTCCTGTTAAATCTCTCGTCTTTGACTATTCAATAGTACATATTCAACCCCCGACCGTGCTATTCCTTTCACGGGCCTTGAGGCGCCATCCCCACGATAGCCGTTCCTCCCCTGAGACACCGGCCCTGCCGGAGGCCGCCTTCTCATCGCTGCGGCAGGTCGTGGGCGCTTAAGGCACTGCCGTCGAGATCGTACAGGGTCACGGTGCCGCCATCCAGCACCGCCAGCGAGGGCACTCCGTCCCCTTTGGGAAGCGAGGGACTCCCGGGATTGCATACCAGCATGCCCCCGTGTTCCCAGGTGCCGCGTATGTGGGTGTGCCCCCGCACCAGCAGGTGGGCACCGTACCCCTGCGCCAGCTCCACCAGTCCGGCCACGTCCATGGCGTCTCCATGGACGACCATGACGCTCATCCCCTCCAGACGGCAGAATAAATAGGGGGACATGATCGGGTCACGCAGCGCCAATTGGTCCACCTCGGAGTCGCAGTTGCCACGGGCATGCAGGATGGGCACCGGGCACTCGTTCATCAGGCGCGCCAGCTCTTTGGGGTCGTAACTGGCAAGGACGGGGTTGAACGCGCCGTTATAGAGATGGTCTCCGGCATGCAGGATGAGGTCACAGGACCTGAACAGCTCCATGGCCCGCCGCCAGGCCGCCGCATCTCCATGCGTATCGCTGATCATCCCTACCTTCATTGTGTAGTCGCCTTTCACGCTCTGGCATCTATCGCCGACCGCGCGTATGACCGCTGCTATCCATCTCTCCGCACGTCGTTACACTCAACTCCCTATTATGTATCCAGCCGCTCTAATAGGAACCTCTCTTCACGCACATGCACCGCGGTCAGCAGGCGGGACGCGGGTTCACCGGCCCTCTTCCCGTGCCTATATCGAGCGCGTGCCTCAAGGCCCGCGTAACGTCTTCCTTCGCTTTGCTCGATGCACGCAGGGGATCATCCCCCAGCGCCAGGTAAGCCGCCACGGCTGCGGAGAGCATGCAACCGGTCCCATGGGTGTTCTTTGTATCGAAGAGCGGGCCTGTCAACGCCACCATCTCTGAGCCGTCGTAGAAGACGTCCACCGCCTCCCGCGATCCCTCCAGGTGGCCGCCCTTGAGCAGCACACACGCCGGGCCCATGTGCTTGAGGCGCACGGCGGCTTTCTTCATCGCCTCCACGTCGGCGATCTCCCTATCCAGGAGAAGCGAGGCCTCTACGAGGTTGGGGGTTATCACCTCGGCGAGCGGGAACAACTTCTCCGCGATGGTCTCTATCCCCCCGCCGTCCAGCAGCGAATGTCCGCTGGTGGAGACCGCTACCGGGTCGACCACCAGCCGCGTGATGCGGCGCTCCCTTACCACCTCCGCGACGGCATGGATGATGTCCGCGCTCGCCAGCATGCCTGTCTTCGCGCTCCTCACGTCGAGGTCGTCCAGCACGGCCTCCATCTGAGAGACCACTACCTCCGTGGGCAGGTCGAAGCGCGCGTTCACCCCCCTGGTGTTCTGTGACGTGACGCTGGTGATGGCGCATGCCCCGTGCACCCCCAGAACATGAAAGGTTTTCAGGTCAGCCTGGATACCCGCCCCTCCCCCTGAGTCGGAACCGGCGATGGTGAGGGCCACCGGAACCTGCATCCTATCCCTCCTTGAAGTGTTCGTAGCCCGTGCGGCTAACATCTACCCGGTGCCCCGATGCATCGAGCACCTGTACCCTTTCTCCCACCGTGATCCTCCCGATGATGCTTAGGCCCAGTCCCGCCTGGAGGGCATCCGCCTCGCCGGCTTCAGCCACCAGGATGAGCTCGTAGTCCTCTCCTCCGAAGAGGGCCGCACCGGCCGCGTCCTCGCCCAGTACGCGCGCGGCGGCGGCAGCGGCATCCGATATGGGAACTTCGTCCAGAAATACCTCGGCCCCGACCCCGCTCTCCTCGCAGATATGGCCCAGGTCTCTGAGCAACCCGTCGCTTATATCTATGGCCGCCGCGGCGCCCAGCTCCACGGCCTTCCCGCCCTCATCGAGGCGGGGCTGGGGGTAGAGATGGCGCCGTGCGCACTCGTTGGCGTCGCTGCGGCCGCTCATCAGCCACCGCAAGCCCAGATATGAGTCTCCCAGCGTCCCGGTGACCATGACTGTCTGCCCCGGCCTCGCCCTGCTGCGGGTGAGGAAAGCCTCACCAGGGATGCTTCCCACGAGGGAAACGGATATGAACATGCCTGAGGGCGAACGGACGATGTCTCCCCCCACCACGCTGCACCCGTACTCGTCACCACAGTCCTTGAGGCCACGGTAGATCTCCTCCACCGCCTCCACCTCGGTCTCGTCTTTGAGCCCCAGGACCACCAGGGCGAAGGCGGGGGCGCATCCCCCCATAGAGGCCAGGTCCGAGACGTTCACCGCCAGGGACTTGTAGCCCAGGGAGTGCCAGGAGGTGTAGGCAGGGTCGAAATGCACCCCCTCCACCACCGCGTCGGCGGTATAGGCCCATAGTCCGCCCGCAGGGGATCGGAAAACGGCGGTATCGTCGCCGATACCATGGACCAGGCCTTCGCTCTTCCCCTCCAGCATGCCGCGCAGCCGGGCGATTATCCCGAACTCTCCCTCGTCAGCTACCCGCAAGGTTTCCTCCTAAGCTTTCATTCGCAGGCTACGACATCCTCGCGCCCCAGGTAATCGGAGACGAAACGCATAGCGCAGAAGTCCCCGCACATGGTGCAGGCCTTCTCCCCCTCCACCTGGCGCTCGCAGAAGAGGCGCCGGGCTTTTTCGGGGTCGAGGGCCAGCCGCAGCTGCTCCTCCCAGTCCAGCCTCTTCCTGGCCCTGCTCATGCTCAAGTCCCACTCCCGCGCGCCCGGTATGCCCCGGGCTATGTCCGCGGCGTGGCCGGCGATGCGCGTGACTATGACCCCCTCGCGCACGTCCTCGGCGGTGGGCAACCCCAGGTGCTCCCGCGGGGTCACGTAACAGAGGAAGTCTGCACCGGAAAGGGCTGCTATGGCCCCGCCGATAGCGGCCGCGATGTGGTCGTAGCCGGCGGCCACGTCGGTGACCAGGGGCCCCAGCACGTAGAAGGGAGCGCCGCGGGTGATGGACTTGGCCATGCGGATGTTCGCCTCCACCTGGTGCAAGGGGATATGCCCCGGCCCCTCCACCATGCACTGCACCCCGGCCTCGCGGCAGCGCTTGACCAGCTCGCCCAGGACCACCAGCTCCGCCACCTGGGCGGCATCTGTGGCGTCCTCGATGCAGCCCGGCCTCAAGCCGTCACCCAGGGACAGGGTGACCTCGTGCCTGCGGGCGATGTCCAGGAGGCGCTCGAATTCCGCGTAGAGCGGATTCTCCTGCTCGTGATGGAGTATCCACCCCGCCAGGAAGGCGCCGCCGCGGCTGACGATGTCCGCGATGCGCGGATTGGCCTTGAGGGCCTCCAGCACGCCCGCGGTCACCCCGCAGTGCACGGTGATGAAGTCCACGCCGGAAGCGCAGTGGTCTTCGATGGCGCGGAACATATCGTCCGTAGTCATGGCGACGATGCTCCCCCTCTCGTCCAATGCCCGCACAGCCGCCTGGTAGATGGGGACGGAACCCACGGGGATAGGAGAGTTGGCGACCACGGTGTCCCTGACCTTGTCTATGGGCCCCCCTGTGGAGAGGTCCATCACCGCGTCGGCGCCGGCATCCACCGCCGCTCGTAGTTTCACCAGCTCGTCCTCGATGCCGGTATAATCGCTGGAAGTACCGATGTTGGCGTTGACCTTGGTGCGCGTGCCTCCCCCGACTATGCAGGGGCGCTCCATCTTCCGCGTGGCGTTGTAGGGTACTACAGCCGTTCCCTCCAGCAGTGCGGTAACAAGCTCGGCGGTATCAAGTCCCTCGCCGGACGCCAGGTCTTCCAGGACGGCCGGTACATTTCCCTGCCTCAGTTCCTCCAGTAATGTCTTTCTGCTCATCTGTTACCTCCCCAGCAGGCAGTCGTCGACCAGCCGGCGCAAGCCCCGGACCGCCTCGGTCATGTCCGCGGCCCCGGTCACCGCGGAGATCACCGCGATACCGTCCGCTCCCGACTCGAACACCTGCTTCGCGTTGTCCATGCCGATGCCGCCGATGGCCACGATGGGCAGCTCTACGGCATCCCTTATCCTTTTCAGACCCTCCAATCCCATGGGAGCGACCGCGTCCGGCTTGCTCGGGGTGGCGAACACCGGGCCCACACCCAGGTAATCCGCGCCGGCGGCCTCGGCCTCCTCCGCTTGCTCCACCGTGGTCGCGGATATACCCACGATCATGTCCATGCCGGCCAGGGAACGTGCAGGCTCCAGCGCCAAGTCGTCCTGGCCCAGGTGCACCCCATCCGCACCCGCCGCCATGGCCACATCCACGCGGTCGTTGACGAAGAGGAGGCAGCCTCCTCTTCTCTCCCGGGCCATGCTGCTTATGTGGGAAGCCAGCCCGTACATCTCCCGCCCACCCATCTCCTTGCCGCGCAGTTGGATGGCATCGGCTCCCCCATCCAGGGCGGCCCCGGCCACCTCGAGGTGGCCTCTGCCCGCTGCCGGATCGGCATAGGTGATGACGTAGAGCCTCAGTTTCAGCTCCCGCAAAGCCTGCCTCCGTTCTATAAAGTCTCGTTCGCCTCTTTTTCAACGCCCTGACGTATTGAGGCGCTGACCCACCGTAAATAAAAAGCCACATACTCATCCGGGTATGCGGCGCTTAATCGCTCTCGTTTCCCACGTTTCCTCCGCTGGCATTACCCAGATCAGGTACAGGAGTATGCTCTCAGCCCCCGCTCGGGAGCACCCCCACATGGTTTATATGCGGTTTTCAATCTATATCTATAATAGCTCACCTTGCGGTTTACGACCAAGGGCAGTGATTTTGCTTCTGTTTGAGGGTTCGCAGCGGTGTTGCACTACATATGCGCCGCTGCTCCCTTCCTCCCCGTAGAACTCGAACCCTTTGAGTAAGGGGTCAATACCTGAGCGTTATTGGGTATAATCTCTTTCGAAAGGAGGGCGTGTGAAATGGCAGATAAGAAGAACGACGAGAAGGAGCAGGCCAAGGGAGAGCCCAAGGCGGACGCCAAGAAGGCAGCGGCGAAGAAACCGGCGGTGAAAAAGACGCCCGCTAAGCAGGCGGCGGAAGAAAAACCGCAGAAGGAACCAAAGGTCGAAGAGAAACCGCCCAAAGAAGAGTTCGAGGCCCTGCTGGACGAAGAGGCCAAGGCAGCCGCGGAGAATGAACCCGATGGCGCTCCCGCCACCGAAAAGGAAGAGGAGCTCAGCGAGGAGGAGTTCCGGCGCCTGATGGAGGAGCGCCTGGAGACGGTGACAGTCGCGGACATCGTGCTCACCATGATGAACCAGCTCGCCAGCGTCGGTTATATGAAGATGGGCCTGCCCGAGACCGTCAACCTGAAGCACCGCGACTTCGCCCAGGCGCGCTTGGCCATCGATACCCTGGAGGCCATGATCAAGGGAGCAGACGAGAAGATCCCCATTGAATTGCTGCAGCCCTTCAAGGGAACCCTGGCCAACATGCAGATGAACTTCGTGCAGTTGATGCGCGGCGAGAATTGAGAGCGGTGCGGGCTCAGGAGATGGCGTCGATGGAAGCGATGCTCACGTAGACCATATCCCGCTCGTGCCTCTCTCCGGCCAAGGTGCAGCTAACGTTATTCAAGGCCAGAAAGCCGTCGGCGGTGATCTCCTTCAGGTCGCCCCGGAAATAATGTCCTCCCGAGGTCCAGATCATCAGTTCGCTCCCGGTCTGCTCCTCGAATATGCGCCGGAATCCCTC
>Ga0209254_10003499_pt1 | contig 14312 bp, 11 predicted proteins | sample FrelakmetDIP11DI_FD_187148 | JGI IMG/M metagenome (GOLD analysis project Ga0209254, IMG submission 187148) | Freshwater lake sediment microbial communities from the University of Notre Dame, USA, for methane emissions studies - DIP11 DI (SPAdes)... | ecosystem: Environmental > Aquatic >...
CGGGCTGCTGGCCGGGCTGCTGCTGATCCTGACCGGCGCAGTGGCATGGGGCAAGTACCGCTGGGCGCGTCATACCCGAAAACTTGTTGCTCGCCTCAACGCACATCGCTTGCCCGCAACGACCGGACAGGTGGATTTTCGTGCAATCGATTCCCTGCCGCCCCCCGTGCAGCGCTATTTACGGTCGGTACTCCAGGACGGTGCACCCATCGTTGCCGCGGTTGATCTCGATCATGTCGGCCAATTCAATCTCGGCGAGGACAGCGATCGCTGGAGACCGTTCGCCTCCCGGCAGCGGGTGGTGACCCGAGGGCCCGGGTTTGTGTGGGATGGTCGCATCGCCATGCTGCCTGGCCTGCCGGTTCATGTTCACGATGCCTATGTGGCCGGCGAAGGCATCCTGCATCCTTCTCTGCTGGGGCTGATTTCGCTGTTCGCGCTGCGCGGCACGCCGGAGGTGGCCGAGGGCGAATTGATGCGCTTCCTGGCCGAGGCGGCGTGCTATCCGACCGCCCTGCTGCCCGGCCAGGGTGTGCATTGGCAGGCGGTGGACGCGCATTCGGCCCGTGCCATGCTGACCGATGGGGCGATCACGGTAGCGTTGCTGTTCAGCTTCGACGACAACGATCTTGTGGAAACGGTCACGGCGACGGCGCGTGGCCGCACGGTCGGCGGCCAGGTCATCCCCACCCCGTGGGAGGGCAGCTGGTCGAATTACCAGTGGCACGAAGGCATGCGGGTCCCGACCAAGGGCACGGTGGCCTGGCTGCTGCCGCAGGGGCGCAAGCCGTATTGGCGCGGGCGCATGACGCGGATCGCATATGAGTTCGCTGCATGAATCCGCGACCCTGCGCCAGACGCTATGAAACAAGCCCAAGCACGCTTACATTGCAAGCTGGCGTCACAATTCTGCAAGGTTTCCGAAATGATGAATTTGGATGAATGAACTGATCGCCTGGCTTCCTCCCGAACTGGCCACGCTGCCGCGCTACGTGGTGGCGCTAACGATCGGCCTGCTGATGGGGTTGGAGCGCGAGCGCAACCCGGCGGCGAAGGCGGGGCTGCGCACGTTCGCGCTGACGGCACTGCTGGGGGTGCTGGCGGCACATCTGGCGACCGAGCTGGGCGAATCCTGGCTGATTGCCGTGGGGCTGTTTCTGGTCGGCGCGATGATCATTACAGCCTATCTGCGTGAACCGCAGCCGGATGGCGACCCCGGAACGACGACAGTTGCCGCGCTGATGCTGTGCTACGGCCTCGGTGTGATGGTGTGGCAAAACGAAATCCAGCTGGCGGTGATGCTGGGCATCGCGGCGACGATGCTGCTGTATTTCAAGCCGGAATTACGCGGCATGAGCCAGCATCTTTCGCGGCGCGACCTGTTGGCCGTGCTGCAGTTCGCGGTGCTGTCTCTGATCATCCTGCCGCTGGTGCCGAACCGCAATTACGGCCCCTACGGCGCACTTAACCCGTATCAGATCTGGTGGATGGTGGTACTGATCGCAGGCGTGGGCCTGGCGGGCTATGCCGCGCTGCGGCTGGTCGGGCAGCAGCGCGGTGCGGTGATGCTGGGCCTGCTTGGCGGGCTGGTGTCGTCCACCGCCACCACGCTGGCCTTCAGCCGCCACGCGCGCGCCAGCGAGGCAATGCTGCCGATCTCGGTCATCGTCATCGTGCTGGCCAATCTGATGGTGCAAGTGCGGCTGGGCGTGCTGGCCTCTGTGCTGGCACCGTCGGTCCTGTCGCAGCTGCTGCCGGTGCTGATCGGCGGCCTGGTCGTTGGCGCGCTCGGTGCTGCGTATGGCGTGCGTCGGCTGCAGCCGCAGGGCGAGATACCAGCGCTGGCGATGGGAAACCCCACCGAGTTGCGCACCGCGCTGGGTTTCGGCCTGATGTATGCGGTGGTGCTGCTGGCGGCGGCCTGGCTGTCGGACTGGCTGGGCACGCGCGGGCTGTACGCGGTGGCGCTGGTGTCGGGGCTGACCGATGTGGACGCCATCACGCTGTCCAGCCTGCGGCTGTACGACCTGGACAAGTTGTCAGTAGAAGTGCTGGTCAATGTCGTCACGCTCGCCATCCTGGCCAATCTGGTCTTCAAGTCGGTGCTTGCCCTGACGATCGGCGGCTGGCGAATGGCGCGCCACGCAGCGGCGGGCATGGGGGCGATCGGGCTGGGGCTGGTGGTCGCGTGGGCTATAATGCGCGGCTTTTCCGCCTAGTACCGAGCCCCATCATGGAAGCAGAAAGCCTCAATCAGATCGAATCCAAACTCGCCGACCTGGGCGAGCGTGCCACCCAACTCAGGGGGTTTCTTTGACTACGATCACAAAAAGGATCGTCTAGAAGAAGTCATCCGCCTGTCCGAAGCGCCGGATTTCTGGAATGACGCCGCCCGCGCGCAGGAACTGGGGCGCGAACGCAAGTCGCTGGAAGACGTGGTGCTGGTGCTCGACCGCGTGGCCTCGGGCCTGAAGGACGCCGCCGAACTGTTCGAGATGGCGCGCGAGGAAAACGATGACGACACGCTGGCCGCCGTGCAGGCCGATACCGCCGGCATCGAAAAGGAAGTTTCCACGCTGGAGTTCCGCCGCATGTTCAACAATCCGGCCGACCCCAACAACTGCTTCATCGATATCCAGGCCGGCGCCGGCGGCACCGAAGCCTGCGACTGGGCCTCGATGCTGCTGCGGCAATACCTGAAATACGCCGAACGCAAGGGCTTCAAGGCCGAACTGCTGGAAGAATCCGAGGGCGACGTCGCCGGCATCAAGTCCGCATCGATCAAGATCGAGGGCGACTACGCCTACGGCACCCTGCGCACCGAAACCGGCGTCCACCGCCTGGTGCGCAAATCGCCGTTCGACTCCTCCGGCGGCCGCCACACCAGCTTCGCCAGTATCTTCGTCTACCCCGAAGTCGACGACTCCATCGAAGTCGACATCAACCCCGCCGACCTGCGCGTCGACACCTATCGCGCATCCGGCGCCGGCGGCCAGCACATCAACAAGACCGACTCGGCGGTGCGCATCACCCACCTGCCCACCAACATCGTGGTGCAGTGCCAGAACGACCGTTCGCAGCACAAGAACCGCGCCGAAGCGATGTCGATGCTGAAGTCCAAGTTGTACGAAGCCGAACTGCGCAAGCGCCAGGCCGAACAGGACAAGCTCGAAGCCGGCAAATCCGATGTCGGCTGGGGCCACCAGATCCGGTCGTATGTGCTGGACAACTCGCGCATCAAGGACCTGCGCACCAACGTCGAAGTCTCCGCCACCCAGAAAGTGCTGGACGGCGACCTCGACGTGTTCATCGAGGCGAGTTTGAAACAGGGCGTGTAAACAAGAGCTTGCGCCCGAAAAAGCGGGCGTATATCCTGTATATACATCGGAGGTCCACCATGCTCACACGTGTCTTCAAAAGCGGCAATTCGCTGGCTGTGCGAATTCCAAAAGAATTGGCCATCGTCGAGGCCAGTCAGGATGTCGAAATCGAGAAAGTCGGTGATACCCTCGTCCTGCGTCCTGTCGTGAAACGCAAGCTGACTGGACTGGCCGAGGCGTTCGCAGCCTTCCCGCCCGGTTTCATGGCCGAAGGCCGCGAATTCCACGAACAGAAGGAACGCGACTGGAGCGGTTTCGGGGAAAGCCCTGCCGTGCATCAGGTCAGTCCGGAGTACAAACCGGCGGGCGACAAGTAAGCCCATGCGCTACTTGCTCGACACCAACATCTGCGTCCACCTGATCCAGCGCCATCCGCCCGAGCTTCTACACCGCTTTCAGGAATTCGATTACGGCGACCTGGTGATCTCCGTCGTCACCCTGGCTGAATTGCGACACGGCGTCGAGCGCGACCCCGGCACCAAACGCGAAGCCGAACGTGCGCTGAATGATCTGCTGACTTATCTGCCTGTGCTGCCGGTCGACAACACGGTCGCCGTGCAATACGGCGTTTTCGCCGCCGCCGTCCGCGACCGCCGCCGCGACGCGCTGGATCGGCTGATCGCCGCGCACGCCACGAGCCTCGGCCTCACGCTCGTCACCAACAACGAGGCGGATTTCAGGGATTACCCCGGGCTCGTCGTTGAAAACTGGGTATAAAGTCACCTGCACACTTCCATGCTCACCGGATTTCAACTCACCCCATGCGCACCGAAACCCCCGTCACGCTGTATCTCAAAGACTACGCCCCGCCCGCCTGGCTGATCGAGTCGGTCAATCTTCACGTGGCGATTTTCGATGGCTACGCCGAAGTCAAAACCCGTCTCGCCTGCCGTCGCAATCCGGCGGCGTTGGCCGGCCCGCTGGTGCTGAACGGCGAAGCGCTGGAGTTGGTGAGCATCGCGCTCGACGGCACAGCGCTCGACCCGGCGTGTTACGCCTACGCCGACGACCGGCTGACCATCGCCGCGCCACTGCCAGATACCTGCGTGCTGGAAACCACGGTGCGCATTCACCCGGACCAGAACACCCAGCTTTCCGGCCTGTACCGTTCCAAAGACGGCTATTTCACCCAGTGCGAGGCGGAAGGCTTCCGCCGCATCACCTTCTTCCCAGACCGGCCGGACGTGATGGCGAAATTCAGCTGCACGGTGGAAGCCGACCTCGCGCATTTTCCGCATCTGCTATCCAACGGCAATCCCGTCGCCGCCGGTGCGTGCGACGACGATGCGGCGCGGCACTGGGCACGCTGGGAAGACCCCTTCCCCAAACCCGCGTATCTGTTTGCACTGGTCGCCGCCAAGCTCGACGTACTGGAAGACGCCTACACCACCGCGTCGGGCCGCCCGGTCAAGCTGGAAATCTACGTCGAACCCGGCAAGCTCGACCAGTGCGGCCACGCGATGGCGGCGCTGAAGAAAGCCATGCGCTGGGACGAACAGCGCTTCGGGCTGGAGTACGACCTCGACCGCCACATGATCGTGGCGGTGGGCGACTTCAACATGGGGGCGATGGAAAACAAGGGCCTCAACATCTTCAATACCAAATACGTGCTGGCGCGCCCGGACACCGCGACCGACGCCGACTACCAGGGCATCGACCGCGTAGTGGCGCACGAGTATTTCCACAACTGGACCGGCAACCGCGTCACCTGCCGCGACTGGTTCCAGTTGTCGCTGAAGGAAGGCCTCACTGTTTTCCGCGATCAGGAGTTCGGTGCCGACACGCATTCGCGCGCGGTCACCCGCATCCAGGAAGTGCGCGCCCTGCGCGTCGCCCAGTTCCCCGAAGACGCGGGGCCGATGGCGCACCCGATCCGGCCCGCCTCCTACGCCGAGATCAACAACTTCTACACCGCCACCGTCTACAACAAGGGAGCGGAAGTCATCCGCATGATGCACACCCTGCTCGGGTGCGAGGCTTTTCGGCGCGGCATGGATTTGTACTTCCAGCGTCACGACAGCCAGGCGGTCACCTGCGAAGATTTCGTCGCGGCGATGCAGGACGCGAGTGGAGTCAGCCTCACGCAGTTCCGCCGCTGGTACGCGCGCGCCGGCACGCCGCGCCTGCATGCCACGGGCGCGTACGACGCCGCGACCCAGCGCTACACGCTCACGCTCACGCAACACCTCGCGCCCACCGCCTACGAAAAACGGCTGGCCGAATCGGGGCAGACATTTGTCGAAGGCGTGCTGCATATCCCCGTCGCGCTCGGCCTCGTCCTGCCCGACGGCCACGACGCGCCGCTGCAGCTCGCCGGCGAACCGGCCGCCGTCGGCACCACACGCGTGCTGTCGCTGACCGAGCCCACGCAGACCTTCGTCTTCGAAGGCATCTCTGCCGCCCCCGTCGCCTCGCTGCTGCGCGACTTCTCCGCGCCGGTGCTGCTCGAACTGGACCAGACCGACTTTGAACTCGCGCACCTGATGGCGCACGATTCCGACGCCTTCAACCGCTGGGAAGCCGGCCAGCGGCTGGCGACGCGCGTCCTGCTCGCCGGCATCGCGGCGGGCGGCGCCGGCAGCGACTGGATTCCCGACGCCTTCGTCGCCGCCTGCGGTCGCGTGCTCGACGATGGTCTGAGCACCGACCCCGCGCTCGCCGCCGAAGCGCTCAACCTGCCCGCCGAAGCCGTGCTCGCCGAAGCCGCTGTGTTAATGGGAAGCGGCGCCCAAGACGGCACCATCAACCCCGAAGCCATCCACACCGCGCGCGTGAATCTGCGCCGTCACCTTGCCGCCCGCCTGCGCGACCAATTCGAAGCCGTGTGGACCGCCCTCGCCCCCACCGCAGCCTACGCCCCCGACGGCGCGCAGGTCGGCCAGCGCGCCCTGCGCAACGCCTGCCTCGCCTATCTGGCCGAAAGCGATACCGACTATCTGAAATCCTCGGTCGTGCCGCGCCTCTCCACCCAACTCAAGGCTGGCGGCAACATGACCGACGAGATCGCCGCGCTGGCCATGCTCGCCAACCTCGATCTACTCGAACGGGAAGCTGCCCTCGCCGATTTCTACGCGCGCTGGCAAAACGAAGCCCTGGTGATCGACAAGTGGTTTTCCGTGCAAGCCACCTCGCGCCTGCCCGGCACCGTCGCCCACGTGCGCGCACTGATGCAGCACCCCGCCTTCGACCTGAAAAACCCTAACCGCGTCTTCGCCCTCATCCGAGGCTTCTGCGGCGCCAACCCGCGCCACTTCCACGCCGCCGACGGCAGCGGCTACGCCCTGGCCGCCGATGTCATCAGCACATTGCAGGCCATGAACCCGCAGGTCGCGTCACGCATCGCGCGCAGCTTCGACCGCTGGCGTCAGTTCAACGCCGGGCGGCAGGCGCATGCGCGCGCCGCGCTGGAGCGCATCGCGGCGGTCGAGGGCCTGGCGAAGGATGTGGCGGAGGTGGTGGGGAATGCGTTGAGGGCGTAAGACAAAACTCCGCAGACTTGCCGGCTGGGATCGGCCTTCTACAATCTGGTTAACCAGTTCAATCAAGGGGGGTTCATGCTTACCGTCGGCGCATTCGAGGCCAAAGCCAAGATCGCGGAATTGCTCGACAAGGTCGCCGCAGGCGAAACCGTGCTCATCACCCGGCGGGGCGAAGCCGCCACCTTGCTGGTGCCGCCTGCCGCCCTTCATCGGGATCGCGCCAAGACGCTCAGTGAAATCAAGCGTTTCCGCAAACGCTGCAAGACCGGCAAGGTTGACATCGAGGCGCTGATCGAGGAAGGCCGGCTTTGAGTTTCGTGGTGGACTGCTCGGTGGCGGCACGCTGGTTGTTGCCTGACGAAGCCACCGCTTGTACGGACGCTGTGCTCGATCTTTTAAACATGCAGGATGCGGTCGTCCCCGCCCCATTTCTTTCCGAGTTCGCCAATGTTTTCCTGAAGCTGTCACGCCAGCACAAGCTGACGCAGGCGCTTGCGCTCGGCGCCGTGCAACAGTTCGAGGCGCTCGGGCTGGAAGTCGATCACAGCACCCCCGATCCGGAACGCTTGTTCAGCCTGGCGACGCTTTACGGACTGTCGGCCTACGATGCAAGCTATCTGGAATTGGCGTTGCGGCGCGGGCTGCCGCTGGCGTGCCGGGATGGCGGACTCCAGCAGGCCGCCGAGATAGCCGGGCTGTACCTGACTGCCTGACGAACGAACCCCGGCCTCGCTTCACCCTTCCGCCACCATCCCCAGCACCGCCTCGCCATACGCTTCCAGCTTCTTCGTTCCCAGCCCCGATATCTCGCCCAGCTCCGCCAGCGTGGCGGGGCGACGCGCGGCGATTTCGCGCAGGGTGGCGTCGTGCAGGATGACGTAGGCGGGCACGCCTTTTTCGTTGGCGGTTTCGCGGCGCCAGGCGCGCAGGGACAGGAACAGCGGATCTTCGTCGTCGTGGACGCCTGCACCCGAGCTGGGGGCGAAGCGGGATTTCTTGCTGCGGGCAGGCCGGACTTCGATGGCGCGCAGCATGACGGTTTCTTCGCCCTTCAACACGGGTTTGGCGGCGGCGGTGAGTTTCAACGCGCCGTAAGCGGTGTGATCGACTTCCAGCAGGCCGCGCACGACCAGTTGGCGCAGCACGGCACGCCACACCTTGTCGGTCTGGCTGGCGCCGATGCCGAACACACTCAACTGACTGTGGCCGAAGCGGTCGATTTTCTCGGTGGTCTTGCCGAGCAACACGTCGATGACGTGGCCGGCGCCGAAGCGCTGGCCGGTGCGGTAGACGGCGGAAAGCAGCTTTTGCGCGGCTTCAGTGCCGTCCCACAGCGTGGGCGGATTCAGGCAGACGTCGCAGTTGCCGCAGGGCTGGCTGGCTTCGCCGAAGTAGCTCAGCAACGCGACGCGGCGGCAGCTGGCGGCTTCGCACAGCCCGACCAGCGCGTCGAGCTTGGCGTGGCCGATGCGCTTGTGGGCGTCTTCGGCCTCGCCCTCGTCGATGAAGCGGCGCTGGGTGACGACGTCCTGCAGGCCCCACGCCATCCACGCTTCGGCGGGCTCACCATCGCGGCCGGCACGGCCGGTTTCCTGGTAGTAGCCTTCGACCGAGCGCGGCAGGTCGAGGTGCGCGACGAAACGCACGTCGGGCTTGTCGATGCCCATGCCAAAAGCAATCGTCGCAACCATGACCACGCCATCCTCGCGCAGGAATTTTTCCTGGTGGCGGCGGCGGGTGTCGTTGTCCATGCCGCCGTGGTAAGGCAAGGCGGTGAGTCCGGACTGCTTCAGCGCTTCGGCGGTTTCCTCAACCTTTTTGCGCGTACTGCAATACACGATGCCCGCCTCGCCTTTGTGTTCACCCAGGAAGTCGAGCAACTGGCGGCGCGGGTCGGATTTTTCGCTGATGCGATAACGGATGTTGGGGCGGTCAAAACTGGCGACGAAGACGCGCGCGGCGCCGAGATTGAGCCGGGTGAGAATTTCGGCGCGCGTCGCGGTGTCGGCGGTGGCCGTCAGGGCAATGCGCGGCACCTCGGGAAAGCGTTCGTGCAGCGTGGACAAGCCCAGATATTCCGGGCGGAAATCGTGCCCCCATTGCGACACGCAGTGCGCTTCGTCGATGGCGAACAAGGCGACGCGTGCCTGTTCGAGCAGGCTCTGGAAACGCGGCGTGAGCAGACGTTCCGGGGCGACGTACAAGAGCTTGAGTTGCCCGGAAACGAATTCGCGCTCGACCTGCATCGCCGTCGCGCTATCCAGACTCGAATTCAGGAAGGCGGCAGCGATACCCAGTTCCCGCAAGGCTGCAACCTGGTCCTGCATCAGCGCGATCAGCGGCGACACCACCACCGCACAGCCCTCACGCAGCAGCGCCGGAATCTGGAAACACAGCGATTTGCCGCCGCCGGTCGGCATCAGCACCAGCGCATCGCCGCCGTCCACCAGCGTATCGACGATGGCGGCTTGCTCGCCGCGAAACGCGGGGTAGCCGAAAACGGTATTGAGCAAGCTTAAAGGGGTGGCAGACATGGGCAAGAAACGGGTAGCAAGGAGCGTGTCACATTGGCTATAATTGTGTCACGTTTTGCGCTGCATTAATCCATTGGGAGGCTACTCCATGAAAACCCTGACCATCCGCGAAGCCCGCGAAGGCCTGTCGCACCCCGACCAGATGTTCGCCGACAGCGACGAGGTGCTGGTAGTGAAGCATGGCGAACCGGTGGCGCGCATCCTACCGGTGGAACCGCGCAAAAAATCCTTCCGTTCACTGCGTAGCTTTCTGGAAAGCCAGCCCATGCAGACCATCCCCAGCGAAGTCATCTTGGCGGAAGAGCGCGAAGAACGTTTTTAAGCTTCATGGCTGCATATATCGATACCAGCGCGTTGGCCAAGTGCTACATCCGGGAGCCGCGCTCGCTGGATGTACTCGACTGGGCGGACGCGCAGAATGAAATCGTCACCAGCCCGCTCACCCTCGTCGAGTTCCGCTGCGTGCTGGCGCGCCGCCGGCGCGCGCGCCAGATTGATCTGTCGCTGGAGCGGTTGGCACTGGCTGAATTCGACCGCGATGCGCAGGCGCGCTGGCGCATCCATCCCGATGCCGCCAGTTTGTTCAGCGAAGCGCGCCAGCTTATCGACCTGATACCTGAACTGCCACTGCGGGCGCTGGACGCTCTGCATCTGGCTTATGCCCGCCACTACGGTGTGACTGCTTTTGCCACCGCCGACAAACACCAGGCCGAGGCTGCCCGCGCGCTGGGTATTCCAGTTTCCATTTTTTACTAAACCCATTTTTATTGAATTGGCATCATGACCGAACAGACCTCCGCCCCCGCCCTCGACGAGAACCAGATCATCGCCGAGCGCCGCGCCAAACTGGCCGCGATCCGCGAACACGGCATCGCCTTCCCCAACGATTTTGAACGCCACGACTATGCTGGCCAGCTGGCTGCTGCACATGGCAACCAATCCAAGGAGGCGCTGGAAAGCGAAAATGTCCAGGTTCAGCTTGCCGGCCGCATGATGCTGAAGCGGGTGATGGGCAAGGCCAGCTTCGCCACGCTGCAGGACATGAGCGGGCGCATCCAGGTGTATGTGTCGAACGACGTGACCGGGCTCGACGCGCACGATGCGTTCAAGCACTGGGACCTGGGCGATTTCCTCGGCGTGACCGGTACCCTGTTCAAGACCAACAAGGGCGAGCTGACCATCCAGGCGAAATCGATTCGCTTATTGTCCAAGGCGCTGCGCCCGCTGCCGGAAAAATTCCACGGCCTCGCCGACCAGGAACAGAAATACCGCCAGCGCTACCTCGACCTCATCACCAACGACGTTGCGCGCGAGACTTTCATGCGCCGCTCCAAGATCATCCAGGCGATACGCGAATTCATGACCGGTCACGGCTTCCTCGAAGTGGAAACGCCGATGATGCACCCCATTCCCGGCGGCGCCGCAGCCAAGCCTTTCGCCACGCATCACAATGCGCTCGACATGGAACTGTTCCTGCGCATCGCGCCCGAGCTCTATCTCAAGCGCTTGGTGGTCGGCGGTTTCGAGAAGGTGTTCGAGATCAACCGCAATTTCCGCAACGAAGGCCTGTCTACGCGGCACAACCCCGAGTTCACCATGATGGAGTTCTACGAGGCCTACCGCGAGTACCGCTACCTGATGGACTACACCGAGGCGCTGATCCGCGCCGCTGCGGTCGCCGCCACCGGCTCGACCACGGTCGCCTACCAGGGACAAGAAATCGAACTCGGCAAGCCGTTCGACCGACTTACCATCGTCGAGGCGATCCGCAAGTACAACCCCCACTACACGGTGGAACAGCTGAACGACCGCGACTGGCTGATCGGCAAGTTCATCGCGATGAAGGCCAAGTACCGCCCGCAGGACGGCATTGGCGGCCTGCAACTCTCCTTCTTCGAGGAGACCACCGAGGCGTTGCTGATCCAGCCGACGTTCATCATCGACTACCCGGCCGAAGTGTCGCCGCTGGCGCGCCGTTCCGACACCCAGCCCGATATCACCGAACGCTTCGAATTGTTCATCACCGGGCGCGAGATGGCGAACGGCTTCTCCGAGCTGAACGACGCCGAGGACCAGGCCGAGCGCTTCATGGAGCAGGTGCGGCAGAAGGAAGCCGGCGACGAGGAAGCGATGCACTACGACGCCGACTTCATCCGCGCGCTGGAGCATGGCCTGCCGCCCACCGGTGGCTGCGGCATCGGCATCGACCGCCTGGTGATGCTGCTGACCGATTCGCCCAGCATCCGCGACGTCATCCTGTTCCCGCAAATGAGGCGGGAAAGTTAAATCAGCCCCCAGATGCGGCTCGAAACCGTCTGACGCCGCCCGCCGGAAAATCGGCCGCAATCGGTCGATTTCCTGCTGGCACTATCGTTGCTTCGCTAAAATTCGTTCCTAATTCCCAGCCTTGAGGTTTACACCGCCATGACCGATGTTTTCAACACTCACGATTCCTTCTCCACCAGCGGCGGCAGCCACCGCTTCGCTTCGCTGAAGAAACTCGAAGCCGCGCTGGGCGCGTCGGTCACCCGCCTGCCGGTGTCGATCCGCATCGTGCTGGAATCAGTGCTGAGGAACTGCGACGGGGTGAAGGTGACCCCTGAGCACGTCAAGCAACTGGCGGGCTGGAAGCCAAACGCCGCGCGCACCGAGGAAATCCCCTTCACCGTCGCCCGCGTGATCCTGCAGGACTTCACCGGCGTGCCGCTGCTGGCAGATCTTGCCGCGATGCGCTCGGCCGCACAGAAAATGGGCAAGGACCCGAAGAAGATCGAGCCGCTGGTGCCGGTCGACATGGTGGTCGACCACTCGATCCAGGTCGACGCCTCGGGCACGCACGACGCGCTCGACCTCAACATGAAAATCGAGTTCGAGCGGAATCGTGAAAGGTATCAGTTCCTGAAATGGGGCATGCAGGCCTTCGATACGTTCAAAGTGGTGCCACCCGGCGTCGGCATCGTGCACCAGGTCAACATGGAATACCTGGCGCGCGGCGTGATGGAAAAAGACGGTATGGCCTACCCGGATACGCTGGTCGGAACCGACAGCCACACCACCATGATCAATGGCCTCGGCATCGTCGCCTGGGGCGTCGGCGGCATCGAGGCCGAAGCCGCAATGCTCGGCCAGCCGGTGTATTTCCTCACCCCCGACGTCGTCGGCGTCAACCTCACCGGCGCGGCCAGACCCGGCGTCACCGCCACCGACATAGTGCTGACCATTACCGAAATGCTGCGCCGTGCCAAGGTCGTCGGCAAGTTCGTCGAATTCTTTGGCACCGGCGTGGCCGCGATGTCGGTCACCGACCGCGCGACAATTGCCAACATGGCGCCGGAATACGGCGCGACCATGGGCTTCTTCCCGGTCGACGAAGCCACCTGCCAGTACTTCGCAGCCACCGGCCGCCCTGCCGCCCAGGTCGACACAATCCGCGCCTACTTCCAGGCGCAGGGGCTGTTCGGCATTCCCCAGGCGGGCGAGATCGACTACTCGCAGACGCTGGCGCTGGATCTGTCCACGGTGGAGCCAAGCGTCGCCGGCCCCAAGCGACCGCAGGATCGCATCGCACTGGCCAATCTGAAATCCGCGTTCACCGGCCTGATGGACAAGACCGTGGCCGACGGCGGTTATGGCAAGGGCGCAGCGGCCTTACATACCGGCACGACGCCAATCAAGCACGGCGACATCGCCATCGCCGCCATCACCTCGTGCACCAACACCTCCAACCCCGGCGTGATGCTGGCCGCCGGCCTGCTGGCGAAGAAAGCCGCCGCGCTTGGCCTGAAGCCACCCGCCCATGTCAAGACCAGCCTCGGCCCCGGCTCGCGCGCCGTCACCGAATACCTGAACAAGGCCGGGCTGATGGACGCGCTGGAGCAGGTGGGCTTCAGCGTGGTGGGCTACGGCTGCACCACCTGCATCGGCAACTCCGGCCCGCTCAAGCCGGAGATCGACAAGGCCATCGCCGACCACGATCTGGTCGTCGCCTCGGTGCTGTCGGGCAACCGCAACTTCGAAGCGCGCGTGCACCAGGCGGTCAAAGCCAATTTCCTGATGTCGCCGCCGCTGGTCGTCGCCTTCGCGCTGGCGGGCCGGGTGGATATCGACTTTGAAACCGAAGCGCTCGGCACCAGCCAGGACGACAAGCCGGTGTATCTGAAAGACCTGTGGCCGAGCAACGCCGACGTCGCCGCCGTGATGAATACTGCCACCGACCCGGCCGCCTACCGCAAGATCTACGCCGATGTCGGCGCCGACAATCCGCTGTGGGATGCGGTGTCCGCGCCCGCGGGCACGGTCTATCAGTGGGATACGGCCTCCACCTACATCCAGCAGCCGCCGTTCTTCGCCCAGCAGCAAGGCGTGGCCAGCTCCTCGATCAAGGCCGCCCGCGCGCTGGCGATCTTCGGCGACTCCGTCACCACCGACCACATCAGCCCCGCCGGCGGCATCAAGCCCACCTCGCCCGCCGGCCTCTATCTGACGGAACACGGCGTGCAGAAAGTCGACTTCAACAGCTACGGCGCACGTCGCGGCAACCACGAAGTGATGATGCGCGGCACCTTCGCCAACGTACGCATCAAGAACCTGATGATCCCCGGCTCCGAAGGCGGCATCACGCTCAAGGGCGGCGAACAGCAGGCCATCTACGACGCCGCGATGGCCTATCAGGCCGAGGGCAAGCCGCTGATGATCTTCGCCGGCGAGGAATACGGCACCGGCTCCAGCCGCGACTGGGCTGCAAAAGGCACCACGCTTTTGGGTGTGAAAGCCGTCGTCGCCAAGAGTTTCGAGCGCATCCACCGCGCCAACCTCGCCGGCATGGGCGTGCTGCCCTGCCAGTTCAAGGATGGCGTCGATGCGGCCACGTTGAAACTCGACGGCTCCGAGACCTTCGACCTCGAAGGCATCGAGACCGG
>Ga0209254_10003500_pt1 | contig 14309 bp, 15 predicted proteins | sample FrelakmetDIP11DI_FD_187148 | JGI IMG/M metagenome (GOLD analysis project Ga0209254, IMG submission 187148) | Freshwater lake sediment microbial communities from the University of Notre Dame, USA, for methane emissions studies - DIP11 DI (SPAdes)... | ecosystem: Environmental > Aquatic >...
AGCACTTCGGTGCGCAGTGGCGAAATCGGCCGAAGCAGTAATACCTCGGTTCACGACTAGCACAGACACCGCTCACGCATTCATCCACGGGCAGAGCCCGTGGTCTTCTGCGTAGGCGGATAAAGCGCGAGATTCTTCTTTTGAAAAGCTTCCGCGCGTTGGACGAGGAGGCGTTCGATTTTTTCCTTCTCAGAAGAGGTGCATGTTTGAAGGAGAAGAACCATCAGAAAGAAGGAAAAGAATCGTTTCATGGTTGAATCTTGACCTTCCCTCTACCCCCTGGCCCTCCTTTGACTTCGACCCGATTTCGTTCGATGTCTACAATGATCTCATCCCCGGACACCATGTTCTCACCTTCATAGACCCTTGGATCACCGGTGAGGACAACTTTCCTGTCGAGGTTATAGTAGATCGCTTTCTGGCAATTAGCCACTCGAAGACCCTGCTGAATCTTCACATTCCCATCGGCAGTCACTTTCTCGATTCCTTTTCCACCCTCGATGATCAGGGCCTCAAGGGCATCGGCATAGATCACCATGTCCTTCTGTCGTGCTGTTACATTTCCTTTGAAGACAATCAGATTGTCCTTCGTAAAGGTCTCCACGCTGTCAGAGGTGATATCAATCGGTTGACCAGTGTCGAAGAGTTTTGTGGGGTCCAATTCTTGAGAACTCCCCTTATCGATCTTATCTCTGCCCTGGACCTCGGGTTTCTCCAAAGAAGGGAATGGGAGGGCTGCGACGACCTCTTTCTTCGCCTTCTCCTCTGGTTTGGCTTCACCTCTTGTTTCACTCTGCAGAGGGATCGCCTGGCGTGTTTCCATGGCTGGAGCCACCGAAATCTGCACATCTTCTGGTTTTACTTCCTCTGGTTTCGCTTCCTCTCCTTTGACCTGAGATTTGCCCCAAGGAAGTTTTTCTCCCATTGCCGGCGCAGCCGGCTCAGTTCTGGCAAACGGCTCTATCGGGATTGTTGGCTCTGCTTTGGCAGTGGGTCCCGTTTTACTTTTGGGTGCTGCTTGACTTACTGGCTCTATTCTTTCTGCCGGAGCCGCTGGTTTCACCGGCTCCGTGACTGGAGCGGCCTTGGGTCGCTCTTCTCTTGCTTTCCTCGCCTCATCAAGAGAAACCGCTTGTCTCCCTTCTTCCTCGAACTTGACCAGGGCCAAACGATCCTGCGCCAACTCCATCGTCTGAGAGAATCCGGGTTCCTCCTTGGAAGGGCTGCCTTTGCGTGGGGCCGGCTCCTTCACTTTCACTCCCCCTTCAAGGATCGCCTTCGATTCACGAGTATAAGAACTGTTCGGGTACTCGGTCACAATCTTATTGAGTGCGTGACTCGCATTCTCGGCTTGCCCGAGTTCCACATAGCATTTCCCGAGAAGAAAGAGCGCTTTATCCTGATCCGGACCGTCCGGAAATTCGTCCAAAAATGTTTCGAACCGCTGTGCCGCCCCCATGTAGCGTTTACGCTTAAAGTAATAATTCCCGACATAGAGTTCATGGTCTGCCAAACGCTCCCTGCAGACCACTATTTTTTCTCTTGCCTTCTCTGTGAAAAGACTCGGAGGGTAGTTAGCGACGAGGTATTCAAAATTAGATAGTGCCTTTCTCGTCGGGGTTTGGTCCCGATCCGAAGAAACAGACTGTTCGTAGTATGACATTCCCATCTGGTACTGGACGTAGGGAATTTCCTCGTGGGCGGGATGAATCTTTCGGAATTCCTCGTAAGCGGCAACCGCTTCCACGTATTTCTCGCTAAAGAAATGGCAGTCTGCAACTTTCAACTCTGCCCATACCGTATAAGGAGGGCTATCTGGAAAAGTGGATGTGATCTCTTGGAACTTCTTCAAGGCCTCTGAGTAGTTCCTCTTGTTGAAGAGAGCCAACCCCTGTTTATACAGGCTTTCTGGACTCCCTTCGACCGTCCTGATAGCCCCTGTCTTACTCTTCGAGCAGCTGGCGAGGAACACCAGGACAGCGCACAGGAAGACCAGCGCCATGGTAAATTTGCGTTTATCTCTGAGGAGCATCGTCTGTGTATTATGATGGGGGGGAAAGACGATGTCAATACCAGGTACCAGGCCCGTGATTTTCCCCAAGAAAGGCCACTTTTCGCGCTTCTTCGACTGATCTCGGGTGGACCTCGTCAGCGTCTTCGCTTCACAGTGAACCACTCGACTCTCCGGCCTAAAGGCCGGGGCTTGCTCGAGGTTCACCCTGAGCCCCTCTCGTCTACCCCGCCTTCAAAGCTGGGGCTTCCCGTGGCCGAATGGGTGAAATTCCCCGCCGCTGCCTGCCGGCAGGAAGGCGGGGCATCCAGCCGACTTGCCCGTGAATCTCCATCTGTCCAAATTTTGTCTTGAATTTACAGGGGAAAGCCCTTAAGATGAAACATCATTTGTAGAGAAAGGTTGAAACGAATGCGCATCGAGAAAGCAAGACGAATTGCTCAGCTTCCTCCTTACCTGTTCGCAGAGATTGACCGAAAGAAGACAGAGCTGAGGAAGAAGGGGATAGACCTGATCGATCTGGGGATAGGAGACCCTGACACCCCTACACCGAAGCCCATCATCGAGCGGCTGAAGAAAGCTTCCGAGAATCCAAAGAATCACCGTTATCCCGCCTATGAGGGGACGTTTGAATTTAGGAGTGCGGCGGCTGAATGGGTTGAAAGGCGATTTGGAGTCCGCCTCGACCCGGAGACAGAGGTTCTCTGCCTGATTGGGTCCAAAGAGGGGATTGCCCACATCCCCCTCGCTTTTGTCGACCCTGGGGACACTGTGCTCATCCCCAGTCCGGGATACCCCGTCTATTCTGTCTCGACGCTTTTCGCGGGTGGGACTCCCTACGTCTTGCCCCTCCGGAAGGAAAACCATTTTCTGCCCAATCTTGCGGAGGTTCCGAAAACGGTGGCCGAGAAGGCGAAGCTTCTGTTCATCAACTATCCCAATAACCCCACGTCAGCCATTGCCGAGCGATCCTTTTTTGAAGAGGTGGTCGCTTTCGCCCAACGGTACGAGATCATCGTCTGCCATGATGCTGCCTATTCGGAAGTGGCCTATGACGGATTTCAACCTCCAAGTTTTCTCGAAGTGAAAGGAGCGAAAGAGGTGGCCGTCGAGTTTCACAGCCTGTCCAAGACATTTAACATGACGGGTTGGAGAATCGGATTTGCCGTGGGATGCGCTGAAATCGTGGCCCCTCTTGGCAAGGTGAAGAACAATATCGATTCCGGGGTGTTCCAAGCCATTCAGGAAGCAGGCATAGAGGCCTTTCGCAGTTTCGACACCCCTCGTCCTGATGTCATCCAGGTCTATGAGAGGCGGCGAGATGTGTTACTCAAGGGTCTTCGAGAGATCGGACTCGAAGTCGACCCTCCCAAGGCTACGTTCTATTTCTGGGTTGAGGTTCCGAGGGGATATACCTCCGCCCAGTTCGCAACCTTATTGCTCGAACAGGGGGGGATCGTCACAACTCCGGGAAACGGGTTCGGAGAAGCAGGTGAAGGGTATATTCGGATGGCCCTGACGGTTGACGAATCAAGATTAAAGGAGGCGATCGAAAGGCTTAAACGAATCAAATTCTAGACACTTCATCACCTTTTCGACTCCTCTATGGGAATGAAAGCATTACCAACCTCTAACATCTTTTCCCTTTGCTTGTTTCCATCCCTGATCAACTCTAACAACAAGCCATCGGAGGTCACTCAATGCAAGAACTCCTTTTTGAGACACTTCTCATTGCCATTCTAATTCTCCTGAATGGTTACCTTGCGGGAACAGAAATCGCTGTGGTCACGGCGAGGAAGAGCCACATCAAAGAGATGGCAGAAAGCGGAAACAAAAATGCACAGATCTTCCTGAAGCTCAAAGAAGAGCCGGACCGTTTCTTGGCCACGATCCAGATCGGGATCACAACGGTTGGCGTCCTTGCCTCTGCAGTGGGGGGTGTCGCTGCCGTCAAGGTGATTGAACCTTTCCTTCGAGCTCTTCCCATCCCATGGCTCACCCATGCAGCCCAGCCCATCGCCATCGGTATGGTCGTGGTGATGATTACCTACTTTTCTCTCATCTTCGGTGAGCTCATCCCAAAATCCATTGCCCTGATGCATCCAGAACCCGTTGGCCTCTGGACTGCCAGATCCATCGACACCTTTTCGAAGGTCGCTTCCATCTTTGTCAAAATCCTAACCTTCACCACCTCCATCCTCCTCAGTCCCTTTGGCAGAAAGCCATTCACCGAACGAGCCTACGTGACAGAGGAGGAGGTAAAGATGCTCATCAAGGAAGGAGGTCAGCATGGCATCTTCGAGCCCACGGAAGAAAAGATGCTTCACAGCGTCTTCGAGTTCACGGACATCTCGGTGAAAGAGGTGATGGTCCCGGATACCCAGATGGTCTCTATCCCTATCGATCTTTCTCCCAAAGAGATCATGTCCCTCATCGAACAAGAACAGTTTTCTCGCTATCCCGTGTATGCGAAGGAGCTAAACGACATTCGGGGGATTCTCCACGCCAAAGATTTTCTCAATGCCCTCGCCAAGACAGGCCATGTGGACGTTCGAAAGATCATAAAATCGCCTTTCTTCGTTCCCGAGACGATGAAGATTAGTCTTCTGCTCAGAGAAATGCAGAAAAGGAGAAATCACATGGCTCTGGTCGTTGATGAGTACGGGGGGATCTCCGGCCTCGTGACCATTGAAGACCTTCTCGAGGAGCTCGTAGGAGAAATCCACGACGAGTACGATACGGAAAGTCCCGTCGTTCAGATCGGCAACGGGCAGATGCTCATTGATGCCTCCATCAGCCTCAGGGATTTGAAAGAGGACTACCACGTTCAACTTCCCGAGTCGCCCGACTACGAAACCCTGGGAGGCCTCTTGATCACACTCCTACAAAAGATGCCTCAGGTGGGTGACGAGGTCGTTGTCGAAGAGAAACGTTTGAGAGTGGTTGAGATGGTGGGCAAGAGGATTGCAAAGGTTCGTCTGCAGGAGCTCCCGCCAGCTCCGCAAGAGGAGGGGGTCTCGTAACACTCGCCGGTCAGGTTTGTTCGTCCCCTTCGTGTGACAGGGCCTCAACAGGAATCTCTTTCCGCACGCCTTCCAAAATTTCTTCGACGTCTCTTTCCAGTCCCGGGGGAATCATCAGTTCGACTACCGCCTCCTGAGGGTCCTTTGTCCGAACGACGGCCACACCTTCGCAAGATTCCATGATGAACTTGAAGTAGGCAATATCTTGACGGCGAAGCCTAAAATACCTGGAGTGAGTGTCCATGCTTTTCAGAAGATCAGTTCGGCGTTGAGGGTTCGGAGTTCGGAAACCCAAATAAGACAGAGAACTCAGTTATCAGTTTTTGATTTTCATCTCTTTGCGCTATGCCCTTGACCCTATACCCTACACCCTGCGCCCTACGCCCTATGCTTTTGTCCTATTGACGAGTCTTCCTGTCAGATCGCCCACCAACATGACATCCTTGATCGATCCCTCAACAGGGTAGAGTTCCTTTGACAACCACCCTTCGACAATTCCTTCTGAGGAATGAGTAAGGTCCGGGTCGAGCAGGAGTTTAACGTAAAGGTCTTTCCCATCCTTTATCTTCTCGGACTGCCTTCTTCGTTCCTCTTCTTCGACTGGAGCCACTCTGATCTCGTAGCTCGAAGCCCCTTTTTTGGGAAACGTGGGAACGAGATAGGTCTTGCCCCTCTCGATCGATCCATAAACACCGTACCGGAAATTGTAGGCAGCCGTAATAAAATCATCGTAAGTCTTTCCTTCAGGAATGTTTACTACCGTGCGATCAAGCGTTCCATTCTTTCTCAGTCGCTGGACGATCCATTTCTTTTTCACATGATCGAAGGTATGGCTTCGCCGTCTTAGTTTCCCCCCAATGATGACCTCCTCATCAAAGGTCAGGGACCTGAGGCGTTTTCCTCTTTCAATCTCTTCCATAGTGGAACGATAGACATCTACCCGGTAACGGGCAACCCATCCCAGAACACCCAAGGTCTCTGTTTGGAGAGTGGCCACGTAGCGCCCCTGGGTTTCAAGTTCCTTAAACGTCAGTTTGCCCAAGGCGGCTCGTTTGGATAACCAAAATCCCATCTCGTAGTCGAGTTGTTCTCCTCGAAAGAACTCGCCGATGGAGGTTCTCTGTTCCTGCCTCGACCCAATGGCAGGTTGAGCCTTCGACTCAGTAACAACCCAAGGCCCAAGGGAGAGTATTGGCAGCCCCATTAACCCTTGCAGAATCTGTCGTCTCGTAAGAAGTTTCATGCCAGAAACCCGTCTTGAGTTCGGAGTTGGGAGTTCGGAGACCAAACCGATCTCAAAACCCTGACAACTCTTATTCCCTCATTCATAACTCCGAACGCCGAACTCTAAACTTCGAACTGTGTCTTCCTAAATATGCATCTCGATGACGTCGCCTTCATTCACCCGGTGATCTCGCTTCACCCTCTGGCCGTCATATTTTCCAGAACCCCAGATCTTGGCGTACCTGAGTTTGGCTGAGAAATCTTTATGGATGGAGAGCGCCACATCCTCCACACGGCTCCCCTTCTTAAGAACGACAGGTTCCGAAAGATCTGCCTCCTTGCCAGACGCTTTCGTATAAACCCGGATGATGTCCAGAAGTTGGTAAATCTCTTGCTTCACCGCGTCGAGGTTCATTTTCTCTTTGGTTGAAATCGGCACTACCGGAAGGGCTTCCTTGAAGCGTGATTCCAGAGAGTGATAACGTTCCGTCGCCCCCTTCCAATCACATTTATTTCCAATGAGAAGAGACTTTAAGAAAACCTGCCCCATCTCTCCTGAGGGTATTGAACCTTCCCCTATAGGAACGACTTTCATCTCCTTCAACTTCTCAAAAAGAATCTCTGTTTGAAAAACAGGGTCATCCGTCAAGTCCACCATGAGGAGGAGGGCATTGGCGTTTCGAACAAGATTAGAGAATCCTGGTTCGGTGTGATCCAACTGGAGGGGTGGAGTGTCCACAAGTTGGATCTGGATATTTTCAAAAGGCATCATCCCGGGAACCGGTCTCTGAGTGGTGAAGGGGAAGTCCCCTATCTCAGAACTCGCGTGCGTGATCTCAGACAAGAGACTGGACTTGCCACTATTGGGGAGACCCACGAGGACCACCTGACCGGCTCCTTCCTTCTTCACATTGTAGAGAAACTCTGCCTTTGCGAGGGTGGGCCTTTTCTGTTGTTCCTGCCTCAATTTGGCCATCCGGCTTTTTAACTGTCCCCTAAGGTGCTCGGTCCCTTTGTGCTTTGGGATGACAGCCATCATGACTTCGAGGGCCTTGATCTTTTCCTCGATCGTCTTGGACTGTTTGAAGCGGGTCTCAGCATCTAAATATTGCGGGGTCAGATTTGCCGGCATCGACTTTAGTATATTACCTCACGACAGTTTGATCAACAACCTGCCACGGTTCTCCGACTCATCCGGTTGTCCGGCCCTAAACCGGGCATTCAGAAGCTTAGACTGCAATGGCAAGAATATATTCAAATTTTTCACACTGTTCGAAAAAGTCTTCAACGTCACCCCCATATCCATCAATCTCGTTCATCGGTCAGAAGCGTAATATAGGTTATCATTTTAGGGGCTTACCTCTCAAGGTGCCCTCATTTGTCTTTCGGCATATATCTTGCTGCAAAATAGGGGAAATTCAGAGCCAATCAACAAAAGCAAAGCTCCTCGCGCCTACGGGGCAAGCTCCGGTCACGGGTAAGTCGGCTGGATGCCCCGCCTTCCTGCCCGTAGGTAGGGGCGGGAAGCTTCCCTTTCCCTATGGAGACACCAAGATCTACTATGGGATCAATGCGAATACTTGTGGTCGATGACGAAGTTCAACTCAGGGAGATGCTTCGACAGAGCCTCGTCCAGGTAGGAGGATTCACTGCCGACGTTGCTTCCGGTGGTGAAGAAGCGCTCCAGAAAATCGACAAAGACACTTTTGACATCGTCCTGACCGACCTGAAGATGCCCGAGATGGATGGCATGGATCTTCTATCAAGAATCAAGACGACCAGGCCCGAGATCCTGGTGATCATGATGACCGGGTTTGGATCCATCGAAACAGCAGTGGAGGCCATCAAGAAAGGGGCCGATGACTATATCACGAAGCCCATTGACCTGAAGGACCTTTTGCTTCATGTCACCAAGGCCAGAAAAGAAAGTCTCCTCTTGAGGGAGAACCGTCTCCTCAAGATGGAGGTCAGGAAGAAGTTTGAATTCAGCAACATCATTGGGAAGAGTAAGAAAATGGAAGAGATCTTCTCCTTGATTGAGAAGGTGTCCCCAAACAATAGCACCGTGATCATTTACGGAGGCAGTGGTACAGGGAAAGAACTCGTAGCCAAAGCCATCCACTACAACAGTCTGAGATCGGACAGACCCTTCATTCCCTTTAATTGCGGAGCAGTGCCTGAAACGCTGGTCGAGTCCGAGCTCTTCGGACACACGAAAGGAGCCTTTACAGGAGCCATTCAGGCCAAGAAAGGGCTATTCGAGGAGGCGGATGGAGGGGCCATTTTTCTCGACGAAATCTCCACCCTCTTGCCTTCGGCCCAAGTCAAACTTCTCCGGGTCCTCCAAGAGAAAGAGGTCATGCGGGTCGGAAGCACGGAGAGGATCAAGATCGACGTCCGGGTCATTGCAGCCACCAACGAGAACCTCGAGGTCAATATGAAAAAGGGGAAATTTCGGGACGACCTGTTCTACCGACTCCAGGTCTTTCCCATCTCCCTGCCCGATCTGACAGACAGGAAAGAGGATATTCCTCTGTTGGCCTACCACTTCCTGAACCAGGTCACCCAAGCGACTCAGAAACAGGTGAAGGGTATTGCCAAAGAAGCGATGACCCTTCTTCTGGATTATCACTGGCCTGGAAATGTCCGGGAGCTGGAAAACACGATCGAAAGAGCCGTCATCATGACCGACCATGACATCCTCATGCCCAACGATCTGCCAGAATTTCTGAGAGAGCCAGGCAGTGGCCTGGCTAAACACGGATCGAAGGCCCATAGGTCTCTCGAGGAAGTGAAGGACGAATACATTACCGAAATCCTCAAAGAAACCGGTGGGAACAAGAGGGTCGCTGCCGAAATTCTCAGGGTTAACCCAAGAACACTCTATCGCTTCGAAAAAAAGACCCTAACCAAAGCGACTGCCTAACCCATCGTGGATCCCATCCTGAATTTTTTATCTCATCCGTCTTCTTTCCTTACGCCGCCACGGCGCCACGTCGCAGCCTCCTTTCGTTGACTACGGCGAGAAACAATGTTATGAAAAGTTAATGAAATCTTTCGGGTTTCGACTCTTTGTCATTCTCATCTGCCTGGGACTGTTGGCTGACTGCACCCGAGGTCAACCGGTCCGACAGGCTGCGACCTCTCACATTTCTCAGGTCCGTGTCAGGACTGCTCCTGCCCATCCGATGGCCGCCTATTACTTCATGATGTCTCAGTTGAAAATGAAGGAAGGCCAAATTGACGAAGCCATCGAGGACTTGAAGAAGGCTACCACCTACGATGAGAAGGATCCATTTCTTCACGTCGAGCTGGCGACTCTCTATATTCACAAGGGCCTCCTTCCAAACGCTGTCGAAGAATGTAACGCAGCCCTCATGCACGATCCGAATGACCTTTCTGCCTACCTCCTTTTAGGGGGAATCTACTCGGGCCTGAAGAAGAACCCGATGGCCATTGACGCTTACAGGAAGGCCATCGAGTTGGATCCCAAAAACAGAGAAGCCTATCTTTTTCTCAGTTCCCTTTATGCAGACCTCCAGGAATATGATCAGGCGGTCCGTGTTTTGCAGCAATTTCTGACCCTAGAACCTGAATCCATCATCGGGCTTTACTCTCTTGGGAAGATCTATGTGGCCAAGCGGTCTTACGAGGAAGCCAAGAACTTCTTTCTGAAAGCCCTCGCTCTCGAACCGAACATACCCTCCATTCTCGTCGACCTCGGGATCCTTTACGAAATTCAGAATGAACCTCAAAAGGCTCTCGAGACCTACCAGAAGGTCCTCTCCCTTGACCCGGACAACAAGAGGGCCAGGAATCGAATGGGACAGATTTTTTTGAAAAACAAGAAACTGGATGATGCCCTGGACCAATTTCGCGAGATTCAAAAGTCCGATGCAGAGGACCTCGACATCCGGACGAAGATCGGGCTCATCCACATGGAACAGGGGAAATTGGATCAGGCGATCCTTGAATTCAACTTCGTCTTGGGAGCCCGACCCAACGAAGATCGTGTTCGGTATTACCTCGGGGCCGCCCTCGCGGAAAAAGAATCCTATGAGCAGTCGATGGCCGAATTCAAGAAGATCCCTCCCTCTTCTGACCTCTTTGCGGATGCGCGAAGGAGCATGACCTTGATCCTGTCGAAACAGAAAAAAGGTGTTGAGGCGGTTCAGCTAATGGAGGAGTCCATCCAAGCCAAGCCGAAAGACCCTGAACTCTATCTCATTCTGGGCGCGTTCTTCGAAAAGGAGGAGCAGTTCGAAAAATCATTGGCCGTTTTGAAGAGGGGGCTTCAGGAGAACAGGGAGAACGTTGAGCTCCTTTTCCAAATGGGAGCTGTTTACGATAAAATGGGAGACGATGATCGAATGATCGCCCAGATGAAGGAAGTTCTTCGCATCAACCCGGACTATGCGGATGCCCTCAACTACCTGGGCTATTCTTACGCGGAAAAGGGCGTTCACCTCCAAGAGGCCCTTCAAATGGTTCAGCGGGCCATGACCTTGAAGCCGAACATGGGGTATATCACGGACAGCCTGGGGTGGGTATACTTCAAACTGGGCGACTATGAAAGAGCAGTGGCTGAACTGGAGAAGGCGAGTGAGTTGACCCCTGAGGATTCCACGATCACCGAGCATCTTGCTGACAGTTATGCGAAGCTAAATCGCTCAGACAAGGCGCTTGAGCTATTCGAGAGAGCACTCACTCTGGACCCTAAACCGGATCAAGCAGACCGATTGAAGAAAAAACTTGAAGAATTGAAGAACAAAAAGAGGTAAGCACCGAAATCCCAATCACCCAACTCCAAACTCCAAATAAATTCCAACCTTCCAATAGCCAATCTCCGAACCCGTCTCCAGTCTAAGCTCGCATAACTTGTAACCCTTCAGCCTTGGGTGGAAAGATGGCAGGCGAGCGGGCCAGTGTGATCTTCGGAGAAACCCTGTGCCTGCCTGCCGGTAGGCAGGGCGGCACCTTTGCGTGTCCAACTGCAAAAATAAATACCTCGGAAGCAAACTCGCAACTCCCAAAAGCCCGGTCACCCATTCGCCTGCAGATCCGCCATGCAGGGGTACGGAGAAGACCACACTGGTCAGATCGCCACCCGTCACTGAAGGGTTACCATAACTTTTCTATCATTGGAATTTGGTTATTATTTGATTATGGGTGCTTGGAGCTTGGTGATTGAATTTAGCCACCTGCCACCGGCGGGAAAATACTCACCACATCCCCTTCCTTCAACACTTGATCATTCTTTCCGTGAACCCCATTCACCAAGATAATCTTTGGCATCTCTTCGGGGATGTTGAGTCTGGAGAGGATATCGTGGATGCGGGTGTGGTCATCGATGCTCATCTTGCAGGAAAACCGGTCACTTCCTTTGGGAAGATAATCTCTCAACGTCGCAAATAGTTTGACTTCAATTTCCATAGAACCCAACCTAGAGTGGGATCTTGTCACGTTCTGTTAACTTTTCAATTGTAATTTAAAACCACCTTCTCTTCAAGGACAAAACAGATTGACGAAGTGACTCCTCAGTTACTCAACAGCCCACCTTGACTCCACGGAGGTTGACCTGCTCACCCGCAGCGGTTCAGTGGCGGACCCTATTGCGAAGGACCTCGTCACGCCCCCTGGCAAACCATCGTCCATCAACGTCCAGAAGCCAATTAGGCTCACCTTTAATGTTCCGCCTCTGAAACGCGAGCGGTGTACCTCGAAAATAGAACTAAGCTTGACACTCTCCATGACGGTAGTCATTCGAGTCAAGTGTGTTTCCAAGTACAGTGATAATTTGCATGGTGCACCGCGAGGACGGAGTAGGCCGACCTTCGTGGACTACTGCGTGATCCAGTAACTTTTATGTTACTTACACAATTTCCATTCTGCCCTTTGGCTCCTTCACCACTTCTCCAACGATGGCGGCAACGTGATCCCCGCCTTCCCTGAGCGCACCCACGAGTTGCTCAGCTTCGCGAAGAGGTAACGAGATCAGAAGCCCTCCGGAGGTCTGAGGATCATAGAAGAGGTCACCCAAAACGGCGGAGACACTGGAATGAATGTCCACCCGGCACGAGAAGAACTGGCGGTTCGAGTAGGCCCCTGCAGGGATCAAACCGATTCTTGCATACTCCATTGCCTCCAGAAATACCGGGACCTTGTTGGCCCAAATCCTCAGCCCCACATGACTGGCATTTGCCATTTCTAAACCATGTCCAATAAGACCAAAACCTGTGATGTCAGTGCAAGCGTGGGCACCAAGCGCCTGCATCTTTTCTGAGGCCTTGCGATTCAAGGCCGTCATGCTCTCGACCATTTGACGAACCGCTTTCTCCGAGGCCATTCCTCCCTTGAGCGCCGTGGCAATGATCCCTGTGCCAATGGGTTTGGTGAGAACCAACAGGTCGCCTGGAATGGCTTTGGCATTGCTCAAGATCTTCTTGGGGTGGACAAGACCCGTGACGGAGAGACCGTACTTGATTTCTGGATCATCCACCGTATGGCCACCCACCAGCGTCACCCCTGCCTCCTCCATTTTCGAGAGTCCACCCAAAAGGATGTCCTTCAGCACAGAGGAGGCAATGGTTTTTACCGGAAAGGCCACCAGATTCATCGCCGTGAGGGGTTTCCCTCCCATGGCATACACATCACCCAGGGCATTGGCCACGGCGATTTGGCCAAACGTGAAAGGATCGTCCACGATGGGAGTGAAAAAATCCACCGTTTGGACAAGGGCGAGATCAGGAGTGAGTTGATAGACTCCTGCGTCATCGGAGGTCTCCAGTCCCACCAACAGGTTTGGATCTTTAGACAGGGGAAGTTCCCTTAAGATGTGATCCAGATCCTCTGGACCGACCTTAGAGGCTCACCCCGCTGCTCGGACCTTTTCAGTCAATCGGACGGATTCGTTCTTCTTCACTCTCGTTTCCTTTGCTCATTCTTTCTTCTCGAATCGGCCACCGTCTCCTCTCTGATAACACTCTACACAGGAGAGGCCCCGCTCCCCAATGAAATAGAGAGCCTCTTCACTCACTTCCAAGGGAACTTGAATGGCTACCCCACAGTCTGAACTGATTTCTCTCGGTACAGGAATCAAATCGACCGCCATCCCTCGCTCTTTGAGAGCCTTCTCAGCCTTCATGACTTGATGGACCGATTGGAAGAGCAGGATACACGTCATGGTTTAACGACTCGATCTGCCTCAAGCAAAGTCTGTGCAATCGTGTACATATTAGAGACCACTCCCACCTTTAATTTCTCTTTGAGTCCATAAAAGTCGAGACACGTTCCACAAGAGAGAATTTCCACGCCCTTCTCTGACAGTGTCCTTAAGGTATCCAAAACGTCTGACCCTTCTGATGACAACCAGACACCACTGTGGATCAGGATTACACCCTTCGGTTTCGTTTCGAGCTCGAGAAGGGTCTTCAGAAAACTCCTCATCAGGATGGATCCCAAGGCCTCATCTCCAATCCCAAGAAAACGGGAGTTGAGATAGACCACGATATTTCCTCGATCTTTTTTCTCCGAAACGGTCTCATGGCCTTCCCCTGATCTTCCCTTCTGAAGTCGAAGATGAAAGTCACACCCCCTTTTCTCCACCGTCACCGGACACCCCTGGCTCTTGGCGAACCGTTCCACATTCTCGCAGGCAGCCGCATTGTCCACGATGAGAATCACTTCCCCTTCTATTAATCCCTCCAGTGCCTGTTTGGTCATGAGCACCGGATGAGGGCAGGCTTTTCCTCGGCAATCGATTTCTTTCATTCATCTCTCCTTCATTGCCGTATTTTAAACGGATCACGGCCCCGGGGTCAAATCGGTTTTTCCAATACCCTGGTCACAAAATGGAGTGCGATCTCGATAGTAGGAATCAGTCACCTTTGAGGTTCTCCCAACTTAAAGGCTAGGCCTCGCAAGGTCGAGCGGGTAACTTCTCAGTTACCGGTCACGCCATTGTCCCCGGAGGTCGACCTGCTCCGTCCTCCCGTTCCAGAGGCGGGGTTTTAAACGTGACCCTAACTAAGCTCTGAGCATTAATGGACGGT
>Ga0209254_10003501_pt1 | contig 14304 bp, 7 predicted proteins | sample FrelakmetDIP11DI_FD_187148 | JGI IMG/M metagenome (GOLD analysis project Ga0209254, IMG submission 187148) | Freshwater lake sediment microbial communities from the University of Notre Dame, USA, for methane emissions studies - DIP11 DI (SPAdes)... | ecosystem: Environmental > Aquatic >...
GGTGACGTTCACTGGAGCGCCATCGTCCACCCAAGCCCACCAGAACCAGAGGCCGGTGGTGTTGTCCACCGCGGTCCACTCCACGAAGGTGGAGTTGACCGAGAACTGCGCGCCTTCAGCAGGTCCAATGATGACCACATAGGGCGAGGTGACGTCGGTCGTGAAGCTGACCTCCATGATCACGTAGTTGCCCGCGTTGTCCATGGCCCTCACGGAGGCTGTGTGGACGCCGTCGCTGAGACCGGTGAAGACGTAGCTCATGTTCACGCCCGTTATGTCGGTCCAGTTCTGCCCATCCACCCGCACCGAGTAGCTCTGGATGCCTGACAGGTCATCATAGCCCGTCCAGGCAACGGTCACGTCCATCGAGGCGAACATCGCACCCTCGCTAGGCGAATCGATCGCCAATAATGGAACGGTCAGGTCGACCACGAAGCTCACGCTGGTGGTGTAGCTGTTGCTGGCGTTGTCCCAGGCCCTCACCGAGAAGGTGTGCGCGCCCTCGGTCAAGGTCAACGGCCTAACGGTCGTTGCGCCCATGAACTGCCAGCCCTCGGAATCCAGTTTGGACTCGTAGAAGGCGATTCCAGAGGACGGGGTCGGGTCCACTCCCAACCATGCGGCTATGACGCCGGTCACGTTGTAGTAACCGCCCTCGACCGGGTTCAGGATGACCACCACGGGGCTGGTCAGGTCCACGTAGAACACGATGCTGGTGCTGTTCATGTTGGTGGCGTTGTCCCACACCGTGATGTTGAAGGTATGCTGGCCCTGGCTTAGGGCGATAGTAGCGGTGTAGGTCTTGGCCAGGCCGATGTCGGCATCAACGCCGTCCAAGCTGACCATGGTCCGGTTCACGCCCGAACCAGTCTCAGTAACTTCCCAAGCGAAGGTGGGCGTGTCGTCGTTCATGAAGCTTCCGGACGCCGGGGTCACGTTGGATATCACCGGGGGCACGGTGTCCACCTGGATGGTGACGGAAGAGGTGGCGTTGTTGCCCGCCTTGTCCGTCGCCCTCACCTGGACGATGTAGGTGCCGTCCGTCAGGCTGAGCGCCTGGGAGCTGTTCAAGTTAACGTTGATCCAGCTTCCCGTGCCCAGCCGGTATTCGATGTGGTCCAGGTTGATGTCGGTGGCGTTCCACCGGACCGTTACCAATCCAGTGTTGTTGAAGGAGCCGCTCGCGGGTTTGACGATCTCTACGGTCGGGCTCACCGTGTCGACGGTGAAGTGGCAGATGGTGGTGCCATTGTTGCCCAATGTGTCATTCGCTGCGATGACCATCTGCCAAGCCCCATTGATCAGCAAGGCCTTGTTCTGGGTGAAGTTGGTGATCCAGATGGCGCTCTTGCCCGTCACGTTGTGCCAGGCCAAGGCAGAGCCAGTAGTGTTGATCAACCTAGCCCAGGAGGTGTTGACGCCGGTCGCATCCGTAATGCTCCATCTCGCGGTGAGGTTGACGCTCTTGGTGAACAGACCGTCCGTCGGGGCGATGAAGGTGACTACCGGTGCGGCCCTGTCCACGGTGGCGTTGACCTTCTTTATGACGCTGTTACCGGCATTGTCATAGGCCCTGACCTCGAAAAGGTGGGTGCCGTTCTGCAGTCCGGTGACCACGTCGGAGGTGGCGAGGTTCTCGTTCTTCCAGGCCCCGCCGTTCACCCTGAGCGAGAAGTTCTTGATGCCAGAGGAGGCATCGGACCCGGACCACTTCACCACTATCATGCCCGTGCTGTTCTTGTAGCCCTCGGTCGGGGCGGTGATGGTCAAGGTCGGGGCTACGGTGTCGACCATTACAGAAACTGCATCGAACCCAGTGTTGCTGGCGGCGTTGGTGACCTTGACGGTTATGAGGTGATCGCCCTCAGAAACGCCTATGAAGGTGTGGCTTGTGCTTAGAACCTTATCGAACCAGTCGCCAGTGTCCAACCTTATCTCGTACTTGGTCACTGCCGAGCCGTTGCCCCAGCCCTCCCAGGTCACTGGGATGGTCGAGGCGGCGAAGATGGTCGCCCCAGCAGGGGAGGTGATGTTGACGACCGGCACGTTCGCTGCCGCGGTCGATATGGACACGCTCCTGTTACCAGAGTTACCAAAGGTGTTGTTGCCATATACGGAATAAGTGTAGGTGCTGCCCGCGGAGACGTTGGTGTCGATCAAGGAGTTGATGCCAATGTTGAGAGTCCATTTCTTCTCTGGGTCGCCGCCTCCTGTCCTATATGCGATATAGTGGCTCTCGGGTGAGGAGAGCCGAGCACCCGCGCTGAAGTTGCTGGCGCCCCAGTTCAACAGTATCTTCGGCCCAGCCCCTGCCTCTGCACCAAGGTTGCCGACAGGTCCGATGGGGTAGGTCAAGGGGAAGCTGTCCACCTGGCCACCGCCATCTAGGAGGTATGGAGTGTCCGAGACACCAGTGTCGTGTATGCCTGGGGCAGTATGATCGTTCCAATAGTTGCCGAAGCTGGAGTCGTTCCATTGGTTCTGGCCATCGACGAAGTCGAATGCTTGGACCCCTCCAGCGTTGCAGTCCTTGAAGACGTTGTGATGGACGGACATCTGGGCGGCGTTGTATTGGAGGGATACGCCGTAACTGGAGGAGCCCAGGAAGGCGTTGTAGGTTATGGTTCCGATGGATGTCTCGTTCAGGTCTATGCCCTTGTCGCAGTCGATGAAGACGTTGTGATAGATCGTCATCCTGCGATTGTCGGTGTTTCCACCGATACCGAGCGTGCAGTTATCGAACTCGTTGTCCTTCAAGATGGCATCGTTGTCGTCTGTGAGGAATACTCCGTCAGAGGTGCAGTTCTTGAACATATTGTCGACCAGAGTGGCGTTGTTGGAGTCGAAGTTCAGATGCACGCCCATGGTGCCAACGTTCTCGAAGGTGTTGTTGTGGATGAAGGTGCCTACCGATCCCTGGTTGTTGAAAAGGCCTAATGTGCAGTTCAATACGTTGTTGTGGCCGACAGAGATCGCGATGCAATACTCGATCAGGATGGGGTTCTTTATGTCAGTGATCTCGTTATTGTTGATAGCCCCATTCAAGCTTCTGAAGAAGTGAACAGCTCTGGTGGTCGCCAGGGTGGGGCCTGTGAAGTACATGTTGTTGTCCCGGACCACCGGTGAGATGGACCTCTCGACTAACACGTCCGTCTCGCAATCGAAGAGGACGCAGTCGTAGACCTCGGCACTCCCAGTCAAGTTGAGGTTGATTCCGACCTTGGTGTTGTTGACCACAACGCCATGGATAGCGAACGCGGTCCTGACGTTCAGGATCTGAATTCCGATGCCGTCGTTCGCGGTGTTGTTGATGGTCCAATTCTTGATATGGATATTCGATGTGGTTATGTTGGCTATATACAGCCCTACCGCGGAGCCGGCCATATCGATATGGCTGTCGCCCTTGGTCCCATCGATGACGATGGGATTGCTGGCGGTGCCAGTGCCGTTCCAGCCGTACGCGGCCTGGGCGGCGATCAGGTCTGCCTCACTATTGATCCGAATCGTATCACCTGCGGTCGGGAATCCCGTTGGAGCGGGATCGGCCAGGACCGGTGACACGGCGCTCACAAAAGAAACCATGCTAAGCAGGCCCACAAGGAGCACTGCAACCGTCATTTTATAAGATGCTCTGATTCAACATCCCTCCAGCTGTCTAGTATTTTGAATATTAGGAAACCATTATTGAGGGAGTATATATTCGTTGATGCACGGGAATCAGCCCTGAGAAGACAAAGACTCGATCTTCATCGGCGCCAATAGCGCCCTTAAACCTTCCTCAGGAGGACCTCGTAGAGCTTCTTGACGAAGGGGGGAGAGTTGTCGTCGAACTCCCGGATCCACTCGATCTCGTATCCTTGGCTCAGCCTCTTGACCTTGGCCTCATCGAAGAAATGCACCACGAAGCCCATGGGGTTCTCGTACATGTCCTCGCCGCGCGGGGTGAACTTGCCATAATGGGGGTCGTGGAAGTTCCTCACGGAGTAGATGTTCAAGCCGCCAGGGCGCAGCACGCGGAGGCACTCCTTCATGATGGCCGATATCTCGGCCTCGGACATCTCCATGGTGAAGAACATGTGCGAAAAGATGGCGTCGAAGGCGCCGTCCGGTAGCGGTATACCCTTGCGGACGTCCTGCACCTCTATGACGAAGCTTCCATCCAGCCCCCTCTCCTTGGACCGGTCCCGCATGTAGCAGACGCCCGTCTCGGAATAGTCCAGGGCCGTGACGTTCAGACCGTTCTGGAGGAAGAGCCAGGTATCCCTCCCCTGCCCGCACCCGAGCTCCAATATCTTCCTCATGCCTCGCTGCTTGAAGACCTGCAAGGCCCGCTGCCCCAGCTCGCTGGGCTCAGAGCCGAAGAACTCCTTCTGCTTGTAGGTCTCGTCCCACTGGTGCTTCTGGTCCTTTCCGCCCGGTCCTTGCATGCGTTAAGGAATCGCATGGGCAAGGATATGCTTATGCTTCACCTCGATGAGATGTATCGGGAAGCGGCCAGGGCGGAGGCCTCTCCCTGCGCGATGGAGTCGCGGACGTCCTTCGGCGCCTCGGCGCAGCCGGCCACGAACACCCCGTGCCCGGAGGTGCTGGTGCTCTCGAACCTGCTATCCTCCCCGATCAGGCCGTCCTTGTCCACGCTGATATCGAGCATGCTCAACAGCTCGGCCGTTCCTCGGGACGGGCGGAGGCCCACGCTCAGGGCCACCAGGTCGACCGGGATCTCGTAGAGCTCCTTGAGCAGGGTGTTCTCCCCCACCACCAACAATCTCTCCGAACCGGGCTTCCTTACCACCATCGCAGGCTGGCCGCGGATGAACCGCACCCCTTTCTCCCTGGCCCTCTTGTAAAGCGCCTCGTACCCCTTGCCATGGGCGCGGATGTCGATGTAGAGGACGTAGGCCTCGATGGAATTGTCGGCCTCCTTGACGGCGATGGCGTTCTTTATGGCGTTCATGCAGCAGATGGCGCTGCAATAGGGCACGCCCCTCGTCTCCACCCTCGACCCAACGCATTGGACGAAGGCCACCGCTCCGAGCTTCTCCCCGTCGCTCGGCCTTCTCAAGCCCTTCTCCAGCACCTCATCGAAGGAGGTGGAGAGCACGACATTGGCGAGCTTGGGAAAGCCCAGCTCCGGTATGGCGCCGGCATCGATCGGCTCCAGCCCGGTGGCGAGGATGATGGCGTCCGCATGCACCATCATCCTTTGCACGCACCCCTTTTCCCCTCCGACTGGCTTGAGCTCGATCTCGACCTCGAAGCCTCTTCCCAGCCTCCTTATGAAGGTTATCTCGGCGCCAAGCATGGCCTCGAAATCATCGGTGTTGCCCAGTTCCCCGAGGAACACGTCGATGATGTCCTGCCCCTTGTCCATGGAGGGGAAGACCGCGGAGGAATGGGCCACCCGCCCTCCCAGCATCAGCTCCCTCTCCACCAACCTTACCTGGATGCCCTGGTCCACCAAGGACAACGCCGCCGCCAGGCCAGCTATGCCCCCTCCCACGATCAGCACCGTGCCCTTGGTTGTTATTGCGTCCATGTCACGCCCCCCCGTGCCCACTAGGCCCTCCTTCGTAGAAAATGATTTTCTTGGTCGATTCCTCGGCCGCGAGGGGGGCAGGTCTTAGGCATAGGGTTAAAATCATCGAGCGCTCATCAACTTCGCCGGAGTGTTAGATATGCTGGAGGTAGAGGGCCTACATGTTGAAGTCGGAGGACGCAAGATCCTCAAGGGGGTGGACCTGAGCGTGATGACCGGTTACACCAATGTGCTCTTCGGTCCCAACGGGTCGGGGAAGTCCACGTTGCTCATGACCATCATGGGCTTCACTGGCTACAAGGTGACCCAGGGGAGGATCCTCTTCAACGGGGAGGACATTACCAAGCTCTCCGTCACGGAAAGGGCCGACCGGGGGATAGGCATCATGATGCAGAGACCGCCCAACCTCGTGGGCGTGAACCTGCGCAACATGCTCAAGGTCACATCCAAGGAGAGGCCGATGCCCAACGCGGGGGCCAAGGATCTGGACATGGAGCGCCTTTTAGAGCGGGACGTCAACGTCGGGTTCTCGGGCGGGGAGATCAAGCGGTCCGAGCTGCTGCAGCTGGAGGCGCAGAACCCCTGCCTATATCTGCTGGACGAACCGGAGAGCGGCGTCGACCTGGTGAGCATCGAGAGGGTGGGAAGCAAGGTGGCCGAGCTCCTGCACGGCACCAGTTGCGCCGGAAGGAAGGGCAAGGCGGGGAAGGCGGCCTTGGTGATCACCCATACCGGGCAGATCCTGGATTACATCGAGGCGGACCGCGGCTACGTCATGTGCAACGGCATGGTGATGTGCTCCGGCAATCCGAGGGAACTGCTGCAGGAGATAAGCAAGATGGGCTACGAGGAGTGCATAAAATGCAAGCTGAGACTGACCACCGTGAACTGAGGAGGAAGGCGGAGGCGGCCAAGGAGAAGAGGGCCGCCTTCGGCGAGGACATCGACCTCGAGAGGTTCAAGGAAGGCTCGAAGGACCTGGAGAAGGTGAAGGCCTTGGTCGAGCTGGGGGATGAGGAGAAGCGGACCCTCCTCGACGCAGGCGTGCTGCCTAGCGAGGAGGGGCGCTCAGGCTCCTTCGTGCTCATGGACGAGAGCGTGGTGCACTCGTCATCCAAGGTCCAGGGCGTCGAGGTCATGCCGGTGTCCGAGGCCTTGAGGAAATATGGCTGGATGAAGGATTACTATTGGAAGGCGGTGTCCCCCGAGGCCGACAAGTTCACCGCCCGCACCTATCTGGAGGAAGCGGACGGCTACTTCATTCGCGCTTTACCGGGGGCCAAGGTCAAGGCCCCGGTGCAGACCTGCCTCATGCTCAAGGGCAAGGGGGTGGCCCAGACGGTGCACAACATCGTCATCGTGGAGGAAGGGGCGGAGCTGGACGTGGTCACAGGATGCTCCACCTCCAAGGGGGTGGAGAAGGCCTTGCACCTCGGCATCTCCGAGTTCTACATCAAGCGCAATGCTTCTTTGACATTCACCATGGTGCACAACTGGTCCGAGCAGATCGGGGTCAGGCCGCGCACGGTCATCGTTCAGGACGAGGGCTCCACCTTCCTCAACAACTACGTCGCTCTGAGGCCGGTGAAGACCATCCAGACCTATCCCACGGCCCGCATGGAGGGGCGCAACTGCTTCTCCCGCTTCAACACCGTGGCCATCGCGCACAAGGGCAGCGAGCTCGACCTGGGATCGAGGGCCATCCTCTCCGGGGAGGGGTCGAGGTGCGAGATGATCTCGCGCACCATCGCCAGCGGCGGCAAGGTCATCGCCCGCGGCCAGATGATCGGCAAGGCCAAGAACGTCCGCGGCCACCTCGAGTGCCGCGGCCTCATCTTCGGGGAGGGGGGCGTGCAGGTGGCCATACCCGAGCTGGAGGCCTACGTGCCCGATTTGGAGATGACGCATGAGGCCGCGGTGGGCAAGATCGCACAGGACCAGGTGGAATACCTGATGGCGCGTGGCCTGTCGGAGGATGAGGCCGTAGGCATAATCGTCCGAGGGTTCCTGGAGGTCGGGATCCGCGGATTGCCAGAGAACCTGAAGAAGGAGATCGACAAGGTCATCGAGAACACCGACATGAAGAGCATGTAATGGATGTGTGCAGGATGGGGAATGGCGCGCTTTGATGAAGTGGTATTGAGAGCCAGATTTGTCGCCCCTGCTGGATAGGATCTCCAGGACCATCCAAATCTTTAACAACCCTGTGCTCAACATGATGTGTCGGAAATGGAATTAAGAAAGGAACATGAGAAGCACAGAGAGCTCTGGGACAGACGAACCTCCGCGAGATCCAAGGCATTACCTCAGTTCAGGTTTCAAACAGACTTCTACCAAAGGTACCATGAACTGATAAGGGAGCCCATCATCGATGTCGGCTGCGGCGATGGTGAGATGCTGGAGCTTATGATAAAGGATGGTAGGGAGGATGTCTATGGCATCGATATCTCCGATGTCGCCGTCGAAATGGCAAGAACACGACTCCGTCCGTGCCTGGGAGATGAGACCGATTCTCGAATAATGGCTGGAGATATGGCTAACCTCTCTCATTATTATGAGGCTGGTTTCTTCAACACGATTGTTTGTGAGGGGACCTTCCATCAGACGACCTATGAAGGCGCGAGGCTCACGGCCGTGGAGATGGCGAGGATCACCAGCAATGGTGCTTTGGTATACGTTTCGGTGAGATCGTGTTCAACGCCCCCTGAGAACGCAGAAGAATTGGAGGAGATGGGGACATACAGATTGAGAGATGAAGGAGGGGTGGTAAGGTGCTACTTTTCCAAAGAGGGTTTGACCAGCTTGTTCAGGGAATGGTTCGATGTATTGGAACTTGATGAGAAGGAGTTGATAATGAGGATCGGACAACAGCACTATAAGATGTGGACTCTGATCATGAGGAGAAGGTGAGCCGCCAGATTTCCATTCCATGGGTTGTTTGCCTATGGGACTTCATATTCCATCGGGAATCGCATACGAGCCAGGCCAGACATAAATTGTCATTGCCCTCCTAACTTGAAGGACGCACGGTCTCAATCCGCGATCAAAGGAGCCTATAGCGGAGAAGATCGGAGGTAATCCTGGGGAGCCGTGAGGTTCAGGCCGATATAATTTAAATATGACGACTTGCCCTAATTAAGTCTGGGAGTCTCATGGACGTACCATTCTTGGAGCAGGTGAAGATCCAAGCTCAGGTCCTGGTACCGATTTTGAAAGAATTCCAGAAAGAGCTTGGCAAGGAAAAGGTGAACGAAATCGTAACAAGAGCCATTGATCCGATTTACAGGGAATTCGGGAAGCAATGGTGGGCTACACATTCAGGCAGCCCAACGGACAGGATCAAGGAGGCTATCGTCATGTTCGCCATTGGCGATGAGAAAGGCCCTGCCATTAAAGTCAAGGAGCTGAAGAGGACCGATGATGAGTATGATTTCAACATCACCCGCTGCAGATATTCCGAGTTCTATAAGGAGCTTGGAGAACCTGAGCTTGGCGCCCTCCTAATATGCGGAATAGACGATCCAATGACCGAGGGATATGGTGCAAATGTGGAATTGAAACGCGCCCATACGATAATGAAGGGCGGCAAGCAGTGCGAATTCCGCTACCGCGCCAAAAAGGAGTCGAAGAAGAAGAAGAAATAATCTATGGGTAATTTGCGAATGAGTAGAAATCAGTGGAAACCCTTTATCACATATTCTTCTGGTCAGCAGGAGTCCCTCGATGGGCCGTCAATGCGTCCTCGCACAAGGCACCCCACGCATCTTGGTTCGGGTAGACCTAGCCGGTGTGGAGTTCGAGCTGATAATATTGGAATGTCATGAGGTTCGGACTGTGGAACCCCTTAGGAGCGCGGACGACGGGATTCGAAACGGTGCTTAGCCAGACTTTCGTATTCCGATTTCAATTCCCATTAATTGCGTCAACCTTTTCTTTCCTTTTTCTCCTTAATCCCAGAAAATCAATTCGTTTCTCGCATTTTTTCTAAATGTTCTTGATTTCCTTTTCTTGCAATCTGGAGCGTCAATTGCCTTTCTCGTCCACTTATCGACCTTATTGAGTTCACACAAGACCAATTTATTCCCTTCATAGTCGGATATTATCTGATCTTCGGTTGAATTGCGATACTCGCTGCGTAAGCATTCCCATAAATCAGAATCGTTCAATCTCCTTTTCTTTCTCATCAATCTCTCTTCCAAGTCGGCGTTGGGTATCATGTCGATTGATTGGAATAACTCAGCTCCCTAGTAGCTTTGCTGCCAGCTATTAGCGGTATGAGAGTATTTTGAAATCAATGGCCCGCATTATTCTCTTTAAGGATGAGCTCAAGCAAGGGATGAAGATTGATTAGTAACTTAGCCTCGGCTTTGCGTAAGTGTTCAGTGAGGGTTGAGGGCGAAATGCCTAGCGAATCGGCAAGCTCAGCTGTGTTGACACGAGAGGGTTGATCGAAGTAACCTCTGCGAAGGGCATATGCCAATACTTCGACTTGTTTGGAGGTCATACCCGACAGCAATTGACTCATGGTGACAATCATAGACTCTGTGTAGCCATCAATTGAACTCGACCCAATCGACTTCAACTCCACCTTTCCCCCCATTTCTCTAATCGAACTCACCAACCTTGAAAAATTTTCTCGCTTCCAAGAGAAAATGCGATAAACCTCCTGTCCATTATGAATGACACAGGGTTGAGTGTACCAGCAATCGAATTTGGCCATGAGGTTGGTGACCCCTCCCCGGTCTTTTTCACTAACCTTGTGCACTATCAGCAATTTGCCCTCCAGTTCGATGAATTCCGTTTCAGGAAAGCATTCAGAAAAATCATGTTGAAATATTACTTTATCATCGCCAAGACCTTCGACGATGATGATATACGTAAAACCGGAATCCCAACATGTAATGGTGATTTCTGGATACTTCGAGGAAATCAGGGAATATGGACAATCATGCTCGATTAGTAGGATTGCCGACAATAGAGGCATCTTTCTTACCTCATACGATTAGTATATTCCTAATTAATAACATTCTACCAGCCCACGCTGGTTATTTCGATTTCGATATATGTTGCGGAAGCAACTCAGTAAGGAAACCTGGTAATCAGAAAATTGCCACGACCCAAACCCAACACTTGAACATCGGACCGAGGTCAAGGACCAATAGGGATGCCGTGAGGGTCGGGCTCTACGCTCGAAATCGCGAAGTGATGGATTTGAACCCAAAATATGCCAGGAAGCAGGGAATGAAGTGCGGAACGGGGAATCCAATATTATATGAATATATTCTTATAACCAGAAGTGCCGATGTCCAGCACTATGCCATATCCCATAAGGAACCTTAGAGATGACGTCGTCTTTCAATAATCAATTCTTGACTGTCAAGTGATTCGGATGACATATCGTCTGGTAAAGAGTTCTCAGTATGCAATTGAAGAAAATGAGAATCTATCATAGTATATCGAATCCCATAATAACCTATTAATGAACTTGCGGTGCAGTATAATACAAGCCGATATGTTGGCTTGGGGGAGAGAGCGAACGGCGAGCGCCAGCGTACGATTCATCCTGCGATACTGGAGCAGGGAGACCGAGTCTTCTATGGTTCGAGTGAGACCCAAAGCAATCTCCCATTCCAGGCTTGAGGTGGAGCCATGAATCTGGTGGAGTCGGAATGGGGGCGAGAAGAGAGAACCGGCAGATTGCGAACTAGAAGCTCAGTGACTAAAGAGCGGTTCTCATTAGTTAATCAATGGATAAGGAAGTCCATCGCCTATTCGAGTTTCGCTCGTGGATCACCGTCGATTAGCACAGGCTATGGCGATTTCACAAGGCGTTCCTCCCCCTCCGAGCTTGCCGCTCAGCTTATCGTGCTCATGATGATTTCCTCGTGCTTTGCCTTCGCCATAGGTGCCACGGCTTCTTGGGATGAGGAGGGAACCGCTTACCAGGAGATTATGGCCGATTATGAAATGGTGCAATCTTCTACGCTTGGAGAGGGTGTCTCTCAAGTAAGCTCCCCTGATTACCAAAAGGCCATTCGCTTCTTCATCGAGAACAAAGGACAGTTCGATAGTAGCGTAAGGTTCGTCGCGGTCACGGAGTTCGGCAAGGCCCTGTTCTATGATTCCAATGTGCAGTACCTCTTGGAGAGATACGAGGACGGCAACCTAAGTGGGACAGATGTCGTCACACTCACCTTCCCCGACTCCGCGATCATCGCCCCCCAAGGTAAAGGGGAGCTTTCTCACTATTCCAATTACTTCGTCGGAGACCAGAGCACCTGGGTCTCGGGAGCGAAGAACTATGGCTCTGTCCTCTACCAGGATCTATGGCCAGGAATCGACCTGACATACAAGTTCAGTGAGAAGGGGCTAAAGTACGAGTTCGTTGTCGCTCCCTACGTTCCAGAGGGCCTGGTCCAGATACAGGTTGATGGGGCAAGTATCCATACGGACTCGTCCTCTCTTACTTTCGATACAGGCAACGGGTTCCTGACGGATGGCAATCTGCTGGTCACACAGGCGTGTACGACATCGTTGGATGCCCGCTTCACCATTCTCGGTAATCGCTTCTCCTTCACGATAGATGGTCGTCAGCTGGACCGTGAGCTCTTGATCGACCCCGTCCTTTATTCGACCTATATCGGAGGTAGTGGTTCCGAATCTGCCTTCGGTGTTTGCGTGGACTTGGAGGGAAACTCCTATGTGACCGGCTTCACCGATTCCACCAATTTTCCCATATCCAACCCTTACCATGATACCAATTCGGGCGGACACGACGTGTTTGTTCTCAAGTTCGATGCCAAGGACAATTCTCTTGTGTATTCTACATATATTGGGGGGAGTGGGTATGACGTCGGCAGCGATATCGCAGCGGATGCCATCGGGTGCGCCTATGTCTGCGGCTACACGATGTCCGCCGATTTCCCCACTTCCAATCCCTTCCATGCTAGCATTGGCAGTGATCGTGATGGCTTCATCCTCAAGCTAAACCCAGCTGGCAGTGCCCTGGTGTACTCGACCTACTTCGGGGGTAGCTACACTGAGGACTCTTCAGGAAGCGGCTCTGATGTTTGCCACAGCATCGCCGTGGACACCAGTGGGAGCGCCTACGTCACCGGTAGCACCAACTGCGCCGACTTCCCGATCCTCAATCCTTACCAGGCTAATCTGAATGGAGGCCTCCATTATCTGGATGCATTCGTCGCCAAACTCAGCCCCGCCGGTAACACCCTGGTGTACTCGACCTATATCGGAGGGACCGGGGATGATCAAGGCTATGGAATCACCGTCGACGCCAGTGGGAGCGCATACGTCACCGGCAGCACCGTTTCCGTCAATTTCCCACTTCAAAATCCCATCCAATCGACCTACGGGGGCGGTACCTGGATGGAGGGGGATGCTTTCGCCCTTAAGCTCAGCCCCGCCGGTAACACCATGATCTACTCGACCTACGTCGGAGGCAGCCATTATGATGGTGGCTCTGGCATCTCCGTCGACGCCGGCGGGAACGCCTACATCACGGGCTTCACCGACTCCACCGACTTCCCCACCTCAAATCCTTATCAGGACACGAATGCGGGAGGATTCGATGCTGTCATCCTCAAGATTAACGCCGCAGGCAGCGCCTTCGCATACTCGACTTACACCGGAGGAAGCGGGACGGAAAGCGGCGTGGAGATTGCTTGCGATGCCAGCGGCAACGCCTATGTCGTTGGCCACACCGGTTCCACTAATTTCCCGGTCTCCTATCCTGTGGAGTCGCAGAACAAAGGAGGATCTGACGCCTTCCTCCTCAAGATCGATACTAATGCGATCGTCAACGCCCTAACCTTCTCAATTTACCTTGGAGGATCGGGTGATGACCAAGGCAATGCTCTCGCATTGGACGCCTACGGTACGCTCCAAGTGGTGGGTAACACCCAATCGTCCGATTTTCCACTGGTGAACCCGTACCAAGATACATATGGAGGGGGCGGACAGGACGCCTTCTTGGCCAAAGTACGGGTTGGCAAGGCTAATTGGATCGATGATGTCGATGTTACGAGCAAGCTCGGGATTGAAAGCCGCCCAATCCTCGGTTCCGCCGAGGATGGGACCATCTACTTAGCTTGCAATGTGGGCTACACCGCCATCGACCTTTATTCCTCCAATGATGGCGGAAGGACCTGGACTTATCTCTTACAGACGGGGATGGGCGGCATGGGCATTGAGCTCATGGACATGTTCGTCAACCCGGATGGGAACCTTATAATGGTCTCGGGCTGCGACATTGGCTTCATCGTCATGACCTATCCAGGTATGACATCGACCTTGATATCGACCGGGAACGCTTGCGACCAAGGGGCATTGGTCATCGACCAGAACGAGGTCGCCCATTGTGTCATCAGTAAGTATGTTCCATCATTTCAGGGCAACGAACTAATTTATTCCACCGCGGCTAAGCCATGGGCTAGTTGGTCTACGCCCGTGATCATAGCCGGGGGTCTCCCCGCTAATAATGATGATTATGTATCCCCGAGTCTTACGTGCGGAGCCAATCCTGGGGATCTGTTCCTTTCCTACACCAGGTCAAATTCCAGCCTGGGTATGTCGGATATTTACGTGCTCAAGCATACAGCATCAGGCTGGGAAGCAGAGCCAGGGCTTCCCCTAGCTTACTCATCTAAAACTGAGGATGGATCGTCAATCGCCTTCTACGACGGCGAGGTCGTCGTAGCCTGGATGATGCAATACTCTGGCACCGATTGGGACGTCTATGCCGCCTATTC
>Ga0209254_10003502_pt1 | contig 14303 bp, 10 predicted proteins | sample FrelakmetDIP11DI_FD_187148 | JGI IMG/M metagenome (GOLD analysis project Ga0209254, IMG submission 187148) | Freshwater lake sediment microbial communities from the University of Notre Dame, USA, for methane emissions studies - DIP11 DI (SPAdes)... | ecosystem: Environmental > Aquatic >...
GCGTACTACTCGGTGCCGCTCGAGTTCACCGACCGCGACGGCAACCCGGTCAATGCCGTGCACGGCTTCGCGCGCTTCCTCGGCGAGCTGCTCGAGAAGCACTCGCCGACACACATCGCGATCGCGTTCGACGAGAGCCTCGAGCAGTCGTATCGCAACGAGATCTACCCGGCCTACAAGGCGAACCGCGAGCCGGCGCCGCAGGAGCTGAAGCGCCAGTTCGGGCTATGCCGCGAGGTGGTGCGGGCGTTCGGCCTGGCGGAGTTCGGCAGCTCGCGCTACGAGGCGGACGACATCATCGGCACGCTGGCGACACGTGCGCAGGCGGTGGGGCAGCCCGTGACCATCGTCAGCCGCGACAAGGACCTGACCCAGCTGATCGGTGCGCACGACACGTACTGGGACGCGGTGGCCGACGTGCGCTACGGCTACGACGACATCGAGGAGCGCTTCGGCGTGCGGCCCGAGCGCATGGCGGATTTCCTGGCGCTGATGGGCGACGCGGTGGACAACATCCCCGGCGTGCCGGGCGTCGGCCGCAAGACCGCGGCAACGCTGCTCAAGCACTACGACACGCTGCCGGGCGTGTACGACAACCTCGCTGCGATCCCGAAGCTCAAGTTCCGTGGCGCCGCGTTCGTCGCGCAGAGCCTCGGCGAGCACCGCGAGTCGGCGTACCTGTCGCGGCAGCTCACCGGCATCGCGTGCGACATGCCGCTGGCCGCGCAGGAAGACGATCTCGTGCGGCGCACGCCCGATCTCGCCGCGTTGGATGAGTTCTACGAAGCGCTCGGATTCGGCCGGCTGCTGCGCGAGCAGGCGCGGCGGATCGCTGCAAAATAGGGCTACTTCCGCTCGGCGAGCAGTGCGAGCAGGAACAGCAGCAATGCCAGCGCGAGTGCTCCGAGCGGCGGGCTGCGCTCCGCCGGCGCGGACGCAAGTGCCTTGCGCAGTTCCGCCGCGGACCACGGCCTCACCAGGCCATCCGCCTGCCAGGCGCCGATCGCGGCGTTCGGCACCAGCGACCCTCGCTCGGCGACCGCGGCCCGCAGGTGCACGACCCGTTGCGCGCCCTGCGGCCCAGCGACGGTGATCGAATAGAGCCCGGGCTGCGTCCCGGGCAGGGTCGCGCTCCATCGGCCCGGCGCGCTCGCGGCCAGCGGCAGGCGGTGCTCCTCTCCCGACGTTGTCCGCACACTCGCCTCCGTCGGCCCGATTGTCGACCAGGCGCCGTTGGCCGCTGCCTCGACCTCCACGCGCAGGCCCGCCGCCTCATCGACCACGCGCACGGCAGGATCCGACGCACCGCCCCGGCGTTGCAATGCATCGGCAAGACCGCCCGCCAGCGCGGGCCAGTTCGACCACGCCAGCCACTCCGGCGTCCACGCCCCGAAGCCGGACGTCACCGCGATGACCCGCCCCAGCCCCGCCTGCCAACTCGCCAGCAGCGGGTCACCTCGTTCCGACTCGAGATGCACCGCGGCGGCCGGGCGCGGATTCGTCACCGCGTAGGCCGCCACCGGCGGCCAGCCTGCCGCCGCTGCACCCGGGAACGGCAGCGCAGCGCGCTCGCGGACACGGAACCGACCACGCTCGACCGGCGCCCGTCGCGACTCGAGACCGCTGCGCATCAGCGACGGCAACTCGGCGGCCTCGGCCACGCGCAACACTTCACCCCGGCCAGCGTGCGCGAGGCGATCGAGTGCCGCGAGGTCTGCATCTGGTCCGACCGCGAGCGCCAGCAGCTCGATCCCGGCACGGGCCATGCGTTCGAGCAGCGCAGCGTCGTTGCCGTCGACCACGAAGCCGTCCGTGACCAGCACCAGGAACCGGCGGCCGGGCGGCGATCCCTCGAGCCGGGTGATGGCGAGGTCGAGCGCCGGCGCAAGCCGCGTGCCACCCCGCGGCCTCGCGGGCCACGGTGCCGCGATGGCACGCCGGAAATCCGCCGCGCCCTGCAGCGGTACGATCTCGCGTGCCTCGACGTCGAACACGATCACGACGCCCGAGTCGCCCTCGCTGAGCGTCGCCGCAGTCTCGATTACCGCGCGTTGCGCCAGGCCGAAGCGATCCACGCCAGCGGCCGAGGCTCCCATGCTGCCCGACTTGTCCACGACGAACGCGACGCTGGCCGCATCTCCAGGCGCACCGGCGCGCGACTGCACTGGCAGCAGCGATTCGAGCGGCGAGTCGCGATAGCCGCCAGCCGCGAACGCGTGCTCGCCACCGAGCACGAGCAGCCCGGTGCCCTGCTCGCGCACCGCCGCGACGAGTGACTGCCACGTGGCAGCGCGGGCCGCGGCGGCCGGCACGTCATCGAGAACGATACCGGCATAACGGCCGAGCGCGCGGGCCTCGGCGTCCAGCGCACTGGGTCGCACGACATGAATCGTCCAGCCGCCGGCGCGCAGGCTGGACGCGAGCGGTGCTGGGCCGTTCGCGACGTACAGCAGTGCCGCTGGAGGCTGGACGTCCACTGCAGCGGCCGCATTGCGCGAGTCGAGTACCTCACCGGAGGCCGCGTCGGTGAGCGTGACGTCGAGCAGCAGCGTGCCCGGTGCCGGGGACTGTACCGACAGCGACACCCCAGCCAGTGGGCCGGCATCGATTGGCAGTACAGAGGAGGTCGCCGCCTGGTCGCGGGCCGTCACCGTCACGATCGCGGGTCGAACCGTGGCGCCACCCAACTCGATGCCGATGGCAATCGGCTGTTGGGGCTGTGCATTCGCAGGCGCGTGCACGGCGACGATGCGCGGCGCAGCCGCATCCGGCGGTACCGTGCGCCACAGCAGCGGCAGCCCGGCCGCCGCCACACCCTCGAGCGCGCGTCGCGTGTCGCCGCGGGTGGCGAGGCCGTCCGACAGTACGACCACTGCGGCCGGGCGTGCCGCACCGACGGATGACAACGCTTCCCGCAGTGCCGCCGCGAGGTCGGTCGCCAGCGGCTCGATCTCCTCGCGGCTGCGCGACGCGGCGCCCGCGCGAGCTACCGGCGTCCGCGGCGGCAAGGCCCGCCCAGCGAACTCCAGTTCCAGCACTGCCGTTGCGCTCGCTGCGTCCCGCAGGTCCTGCAGCACTTCCGCACGGACCCGGTCTAGCTCTGCTGCGTCCACGCTGGCCGAGCGGTCGGACAACAACACAACCTGCGTTGCTGCGCCCGGCGGCGGCCACGGCCTGCCGACGGCGGCCAGCACGAGCAGCGTCAGCACCGCGACGCGCAGCAGCATGGCGAAGGCGATGCGCGGCGAGCCAATGTTCATATAGTCGACTCGCGAAGCGCGGCCCGGCTGCGAGCGAGTTGCCGCGCCAGTGCAGCCGTGTCCCAGGCCAGCAGCGCGAGTGCCAGCAGCAGCAGTGGCAGGATCGTCAGTGGCACGACGGCAGGTGCAGCCGCGATATGCGCGGCCGAGGCCGTTGCTGCGAGTGGCACGACCCGTGACGAGTCATCGCCGCGATCGGCGCCCGCCGTGCGACCGAGCAGCGGCTCGCCGAGCGCCACGTCGGCGAGGGCTGCGATCAGCAACGGCAGGCCGGGCCCGGACGCAAATCCCGGGGCCTCGATGTCCAGCACGGACTCGACACTGTGCGGCGATCCGACACGCGAAACGATCAGCGGTGTCGTACCGCTGGTAAGCAGCACCACGTCGCCCGACCGCGGCGGCTCGAGCCGACCGCGTGCCGAAGCGGGCAGGTGGTCGGACAGCCGCCGTTGCAGGTCGGCCGCAGCCTGCGACCAGAAGAGACGCGATGCATCGAGAGCCGTGGGCGCACCTTGATGCAGGACGATGCGCGCTGCGCCTCTGCCGCCTGGCACGCCACCACAGTCGACAACCAGTCGCGCAGCCTCCACGTGCGACGATTGCAGCGCCGGATGCGCACGCACGGCGCGGGCCACGGGCGCCGGGCAGCCAGCGTCCACGGTGACCGGCAGCGGAGCGAGGGGCGCAAGGTCGATCCGCAGTGCGTCGTCATCAGCCAGTGCGTCGCCCGGCAGCAGGCGGGCGCCGAGAGGCGTCGCTGGCACAGCGGTCAGCACGAAGTCGAGCGCCGCCGCACGACCCGCGTCCAGCTCGACCCGGCGAGCCTCGAGGCGGGAAGTTCCCGCCAGCAATTCCAGCGTGCGCGATTCCCGTTCGGAACCGCCGTTCAGCACGCGAACCTGCACGGCCAAGGTGGACGCGTCACCGGGCTGCAGGCGGGCACTGATTCGAGTGATGCCGACGTTGCGCGTCGCTCCCGGCAGCTGCAGAACCTGCGCGATTGGCGCAGTCGCCGCCCACGCATTTACTGCAGCATCTGCGCCGTCGGTGACCAGCCAATGCAGGCGTGATCGATCGAGCGACTCCGGTGGCGGCAGCCGTGGTTCGCTGGGCTGCGAATCTGCGGGCAGTGCACTCAACGCGTTATTGCCAAGTCCGCGGTACTGCCGCGCCGGTTCGCTCAGCCGCCTTGCGATCACGTCCTGTGCGCCTGCAGCGTCGAGCGCACGCTGCGCCAGCGCCAAGGCTTGCTGCAGTCGGCTGCCGGAGGCATCGGCCATGCGCATGCTGAGCGAGTCGTCGATCCAGACAGTGATGCGTGGTGTCGCACCTCGCCAGCCCGGGCTCGCCAGCGCCAGGCTGAGCAGCACCGCGATCGCAGCGCGCCGCCGCCACGCTGGGTCGGGTCTTGGTCGGCGCCCTGGCCGTGATGCCGTCGCCGTGGCGTCGCGCCACAGTTCGACGCTGGCGACCGGCACGCGTTGCAGCAACGGTCCGCTGCGGTGCAGGTACCAGATGACGGGTGCCAGCAGCAGTCCGAGCAGCCAGGCAGGATGCGCAAAGCCGATCACGCCGCCCGCGCCCCTGCCAGATGACCGATCAGTGCGCGCTGCCACGGCACCGCGACGTCCCACGCGTCGAACGCAATGCCGCCGAGCGTCGCGAAGCGCCGCAGTCGTTGCCGCAGTTCCGCCTGCGCCTGGCTCGCGTGCTCCGCGGACAGCGGGTCGGCTTCGCAGGACAGCGTGGCGCCGGACTCGACGTCCACCAGTTCGCGCAGCCCATCGCCGGCAAGGCGCAGTTCGCGTGGGTCCTCCACGAGCAGGGCATGCAGGCGGACGCAGCGCTCGCGCAGTGCCGCCAGTCCGGGCCGCAGGTCGGCGGGCCCGAGAAAGTCGCTGATCACGAACCCCGACGCGGTCCCCCGGATGCGTCGTGCGCAGGCAGCGAGGTTGGAGCGCGCGCCACGTGGGGCCGGGTGCAGGCCACGCAGCGTGCGCGCGATGGTCGGGAAGTGACTCGCGCCACGGCCGCTCGGGCACTCGGCCACGACCTCATCCGCAAACGCGACCAGCGCGACGCGATTGCCGAGTTCGAGCAGGGCGAACGCCATGGCCGCCGTGGCGCGGACCGCGCCCTGCCATCGGGCGGCACCGCCGGCAACCATCGAGGAGCTGGCGTCGAGCAGCAGGAACCAGTCGCTGGACGTCTCTGCCTCGAACTGGCGCAGGATGGGGCGTTGCCGACGTGCCGTCAGCCGCCAGTCGATGTGCCGCACGTCGTCACCGGGCACGTAGTCGCGATGATCGAGATGCTGCAGGCCGACGCCGGCGCGGCGGCGGACGGTGCGGGCGCCGGGCGCGGGTGACGGATGCTGAGCCAGCAGGTGCGCGGCCGCCCTGGCGAACGAGCGCAGCTCGGCCGCGTCCGGCAGCGGATTCAGGTCGCGTTGCGCCACTGTTCGACGATGCCCTGCAGCACGGCGTCGACGTCGCGACCCTCGAGCTCGCTTTCGAGACGTAGCAGCACGCGATGGCGCAGCACCGGCAGCGCCACGGCAGCGAGGTCGTCCACGTCGACATGCGCGCGTCCGTCGAGCACTGCGCGCACGCGTGCGGCCCGGACCAGCGACTGCAGCGCACGCGGGCTCGCGCCGTAGCGCACGTGCTCGCGGCCGGATTCAGCTGCCGGGCCCTGTGCAGGCTGCGTCGCCAGCACCAGCGATACGGCGGCCTGCTTGCAGCGCTCGGCGACCAGCACCGAGCGGCACAGCGCCGCGAGGCGTAGCACGTCGGCTGCCGACATCACCGCCGGCAGCGAGTTGGCGGGCTCCGCGTCGAGCGACACCTCGAGCATGCGCCGCAGCGAATCGCGCTGCGGATAGGGCACCTTCAGCTTGAACATGAAACGGTCGAGCTGCGCCTCGGGCAACGGGTAGGTGCCCTCCAGCTCGATCGGGTTCTGCGTGGCAAGCACGATGAACGGCTGCGGCAACGGGCGCGAGGTGCCGGCATGCGTCACCTGCTGCTCCTGCATCGCCTCGAGCAGTGCTGCCTGGGTGCGCGGCGTGGCGCGGTTGATCTCGTCGACCAGCAGCAGCTGCGCGAAAACCGGCCCCGGCCGGAACACGAAAGCCGGGGCTGCGCCACTGCCCGCGGTGCCGTAGATCTCCGCACCGGTGACATCGGCCGGCATCAGGTCCGGCGTGCACTGCACGCGCGACCACTGCAGTCCCAGCGTTGCCGACAGCGCTTTCGCGAGATGCGTCTTGCCGAGCCCCGGCAGTCCTTCCATCAGTACGTGGCCGCCGGCGAATACCGCCGTCACGATCGCCTCCACGGCGTCGCGCTGGCCGATGATCACGGCGTCGAGTGCCGAGCACACCGACTGCAGCTCGCGCTGCGCCTGCGCGAATGCTGGTGCCGTCGTTGCAGTGTTGCTCATGGTTTGGCTCCGTCCTCTGCCCAGTATGCGCGGAGATACGCGCGCTCCACGGGTCCGACGCGCAGTCCGTCACTGGCCGGTGGCGGCGTGGCCGCGGCAGCGATGGCCGTGACTCCCGGCAAATTGTCGGTCGCGGCGTCGGCTGCGCTGTAGTCCACCGGACGTGTCGCGTCGGCGGTCGTGTTCACGGGATCCCGGCCGGCGGCCACTTGGCGCACACGTTTCGCCAGTGCACCGTTCCAAGCAGACGTGAGCTCGCTGTCCGCACCGAGGTCGCGGCTGCTGCCAGCATCACGGCCACCGCCCGTCGTCATCGTCGCGGTGCCGTCTGTGTCGCCTGCTGCGTTGGTGGATGTCGCAGCATCGTTGCTCTGCGAAATGTCACCGGCGGTGGCTGGGACAGGCGCCCCCTGGCTGCCGTCCTCCTCTCGTGTCGGCGGGCGACGGTCAACGGGCACGACTACTGCGGGTGCACGTGCCGCTGCCATTGCTGCTGTGTCGGTCGACGCGACCGCCGCGTCGGCAGCCCGCTCGGGCAGCGTGCTCGACGCGGTCGTGGCAGCCGCGAACGGACGCGTCGGCAACTGCAGCAAGCCCGCGGCAAGCGCGGTGCACACCAGTGCGGTGATCATCGGTTCGCGCCAACGCACCTCGAGCGGTCGGGCCGCGAGCAGCGCCAGGCTGTGCGGCGCGGTATGCGCAATCCACTCCTCCAGATGAACCTGCGCGGGCTGGCCCACGCTGCGCTCGTCGCCGGCGTGCTCCAGCGCCGTCATAAAGGCCGACCGTCCACCCAGCTGGCGATCAGCCCAGTCGGCGCATTCGGCCGGGCGCACCCGCGTGACCAGGGACTGCAGCAGGGCGAGTACCCACGGTACGAGGGCCGTCGCGAACAAGCCGTCGAACGTCAGCGGCCGAACGGCCAGGTGGATCAGCGTGCCACCCGACATGACCAGCGCGCTGCCCCACGCTGCCTGGCGTGCAGCGGTCGCGAGGCGCGCGTGTTGCAGATGGCGACCCACAGCATCGAGCACCTGCTGCAGCGGACGGACGCTCATCCGCCGAGCTCCGGCCGCCATGTCGCGGCCAGCAGCCAGACTGCGCAGGCAAGGGCGACGCCAACCGCGGTGGCCACGCTTGCAGCGCGCGCGCGATCGCGCAAGCCGCGCCCGAGCACGTGCCCGACCAACGGCGTCAACAATGCCCAGCCTGCGAGCGCTGTTTCGATCGCCACGGTCCGAACCAGGCTGTCGGCACTTGCGAGCCAGGCGAGCGCGACGAGTGGCCACGCCGCGATCACCACCGGCAAGGCCGCGCGCATGCCCGCCGCGTAGCCGTCGAGGGCGGCAGCGCGGCTCGCGACCACGCTCACGACCATCGGTCGTGCGACGCTCAGTGCGAACAACGCCTGGGTCGCGAGCAGCGCCGGATCGCCACTCGCTTCGAGCACGCCACGCACTGCGGCCAGCCACCAGGTCGCGACCGAACTTGCCAACAGCAGGCCGAGCGTGAGGCCGAGTCGCGTGCTCATGGCGAGTTGCCTGCAGCGGTCGCGCCCGCCGCGACCAGCAGCCACGCCTGTGAATGCGCCGGGGCACCGGCCACCGTGCCGAGGTCGAGCGGCCAGAGCAGTGCTGCGTCATTGGGCGAGGTGCGGGACAACGCGAGTCGCTGCACTGCGTTCGTGGCGCCGTCGGCCGCGTCGGTCGCCAGCATGACGTCAGCCCCGGGTGCGACGCCCGGCAGCGCCCGCACCGTGCCGCGCCAAAGCAGTTGGCCCGCCGGCCACTCCGACGGTCCGGTGTTGCGCAGCACGGCACGGCCATCGTCCGCCATGCGCCACGCCGCGGAGCGGGCCACCGGGAAGCTGCCCGAGTAGCAGAGCGACACGCTGTCGAACAGCCGGCCCGGGACGGTGATGCGCGCGAAGCGACGCTGGGCTGCATCCCAGTGCCACGTGGCATCGCGTCGTTCACGGCACGCGGTCGGTGCTGCCAGCTCTGCGTGCACGTCTACAACCGCTGTGCCGCGCTGCTGCACAGTCGCTCGCTGCAATGCGCCGTACCGTGCCAGCCGCTCGCCGGGGCCTGCCTCGGCCCACACAGCCAGTCGGGCGGCTGTCGGGCGGGACTGCACGAACCACGCTGCCGCGAGCGCGAGAGTCCCGGCGAGGATGGCCAGCAGCGGCAGCGATGACGTGAACACGACGCCGAGCAGCAGCAGCGCGGCGCAGCCGGCGAGGGTCGCAAGAACCACGCGCCACGAGGTGAAGTCGGCGCCAGAGAGGGCGGCAAGACTGCTGGCCCGCGGCGGCTCGCGCGGTGATTGCTGCAGCAATCGGGCCACGGCCATTCCGGCACCGACCGTGTCGGGAACGACGCCGAGCGCACGGCCGCCGCAGCCCGCGCCCGCAGCGAACAGGGTTGCAGTGTCCGGGTCCGCGCCCACCAGCACCGTATTGCCACAGGTGGCGACGTGGCCGAGCAGCGCGACCATCTGCTCCTCGTCGAGCGCTGACAGCGTGCCGGCCGAGATCACCAGCGCATCGATGCTCGCGTACGCGGCCGCGTTGCCAGGCAGTGCCGCCGGCGTCAGCGACAGCGTCCTGAAACCAGCGACGGACGGCGGTGGTTCTTCCCGGGACGCAACCCACGCAAGCAACGGCGATTCCGACAGTGACAGCGCCGCCGTGACAGCCACGGGCGGCCCGTCATCGACGACGGCGCTCACGGTCACCGTCGGCGCTGCCGCTACCGGCACGCGCAGTCGCGCTGGGCGGTCCGCGGACACCGTAACCGCAGTGACGATGCGCTGCACGTCGCTCGCCACCGTCACCGCTGCGTCGCCGTGCCCGGTGAGGCGGATTTCGAGCTCAGTGCTGCGGCCCGGGCGACTCCAGCCCTGCCACGCCGGCACGGCTTCCACTGCCAGCGCCGCCGCCCGCGCCGCAGGCGCGGCCGCCACCAGCAGCCCGAGCAGCATCAACGCGGCGCGCACGGATTGATCAGCGCACGATCTGCTCGAGCGCGATCACCGTCCACGCCGTCACGAGGTGCGGGTTGTTCTCCCACCACTTGTTCGAGTCCGGGTTGACCCACGAGCCGTCCGCGGCCTGCAGGCTGATGAGCTTCTGCGCCAGCTCGTTGCGCCAGTTGTGCACCTGCCCCTTGCCGTCGGTGAAGGTGTCGTCGCCGTACGCGGCCATCACCTTGGCGAAGGCGTTGTAGAAGTAGAACAGGCCGTGCTTGGCGTCGGTGCCCGGGTTGGTCTCGAGCGTGTAGTTGGTGGTCATCCACTTGTACGCGGCCTGGATGCGCGGGTCGCCGCGGTCCACGCCGGCGAACAACAGGCCGATCAGGCCGGCGGCGGTCATGCCACCGTAGGATGCGGTTCCGCCGCCGAACTCCGGCGGGTTCCAGCCGGGCATGTAGACGAAGCCGCCGTCGTTGCCGGACCACGGCTGGTCGTTGCTCTCGCTGCGGTTCTGCGAGCGGTTCACGAACGTGAGCGCCTTCTGCCACACCGGATCCTTGGGATCGGTGGCGGCGGCCTTCAGGCCCTCGATCGCGAGGTACAGGTTCGACAGGTCGGGGCGCTCGTCGCCGCCGTAGCCGATGCCGCCGTAGTAGCGGTGATCCTGCTGATAGCCTTCGCCCTCGTCGATCTGGTGGCCGGTCAGGAACTTCTGGCCGTTGGCGATCGCGGCCTGGTACTTCGGGTTCTTCGTCGCCGCGAGCGCCACCAGCGTCACGGCCGTGTTGTAGCTGCGGTTCTGCAGCGACTCGCTGATCGAGCCGTCGTCGTTGACCTTCGACAGGAGGAACTCCACCGGTCGCGTGACGAACGGGCCGTCGGCCTCGTTGTAGCCGCGGTGGCTCTCGAGGAAGGCTCGCAGTGCCAGCGCGGTGATGCCGACCGAGCCGGACAGCGAGCCGTTCTCGGCCTGCTGGCCGCGCAGGTAGTGCAGTCCGGCATCGATCGAGCGGCGTGCCTTTTCCTTGAGCGCGGGATCCATCTTGTCGGCTGCCTGAGCGGCGGGCGCAATGGCCAGCGTGGCGGCAAGGGCGAGCAGGGCAAGCTTCTTCATCGGGCGGGCTCCTTGATGACGAAATCGAGTGCAGCGAGCGCCAGTGCGATGGCCACGTAGGCCCGTGCGATGGCGGCGAGCGATGGGTAATCGAACTGCAGAGAGCCGAAGCTCGTGTGCGCATACCACCACTGTGTGCGCAGCAGGTCCTGCCCGGCCGCGACGCCAAGGTGTACCAGCGGGCTCGCGGCCACGATGGCGCTCGAGCGTGCCGAGCTTGCCTCGGCGCCGAGCGCTGCGAGCGGACCGAGCCACAGTGGTGCGGTGGCGAGCAGCCAGAGCATCGCGGCCACCAGCCACCGGGCCCATTCGCGAGCCGCGGGCTCATCGAGTCCCGTGGCCCGCAGCAGGCGCGACGTTACGCTGGCGGCGAGCCGGGTCACGACGACGATGCCGAGTGCGACCATCAGCAGCGGCGCGAGTTGTGCCGCTGCCGGTCGCGCGCCGCAGAGAATTGCGACGACTCCGAGCAGCAGCGTCGAGCAGACCCAGCCGGCGAAGCCAGCGGCGAGTGCCTTCGAAGTGCGCGCAGCCTCACCGGAGAACAGCGGCACGAGCAGCACGGGAGTGGCGACCGCCAGCAGCAGCCGCGTGGCTGGTGGCGTGTCGGGACGGGCGATGCCGAGCGCCAGCGCCACCACGATCGCGGTGCCGGCGAGCACCAGCACGTCGAGCGACAGGGCAGCGGCGGCTGCGCGGGATGTTCCATCTGGTTTCAAGGTGATCAGGAATCAGCAAGGACCGTGCCAGCCTCCCAGCGCGGCGAGTGTGTCACAGGTACTTTGCGAATCAACAGGTTGCGACGACTTTACGGTCGTGTTGGCGAGCCCCTGCTGGCACGCTGACCAGAACCTGGGCTGCTGCTGCGTGGATTTGCGCCAGCGTGGTACTGGTTCAGGGCGCCAGCTTGGCGCGCAGCGTGCTGCGGCTGATGCCGAGCAGCTTCGCTGCTGCAACCTGGTTGCCGCTGGTCGCCTTCAGTGCCTCGGCGATCAGGGCCTGCTCGAGGCGCGTCATCGCCAGTTCGTGCAGGGGCGGAGGTTCGGCCAGTCCGGCACCGACTGCGATGACCGCCGAGGCCACCGCGTCGAGTGGCGCGGTCGCCAGTATCAGGCCGACGGGGTGCAGGCCGGTGGATCCGGACTCCAGGCTCAGGTCGTGCACCGTGAGCGTCGAGCCCTTCGCCGCCAGCACCGAGCGCCGGATCACGTGCTCGAGCTCGCGCACGTTGCCGGGCCAGTCGTGCGCCCTGAGCCGGTCGAGCACCGCCTGCTCGACCGCGGTGATCGACTTGTCGGCCTCGCGGTTGGCCTCGCGCAGCAGCGACTGCACCAGCTCGGGAATGTCTTCGCGGCGCTCGCGCAGCGGCGGCACCGTGACCGTGACGAGGTTGATGCGGTGGTACAGGTCCTCACGGAAGTGGCCGGCCGCGACGGCCGCGGCGAGGTCCTGGTTGGTGGCGCACAGCAGGCGGGCGCGGAAGGCGAGCGCGGTGGTGCCGCCGACGCGCTCGAAGCTGCGCTCCTGCAGGACGCGCAGCAGCTTGCTCTGCAGCTGCAGCGGCAGGTCCGAGATCTCGTCGAGGAACATGGTGCCCGCGCCGGCCAGCTCGAAGCGCCCGGGGCGCGCTTGCTTGGCGTCGGTGAATGCGCCGCGCTCGTGGCCGAACAGCTCGGACTCCATCAGCTGCTCGGGGATCGCCGCGCAGTTGATGGCGACGAACGGCTCCGTCGCGCGCTTGCCGCGCCGGTGGATGGCGCGCGCCACCAGCTCCTTGCCGACGCCGCTCTCCCCCTGGATCAGCACGCTCAGGTCGTTGTCGGCGAGCAGCACGATGCGCTTGAAGAGTTCCTGCGCAGCGGCGCTCTGGCCGACCAGCTCGCGGACCGGCGCCGTGGCAGCGTTGTCGGCCGCGACCGTCGTCATCGCATCGCCGCTCGCCGGCGCGTGCAGCGCGCGTTGCAGCAGGCGACGGATCTGCGCCAGCTCGAGTGGCTTGCCGAGGTAGTCGAATGCGCCGGCGCGCAACGCGTCGGCCGCGGTGTCGAGCGTGCCATACGCGGTCATGACGATCACCGGCACCGATGCGTCCTGCGCGGCCATCTCGCGCAGGACCTCGATGCCGTCCATGCCTGGCATGCGCACGTCGAGGAACACCAGGTCGGGTCGCTGTTCCCGGAACAGCCGCAACGCGTCGCGGCCGTTGGCGGCCGTGAGGGTCGTGTGGCCCTCGGCCGTCAGCACGGCTTCGAACGCGCTGCAGATCGAGGGTTCGTCGTCGGCTACGAGGATGCGGGCCATGCGTCGATTGTATCGGCCGGCAACTCGATCGTCGCGCGTGCGCCGCCAAGCGCCTCGCTGCGGCCCAGCTCGAGGCGGCCACCGTGCTCGGTGGCGATCTCGCGGCAGAGGCTCAGGCCGAGACCGAGGCCGAACGGCTTGTGGCTGCCCGCGCCGCTCGAGCCCGGCGCCAGGCGCTCCGGCGGGAAGCCGGGCCCGGAATCCTCGACGCACACCCGCACCGTGCCCTTCGCGAGGTCGCGTGCCGTCGTCACCGAGATCGTTCCGCCGCCCGGCAGCGCATCGGCGGCGTTGGCGATCAGGTTCAGCAGCGCCTGCTTGAAGCGGTCGCGGTCCATCGCCACGGGCGGCAAGGCCGCGAGCTGTCGCGTCACGTCAATGTGCCGGTGCCGCAGCGACGGCTCCATCAGCTGCAGGACTTCCTCGACGACGGCGACGAGATCGCCGCGCTGCGGTGCGGCGCGCTGCCCGCCACCGAGCGCGAGGGAGGAGGCGACGATCAGCTCGAGGCGCTCGACCTCGTCGAGCAGGCGGGTCACGGTGGCTGTCTGCGCCTCGGTCGCGCTTTCGGCGAGCAGCTGCAGGTGCAGCTTGAGCCCGGTCAGCGGATTGCGGATCTCGTGCGCGATGCGGGCCGACAGTTCGCCGAGGGCGGCGAGACGGCTGCGGTCCGCCAGTTCGGCTTCGTAGGATTTCAGGCGCGCCGTCATCTCGTTGAGCGACGTGGCCAGCGCCGCCAGCTCGCCGCCGCCGTCCGGCTCGGCGCGCACGTCACGCCGGCCGGCCGCGATGCCATCCGCCATCGCGACCAGCCGGCGCACCGGTTCGGTGACGCCGCGCACCAGCAGGTACTGGAGCGCGAAGAGCAGGGCGCCCGCCACGAGCACGGCGAGGCCCACGCCGAGGGCCGCACGGCGCGCGGCCGAACGCGCATCGCGCAGGGAGCCGGCGAGCACCACCGTTGCCGGGCCGGATCCCGCCGCGCCCACCAGCGGGCGGGAGACGACCACTATCGGTTCGCCCGCCAGTTCCGTGCGCACCGGCGCGACGGTGGAGCCCTGCGCGCGCAACGCGGCCATGAGCGCAGGCGGCAGCGGGCCGTTGCTGCTGATCACCTCGGCGCCTTGTCCGTCGAACAGCTTGATGCCGGCCTGCTGCAGGTCGGCGACGCGACGCAGCAGCTCGGGGGTATACGGCAGGCCGGAGCCGGT
>Ga0209254_10003503_pt1 | contig 14301 bp, 11 predicted proteins | sample FrelakmetDIP11DI_FD_187148 | JGI IMG/M metagenome (GOLD analysis project Ga0209254, IMG submission 187148) | Freshwater lake sediment microbial communities from the University of Notre Dame, USA, for methane emissions studies - DIP11 DI (SPAdes)... | ecosystem: Environmental > Aquatic >...
GCGGGCCTCGTCGCCGGCGCGTCGAAGGGCGAGGGCCTGGGGAACCAGTTCCTCGCCAACATCCGCGAGACCGACGCGATCGCCCACGTCGTCCGCTGCTTCGTCGACGAGAACGTCGTGCACGTCGCGGGCAAGGTCGATCCGGTGTCCGACATCGAGACGATCAACACCGAGCTCGCTCTGGCCGACCTCGCGGCCGTCGACAAGCAGCTCTCGAAGTACCAGAAGGTCGCGCGTTCCGGTGGCGACAAGGAGGCGCAGCGGATCGTCGCTGCGCTGGAAAAGGTGCAGACGGTGCTCGACCAGGGACGCCCCGCCCGCACCGCGGAGCTCTACCCCGAGGAGATGGACGTGCTGAAGCCGTTCTTCCTGCTGACGATGAAGCCGACGATGTACGTCGCCAATGTCGCCGAGCACGGCTTCCACGACAATCCGATGCTCGCAGCGGTCGAGAAGCACGCGGCGGCCGAGGGCGCACCAGTGGTCGCCGTCAGCGCGGCGCTGGAAGCCGAGATCGCCGACCTCGACGGCGACGACAAGACGGTGTTCCTCACGGATCTGGGCCTCGACGAGCCGGGCCTCGACCGCGTCATCCACGCCGGCTACCGGCTGCTCGGCCTGCAGACCTACTTCACCGTCGGGCCGAAGGAGGTCCGCGCGTGGACGATTCACACAGGGGACACGGCGCCGCAGGCGGCCGGGGTCATCCACACCGACTTCGAGAAGGGTTTCATCCGCGCCGAAGTGACGGCGTACGCCGACTTTATCGCCTGCAAGGGCGAGCACGGCGCGAAGGAGGCGGGCAAGATGCGACTCGAGGGCAAGGAGTACGTGATGCACGACGGCGACGTCGTGCATTTCCGGTTCAACGTCTAACGGATTCGGGACCCCGACCCGGGGGCGATCCCCGGCGCCGGCACGGCGGAGCGGACAATGACGCGCCTCAAGTTCACCAAGATGCACGGGCTCGGCAACGATTTCGTCGTGTTCGACGGCATCGCGCAGGCGGTCGCGCTGACGCGCGCCCAATTGCGCGCGCTGGCCGACCGCCACCTCGGCGTCGGCTGCGACCAGGTGCTCGTCGTCGAGCGGCCGACGCGTCCCGACGCCGACTTCCGCTATCGGATCTACAACGCCGACGGCGGCGAGGTCGAGCAGTGCGGCAACGGCGCGCGCTGCTTCGTCAAGTTCGTCCGCGACCGCGGCCTGACGACCCGGCGCGCGATCCGCGTCGAGACGGCCGGCGGGCTGATCGAGCCGGTGCTGCACGACGACGGCGAGGTGACCGTCGACATGGGCGTGCCGCGCTTCGCACCGGCCGACGTCCCATTCGTGTCCGACCGGACCGACCTCGTGCAGACCATCGACGTCGGTGGGGTCGCGGTCGACGTCACCGCGCTGTCGATGGGCAATCCGCACGCGGTCCAGGTCGTCGCCGACGTCGACGCGGCGCCGGTCGCCGCGCAGGGGCCGGCAATCGAGCGCCACCCGCGTTTCCCGCAGCGGGTCAACGCGGGCTACATGCAGGTCGTCGATCGCGCTACCATTCGGCTGCGGGTCTGGGAGCGCGGCGCGGGCGAGACGCTCGCCTGCGGCTCGGGGGCCTGCGCGGCGGCGGTGACGGCGATCGCACGCGGCCTCGCCGATTCGCCGGTGCGGGTCGAGACGCGCGGCGGGGTGCTGACGATCGCTTGGGCGGGACCCGGGGCGACAGTGTTCATGACCGGGCCGGCGACGACGGTGTACGAGGGTGAGTGGGAGCCGCCGGCGCCCGCGGCGCCGTGACAACCAAAACACGGGAAATGCGCATGGATGCAGCGACGGTCGCGGAGTGGCTCAAGGCGAATCCGGGGTTCTTCGAGGACTACGCCGACGTCGTCGCCGAGATCTTCGTGCCGCATCCTCACGGCGGCCACGCGATCCCCATCGCCGAGCGCCAGATCGTCACGCTGCGCGAGAAGAACCACGAGATCGAGACCAGGCTGCGCGAGCTGATCCGCTTCGGCGGCGAGAACGACTCGATCAGCGAGAAGGTGCACCGCTCGACGCTGGCGCTGTTCGCGGCGCCCGACCTCGAGACGTCGCTCGCGGTGCTCTACCACAGCCTGAAGGAAGACTTCGAGGTGCCGCTGGTGGCGTGCCGGCTGTGGGGCAAGGTGCCCGAGCAGTCGTACCTGCCCGAGCTGGCCGCGACGTCGCACGAGCTGCGCGAGTACGCCGATTCGCTCGGCGCGCCGTACTGCGGACCCGATGCCCCCTTCGAGTCGCGCGACTGGTTCGACGGTGGCGAGGCAGCGTCGTCGTTCGCGTTCCTGCCGCTGCGCACCGCGCACACCTTCGGCCTGCTGGGTCTCGCCAGCGAGGACCCGCAGCGGTTCTACGCCGGGATGGGCACCGTCTACCTCACGCGCCTCGCGGAACTCGCGAGCGTCGCCACCTCGCGCTACCTGCCGCCGGCCTGAGGCCGCCGCGGCGACGCCGGCGCGATGGCCGCCGCACCCCGACGCAGCGCGCGCGCGGCCGCTCCCGCCCCGGCGCCAGCCTCGCTGCTTCCGGCCAACGCCACCCACGTCGCCGCGTTCGAGCGGCACCTCGCCACGCGGCCCGCGACGACGCGGACGGCCTACGTCGCCGACCTCGGCGCGCTGGCACGGGCCGCGGGGGAGGTCGACCTGCTGGCGCTCACCGCGCGGGACCTGCGCCGACACCTCGCGACGCTCCACGGGGGCGGCCTGGGCGGCCGCAGCCTCGCCCGGATGCTGTCGTCGTGGCGCGCGTTCTACCGGTTCGCCATCGAACGCGATGCCGGCCTGGTCGAGAATCCCTGCGCCGGCCTGCGGCCGCCCAGGTCGGCGAAGCGGCTGCCTTCCGCGCTGTCGCCCGACGAGGCGGTGCGGCTGGTGACGATCGAAGGCGACGAACTCCTGGCCGTGCGCGACCGCGCGCTGCTCGAGCTCGCGTACTCGTCCGGACTGCGCCTCGCGGAACTCGCGGGCCTGGATCTCGACCGGCTCGACCTGTCCCGCGGCGAAGTTCGCGTGCTGGGCAAGGGAGCGAAGGAGCGGATCGTTCCCGTCGGCGGCCCCGCGCGTGACGCCCTCGTGTCGTGGCTGTCCGCGCGCGCCGCGATTGCCGGTGTCGATGCCGGCGCCGTGTTCGTCGGCCGGGCGGGCCGGCGCATCACCCGGAGGGCGATCCAGCGGCGCTTCGCCGAGTGGGCGGTGAAGCAGGGACTTCCCCAGCACGTCCACCCGCACATGCTGCGGCACTCGTTTGCCTCGCACGTGCTGCAGTCGTCCGGGGACCTGCGCGCGGTCCAGGAGCTGCTGGGGCACGCCAGCATCGCCAGCACGCAGGTCTACACCCACCTCGACTTCCAGTACCTGGCCAAGGCCTACGACCAGGCCCACCCGCGCGCGAAGCGCAAGCAGTCCAAAGCCTGACCGTTCGTCGGATCGCGTCGCCGCCGCGCGAACGGGGAAGCGCACCGTTCGACCTGGGCGGCACGCGATTTGCATTCAGCGGGTCGGCGGCGCTCCTGTCGAGTCGGGCTCCGACGCCGGCAAACTGCTTTCCTCTATTTAAAATAAATTTGGCGATAGCAAGCGCTTACATTGCTCTCCCGGACGACAGTTCGTCCCCGGTGTCGAGGTGACGCAGTACGGCAGGCCCGGGAGAGGGCCCGAGGTGAACGAAGGTGGCGCGCCCGTATGACCACAGCATAAGCAGGGTCGGCCGGGGATTGCAAATTATGCGGTCGTCATGCAGCCTCCGTATGCGCTTGTCATAAGCCCCCGGTCTTCGGCGGAATTTGATCCTCCAGGGTCGGGGGCGGTACTCGCCGATGCTGGCAGGGGTGACACGCGCAGGGCCTCGCAGGGAGGCGCCGCAAAAAATGCCCGTCGCGGCTTTGCGCGACGGACCGGAGCAACAGAGAGAGACGAGGGTATCCATGTCGCAACCTTCCGTTCAGGCGGACCGTCGGACCACAGCATCGCCAATCGCCCGCGCATTCGCGCTGGCCGTGTTGGCCCTCGGGTGCGCGACCTCCGCGGTCGACGCGCTGGCGCAATCGCTGCAGGCGGCGGTCGGCGTCTACCGTCCCGGCATCAGCCGCTTCTTCGTCGACGGCAACTACGACCTCGTCGCGGACCTCAGCGTGGCGTTCGGGCAGTCCGGTGACGTCGCTCTCCTCGGCGACATCCGTGGCGACGGCGCACGGCATCCGGTGGTGTTCCGCAACGGCCAGTGGCTGGTCGACCGCAACCGGGACGGCACCTCGGATCTCACGGTGACCTTCGGCGCCGCGGGCGACAAGCCGCTGATCGCCGATTTCGACAAGGACGGGATCGACGATCTCGTGCTGTACCGGAACGGGGTCTGGTACATCAGTTCCGGCGGCACCGGCACGGCGACCTATGCCTACGGCTTCGGCGGCGGCCCGACGGACGTCCCGCTGCTCGCCGACATCGACGGCGACGGCATGCTCGACCTGATCATCTACCGCGCCGGCGTCTGGTTCGCGTCGACGAGGCGCGACGGTGTCGCCGACAGGGTCTTCGCCTTCGGCGGCGGCCCCAACGACATTCCCATGGCATTCGACTACAACGGCGACGGCATCGCCGACCTCGTGATCTTCCGGGACGGGGTCTGGTACGTTTCGACCGCGCGCAACGGCGTCGTCAACGCCTCGTTCCAGCTGGGCATCGCCGGCGACAAGCCGTTGTATTTCGGCAAGGGCGTGGCGAGCACGCCGCGCCTCGATGCGGCGCGCCTGCTCTACCAGGGGACGTTCGGGCCTACCGAAGCGGAAATCACGAGGGTGCAGACGCTCGGCGTCGCCGGCTGGGTCGACGCGCAGCTCGCAGCGCCCAAGTCGACGTTCACGGCGATGCCGTGGTGGCCGACCGGGCGCCCCTCGACCTCCACGAATCCGCTGTGCACGTTCCCGAATTACCTCACCTCGAGCTACAGCCCCACCGCCCCGTGCAACTGCTCGGACGGCACAGGCTTCAACCGGTGCCAGCGCGACGTCTACACGAACTACCGGGTGCAGAACGAGTTCCTGACCAAGGCGCTGACGGCCCCGGACCAGCTGCGCCTGCGGACCGCATGGGCGCTGTCGCAGATCATCGTGACGTCGAACATGCAGGACCCGCTCGCGTACCCGATGCGCGACTACTTCCAGATGCTGACGGACAACGCGTTCGGCAACTTTCAGGAGCTGCTGCTGCGCGTGACCGCCAGCCCCTGGATGGGCAACTACCTCGACATGGTCAACAACAACGGCTCGCCGGCGCAATTGGCCGCCGGGCGGCTGCCGAACGAGAACTACGCCCGCGAGCTGCTGCAGCTGTTCAGCATCGGCCTGTGGGAACTCAGGGACGACGGCACGCAGCTGCTCGATGCCCAGGGCAAGCCGATCCCGACCTACGACCAGGACGAGATAATGGAGCTGGCACGTGCGCTCACCGGGTGGACCTACTACCCGCTGACGAACCTCGGCCAGACCGTCCGCTGGAACGCGCCGGTGAATTACCTCGTCAACATGATCCCGATCGAGGGTCCGCTCAACGGCACCGGCACCGTGAACTACCACGACGTCACGGCCAAGTCGCTGATGGGATACAACTTCCCGGCGGGCGGGCGGGCCGAGACCGAGATCAACATGGCCGTCGCGCTCGTCGCGCAGCACCCGAACACGGCGCCGTTCATGAGCAAGCAGCTGATCCAGCAGCTGGTGACCAGCAACCCGACGCCGGCGTACGTCCAGCGCGTTTCGGCGGTGTGGAACAACAACGGCTCCGGCATCCGCGGCGACCTGAAGGCGGTGGTCAAGGCGATCCTGACCGACGCCGAGGCGCGCGCGCCGCGCAATCCGGTCCGCACCAAGTTCGGCAAGCTGAAGGAGCCGGTGCTGTACGTCACCAGCCTGCTGCGGCAGCTCGGGATCTCGAGCGACGGCGTCGCGCTTCGCACGCCGCTCTCGAACATGGCGCAGAACGTATTCAATTCGCCGACGGTGTTCAACTACTACAACGCCGAATACGTGGTGCCCGGCACCAACCTGAGCGGGCCGGCGTTCGAGATCTTCGACGCGACGCTGTACTTCCAGCGCGTCAACTGGGCATACAACCTCCTGTACAGCGGCACCTGCGATACCGGCGCGCCGTGGTCGCCCGTGCTCTGCGGACCCGCGCCCGACACGACGGTTTCCGGCTCGACGGGAACGAAGATCGACTGGACGATCGCCAAGGCCTACGCGGACAACCCGACGGCGCTGGTGTCCTACGTCGACAACGTCCTGCTCTTCGGGACGATGCCGGTCGGGATGCGCAACAGCATCGTCAAGGCGGTCACGGCGGTGACGGTATCGACCCCGTCGACGCAGCAGCAGCGACTCGACCGCGCGCGGATGGCGGTTTACCTCACGGCGATCTCGCCGAAGTTCCAAGTGGAGTTCTGACATGAGCGGACCGATGATCTTCACCCGTCGCCGATTCCTGCAGCAGACGGCTGCCCTCGGCGCGCTGTCCATGGCGGGCAGCCTCGAGCAGCTCGGCCTCGCCAGCGCGGCTGCACAGGCGCCCGGATACAAGGCGCTGGTGTGCGTGTTCCTGTTCGGCGGCAACGACTCGAACAGCATGGTGATCCCGGTCACCAACTACGCCCAGTACGACGCGGTAAGACCCGCAGCGTCGAACGTCAACGTGCCGCTGGCGACGCTGCAACAGATCACGCCGGCGAACGGAGGCGGTGCCGTCTTCGGCCTGAACCCGGCGTTCACCACCGCCAACGGCAACCCGTCGCTTCAGGGGCTGTTCGGCGCGGGCAAGCTCGCTGTCGTCGTCAATGCCGGCAGCCTCACGCAGCCGATGACGAAGGCCGAGTACCGGTCGAGCACGGTGCCGAAGCCGGCAAACCTGTTCTCGCACAGCGACCAGCAGCAGCAGGGGATGTCGTCGATCCTCCTTGCCTCGACCCTCACCGGAATCAACGGCTGGGGTGGTCGGCTCGGCGACAAGGTGGCGAGCATGAACCCCGCGACCGCGACGCCGATGTCGATGTCGTTCTCCGGCACGCAGACGTTCGGCACCGGCGTCCAGGTGCGCACGCTGGCGCTGCCGACCGGCGGCAACTTCGGGTTCACCGGGGACAACCTCGCAGCACTCCCGGGCAGCGTCCAGTACGAGCGCGCGGCTGCGCGCGCAGCATTGCTCGCTGCCGGCGATTCCAGCGCGATGGTCGGCGCATCGCAGGTAAATGCGGTGGTTGCGCAGAACGCGAGTTCCAAGATCAACCCGGTCCTCACCGGTGCGGGCTCGGCGGCCATCACCGGGCCGTTTGCCGGGTTGAATTCGAGCCTCGCGAACCAGCTTCGTGCCGTCGCCAAGGTCATCGAGGCGCGGTCGACGCTGCAGCACAACCGCCAGATCTTCTTCGTCTCGATCGGCGGCTTCGACACGCACTCGGGCCAGGGCACGACCAACGTCGGCGCCGGGTTGCCTGCGCTGTACCAGCAGATCGGCCAGGCGCTGGGGGCGTTCTACCGCTCGACCGAACTCATGGGGGTCGCGAGCAACGTCACCACCTTCACGCTCTCCGACTTCAACCGGACCTTCAAGCCCAATGGTGCTGGGACCGACCACGCATGGGGCGGACACCAATTCGTCATGGGCGGCGGCGTCGTCGGCGGCAATTTCTACGGCCAGTTCCCGGATCTCACGCTCGGTGGCGCAAGCGACACCGACAGCGCGGGCCGCTGGATTCCCACCACCGCCCTCGACCAGTACGGCGCCACCCTCGGCCGCTGGTTCGGCGTACCGGACGTCGACCTGCCGCAGGTGTTCCCCAACCTCAGCAAGTTCCCGGCGCCCTACCTCGCGTTCATGGGCTGAATCCGCACAGGTTCGTGCATCGCAAGGAAGCCCCCGGCCGGTCCGGGGGTTTTCTCTTTCGGGCCGGGCGCCGAGAGCGGGTGACGGCTAGCGACGGCGCAGCAGCACCGTGTCCTGGTGCTGGTCCATCCGCAGCGTCTGGATGTCCACGACGTCGAAGTACTTGCCCCACTCGCGCCGGATGTAGTCGTGCTTGTGGAAGCTGGTCTGGTAGAAGTCGGGCAGCTGGATGCTCGCGCCGTAATTGGTGCCGAGGTCGCCGTAATAGAACCCGCGCTCCTCGAGCTTCGCGCGCAGCTCCGGCGGCAGCGTCTCGTAGTGCTTCGCGCCGTGCGTCGACATCATCAGGAACGCCCCCGGCGCCGTGATGCGCCGCAGCTCCTCGAGCCACTGGTACTGCATGTCCTCCGGCAGGTGGGTGAACACGCTGATGCCGTAGACGAAATCGAACATGCCGTCGGCGTAGGCGGTGGGGGGGCGGTGCGGCGCCACGGCGAATTCGCCGAAGCGGCCGTAGTGCTTCTGCAGCCAGCCGATCGCCTCGCCGTCGATGTCGGTCCCGTACAGCGCCGACCCGGGTGCCACCGACTTCAGCGTGCGGAGGACCCGGCCGCAGCCGCAGCCGAAGTCGAGGATCCGGCGGAAATCCGACATGGTCCTGCCCGAAGGGGCAATCGCCGCGTTGATGTCGGCGATGGCGTTGAACCCGCTGTCGAGGAAGCCGGCGACGTAGCCCCCGCACACCCGCACCTGCAGGTGCTTCGGCGGCGGCGGCGGCAGATCGTTCTCGCGCAGCACGTACTGGATCTGCGCGACCAGCGTCGCCAGGTCCGAGTGTTCGGCGCGCAGCTGCACGAACTGGCTGGATAGCGCCGCAAGCTGGGCCTGCATGCCGGCGATCGCTTCGGGCGCCGGCGGCACCGCAGCGGCCACGCCCGGAGCGTGGCGGGCGATTTCGTCGATCTGCGCCTTCAGGACACGCTGGGCTTCGGCCAGGGGCCGGGTCTGCTGCGTGACCGCATCGCGCGCCGCATCGCGGGTCGCGTTGGCGATCTTCTCGTTCAGCGTGTCGCGCACGCTTTGCGGGATCAGGTGGCGGAGGGGGTGACTCATCGAATGGCTCCCGGGGCTGAGGCCGGCGCGGGCCGTGGCCTCAAGCGAAAGGATCAATGATACAAGATCGGCGTCGTCGGCCCTGCCGGCGCCGGGACTCCGGCGTCTTCCGTGCGCTGCAGGCACCGGGAGCCCGCGCCGCGTGCAAAAAAACGGGGCGCGATTTGGTCGCGCCCCGAATAGCCACTGAGGAGAAACTGCAGTACTGCGCGAGGGGGAGGATCCTCGCTTCGCGCCGTCCGGGCGTTGCACCCGGACGGCACAAACCGTGACCAGCCGGCGATCAGATCCGGTAGGCCGACTCGCCGTGCGAACTGATGTCGAGACCCTCGCGCTCTTCCTCTTCGGAGACGCGCAGGCCGACGACCAGGTCGACGATCTTGAAGCTCACGTATGCCACCACGGCAGTCCAGACGACGGTGACGCCGACGGCCTTCGCCTGGATCAGCAGCTGGTCCGCGTAGCCGGGGAAGCCGGTCTTGCCGGTGACCCAGTCGGTGACGAGGCCCGGGCCGCCCAGGTCCGGCGACACGAAGATGCCCGTGAGCAGGGCGCCGAGGATGCCGCCGACCGCGTGCACGCCGAAGACGTCGAGCGAGTCGTCGACCTTCAGCATCCGCTTGAGGCCGTTGACGCCCCACAGGCAGACGATGCCGGCGAGCGCCCCGATCACGAACGCTCCCGGGATGCCGACGTTGCCGGCAGCCGGGGTGATCGCCACCAGGCCCGCGACCGCACCCGAGGCGGCACCCAGCATCGACGGCTTGCCCTTGAGCAGCCACTCGCCGATCGTCCACGTCATCACGGCGCAGGCCGTCGCGAGGAACGTGTTGATGAACGCCAGCACCGCCGCGTTGTTGGCTTCGAGCGCGGACCCGGCGTTGAAGCCGAACCAGCCGAACCACAGCAGCGACGCGCCGATCATCGTCATCGGCAGGTTGTTCGGCGCCATCGCTTCCTTGCCGAAGCCGATCCGCTTGCCGAGCACGTAGGCACCCACCAGGCCGGCGACGCCGGCGTTGATGTGGACGACCGTGCCGCCCGCGAAGTCCAGCGCGCCCCACTGCCAGAGCAGCCCGGCCTTCGCGTTCTGCGCGTCGACGACGTTGGCCGCCGTGTACGCGTCGGGGCCGGGCCAGAACCAGACCATGTGCGCGATCGGCAGGTACGAGAACGTGAACCACAGCACCGCGAACAGCAGCACCGCCGAGAACTTGATGCGCTCGGCGAAGGCGCCGAGGATCAGGCAGACGGTGATCGCGGCGAAGGTCGCCTGGAACGCCACGAACGCGAGCTCCGGCAGCGGCGTGTTCTTCGAGAACGTCGCGGCCATCGCGAACTCGCCCTTGGCCGAATCGAACGTGCCCTTGAGGAACAGCCGGTCGAGGCTGCCGAAGTAGGCGTTGCCCTCGGTGAACGCGACGCTGTAGCCGTAGACGCACCACAGCACGGTGATCAGCGAGAACACGACGAACACCTGCATTAGCACCGACAGCATGTTCTTCGAGCGCACCATGCCGCCGTAGAACAGCGCCAGTCCGGGCAGGCTCATCAGCAGGACCAGCGCGGTGCAGGTCAGCATCCAGGCGATGTCGCCCTTGTTCGGCGTCGGAGCCGGCGCGGCTGCGGCCGCAGCGGCCGGTTCAGCCGGCGCCGGCGCGGCGGTTGCCGGCGCGGCGGCGGGAGCGGCCGCCGCAGGCGCGGTCACGGCCGCAGGCGTCGCTGCCTTGTCCTGCGCGAACACCGGCGCGGCCAGGCCGACGAGGCCCAGTGCGGCGAGAATGACGAGAAGTTTTTTCATGACGGTTCCCCTTACAGCGCTTCCGCGCCGGTTTCGCCGGTGCGGATGCGAACGACCTGCTCGAGATCGAAGACGAAGATCTTTCCGTCGCCGATCTTGCCGGTGTTGGCGGCTTTTTCGATCGCCTCGATCACGCGATCGAGGAGGTCCGAGCGGATGGCGGCCTCGATCTTGACCTTCGGCAGGAAGTCGACGACGTACTCGGCGCCGCGATAGAGCTCGGTGTGGCCCTTCTGGCGGCCGAAGCCCTTGACTTCGGTGACGGTGATTCCCTGGACGCCGATCGACGACAGGGCCTCGCGGACCTCGTCGAGCTTGAACGGCTTGATGATGGCGGTGACGAATTTCATGGAGTCCTCGCGGGTTGGCGTGGGCGGCGCGGCGTCAGAACGTCTTCTTGACGTAGGCGACGAATTGCGTGTCCGCGATCTGCTTGCCGTAGCGGTTCGTGTACAGCGCGTCTTCGGCGTCGGTGCCGGTCACGAAGATGCCGACGGTGGTGCCGAGCACGTCGGTCGACACGCCGACCTTCCAGTCGGTGTAGTTGTAGTCGCCGAAGCCCTTGAACCGCTGGTGGCCGACGTGGCCCTCCAGCGTGACCTTGCCGAACGTGTCGTTGACCTTGTCGATCACGTCGTACGACGCGTTGAGTTCGATGTAGTCGCTGCCGCGCGAGGTGTCGAAGCCGAACGTGTCGCCGAGGCTGTAGCTGTACTTGGCCGTCAGGAACTTCCACGTCAGCGCCCCGTAGAGCTCGGTCGTGTTCGGCTTGACCATTCCCGACGGATAGCTGCCGGGGTACCAGTAGTAGAGGACGCCGACGTCGCCGGTGAAATCGGCCGGCAGCTCGAACTTCCAGCCGCCGTAGAGATCGAGCTCGACGCTGGCCGACGCATCGGGCACGCCATCGGAGATCCAGGACACGTTCGAGCCCCAGACGCCGGCGTACAGCCCGGACTTGTGGCCGAGGTCGAAGCCGCCCTGCAGCGCCGGCTTCTCGTTGGTCTGCGAGACGCCGCGATAGATGTACTGGCTGAAGATGCCGACGTTGCCGGTCCAGGTGAAGTCCGGTTCCGGCGCGGCAGCCGGGGTCGCCGCGGGGGCCGCAGGGGCCGGAGTGGCCGCGGGTGGCGTCTGGGCGACGGCGGCACCGGAAATCAGTGCGGACGCGGCTAGGACCGCGGCAATCGAACGCGGATGGCGAAGGTTTGTCATGGTGTGACCTCTGGCTAAGTGGACGGGAAAGACGAGCCTGAACGGAACTTCGGGTACTCTTCAGCACGTCGTGTGCCAGTGCAGCAAAATCATTAATTTCAATGGCTTGCGACAAGTCGGATGGCTTCGGCGGACTGGTTCCTCCCGATGGCGCACCGTTTGGGTGCGCGACGGGCCGGCGCCGCACGCGAATGGGGCGGCTTCATCCATCCGGCCGAGAGCGGGAGGCCTGGCATCTTTGCTAGACTCGATCGCATCCATTCGAGGCGCGGGCACTTCGTCCGCGACGGAGGCACCGATGCTCAACACCAAGCCATTCGACGACCTGGCCGCAAAGATCGGCCAGGCCATCGCCAACAGCCCCGCCAAGGACGTCGAGAAGAACGTGAAGGCCATGCTCTCGAGCGGCCTCGCGCGGCTCGACGTCGTTCCCCGCGGCGAGTTCGACGTCCAGGCACAGGTGCTGCTGAAGACGCGCGAGAAGCTCGAGGCGCTGGAGCGCCGCCTGGCCGAACTCGAGGCGCGGTTCCCGCCGCCGGCCGGCGGCGCCTGAGCCCCCAGACGGCGCCCGCCGGTTCCGCGCTCCGCGGTCCCCGCGCCCCGTGATCCCCGCGGCGCGGCGGGGTCGTGTCGCCGCGAACTGGCCGGCCGGTCCGGCCCATGTCGATCGCCATCGTCCTGTCGCGGGGACTCGTGGGCCTCGAGGCCCCGCCGGTGACGGTCGAGGTGCATCTGGCCGGAGGCCTCCCGGCATTCAATCTGGTCGGCTTGCCCGATACCGAGGTGCGGGAGGCGCGAGACCGCGTCCGCGCTGCGCTCGCCACTTCCGGATTCGAGTTCCCCGCGCGCAAGGTCACGGTCAACCTCGCGCCGGCGGATCTCCCCAAGGAGTCCGGGCGCTACGACCTGCCGATCGCACTGGGCGTGCTCGCGGCGACGGGTCAGGTGCCATCGCCCCCGCTGGCCGAGACCGAATTCGCCGGCGAGCTTGCGCTGACCGGGGCGTTGCGGCTGATCCGCGGCGCGCTGCCGATGGCGCTGTCGGCGCGGCGCGACGGTCGCGCCTTCGTGCTGCCGGCGGCGAGCGCCGGCGAGGCGGCGCTCGTTCGTGGCGCGCGCGTGCTGCCGGCCGCGTCGCTCCTGGCCGTCTGCGCGCACCTGGCAGGCCGACAACCGCTGCCCGCGCTGGAAACGCCGGCCGTGGGGCCCCTGGACGCGACTTTCGCGGCGGCAGGGGATCTTTCCGAAGTTCGTGGGCAGGCCCCGGCTAAGCGAGTGCTTACTGTTGCAGCGGCCGGCGCGCACAGCCTGCTGCTCGTCGGGCCGCCCGGGGCGGGGAAATCGATGCTCGCGCAGCGGCTGCCGGGTCTGTTGCCACCCCTCGACGAGGACGAGGCGCTGGAGGCGGCGGCGATCGCGTCGCTCGCCGGACGGTTTCGACCCGAGGCCTGGGGCGTGCGCCCCTTCCGGGCGCCGCACCATACGGCGAGCGGCGTGGCCCTCGTCGGCGGCGGCAGCCATCCCCGCCCCGGCGAGATCTCGCTCGCGCACCACGGGGTGCTCTTCCTCGACGAGTTGCCCGAGTGGAGCCGGCGGGTGCTCGAGGTGTTGCGCGAGCCACTCGAGACCGGCGTGATCCACATCTCGCGCGCGTCGCGCCAGAGCAGTTTTCCCGCGCGTTTCCAGTTCGTCGCGGCGATGAATCCCTGCCCCTGCGGCTGGCTCGGCCATGGGTCGGGCCGCTGCCGCTGCTCGCCCGACCAGGTGGCGCGGTACCGGGCGCGGGTCTCCGGCCCGCTCATCGATCGCATCGACCTCGCGATCGACGTGCCCGCGGTCGAGGCTTCGGCGCTCCTCGCCGGAACGGCGGGCGAGGCGGGCGCCGCCGCGTCGTCGCCGACCAGCGCCGAGGCGCGCGCCACGGTCAACGCGGCCCGTGCGCGAGCGACGCGCCGGCAGGGATGCCCGAACGCCGCGCTGACCCCGCGCGACGTCGACCGCCACTGCGCCCCCGACGATTCCGCGCGCACGCTGCTGGCGCAGGCGATGGCGCGGCTGTCGCTGTCGGCGCGCGCCTGTCATCGCGTGCTGAAGGTGGCCCGCACCATCGCCGACCTCGCGGGCGCGGCGACGGTGCGCGCGGCGGACATCGCCGAGGCCCTCGCGTACCGTCGCTTCGACCGCGGCGGCAGCCGAGCAGACCGTGAGCGGGGCCCGTGAGCGGACCCTGAGCGTGACCCTGAGCGTGACCCTGAGCGTGACCCTGAGCGTGAC
>Ga0209254_10003504_pt1 | contig 14299 bp, 13 predicted proteins | sample FrelakmetDIP11DI_FD_187148 | JGI IMG/M metagenome (GOLD analysis project Ga0209254, IMG submission 187148) | Freshwater lake sediment microbial communities from the University of Notre Dame, USA, for methane emissions studies - DIP11 DI (SPAdes)... | ecosystem: Environmental > Aquatic >...
GGCGGCTGTCCGTCTCGAAAGCCCGCTGCTGCAGGACATATTCGGCGTTGTGGTCGTCGAACACGAGCAGCGGCCGCCGCCGGCCTGCCGCACGGCTGGCGACTGCCTGGAACAGGTACTGCGCCAGCTCGATCCCTTCCACCTGCACTACGTCGGGGTCCTCCCGCTCCAGCGTGGCGGCCAACGCCGCCCGGAACTGCGCCGACGGCAGGCGCAGGGCCATGTCAGGCAGCCGGGAGAGAAACAGGCCGGTTAGGCGCTGGCGCATGGCGCGCTGCGGAGGCCGGACCACCTGCAAGCTCTGGCACAGGTTTTGCAGGGGGGTAGCCTGGCTCTGCGCCGGATCGCCGAACGACAGCAGGTGTACTGCGTGCCGCCCGGCGAGGTAGGCGATGAGATTGTAATTGCGAATGGTCGTCCCCTGGTGCGGTGGATAGGGGAACTGGGGCGTCAGCACTAGGATCTTTTGCGCTGCTGCGCCGGCCCCGCGGGCGGTGGGGCCGGTCTGAGTCACTTGAGTTTGGTGAACGGCATCGTTGCGCGTCATGGGTTCAGACTAGTTCATCACGACTTTGCGATAGATGTCCAACGTCTCCTGGGCGGCGCGCGTCCAGGAAAAACGCTCCGCCTGGCGCAGGCCCTTGGCGCGCATCTCTTGGTTGAGCGCTTGGTCGGTGAGCACGCGCCACATCGCCACGGTCAATTCGTCGCCATCGTTGGGATCGATCATCAACGCTGCATCGCCCACCACCTCCGGCAATGACGCGACGTTGGACACGATGGCCGGCAGGCCGCAGGACATTGCTTCCAGGGGTGGCAAGCCAAAGCCCTCGTAGAAGGCGGGGTGAGCCAGCATCTCGGCGGCGTTGTACAGGTTCAGCAGATCTTCGCTCGGCACCTGGCCGATCATGTGGATCTGGTTGTCGAGGTGCAGCTCTCCGATCAGATTATACACGTCCTCGAAGAGCCAGCCTTTGCCGCCGGCCAGCACCAACTGTACGTCCTGCTGGTAACACTCGCGGAGCTGCCGGAAGGCCAGCAGCAGCGTTGGCACGTTTTTCCGTGGTTCGACGGTGCTGACAAACAGGATAAAAGGACCATCCACGCCATACCGGTCGCGGACCCGCTGGCGGGCCTGATCCTGGTCGATTGGGCGGAAGATCGGATTGGTCGCTTCGTACACGACTGTGATCTTGTCCTCCGGCACCCCCAGGTGCTCGATCGTGTCGCGCTTGGTAGAGTTCGACACGGCGATGATATGGTCGGTCCAACACACCGCCTGGTCGATGTGCCCGTAGTACCGGGCACTCTCCTTAGTCAAAAAATGTGGATAAAGCAGGAAAGCCAGGTCGTGGACGGTGATGACCGATTTGCAGCTTGGCTGGTGCGGTGGAATGAAATCAGGGCTGTGCAGCACATCCAGTCCCAGTCGCATCAGCTCTACATTCAACGAGAAACGCTCGAGCCGGTGATGGCTGGGCGTCCACAGCGAAACCCGCCGAAAGTTCGGCTGCTGAAGGATCGTCTTGTCATCTTTGCGGCTTTGCAGTATGACGTACTCGTTTTCGTGATCGATCTGGGCCAGGCCATCGATCAGGTGCAGGATATACTGGCCAATTCCGGCCTGGCTGTAGTATACCAGGCGTGCGTCTATTCCAATGCGCATAGTGGCTCCACTTCAAGGTTGGCTGCTCAAAGCAAAAGCCCCCCACTTCCTACCCTGGAGATGGGGGGCATCCTCGACCCACTCGGGCTATCATACCATCTTATCCCGGGACCGTCAAGTCATGCCCTATCGGTATCTGGCTGTGGGGTCTTAGGCCAACATCGCGCCTTCCATGACCAGCATCTGGCGCTTCATCTCCAGTCCGCCGCCGTAGCCGGTCAGGCTGTGACTGCTGCCTATGACGCGGTGGCAGGGCACGATCACCGGCCATGGGTTGCGGGCCATCGCCTGGCCGACGGCCCGCGCGGCGCGCGGTGAGCCGGCTTCGTGGGCAATCTCCCCGTAGGTGCGGGTTTCTCCTCGCGGAATGGCGCGGCAGATGGCCCACACCCGCCTCTGGAAGGGGGTGCCGACCGCCGGATCGAGCGGCTCGTCAAAGGCCACTACCTCCCCGTCAAAGTAGCGCTGCAGTCTGTCGGCCAGTGTGATAGGGTCCAGACCGGGCGGGGCAGGCGGGGCCGGGTCGCCGCTGCTTGGCAGCCTGCCGAGCGCCGCTGCCTCAGTTGGTTGAGGCAGAGTTACCTCCACCAACCCTCGTTCCGACCAGGCAATGCCCAGCCAGCCCTTCGCCGTCTTGGCCACGGCGATGGTAACTCGAATCTTGCTTCGCACAGTCATGCGATTCCTCCTCTTGTTACCGGCCCGTTAGCTTGCGCCGACCTGGAAATAGAACCGTTGCTGAAACCGCCGAAGCAGGCGCAGGACCGGCCCGGCGAACAGAAAAAGCAGGACAAAGTTGCCGGCAGCCCGTACGATGTCCCACCACAGCGACGTGATGACATAAAAGGCAGCATACCGTTTCAGCGTCTCTGCCAGGCTCACCCCTGGCTGCCAGTACAGCTCCGATCCACCCGGCGGCGCCAGGTAGGGCCAGAACCAGATGTTCATCAGCGCGCCAAAGGCAAACCCCCACGCCAAGCCCCAGACCGCCAGCATGACCGTCTCGGCCCGAGGGCGACGCGCCAGGCGGGGCAGCCAGCCCGACAGCAGGCCCACCCAACCGGCGGCGAACATCTGATAGGGCAGCCACGGTCCGACCCCAAAGCCGATGAACGCCGACACGCCCAGCGAAAAGACACCCAGCAAAAAGCCAAAGGTCGGGCCATAGACATAACCACACAGGATCGGCAACAGCAGGATGAGGGTAAACCCGGCCGGTCCGGGCACCCCGCGCAGCACGGCGTTTGCCGCCGTCAGCACCCCCAGCACGGCGATCAGCTTGCTGTTCATGATGCCGCTCGACAGGCTGCTCAGCGCCGCGGCCAGGCACAGGATGACGAGCAGGGCGAAAACGAGGGGAGCGTCCTGGGTATGGGCCAGCTTGCCAAGTGAGCTGTCCTGCTGCGGCGTGAAAAAGGGGAAAAGGAACGAGCTCAGGCCGATCAGGCTGGCCACGGCCAGGATAAAGCCATTCAGCAGTCTTGAGAACCGCGGTCTCAAAGAGAGGCCGGGTTTCTGGGCTTGCTCTTGGATCACCACACACCCTGTTCGCACAGTAAAGTGCCAGCCCTCTGGCGTCGTCAACTCAGGGACGCCCCCGAAATGGGGACATCAGTGATTGTATCACGGTTCGGGGGCCGGTGCAACCTCAACACGTCCTCCACCGTCAGCAGGGCCGGGTCGCGGAATAGCTTGTTGATCTGCGACGAAAAGACCAGCGATTCGCTCATCACCTGGCGGGCCGGGCCATCGACCACGACCTGCCCGTCGCCCAGCAGTACCACCCGGTCGGCACAGCGCGCGGCGAGCTCCACGTCGTGAGTGGACATAATGATGGTCCGCCCTCGTGTCTTTTCCGCTTCCAGGAAGGCAACCAGCGCTTCCTTCTGCTGATAGTCCAGTCCTCGCGTGGGCTCGTCCAATAGCAGGATCTGGGGCTCGGCAGCCAGAATAGCAGCCACGGCGACCCGCTGCCGCTCGCCCACGCTCAGGTCGCGTGGGTATTGACCGGCGTGGGCAGCCAGCCCCAGGCGTTCCAGCAGCGCAGTATCGTCGACCGGCGGCAGGCCATGGTTGAGCCGGGTGAAGGCGATCTCTTCGCGGACGGTGTCGCTGAACAGCAACGCGTTGGGGTTCTGCGGCACATAGCCCACCACCCGGATGATCTCGTCGATCGCTGCTTGCCGTGTATCCAGTGTAGCCGGCGAATCCGAGCTCGCGATCCGCACCCGGCCCTGGTTTGGCTTGAGCAGGCCGACCAGGTGCATGAGCAGCGTCGTCTTGCCCGCCCCATTGCGGCCCATCACCGCCACGAATTCGCCCTGCCGGACCTCGAGCGATATGTCGTTCAGTGCCCGGTGCCCATTGTACGAAAAGCTCACCCCTTCCACTGAAATAGCGAGTGCTTTTGGCAGGCCCTCTTCCGTCGTACTTGGCGCCCTCGCACTTGCCCTTTGCTGATGTGCCTCGTACTGCTTGACAAACTGGCGTCCCTCCTTGATCGTCAGCGGCAGCGGCGACCATTCAAGCGCCTTGGCCAGGGTGATCAATGGGGGGGTCAAGCTCACCTGGCCCAGCACGGTGCGCGGATCGCCCACGATAGCCGGCTGGCCGTCACCAGGCAGGTACAAAATCCGGTCTATGTGCTGTATCACCCGCTCCAGACGGTGCTCTGATAGGATCACCGTCAGGCCCAGGTCGTGGTTTAGCTTGACCAAGGCATCGAGTACCTCCTCTGCGGCCTGGGGATCGAGCTGCGAAGTGGGCTCGTCCAGGACCAGGACGCGCGGTTGGAGCGTCATCACCGCTGCGATGGCCACCCGCTGCCGTTCGCCACCCGACAGCGTGTTGACCGAGCGGTGGCGCAGGTGAGCAATACCGAGCTGATCCAGCACTTCTTCAACCCGTTTGCGCATCAGCATCGGATCCATCGCCGCGTTCTCCAGCGAAAAGGCGATCTCATCCTCGACCTTGTCCACGATGAACTGGGTTTCGGGATCCTGGAACACAAACCCGACTGCGTCGGCCATGCCCCGCGGGCCGAGCGCCACCGGGTCGCGGCCGGCCACCCTTACCCGGCCGTTGATAGTCCCTCCGTAAAAGTGGGGCACCAGCCCGTTCAGGCAGCGGAGCAGCGTCGATTTGCCCGATCCGGATGGTCCCATTACCAACAGGAACTCTCCCTCCTCAACGTGCAGCGACAGCTCCTGCAGGACAGGCGCCTGGGCGCCGGGATACCGATAGGTCACACGATCAAAGCCGATCATGGCTGTATTCCATCTGGTTCATTGGTTTGCTCATTTTCCGATATGCTGACGGACGACCGAAGGGAGTCCCGGAGCGCAAGCGGAGTGGGCCGGTACGCGGCCGGCAGTGCCAGAAGCAAAAGGGCGGCCCCGACATACGGGTTGAACGGCGGCAGCAGCGAGTTGGGCGGATAGGGGCTGTACGCCATCGTTTGCGGAGCGGCCAGCCTGCCGGCGATGACGGCGGCGAGGGCGATGCCGCAGGCGATTGCCACCACGGTGTCGTGGCTTTGCCAGCGCGCGCGCCGGTAGCGAGTGCGCCGCACCTGCCGGCCCTGCCCCCACAGGATCACTCCCATCCCCGCTCCGCTCAGGATGAGCAGCCCCCAGCCCCAGGCGTTCCCTCCGGCCACGAAGGTGAGCAGGATCAGGCCGGCCAACAACCCCAGGAGCGCAGCCAGGAGACCCACCTGGGCCAGGATCGCGCGGCGGTGGGTCGGTTCCAGGGAATCGGGGCTTAGCACCGTGGCAAAGCCACGGGCTTCCATCGTCTCGGCCAGTTGAATCGCCCGCTCCAGGCTGGTGGCCAGAAGCGGCATGACCAGCGGCAGCAGGTCGCGCATGCCCCGGAAGCGGTGGCCGCGAATCCGCTGCGCTTGTCGGATCTCTGCGGCGCTGAGAACCATCTGCGGCACAAAGGTGATGGCGATCGAGACAACTGTGCCGATCTGGAAGGCAAAAGCCGGAGTTGCCCGCAGCAGTTGGTAGTGATCTACCACGGCGTTAAAGGTCGCAAACACGGCGAGGATGGTAAGGAGCCCCAGACCGTTGACCGCACCGGCGATGGCTGCCTCTAAAGTGATCGGCCCGCCGATGATCGGCCAGGTATCCGGCAGGCTGAACAAGACGATCGTCCCAAAGTGGCTCGACAGAGCGTTGAACACAACGGCCACGGCCACGAACAGGACGCCGATCCTCACGAACGTGCCCCAACTGCGGCCGACAGGCGATGTCCGGCCCAGGGCGAGGTATACGATCCAGCTCGCTCCGAGGATCAGGATCAGGTACAGCGGATTGCGCAGCGTAAAGGCCGGCACGGCCGCGGCTGCGAGCCAGATTACCCAGGTCAGCGTGTGAAACATTCGACAATGACCACTGACCAGGCCCTATTTCCTGGTCCTCAACCAGATGATGGCGCCTGCAAATGCCAGGATCAGGATCAGGCCGCCGAACAGCCAGTAGCTGGAGGCATCTTGTCCTGTGGGCGAATAAGTTTCCACAGAAGCCGGCAGCTCAACCGGCTGCGTCTGGGTCGGTTCCGGGCTTGGCCCACTGGTGGCGGCTGCCACTGGCATAGCTGTTTCTCGTGGTGTGCTGGTCGCAGGCTGCGTGGCGGCCGGTGTGGGCGAGGGGCACACCGCTTCAAAGGTCAGATCGGTGGCCGGCAGTGTGGTGCCGTCACCCCACACCCAGGCGTCAACCGCGCCGGGCCTGACCTTGTGCCGCAGTGCGCCCAACGCAGCATAGGTCCAGTTATCCTGCCCAGGCTCCCGGTAAAAGTAGTTCCAATAGGCGCACGGACCGCTGCCCGAGCACTGGCAGAAGCAGGCCTCGGCCGGATAGTCGCAGCCTTGGCCATCGATCCGGCACACGATGATCCCCAGCCCGCTGGAAGGATCGACGACCGCGTTGAGGCCCGACCGGACCAGCAGGTCGGCGCCCGTCATCTCGTCTCCCTCGAACTCCACGCAGATCGTCTCGGTCTGTCCATCTGCGAACTGGACGACCAGTCCGGCGCGGGTGGGCTCGCCTGCCCAAGCCGGACTTGGCCCGAGCATCGCAGCCATGAGAATGAGCCAGACCTGGCCGGCCCCCATCCGCACCCACTGCCATCCGGTCGGAATCCCGCGGACAAGCCGGCCAGGTCTGTTCAGTCCTGCGTTCATCTCGTCTTGCGCCGCAGGGCATAACCGCCCGATGCCAGTCCCAGCCCGGCCAGGATCAACGGCAGCGTCAGGTTCATCGCCGGGCCGCCGGTCACCGGTATCGTGTCTGGCGGTGGCGGAGTGACCGCCGGCCCCACGTCCATCGTCGCCAGCGGGAACGGCTTGCCGGCCAGGGCCGGCAGCGCCTGGACCGTCGCCAGCAGATTGTCGTCGCGCTCTGTGGCTTGCCAGGCAAAGGCCCCGGTCGGGTTCTGGAGCGCTTCCAGGGCGGCTACCGGTGTCTGGCCCGTGGAGGCGGTCCACTCTGCCCCGGCCGGGTCCTGGCCCGCAGCCAAGATCGCCTGGATCGTCACCGCCGTCGAGTTGGCGTCGGTGGCCGTCCCAAAGCTGGATGGGCTCTGGTAAGGCCAGCCGCCGTCGTCGTTCTGGATGCTGTGGTAATAGCTCATGGCTTGGGCTATCGGTGTGGGAATATCCCCGGCCGCGGCCAGGGCCTGCACTGCCACGGCGGTAGTGTTGGTGTCGGCAGCCGTCGCGGAAGAGCCATCCCAAGCCCAACCCCCACCGTCCTGTTGGGTGATCTTGATCAGGCCCACTGCCGCAGCCGGAATCGGCCGTTCGGCGCTCTTGAGCGCCAGCACCGCCAGACAGTGCCCAAAAAATGTGTCGGTGGGCGCACCGATCCTGCCGTTGGCGCCGATCAGCTCTTCCAGCTTGGCAACCGAATCCACTTGGCCAAACTGGCGCGGGTTCTCGCCGGCAGCCGTTACCGCCAGGATCAGCTTGGCCAGGTCGCCGCCGGTGGCAGCCGATGGTGCCTGAGCAGCCAGGTAGGTCAGAGGTGTGTTGCCACCCTTGTCAAAGGTGGCCAAATCGCCGCCGGCGGCTACGATGGCCAACACGGCGTCGGCGGTCGAGGACAAAGAGCTGTCGGGGCTAAAGCCGCTGCCAAAGCCGCCGTCGGCATTTTGCTGCGTCCTCAAGTAGTCGAGCGCGGCCGTCGTATCGGCGGCGGCCAGCGCCGGTGCAGCGGCAGCCAGCACGGCTGCCACCACGAGGGTTACCAATGCGATCTGTTTCTGCATTTCTCTTCCTCTCTTACAGATTTTGCCACGAAAAAAGCCCCAACCTGGTGGTTGGGGCAATACTTCTCAAATACAAACCCCTTGCCTCTCGGCAAGGGGTGGGACATGGTCTGTAGCCCATGCGCCTACCCCCTTTACCACGAAGGTCCGTAGGGCGTGACCGGGGCGGGTGGCCTGACTCCCTGGCCTAGGCCAGGTTACAGTTGCGGGACAGTGCCGGACTCTCACCGGCTTCCCCCCTTGGACCCCGTGCATCCGGGCGACGGGGCACCTCGGTCAGCCGCTATTCAGTTGGCAACAGTATATCATGCCTGCTTCAAGATGTCAAAAAGGGCGCGGAACAATGGCTGGCTGAGAGCCCGTCCTGTCGTTGCCGCACCGGCTTTATGGATTTGGCCCAATGCTGTAAGGCGCTTGTGGGTCCTTACACCAAACGACAGTGTCCAGGCTGGTGTGATACTCGTATGCCTGTCCTTGGGCCTCCAACCTGATCAGGTAACCGGGGGTTATGACCGTGATATAACCCATGCCCGGCTGGGGGCAGCCCAGGCTGCCGTCGCGCCATTGGACCGCCTCGACCGACTTGACGGCAATGTCGCGGGGCGAGATGCCCACCCGCGTGCTGAGGTCCTGCTTGGCCTTCTCCACCAGGAGGGTCGCTTCGGGGCTCAGGTCCATACCGGCCGACGTGACTGGCGCAGTCGGCGCCTCGACGGGCTGCTGGCCCTCGCAGAGTACGTAATCGCCGCCCCCTGTGTGGTAGGCATACTCCTGGCCGTTGGCCTCGAGGATGATCTCAAAGCCGGGGGTGATGACCTCGGCGTAGGCCATGTCCGGCTTGGGGCAGCCAAGGCTGGTGTCGGGCCAGTCCACGGCCCTGACGCTGACGATGCGGATCTGGTCGACGGCGATATTCAGCCGCTGGGCCAGGTCCTGCTTGACCAGCGTGACCTCGGCAGCCTCTGCCGGTACGGTCGGCTCACCCACCGTTGGGACCGGCTCAACGATAGTAGGAGTGGGCTCACTGGCAGTCGGTGTGCTCAGCGGCGACTCACTCTGAGATGGCGTGGCAGCCGGGCCGCAGCCCGCCAGGAGCAGGCTCGCGACCGCCAGCACGCCGAGCAATAGCAGACTGGGCCGATTTACAGTCACAGCAAAACCTCCCTCATTTTGTCCAACCAGTAATCGTAGAACAAAGACGGTGCGGAAGCCTGAATGGTTCCCGCCTAGATCGAAGACAAGTGCTCCCGGAGGCGTGCCTCCAGCTCATGAGCCGACAAACCCGCCACGCGCACCACCTTCTGGCGCCCTGCATGGCCGGACAAAATCTCGATATCACGCTCAGGCAGATTCAGGGTCTCTGCCAGCAACCTGACAAGCGCCCTGTTGGCTGCTCCCTCGACCGGTGGCGCGGTCAGCCGGATCCGGAGCATATCTCCTTGGACGCCGGCGATCTCGTTGCGGCTGGTGCGGGGCACAACCTTGACCGAGAAGGTTGCGCCACCCTCCTGTGTGGTGATCTGGATCATCTGTCGACGTCCCACTTTCCTATATGAGCAGGCTGATGAGGACGCGCTGGACGATGTACAGCAGGATGAGAGCCACCACCGGGCTGATGTCGACGGTGCCACCGATTGGCGGGATGATCCGCTGCAACGGCTTGAGCAGGGGGTCGGTCAGGCGGTACAGGATCCGGACGAGCGGGTGAAAAGGGCTGACGTTGACCCAGGACAGGAGAACCCGGATCAAAATCAGAAACTCATAGATCCCAAAGACGACGCTGATGATCCAGGCCAGTGTTGCCATGCGACTATCGATCCTCCTCGGCGGTCGACCTGGGAACCTGGCACCAGATCGGCGTATCGGGGGCAAAGATGGCGCGCCCCACCCGCAACAGGGTGGCACCCTCTTCGACCGCCACCTCGAAATCGTCGGTCATGCCCATCGACAGGTGGCGCCAGGTTACCTGCGGAAAGACGGCGGCCAGCTCATCACACACTCGCCGCAACCGGGCGAAAAACGGCCGGGCCTTTTCGGCGTCGACCACAATCGGGGCCATGGTCATCAGCCCCTGGATCTGGATGCTGGGCAGGGTGACGATCTCCCGGACGACAGCCAACAGCGCATCCCACTGTACGCCGCCGCTCGGCCACTGGTCTGCCGCGAGCCCGTACTTGCTGGCTTCGCCCGAGACATTCAGCTCGAGCAGGATCGGCAACTGTTTGCCCTGCTCCCCGCTAAAGCGGCTCAAGCGCCGGGCCAGCCTGGCGCTGTCCACCGAGTGGACGGCTTGGAACAGGGATACGACCTGCCTGGCTTGGCGGGCCTGGACGTGGCCGATCATGTGCCAGGTAATATCGGCGGGCAGGTTACTGGTTTTGAGGCTGGCCTCGTCGGCGCGGTTCTCGCCAAAGTGGCGCAGCCCCAGGTCGTAGGCGGCGCGAACGGCCTCAGCCGGCTGGCCCTTGCTCACCGCCACCAGCGTGATCTCGGCCGGATCGCGCCCCGCCCGATGGGCCGCGGCGGCAATCCGCTCCTGTACCGATCTCAGATTGCTTTCGAGGTCAGTCATCTGCCCTGCCCAACAGCTCGTCAAAGCCCGGCAGCCCGGGTGGCTGCAGCGTATTGGCTATGGCCGGTTCCTGATCGCGGTTCTCCTGGTTTGGCTGTGCTGGGGCCGTCTGCCTGTGAGCTTGATCCCCGGCTGGCAGGCAGGCGACGGCGGCAAAGCGCCCGGTCTGGCCGTTGTCGGCTCGGTGGGAAAAGAACTCGTCGTTGTGACACGCAGTGCACAGCCCAGCCTGTTCCATCCGGCGGGCCCGAACACCGGCGGCGGCGAGCTGCTGGGCGTTGGCCGCCGGCAGATCCAGGCGCCAGCCTGCGCCCGACAGATCGAGGGCTATCACTTTTCGCCAGTCGGGCAGAGCATAGCCCAACGCCGAGGCAACGTCATCGCCCACGGTGTAGCAGCAGGGGCCGATGGCCGGCCCAAGGCCGGCGAGCAGGTCGGCAGGGTTGGTGCCAAAGGCTTCCTGCATCATCTCCACGGCGCGGCGGGCGATCCCTTGGGCCAATCCGCGCCAGCCCGCATGGACCAACCCCAGGGCGCGGCGGGCCGGATCGTACAGGATGATCGGCTGGCAATCGGCAAAGCGCAGCAGAAGCGCCAGACCTGGTGCGTCTGTGACCAGTGCATCGGCGGCCGGCACGACTCGGCCGCCATCTTGCGCCGTGACCACCCCCACCCGGTTGCTGTGGACCTGGTGGGCCGTGGCGACCTGATCAGGGGTTAGGTCCAGGCTGGCATAGATGCGGGCCAGGTTCTGGGCCACGGCTGCCTGGTCGTCGCCCACACTGCGGCCCACGTTCAGCGTGTCGAACGGCTCGCGGCTGGTCCCGCCCAGCCGGGTGAATATGGCATGGACCAGGCCTTCAGCCGTCAGGCGCTGAAAGTGGTAGGTGACCAACCCGTTACTAGTTCGACGGAGCAAGGCTCTGCTCCTCGTCGGGCGGCACTGCCGAGCCGTATACCCACTCGCTCAACCGTTGGGTCCAATTGTAGGGCACCCCGACCTTTTCCAGGCCGATCCAGACGATGCCAACCGCTTCGCGAAGCGTCAGCCAGGCGCGCGTTCCCAGCGGGATCGCCGTTAGATCGGTGCTGGTCGGACTGGGATAGGCGGTGATGCCCTGCTCCTCGAACAGGATGCGGGCCCGTTCCAGGTGCAGCGGATGGCTGACCAAGATGGCCGTGTGCCAACCACGGTTCGCGGCCAGATCTCGGGTGCTGGCCGCATCCTCACCGGTCGTCATCGAGCCCTCGGCCAGCAGCGCCCGCTCCTGGGGCACTCCCTCGGACACCGCCAGCTTGCAGGCGACCGCCGCGGCCGACAGCCGGTCGCCCTTGTAGCCGCCGGTGCACACCAGGTAGGGGGCCAGCCCCTGCCGGTATAGGCTCACCGCGTGCAAGGTGCGCACCCGCAGATCGGGGCCGGGTTGCCCATCGGCTTCGACGCGGGCGCCCAGGATCACGATGGCGTCGGCGGGCCGCGCCTCATCGGATGAGCCGGTGCGGTTGATCTGCCAGCACAGGACCAAAAAGGCGGCCGTTGCCGCCAGGAACAGGATGCTGATTCCGGCCAGCAGGCCGCGCACCAGTCGCCGTATCATAGGCGCTATTATAACATTCAAGACCGTGAAGGCCAAATTGTGCGCAAAACGTAGCTATGAGAGGATCAGCACTCGCTGTACCCGCAGTTCAGGCACTTGCGGCAGCCCTCCATGGCCACGAACGAGGCCTGGCCACAGTCAGGGCACAGGTCGGTCTCCTGTCTGGCTGCGGGGATCGGCAGTGGCAGCTGCTCGGGTGGCTGCTCGGCTTCCAGCCGGGCGATGTGGCGGGCCAGTACCTGGGCAATGGCATCGGGCAGCGACCGGACGCGGTTAGGGCCAAAGCCCAGTGGTCGCCCTCCGCCGATGCCGACCAACTGGTCGATCACCTCGGTCAGTCGCTCTTGTGAGGTGAGCGACGACGGCATGCGCAGCGCCAGGCTAATCAGCCGCCCGATCGCCTCGGCGACGGCGGCTGTGTCTGAGCCTGCTTTCCCCACCTGAGCGAACACCTCGAACGGTTCGCTGTTGCCGTTCTCGTTGATGGTAATAAAGGCGGTGCCTAGCGGCGTCGGCGTGCGGTAGGTCACGCCGTGCAGGATAGCCGGCCGGGGCTTGACCGGCTCGCTGTTGTCGCCGTTGCCGTTCTTGGCTTGTTTCGTCTTCTGCGTCTCCAGTACTACCTTCTCCCGCGACCCGGTGACGTACACCGTCAGGCCTTTGCAGCCCAATTGCCAGGCCACCTGGTAGGCACGGGCTACGTCGTCAGGCGTGGCCGTCGCCGGAAAATTGATCGTCTTGGAGATGCTGTTGTCAACAAAAGCCTGGACGGCGGCCTGCATCCGGACGTGCTCTTCGGCGGTCACGTCATTGGCCACGACAAAGGTGCGGCGGATCTCATCCGGGACCTCGGCGATCTGCTGGCAACTGCCGGTCACGGTCATCTTGTGGACGATCCGTTGGCAGGTCAGCTCGTCCAGGCCGGCCTGTTCCAGGGCTTGCGCAAAGAGTGGGCTGGCGTAGGTCAGCTCGACGTCGTTGTCACCGTCCTTGAAGTAGCGGACGTAGGCCAGGGCAAAAACAGGCTCGCAGCCATAACCCTCGCAGCCGGCGACGGTGCTGATCGTCCCGGTGGGGGCAACCGTCGTCTGCGCGGCATTGCGGATGCCATATTGTTGAATCCCGCGCACGATTTCGTCCCAGTCCAGGGCCGGGCGACCGAAATCCAGCCGGTAGGGCGACAGGGGGGTAGGTGGTTGCCAACTCAGGTTCTTTGGATCGTAAATGCTGCCTGCCAGGGCCGGGAAGGGGCCGCGTCGCCGGGCCAGCTCGATGCTGGTGCGCATGGCTTGGTAGCGGACGAACTCCATGACCTGGGCCGCGAACTCTTCGCCTTCCGGGCTGCCGTAGCGGATGCCGGCCCGGAACATCAGATCGCCTAGGCCCATGATGCCTAGGCCGATGCGTCGGCAGCGACGCGCCGACTCTTCGATCTGGGGCACGGAGGGCACGTACTTGTTGGCATCCACCACGTTGTCCAGGAAGCGGGTTGCCATCTCGACCGTTTCCTGCACCTTGAGCCAGTCTGCGCTACCATCCGGGGCAACATGCTCGGCCAGGTTGATCGAGCCCAGGCAGCAGTTCTCATAGGGCCCAAGCCACTGCTCACCGCAGGGGTTGGTAGCCTCCAGCTCGTAAAGGTGCGGCACAGGATTGGCCCGGTTGGCGGTATCCAGGAACAGGGCGCCCGGTTCACCATTGCGGTGGGCGTGCTTGACAATCTCGGCGAATATCTGCCGGGCGGGCAGCCGTCTCCAGACGCTGCCGTCCTGGGGGTTGACCAGATCATACTCCCCGTCGGCCTCCACGGCGCGCATGAACGCGTCGGTAATGCCCACCGAGACGTTAAAGTTGGTAATGTCGCCTTCCTGGCTCTTGCAGCGGATGAACTCCAGGATGTCGGGGTGATCGATGCGCAGCGTAGCCATGTTAGCTCCCCGCCGCGTGCCTCCTTGGGCGATCTCGCCAAAGGCCTTGTCATAGACCCGCAAGAAGCCAACCGGCCCGGTGGCCAGACCCTTGCTGGTGTTGACCCGCGCTCCCTTGGGCCGTAGCTGGGAGAAGGAAAAGCCGTTGCCACCGCCGGTCTGTTGGATCAGGGCGGCCATACGCAGCGTAGAAAAAATGCCGGCCGGATCGCGGCCCATGTCATCCTTGATGGGCAGGACGAAACAGGCAGCCAGTTGG
>Ga0209254_10003505_pt1 | contig 14298 bp, 10 predicted proteins | sample FrelakmetDIP11DI_FD_187148 | JGI IMG/M metagenome (GOLD analysis project Ga0209254, IMG submission 187148) | Freshwater lake sediment microbial communities from the University of Notre Dame, USA, for methane emissions studies - DIP11 DI (SPAdes)... | ecosystem: Environmental > Aquatic >...
AGGAGTGCTGCGAGCGCGCGGACTGTTGTGGATTTGCCCGTCCCACGATCGCCGAAGACAAGGACGCCGCCGACCGACTGATCGATGGCCGCGATGAGCAGGGCGAGTTTCATCTCGTCCTGGCCGACGATGGCGGAGAAGGGGAATATGGCAGGCATGGGTCTGACTTCCGGCTTGGAGTTCAAAAAGGATCAGCCGCGCGCAATAACGAAGTCGCGCAGCACGTTGGTTTCGAGTTGGAGTTCATCGAGGCGGTGCTTGAGGACGTCGCCGATACTGACAACGCCGATGAGTTCGCCGTCCTGCTGCACCGGCATGTGGCGGAAGCGGCGCTGAGTCATGATCTTGGCGACGTTGGCGATCGGGTCTTCGGGCGAGCAGGTGACGACGGCGCGTGTCATCAGGTCGCCGACGAGCATGCGGGTGAGGCCATCGCCGTGGGAGGCGAGGCCGTTGGCGATGTCGCGCTCGGAGATGATGCCTTCGAGCTTGCCGGATCCGCCGATCACGACCATGGCGCCGACGGCATCGGTTTTCATTTTGCGTGCGAGTTCCAGGATCGAGTCGGAGGCTTTGACGGCCTTCACAGCGGATCCCTTGTCTTTCAGAATGTCGGAGACTTTCATGGCGTAGCTCCTGTGCAAACCTCCAAAGATGTCAAAGTAGCCGGAATGTGCCCGGCGTAGGGCTGCTAGTATTTCAATTCCGTCGCCTGGCGTGACGATTGCAGTTTCGCGCTTGTCATTGAGACCGATAAGCTCGGGCAGTTCGTCGATGGCGAAGAGCGCATCTTCGCTGGGCTCATGGTGGCCGAGGAGAATGACAGCGGGAACGCCGGCGGCGCGGGCCGTCTTGGCGCCATGCGGGGTGGCTTCGATGGCCATGCAGGAGGCGGAATCGATATCGAGTTTCTCGAGGGCCTGCTGATAGACGGCGAGCAGGTTCTCTTCACCCGATTCCGTTTCCGGTGCGGTGATGCAGGAGATGAGCCGCTTGGAGCCCTCGCCGAAGAGATGCGCCATCAGGTGTTCGACCTCGCCTTTTGGAAGGGCCGAGACGATCGCAATCTTCACGCCTTCCTGGCGGGCGGCAGAGGCCAGTTCGCGGGCACCGGGACGTGGATCAAGGTAGTCCTTGTCGATCAGTTCGCGCGCGACGGTTCCGGAGTGGCGCGTCATGACCTCCATGAGGCGCTCGAAATCTTCCGAGCTGCGGTCAAAGCCGAGGTTCTGGCGGACAAAGTGGCGGTAGCGATCGCGGCGCCGCGGATACCGGCGCAGGGCGGCGAAGGCATCGCGCGAACAGGTCCAGTTGAAGCCGGCCGATTGGATGACCTGATTGAGAACGGAGCGCTCCAGGGCGTCCGTTTCGGCGATGACGCCGTCGGCACGAATTATGATGCCCTGCAGGGTCATGGGCTCCTCTCGGGTGAGGGAGCGGCGGAGCGGGACCAGCGCAGGCGAAGATCGGTGAGGTGGACAACGAGAGAAGTCGCCAAGGCGACCGCGATCAGCTGCCACGGGCCACCTGTGAGTGCGAGGCGCAGGGCGATGAGAAGGCAGAGGCCAGCGGCCAGCGAGACAAGGATTTCCAGCGACGAGGGCCCGCGGCCCAAGGTGCGGCGCAGGACTATCAACGCAACGGCTTCCAGCGCCATCAACCCGAGGATGATGTCGATGATCCAGCCGTCCGCGAATGCCTCTGCCATGCTGCCTCGACCTCAACTGTGCCGGGTCGGCCCGGTCTCTTTTTGTCTGGTCTGCCGCGAACATTGCGATCGCCTCCGGGCTCAGGGAGGGACCATGCCAAGCAGATGCGCCATATCCTTCACGAAAATGCGCATGTGCGCCATGGGCTTCGCTTTAACCAGTTTCTTGTGCATGTAGGCTTGCCAGGTGAGCATCTGCACATCCGGGTCCTTGCACATGGTGACGAAGCGTTCACGACGGGCGTCGTTGGCGTACCAGAACCTCTGCATGATGCCGAGAACCCAGAACACGCGTCCATGCGCCTTCATGAAGCGCTTGCGAGCCGTGGCAAGGTGGCGGGAGTTGCCTGTCCGGATCGCCTCAGCGACACTGTCGGCGACGATCCGGCCGCAGAGCATCGCATAGTAGATGCCTTCGCCCGATGCGGGAGCGACGACGCCGGCGGCGTCACCGGCGACGATGACATCGCGGCCGTTGTCCCACGTGCGGCGGGGGCGAAGCGGGATTGGTGCGCCCTCCTTGCGGATGGTTTCATGGCCTTCCATGCCGATCACTTGGCGCAGATCGGCGACGGAGCCGCGAAGCGAGAAGCCTTTGTAAGCGGAACCGGTGCCGATGCTGGTGGTGTCGCCGTGCGGGAAGACCCAGGCGTAGAAGTCGGGAGAGAAGCGGCCGTTATAGTAGACGTCGCAACGTCGGGCTTCGAACACGGCACCATCCGCCGGTTTCGGGCTCTTGACGATCTCGTGGTAGGCGAAGACAAAGGGCGGCGCTTCCTCTTTCGGGAGAGCAGCGCGGGCGACGCCGGAGGATGCGCCGTCAGCACCGATGACGAAGCGGCCGCGAACCGTTTCAGTTGTCTCGAAGCCGTCATCGAGACGCTTCTTGAACGTGATGAGCGCGGTGCCGGAGTTATCGTGCCGCAGTGTTTCGAAGGTGCCGGTCCGGCGCTGGGCGCCCTGGCGGGCGGCGCGTTCGCGCAGCCATTCATCGAAGTGTTCGCGGTCAACCATGCCGACATAGCCGCCGTCGATGGGCATGTCGGCCTTGCGATCTTTCGGCGAGACGATGCGCGCGGACTGGATGCGCGCGACAATCAGCTCGTCGGGGATACCGAATTCCTTGATGAGGATCGGCGGGATGGCGCCCCCGCATGGTTTTATGCGGCCTGCCCGATCGAGCAGAAGCACGGAGTAGCCGTTGGCGGCGAGATCGCATGCCGCCGTGGCGCCGGCCGGGCCGCCACCAACAACCACCACATCAAAGGTTTCCATCGCGGTACCCATCATTTTTCCAATTAAACTGTCGTGACGGCCTTCGCATCACCGGGGACCGGCTGCGCGAAGACAGGCTTCTGTGTGGTGCCCGTTTCGATAATCGCGCGGGTGCCGAGGACGGCGGACGCGATGAACAGCATCGCTTCGGCGGCGAAGACGACGGTGAAGGCATCGGCAGGTTCGGTGACGAAGCCGCGCATCAGATCGGCGGCGGCGGCGCCGACGAATCCGCCCGCGCCAAAGGCAATCGCTTGGGCAGCACCCCAGAGCCCCATCCGAATGCCTTCGCGCTTTTCTTTCCCGGCTCCCGCCAATCCCATCATGGTACCGATCGCGGCGACGGCGAAGGCGCCGTTGGCGCAACCGAGAAGGACGACGGTGGCAGTCAGTGGCCAAGCGGGAGCAAACAGGCCCGCGAGAACCAGGCCAAGAAGTGCCGCGGCCGAGGCGATACAGCCCCCGACGGTCCAAGTGCGCAGGGATCCGAAGCCGACGCGCGGGTGGGCGGCGATGGCCACAAGGGCCATGCCCATGAACACGCCGGCGTGCTGGTGGCCTGCGAGCTTCGTTGATTCTGCGGGGCTGAGGCCGAACGCAAACCCAGCGAACGGTTCCAGGATCAGGTCCTGCATGCTGTAGGCAAGCATGGAGACGAAGACGAAAATCGTGAAGCGGCGGGCCTGCGGTTCGTCCCAGATCTCCGACAGGGCCGTGCGGAAGGCGGTGGCATTTTCAGCGCCGGCTTTCGGATCTGCTTCCACCGCGCGGTCAGTCTTGCGGGCGGGTTCGATGCCCCACAGTGCAAGTGTGGCTACGACGAGAGCGATGACGGAGACCGCAGCGGTGACGGCAACGAGGCGCGTCATCGAGAATGGATCGAGGTAGCCGCTGGCGACGATCGTGGTGACGACGAAGCCCGCGATCATCATCATCCACACGATGGTAGCAGCAGGCGCGCGGCGGTCGGGATGAACTTGCGTTGCGAGCAGGGCGAGGAGGTTTGTGCCTGCGGCACCGACACCGATGCCGACAAGGGTGAATGCTAAGATCGCGAGCGCGATGCCGGGCCAGAAGCTCGTCGCCAACAGAGCGACCGACAGGGCCGCGCCTGTTCCGCCAAGCCCGAGTGTGGCGATGCCGAAGATGATCCAGGGTGTTCGCCGGCCGCCGGTGTCGGAACCGTAGCCCCACCGCGGACGCAGGAATTGCAGGGCGTAGTGCCAGGCCACGAGCGCGCCCGGGAGGGCTGCTGCCAGGGCCAGTTCCACGACCATCACGCGGTTGATGGTAGATGTGGTCAAAACGATGATCGAGCCTAGTGCGGTTTGTACGAGGCCCATCCGAATGATGCCGAGCCAGCCCAAATATGGAACGTCGGACTGCGCAGGTCTCATTGGAGAAGTCCAATCTCAGGGCGAATGGCGACAGCGGAAATCATCATGCCCGTGACGTAGAGACTGATGCCGGTGGCGTTGTACCAGGGCGCGCGTCCACGCGGGTCCGAAACGAGGACCGTCATCAAGCCGAGTTGAAGCAGCAGGACGAGGCCGACAAGGGCGGCGGCTCCAGGATGCCCCCACTGGGTGAGCAGGAGTACAACGGCGAATTGCGGAAGGGCCATCACAATGCAGGCCAGTCGAGCGGCGCGATCGGGACCCAGCTGGACGGGCAGCGAGCGGACGCCGAGCTTGATGTCGCCTTCGATCGACTTAAAATCGTTGAGCGTCATGATGCCGTGCGCGCCGATACTGTAAAGGACCGCCAGGGCGAGGACTTCCGTGCTGGGCAGCGCTGCCGACATGACGAGTGCACCGGTGAACCACGGCAGACCTTCGTAGCAGGCGCCGACAGCGGCGTTGCCGAACCAGCCGTTCTTCTTCAAGCGAACGGGCGGCATGCTGTAGACCCAGGCCAGCGCCAAGCCGAGGCAGGTGGCGAGAAAGCCCCAGATTCCAAGGAACGTGGAGACCGCCAGGGAAAGGATCGTCCAGGCGATCGCGATGTAGAGGCCCATGCGGCCGGGGATCCGCCCTGACGGAATGGGACGGTTCGGTTCGTTGATGGCGTCGACATGACGGTCGAACCAGTCATTCACGGCTTGCGATGTGCCGCACACGAGGGGGCCTGCGAGCAACACGCCAACAATGACCAGCGGCCAGCGGTCGAGGGATCCGTCGAAACCGGAAGAGACGACGCCGCAGGCAAGAGCCCACATCGGTGGAAACCAGGTGATTGGTTTCAGGAGCTCGAGTACCGCCGAGGGGTCGAGACGCGACACTGTGAGCGCGGGCGTTGCCATGCCTCAGACGCTAATGCCGCACAGGCCAAGTGTCAATTCAGGATTACACTATACAGTGTCAAAAAATCTGAAATTTGGTGGCTCGTCGATCGAGCCGATTGCGGAATGTCAAGAACGGTTGACGGCGTTCCTGGCGGGGAGCCAGGTTCTACTCGTCCCGTTCGCCGTCCAAATCACCCATGCCGTGGCGGCGGAGCTTGGAGTACAGGCCCTGGCGGCTGAGGCCGAGCATTTCGGCCGCGGACGCGCGATTGTCATCGGTGAGTTCCAGCGCAGCTTCGATGCACAGGCGTTCGATCATGTCCGTCGACTCCCGTACGAGCTCCTTGAGCGGCACGCGGCCGACGAGTTCGGTCAGCTGCTCGACGGAACGGGGGAGGGCGCGGCGGCCATTGATCGTGGTGTCCGGGCGGCGGGTGACGCGGCGGAGTGTCATGCCGAGGCAGGGTTGTTCGCCGGCGGCGACTGAGACGGCGGAAACCTCGACATCTTCGGCCGAGCCGTATTCACCTCGCACCACCGTCGAAAAATTGCGGATTTCCCCGCGCTCTTTCAGGTTTTTGCCGAGAACAGCCATGTCGATCGGATGGCGGCCGACCCAGCGATCGATCAATTCGCCGCGCAACTGCTCCTCGGTCGCGAGCTGCGTCAGTTCGATGAAGGCTGTGTTGGCCGTCAGGACGCGGCGTTCGGGGTCTGTGACGACGAAGCCATCCGGCAGGCGCTGGACCACGTCGAACAGGCTCGATCGCGACTTCATCCAGGCCGTGGCATTGGCCGCGGTCGGCGAGAGACGGATCAGAATATTGGCGGAGTTTTCCTGACGGAACAGCGACGCGCCGACGATCAGGTCAACTTTCGCGTCATCTAGGCGAGCGACGATCTCTTCGGCATGTCCGCTGGTCTTAAGGGCTGCCAGGAAAGCCTGGATCTTGCGCTGCCCTTCGGCATCGAACAATTCATAAAAGGTGCGGCCCGACAGACGGCGCGACGAGCGGCCGAGGAGTTTCGAGGCGGCAGGGTTGCTTTCCGTGATCCGGTTGCTGCCGGCGTCGATGATGAGGACGGCTTCGGACGAGATCTGGAACAGAAGACGATAGCGGGTCTCGGCATGCCGGAGACGCGCGTATTCGCGCTCCATCGTCTGCTGCGTTTCGACGAGCCGCTGCTGCAGAGATGCCAGTGCGCGCAGGTCCCGGCCTATGGCGACGATCTTGCCGGAGGAGCCCAGATGCACGGCGGAGTAGCGAATGGGGATTTCACCGCTGCGTCCGACCGGATGATTCACCTGCCGCCAAGGCTGGACCGGCACGCCGGTTTGCTCGCTCAAAAGATCTTCGATCTTGTTGCGGCTGTCTTCAGCAACGGTGTCGATCCAGCGCTGGCCGACCCAATTGGCGCAGCCGTCCCGCAACAGCTCTTCGCTGCCGAGTGCGACGTCGCGAATGACGCCTTTGTTGTCGATGACGAGGGCAATATCAGCCGCCGCCGTCAACAATTTCGCTGCCGATTCCGCATCGATTTCGCCCAGGTGCCTTTTCGGGGCCCGGAACGGTTCGACGCGCTTGGACGGCACTCGAATTTCCATACCGCTACCGCAACCTTTGCTCTTCCGCCGTGTGGCTACAAGGTTTTGATGTTGACGTTCAGCAGCGAGCGCAGCTGCAAGATGGCCTGCCGACCATCCTCAGCCGTACCGTCGGCGCCGACGCGAGAAACGAATGCGGGGTTCTCAAGAAAAAGGTTTCCGCCGACCAGCAAGACGACGTTTTTGTTCAGAGAAGACCGCCGTATTGATTGGATGGCAGATGCTATGTTCTCGACCAGGGCGCCCCAACCAACCGATATGCCAACGACATCGAAGTGCTGGCTACGGGCCAGACGGGTCATGTCGCGCACATCCTTTGGGGCGCTACTGCAGCAATCCCAGCCATACCTGCGAAAATATTCTTCGACGATCATGAGACCCAAAGTGTGCTGTTCGCCCGGCATGGTGAGGAGAAGAATGCGCCGGCCATCGAAAGCCTGCGCTGCCTCACGCTCAAACTCCGGGCTCAGTTCGTGTACGATTTGCTGGAGGCGGGCCATGCCGACTGTCACGTCGGTGAAGCAGCATTGATCCGATTTCCACATTTCGCCCAGCAAACGAGCCGTCGGCGCCATGAGTTCCACAAAAATCGAGTCGATCGGCACGCCCTGGTTGCGAAGGGCATCGATGTAGGAGGAGGCCACGGACATATCATGTTCGACCGCGATGCGCGCCAGTTCAGAGATGTCTTCCGACGTAATGTGCATCGACGACGGTGAGGATTCGGTCTGGGCAAAACCGCGGTGAGCAATCATCAAACGGGGGATCACCTCAGCTTCGATCGTCCGGCCCAGCATGGCGCGATTGAATTCCTGAATGGCTGGCGCGCCGCTCGAAAGTATTGCGTCTCCGGATGGCTGGTCCTCACAGGACTGCCATTCGCCGAAAGCCTCAATGAGTTGCCTCGACCCGGGCATGGGGCGTATTCCTCCCGTACTGGCCGCATGACACCTGGAAGAGGTGTGTCTAGCTGCTTTGGCCGTTCGAGGATGGACCCGCTCTAAGCTAATTGCCGTGTCGCTATGCCGATCCAGTCCGATCTGAGCACTTTGTATCCACGAGCACCATCACGAAGTTGATCATTCAAAGCCCCTGGACGAAAAAATGTAAAGTGAAAATTACGTCAACTTAGGTTGACATTTGTTCGGAGCCGATCGTAATCTCGGCACGCTAGGTCGCAGGCTAACTGCACCAGCGCGGGGCGAGACGATCGTGAAGGGCACGGCAGATACCCACACTTCGGCCATTCGACCGCTCTATACGGCGGACGAGCGCCGCCGGCGCGATGCCTCCGCCTGGACACTGGTGCAAGGCATTCTCGCGCCGCTCCAATTTCTGGTTTTCCTCGTCAGCCTGTGGTTGGTCGTCCGCTTCCTTCTCACCGGTGAAGGCGAATACGCCGCGACCGTCTCCGTCCTGGTTAAGACGTTCGTCCTCTACACCATCATGGTCACCGGCTCGATCTGGGAGAAGGAAGTCTTCGGGCGCTATCTGTTTGCTCCGGCTTTCTTTTGGGAAGACGTCGTCAGCATGCTCGTGCTGGCGCTGCACACCGCCTACCTCTACGCCCTCTTTACCGGCTGGCTTAGCGTCGAAGGGCAGATGCTGCTCGCGCTCGCAGCGTATGCCACCTACGTCGTCAATGCCGCGCAGTTCATTCTGAAATTGCGTGCGGCGCGTCTGCAAAGTGCGTCCTCGTCAGAGCCGGCGACCGGAATGGAGGTCGCGCAATGACGAGCGTACTCGCCAGCGCTAAGGCGCTCACAAAAGAAGCCTGCGCCACCACCGAGCGGCCGGTGCTGCGCGAACGCGGGCAGCGGGAAGTTTTCTGTGGATTAACCGGCATCATCTGGCTGCACCGGAAAATCCAAGACGCTTTCTTCCTCGTCGTCGGTTCGCGCACATGCGCTCATCTCATTCAATCGGCTGCGGGGGTGATGATCTTCGCAGAGCCGCGCTTTGCCACGGCGATTCTCGACGAGCGCGATCTCGCGGGCCTAGCAGATGCAAATGAAGAACTCGACCGGGTCGTGGGCCGCCTTCTGGAGCGTCGCCCGGACATTCGCATGCTCTTCCTGGTGGGGTCGTGCCCGTCGGAAGTGATCAAGCTCGACCTTTCGCGGGCTGCCGAACGTCTCTCCGTGCAGCATGCGCCGAATGTGCGCGTGTTGAACTACTCGGGCAGCGGTATCGAAACCACGTTTACCCAGGGCGAAGATGCGTGCCTGGCGTCTCTGGTGCCGGAATTGCCGACACGCGAAGAAGGCGCACCGCAGCTTCTCGTCGCCGGTGCACTCGCTGATATCGTCGAGGATCAGTTCCGCCGGATTTTCACTGAACTCGGCATCACCGACGTTGCCTTCCTGCCGCCGCGCAAGTCGCGCGAATTGCCTGCCGTCGGGCCAGGGACGAAAGTGCTTCTGGCACAGCCGTTTCTCACCGACACCACCGCTCGCCTGCAGGAGCGCGGCTGTGAAATTCTGGCCGCGCCTTTCCCCTACGGCGTGGAAGGGACGATGGCATGGCTGGCAAAAGCCGCCGATCTTTGGGGCGTGCCGCGGGCGCGCTTCGATGAGGTCGTTGCACCGGCTGCTGCACGGGCTCGCAAAGCTCTCGATGCACACAAGTTCCGGCTCGCGGGTAAGCGCGTCTTCTTCTTCCCCGACAGCCAGCTCGAGATCCCACTTGCGCGGTTCCTGCACGAAGAGCTCGGCATGTTTCCGGTCGAGGTGGGGACGCCGTATCTCAATCGCCAGCAGATGGCGTTCGATCTCGACAAGCTGCCGGCGGAGACGCTCGTCAGCGAAGGCCAGGACGTGGAGCGTCAGCTCGATCGCTGCCGCGAGGCCAAGCCCGATCTGATCGTTTGCGGTCTCGGTCTTGCCAATCCGCTCGAGGCGGAAGGCTTCACGACCAAGTGGTCGATCGAGCTCCTGTTCACGCCTGTGCAGGGCTTCGAGCAGACCGGTGATTTGGCAGAGCTCTTCACGCGTCCGCTTCTGCGGCGCACGCGGCTGGAGGTCTGAGCCATGCAATTGACCGTCTGGACCTATGAAGGCCCTCCGCACATCGGCGCGATGCGAATCGCGAACTCGATGGATGGGCTGCATTACGTGCTACATGCGCCGCAGGGCGACACGTATGCCGATCTCCTGTTCACGATGATCGAGCGCAACAACGTGCGCCCGCCCGTGACCTACACGACATTCCAGGCGCGCGACCTCGGCGGCGACACGGCGGAACTGTTCAAGTCATCGGCGCGGGCGGCGTATGAGCGCTTCAAGCCCGAAGCGATGATCGTCGGCGCCTCTTGCACGGCGGAACTGATCCAAGACGATCCGGGCGGGCTCGCCAAGGCGCTTGCCCTCGATTGCCCCGTCATTCCGCTCGATCTGCCGGCCTATCAAAAGAAAGAGAACTGGGGCGCGGCGGAAACATTCTATCAGCTCGTGCGCGCCTATACGGGCTCCCAGGCGCCGGCCCCTGGCGCGACGCGCCCTCAGCGGGCTGCCGGTGAGCGCGCGCGCTGCAATGTTCTCGGCCCGACATCGCTGGGGTTCCGCAATCGGGACGACGTAACGGAAATCCTGCGCCTTCTGGCCGACCTCAAGATCGAAGTGAATGTGGTGGCGCCGCAGGGTTCGCGGCCGTCCGACCTGGCGCGGCTGCCGGAAGCAGACTTCAACATCGTGCTCTATCCGGAAGTGGCGCAGAACGCGGCCAACTGGCTGAAGCGGACCTTTGGGCAGCCGTTCACCAAGACCATTCCGATCGGGGTGGGCGCGACACGAGCTTTCGTTAAGGAAGTGTGCGACCTGGCCGGCGTCGACAGCACGGCGTTTCTTTCGCGCGAGCGGTCGCGGTTGCCCTGGTACTCGCGCAGCATCGACAGCACCTACCTCACCGGCAAGCGCGTCTTCATTTTCGGCGATGCCACGCATGCGATCGCCGCGGCCAAGGTCGCCACGAGCGAACTGGGGTTCAAGGTTGTCGGGCTTGGCACCTATTCGCGTGAGTTTGCCCGCGATATTCGCGAAGCCGCCAAAGAGTACGGATTGGAAGCACTCGTCACCGACGACTATCTCGAAGTCGAGCAGGCGGTGCGGGATCTACATCCGGAACTCGTTCTCGGCACGCAGATGGAACGGCATATCGCCAAGCGTCTGGGCGTTCCCTGCGCGGTGATCTCCGCACCGATCCATGTCCAGGATTTCCCGGCGCGCTATGCCCCGCAAATGGGTTTCGAGGGTGCCAACGTGCTCTTCGACACCTGGGTTCATCCGCTGATGATGGGTCTTGAAGAACATCTCCTGCAGATGTTCCGCGACGACTTCGAATTCCACGATGGCGCCGGGCCTTCGCATCTGGGCGGTCACGGTGGGGCGCGCGAAGCCTCGGCTGATGCGTCCGTAGCTGTGATGGCACCCGTCGCGACCTCGGAGGCGATCGTGCTGCAGGAACCGGCGGCCCCGGTGGCAGCCAAGCCAGAGGGTTGGGCCGCGGAAGCAGAAAAAGAACTCGGAAAAATCCCGTTCTTCGTGCGGGGCAAGGCACGGCGCAACACCGAACGCTACGCCGCAGAACGCGGCATCAAGACGATAACCATTGAGACTCTGTATGATGCTAAGGCCCATTACAGCCGCTGACCCGGGCTCTGTCCGGGTGGTGATCGTGACGATGGACAGCCATTTGGCTGCCGCGGTCGATCGCGCGCGGCGTACTCTGGAGCGCTCCATCCCGGGTCTCAAGATCAGCCTGCATGCGGCAGCGGATTGGGAACTCGATCCCGCATCTCTGCAGCGCTGCAAGGACGACATTGCCAAGGGCGACATCATCTTCGCCAACATGCTGTTCATGGAAGACCACATCCGCGCGGTCCTTCCCGATCTGCAGGCGCGCCGCGACCATTGTGATGCCATGATCGGTTGCCTGTCGGCGGGCGAGGTCATCAAGCTGACGCGGCTCGGCAGTTTCTCAATGAATGGCGAGCCGGGCGGCGCGATGGCGCTCCTGAAGCGGCTGCGCGGCAGTTCCAAGGACAAGAAGCATTCGTCGGGCGAGTCGCAGATGGCGATGCTGCGGCGGATCCCAAAGATACTACGCTTCATCCCGGGCCCGGCGCAGGACGTGCGCGCCTATTTTCTGACACTGCAATACTGGCTGGCCGGCTCAGAAGAGAACGTCGTCAACATGGTCCGCTATCTGGTGGACCGGTATGCCGACGGCGAGCGCAAGGGGCTGCGCGGCACGCTGAAGGCGCAGCCGCCGATGGTTTATCCGGATGTCGGCCTCTATCATCCTTCTCTGCCGCAGCGGATGACGGAAAAGCTTTCCGATCTACCGGTGAAGGGCACGCGCGGCCGAGTCGGCGTGCTCATCATGCGGTCCTATCTGCTGGCCGGAAACACGGCTCACTACGATGGTGTGCTCGCCGCACTCGAAGCCCGCGGGCTCGATGTCGTGCCGGCGTTCGCGACAGGGCTCGATGTACGTCCCGCGGTGGACAAGTTCTTCCTGCAAAATGGGCGCGTGACGGTTGATGCGGTTGTGTCGCTGACCGGGTTCTCGCTTGTGGGTGGGCCCGCGTACAACGACGCCAAGGCCGCGGAAGAGATGCTCGCCGGCCTCGATGTGCCGTATCTGGCGGCGCATGCGGTGGAATTCCAGTCGCTCGAGCAGTGGGGCGCATCCGAGCGCGGCCTGATGCCGATCGAGCAGACGATCATGGTCGCTATTCCCGAGCTCGACGGGTCCACGGGACCCATGGTGTTCGGCGGTCGGTCGGATGGAACGGGTGAAGCCTGCACCGGCTGTGATCGGCGCTGCGTGCTGCCGAAGGGCGATGCCGAACGCAATATGCACGTGTGCATCGATCGCGCAGAAATGCTGGCCGCACGCATTGAGAAGCTCGTTGCGCTTCGCCGCAGCCAGCGGGCCGAGCGCAAACTGGCGATCGTGCTCTTCAATTTCCCGCCCAACAGCGGCGCCACCGGTTCAGCTGCTTTTCTGTCGGTCTTCGCGTCTCTCTTCAATACGCTGAAGTCGCTGAAGGAGGCCGGGTATTCGGTCGAAGTTCCGGCGAGCGTCGATGCGCTGCGCAATCAGATCATTACCGGGAATGCGGCGGTACACGGGTCGATCGCAAACGTGGTCGCGAAGATCCCGGCCGATACGCATGTCCGCCGGCAGAAGTGGCTGAAGGAGATCGAAGGCCAGTGGGGCGCTGCTCCCGGCCGCGCGCAGAGCGATGGCCAGTCGATCTTCGTGCTCGGCGCTCAATATGGAAATGTGCTGGTCGCAATCCAGCCGGCGTTCGGCTATGAGGGCGACCCGATGCGGTTGCTTTTCGAGAAGAGCTTCGCGCCGACGCATGCGTTCGCTGCGTTCTACCGATATCTGCGCGAAGATTTCGGGGCGCACGCACTGCTGCACTACGGCACGCACGGTGCGCTGGAATTCATGCCCGGCAAGCAGGCTGGCATGTCCGGTTCGTCGTGGCCGGACCGGCTCATCGCCGACATGCCGAACTTCTATCTCTATGCAGCGAACAATCCATCGGAAGGCACGATCGCGAAGCGCCGCTCGGCTGCAACGCTGATCAGCTATCTCACGCCGCCGATTTCGGCAGCGGGTCTTTATCGCGGTCTTCTCGATCTCAAGGCATCGATCGAGCGCTGGCGCGGTCTGGAGCCGGAAGCCGATGCGGAACGCGAGCAGCTACTGCCGGTGATCCAGGCGCAGGCGGCGCAGGTGGAACTCGCTTCGGCTGAGCCGGAGTGGACTTTCGCCGACGGCGAAGGCCATGTCGCGAAGTTGTGGGCGTCGGTTCTGGAACTCGAATACACGCTGATCCCGAACGGTCTGCATGTGATCGGCGAGCCGATGACGGCGGGTGAGCGGCTCGATCTGCTCAAGGCGGCTGCGGAAGCGCGTCCCGATTATCATCCGGCAGATGCGACGCTGGAAGCGATCGTTGCGGGCGCCCGGCCTGAAGATGCGCTGGCGCGGACGACGCGCGACAAGAGCCCCGAGGCCATCGAAGCGGTCCGGGCAATGTCGGAGCTGAACCGGCTGCTGTCGGAAGAGCATGAGCTTGGTGCGCTGGTGCATGCACTGGATGGGCGCTTTGTTCGTCCCGCACCGTCGGGCGATCTCATTCGGACGCCGGCTATCCTTCCCACGGGCCGTAACCTGCACGGGTTCGATCCGTTCCGCATCCCGAGCGCATTTGCGATGGCAGACGGCACGCGGCAGACGAACCGCTTGCTCGAACGCTATCGCCTCGACGGAAACCCACTGCCGGAGACGGTCGCGCTGGTGCTCTGGGGGACAGACAACCTGAAGACCGAGGGCGGGCCGATCGCGCAAGCGCTGGCGCTGATGGGGGCCAAGCCGCGGTTCGATAGTTATGGACGCTTGTGCGGC
>Ga0209254_10003506_pt1 | contig 14294 bp, 15 predicted proteins | sample FrelakmetDIP11DI_FD_187148 | JGI IMG/M metagenome (GOLD analysis project Ga0209254, IMG submission 187148) | Freshwater lake sediment microbial communities from the University of Notre Dame, USA, for methane emissions studies - DIP11 DI (SPAdes)... | ecosystem: Environmental > Aquatic >...
TCGTAAGGCATCGATTCGACGTGCGAAATGTCCTTCAACCCGCGTCCCATGAAGCGCTTGACGGAAACGATGGTGTTCTTGGGGTCGACCGCCTGCCGGGTCTGCGCGTCGTAGCCGACCTCGGTCGTGCCATCCTCGCGGTAGCGGACGATCGACGGCAGCAAGGGACGCCCCTGCTCGTCGTTGAGCACCACCGAGATGCCGCTGCGCACCGTCGCCACCAGCGAATTGGTCGTGCCGAGGTCGATGCCGATCGCCAGCTTGTGCTCGTGGGGGGCAGCCGACTCACCCGGCTCGGCTATTTGAAACAGGGCCATTTTTATTCTTCCAGCGACGCCAGCGCGTCGTCGATTTCGTACAGGAGTTTTTCGAGAAACATCAGGCGCCGCACGCGATCGGTGGCACCGGAAAAATCGCCGGCATCATCGAGCAGATCGCCAAGCTCGACGTAACGGCTGTTGATATCGCCGCGCAGGCGATTGTGCAGATGCTCGAGTTCGTGGTGATCGCCACCGTTGCGCGCCTCGATGACAGCTTCCCGCCACTCCATCTGCTCCATCAGGAAATCGCCCGGCATCGCGGTATTGCTCTCCGCCTGGATGTCGTGGCCGGCGAGATGAAGAAGATATTTGGCGCGCTCGAGCGGCTTTTTCAGCGTCTGATAGGCTTCGTTGGCATGCGTCGCCCATTGCATGGAGAGCCGACGCTCGGCTTCGCCGGCATGGGCGAAGCGGTCCGGGTGAACCTGCGCCTGAACGTCGCGGTAGCGGGAATCGAGATCCGACAGATCGAGCCGGAATTCCCGGCTCAATCCGAACAAGACGAAATGATCGGATCGCGGATCCATCAGACGTTAAATGATTCGCCGCAACCGCACTGGTCTTTCACGTTCGGGTTGTTGAACTTGAAACCTTCGTTCAGGCCTTCGCGGGCAAAGTCAAGCTCCATACCTTCCAGGTAGGGCATGCTTTTCGGATCGACAAAGACTTTGACGCCGTTGCTCTCGAAAACCAGATCCTCGGGACTCACCTCGTCGACGAATTCCAGCTTGTAAGCCATGCCGGAACAGCCGCTGGTACGAACCCCGAGGCGCAGCCCGACGCCCTTGCCGCGCTTGGCCAGGTAGTTGGCGACGTGTTTCGCCGCCTTGTCGCTCAAGGTAACGCCCATGCTTATTCTCCGTGCTTCTTCTTGTAATCCGCCACGGCTGCCTTGATGGCATCCTCGGCCAGGATCGAACAATGGATTTTAACCGGCGGCAAGGCCAGTTCCTCGGCAATATCGGTATTTTTGATGCTCAGGACCTGGTCGACCGTCTTGCCCTTGACCCATTCGGTCACCAGCGAAGACGAGGCGATGGCCGAACCGCAGCCGTAGGTCTTGAACTTGGCATCCTCGATCACGCCGGACTTGTTCACCTTGATCTGCAGCTTCATCACGTCGCCGCAGGCCGGCGCGCCGACCATGCCGGTACCAATCCCGTCGTCATCCTTGCCGAAGGAGCCGACGTTACGCGGATTCTCATAATGATCAATGACTTTTACGCTATAGCTCATGTTGTTTCTCCTTTAATTTCCTTAGTGCGCCGCCCACTGGACGGTGTCGAGATCGATACCGTCCTTGAACATTTCCCACAACGGGGAAAGATCACGCAGTTTGCCAACTTTCAATTTCAACAAATTGATTGCATAGTCAATTTCCTCTTCAGTCGTAAATCGACCGATGCTGAAACGGATGGAACTGTGCGCCAGTTCGTCATTGCGGCCGAGGGCGCGCAACACGTAGGACGGTTCCAGGCTGGCCGAGGTACAGGCCGAGCCTGACGAGACCGCCAGATCCTTGATCGCCATGATCATCGACTCGCCTTCGACATAGGCGAAGCTGATGTTCAGGTTGTGGGCGACGCGCTGTTCGAGGTCACCATTGACGAAGGTCGCTTCCATGTTCTGCAGGCCGTTGAGCAGGCGGTCGCGCAAGGCGCCGACGCGCTTGTTTTCCGCGGCCATTTCTTCCCTGGCCAGGCGGAAAGCCTCGCCCATGCCGACAATCTGGTGCGTGGCCAGCGTGCCGGAGCGGAAACCGCGCTCATGGCCGCCGCCGTGCATCTGCGCTTCGAGGCGGATGCGCGGCTTGCGCCGCACGTACAGCGCGCCAATGCCCTTCGGCCCGTAGGTCTTGTGGGCGCAGAAACTCATCAGGTCGACCTTGAGTTTCTGCAGGTCGATATCGACCTTGCCGGTCGCCTGCGCGGCATCGACATGGAAGATCACGCCTTTCGCACGGCAGATCTCGCCGAGTTCGGCGATCGGCTGGATGACGCCGATTTCGTTATTGACGAACATCACCGAGGCCAGCACGGTATCGGGGCGAATCGCCGCCTTGAAGGCGTCGAGGTCGATCAGGCCGTTCTCCTGAACCTCCAGATAGGTCGCTTCGAAGCCCTGGCGCTCCATTTCGCGGACGGTGTCGAGCACGGCCTTGTGCTCGGTCTGGACAGTGATGATGTGTTTGCCCTTGGTGCCGGCGTAAAAATGTGCGGCGCCCTTGATCGCAAGATTGTTCGACTCCGTCGCGCCGGAAGTCCAGATGATTTCCTTGGGATCGGCTTTGACCAGCGCGGCGACCTCCTCGCGCGCCTCCTCGACGGCGGCTTCGGCGACCCAGCCGAAACTGTGCGAACGCGAGGCCGGGTTGCCGAAATGCTCGCACAGGTAGGGAATCATCTTTTCCGCGACGCGCGGGTCGACCGGGGTGGTTGCCGAATAATCCAGGTAGATGGGGAGTTTCATCCGAGTTCTCGCTTTAAGGTTGATTCAATCGGTCAGTCTCAGACAGCCAGCGCTGTCATTCCCTGCAGGCGTCCGACCGTAAGCCGCAGGGCATTGATGAATTGGTCGACATCGCTTTCACTGTTGCCGGCGCCGAGGCTGACCCGCACCGCGCCGCGCGCGACCTCCGGCGCCACACCCATCGCCCGCAGGACATGCGACGGCTCCGGATTGGCGCTCGAACAGGCGGCGCCGCTGGCCAGCGCAAAGCCTTCGCGATCCAGCTTGCCGACCAGCGTTTCGCCATCGATATCGGGCACGGCGAAATAAGTCGTGTTCGGCAAACGCTCGGCATCCGTACCGAAAATCCGCGCGCCGAGCGCCGCCAATCCGCTTTCGAGCCGCCCGCGCAACGCGCGCAAACGAAGCGGCAGTTCGGCAACGCCGCGCGCCGCAAGTTCCGCCGCCACGCCGAAGCCGACGATGGCCGGCACGTTTTCGGTCCCCGAACGCAAGCCGCGCTCGTGCCCGCCACCGGCGATCAGCGGCTGCAGTTCGACGCGCTTGTCGAGCACCAGCGCCGCCGCGCCCTTCGGGCCGCAGGCCTTGTGCGCCGACAGGGTCATGGCATGTACACCGGCCGCATTCAACGCCCGGAAATCGAGCGTCAGCTTGCCCAGCGCCTGCACCGCATCGCTATGGAACCAGCCGCCCGAGGCTCTGGCTGCCGTCGCCAGCGCCGCAACGTCCTGGACAACGCCGGTTTCGTTATTGGCGGTCATGAACGACAGCAGCCTGGGGCGCGCCGCGACGACACCGGCAAAGGCGGCAAAATCCACCCTCCCCGCCGCGTCGACCGCAACGGTCTCGACTTGCCAGCCATTCCTTGCCAACTGGGCCGCCGGCTTCAGGATACAAGGATGCTCGATAGCGCTCACCGCCAGCAGACCGGGTTTCAACGAGGCTGCAGCGCCCTTGAGAAAGAGATTGTTGGCTTCGCTACCGCCGCTGGTGAATACCACCTCGGTCGGATGCGCGTTGACCGCTGCCGCCACCTGTTGTCGCGCCTCATCGACCGCATGGCGCGCCGCCCGGCCGTACTCGTGGCGGCTCGAGGCATTGCCGAAGCGGCTTTCCAGCCACGGCAGCATGGCCGCCAGCACCGCCGGGTGGAGCGGCGTCGTGGCATTATGGTCGAGGTAGACGGGTTGAAACATGACTGTAATCAGACGACCGCGGCTACCTTGTCACGCGTGGCGCGCGTCCGCGGTTGCGGACCAACCCGCCGAACCTCGATGACCGCGGCGCTGCCGGTCTTCGCTTCCTTCGCCCGCTGGCGCTCGGCGAGATCGGCGAGCGTCACCGAGGACAGATAGTCGTACATCTTGGCATTCAACGCCGTCCACAGATCGTGCGTCATGCAGCGATGATCGTCGAGGCAGTTTTCCCGGCCGCCGCACTGGGTCGCATCGAGCGGCTCATCGACGGCGCGGACGATATCCGCCACCGTGACCATATTCAAGGGCCGGGCGATGCAATAGCCGCCGCCCGGGCCGCGCACGCTGTCGACCAGACTGTAGCGGCGCAACTTGCCGAACAGCTGCTCGAGGTAAGACAAGGAAATCTTCTGGCGTTCGCTGACCCCGGCCAGCGCCACCGGGCCGTCGTCGCCGCGCAGGGCGAGATCCATCATGGCGGTCACCGCAAAACGTCCCTTGGTCGTGAGTCGCATTCTGTACCTTTCGCAAATAACCTACTGATACGGTCAACTATATATACTTGATCAAATTAGTCAACAATTTTACCCAGGTAATTCGGATCGAAGCGGTCGGCGGCCAGCACCTCCTCGTCGCACTTGAAGCCGGCCGCTTCCAGCTCCTTCAGCAGCGACGCCAGGCGGCGGTCGGTTTCGGCAGCGTGATCGAGCAGGCCGTGGATGGCCTTGGACAGCGGATCATCCTGGTCGAGTGCCACGGCGTAGGCGGAAAAGCCCAGTTTTTCGGCCTGCGCCTGACGCTGGCGGCTTTCCTCGGAACGGTCGACCACCCGCGCCGGATTACCGACCGCCGTCGCGCCCGCCGGCACCGCCTTGGTGACCACCGCGTTGGAACCGACCCGCGCCCCGGCGGCAATCGTAATCGGGCCGAGAACCTTGGCGCCGGCGCCGATCACCACGCCATCCTCGAGCGTCGGATGACGCTTGCCTTTGTTCCATGAGGTACCGCCGAGCGTGACGCCATGATAGATCGTGACATCGTCGCCGATCGTCGCGGTCTCGCCGATCACCACGCCCATGCCGTGGTCGATGAAGAAACGGCGACCGATCGTCGCCCCGGGGTGAATTTCGATGCCGGTGAAGAAACGGGCAAAATGCGCGACGAAACGCCCCAGCCAGCGCAGGCGATGCCCCCAGAGCCAGTGCGCGAGGCGGTACATGAACAGCGCATGAATGCCCGGGTAGCACGTCAGCACCTCCCAGAAAGTACGCGCCGCCGGATCGCGGTCGAAAACCGCACGAATATCCTCACGCAGATGCCGGAACATGAAAGCAGATTTCCCTGTCGATAACAGGGCGAATTTTAGAATACTCGACTGAATTTGTCAGCTATTTTGGACGCCCACCGGAGGCAGCAAAAGAAAACGGCCGGTTCGCGGCCGGCCGTTCCATGATCGACGAGGGAAACAGTTATTCAGTAAAGAAATTCACGTCATAGGGATAAGGCTTCTGCGGCACCTTCGATGCCGCATTGCGCTCGGCGGTCTGCAGATCCTGTTTCTTGTCCCACCACAGCGCGCGCCCGATTTTCTGGTCTTCAACCCACTCCGGATGCTTTTCCAGTTCTTTGTTGATCCATTTCGTGTGGTCGGACACGAAGCCCGTATTGACGTCACCCATTTTTCCGCAATCCTTGAACTGTTCAAAACAATGGCCCCATTCTAGCAGGGCAGACGAAATTTTCCGACAGCGCATTCGGCGTGGCTGCAGCGAAAACCCGCGACCCAGGCGCCCGGAACAATGACTATGCCTTGGCCAGGCCGGAAGGCAGACCGTCCGGAAATTTCTGGGCGATTTCCTTGAGCGCGGTCTGCAGCATTTCCTCGACGACCGGGTGATAGAACGGCAATTGCAGCAGACTCTGTGCCGTTTCACCGCGCTGAATGGCCCAGGCCAGCAGATGGGCAAGGTGTTCGCCGCCGGTCGCCACCATGGCGGCGCCAAGCAGTTTGCCGTCAAGCGCATCGGCATAGATCCGCAGCAGACTCTGTTCACTACCGAGTATTTTGGCCCGCCCATTGCTGTCGCCTCCAGCGCTGCCGATTGCGATGGCTTGCGGATCGAGCTGGTCGAGACGGGCGCCGACGCTGACCACATCCGGATCGCAGAAGGCGATGCCGAGCGCCACCTTGCGCCTGAACCGGGTGCTCTCCGCGCGCGCCGCGTTGTAACCGGCGATCGCGCCTTCGTCGGCGGCCTCATGCATCAGCGGCCGGTCGCCATTGGCGTCACCGGCAATGAATACTGGAAAATCGCCGATCTGCATTGTCGCCGGGTCGAATTCCGGCATGCCGCGCGCGTCGACCGCAATACCTGCCGCCGCAAGGTTCAGGCTATCGACATTGGGCCGCCGGCCGAGCGCGGCGAGCAGCAGATCGACCTTGGCCACGCGGTCGCCGGAGCGCATCAGCACCTCCTCACCGCTTGCCGACACCGACACCTCGCTACCGAGCCAAAGGTTGATTTCCTGTCCAAAGCGGGCAATCGCCCGCTCGCCGATCACCGGGTCGACAATGCCGGCCACCATGTTCGCGACATCGGCGCCGATCACTTCGACGCCAAGACGCGACAGCGCCAGCCCCATTTCCAGGCCGATCGCCCCGAGACCAAGCACGCCGACGCGCTTCGGCAAGGCCGGCAATTCGAAAAGCTGATCGGTGGTCACCGTCCGCTCAGCCACCGCCGCCAGCCATTTTGGCAGTACCGGGCTTGAACCGGTGGCGATGACCACGGTGCCGGCGCGAACGATCTGAACCTCGTCCCCCAGCTTTACCTCGAGCACGCCCGGTTCGCGAAAACGGGCCGGCCCCTCGAGCAGGAACTCACCCGCCAGCGAACGCGCCGCCTTGGTCGGCCGGCTGGCGAACTGGTCACGCTGCTGGCGCAGTGCAGCCCACACCTGGGCAGTATCGAGGCTGAGCGTTTCGAGGCCGCCGACCCCCGCAATTTCCTTGCGCGCGGCCCACAAGCCGCCGGCGTGCAGCGCGACTTTCGACGGCATGCAGCCGACCCGGGCGCAGGTCGTGCCCAGCGGGCCGTGGTCGATCAGCACGAATGAGCGGCCGGCCTGGCGAGCCTCGCGCAGGGCGTACAAGCCGGCGGTGCCGGCGCCGATGATGGCAACGTCGGTTCGAATTTCAGGTTTCATGGCAATTGGCTTTCATTGGCGAAGGATGTTGCGATAACTTCGGCTTCCTGCCGAAGGCACAGGCAACCGGTGAAAACAACAACCGGTGCCGGCTATTCGACGATAAGCGTTGAATTGTACATTGCGTCGATCCGCTGCCCGCAGCGCGCCGGACAGTCGATCAGCGCGATGGATGCATCGCCAACCGGCGGGGCGTATGATGGATAGGCAGCATGGCGGACCGATGCGAAATTCATGTCCAGAAACAAGGCCATTCTTCTCCTGTTCCTGCTTTTTCTCTCCTTCGGCGGGCACGCTGAAACGCCCCCGTGGACGACGCTTGACGAGCGTGGGCAAACCGAAGTTCATCTGCATCTCTTCTGGTCCCTGAACTGTCCCCATTGCCTGGAGGCACGCCCGCAGATTCTTGAACTGGCGAGCCGCCACGCATGGATTCGTGTGCACGATCATGAGCTTAGCCAACACCCCGACAATGTCGGGCGTTTCGTCGAATTGGCGGAACAGGTCGGCGCTCAGGCGCAGGCCGTGCCAAGCCTGATCTATTGCGGGCAAATGGAAGTCGGCTGGGATGACCGCCCCGGCGGTCCGGGCGAATTTTTGTCGCGTCTGGAAAACTGCCGGCTGAAAGGTCCAGCCACTGCGGGGCATCCGCTTCCCGTTCAACGCATCAGTATTCCGCTGTTCGGGGAAATCGATGCGGCGACGCTCTCCCTGCCGCTCCTGACCATCCTGCTCGCCGGCCTCGACGCCTTCAATCCCTGCGCCTTTTTTGTCCTGCTTTTCCTGCTTTCCTTGCTGGTGCATCAGCAAAACCGCCGGCGCATGTTCATCATCGGCAGCGTCTTCGTCGCCATCTCCGGACTGATGTATTTTGCCTTCATGGCCGCCTGGCTAAACCTCTTCCTGATGATCGGCAGCCTGCCCTGGGTCACCCTTGCCGCCGGCCTGCTGGCGTTCGCGATGGGCGCGGTCAACGTCAAGGATTTCCTGTTTTTCCACCAGGGCGTCACGCTCTCGATCCCGGCAAGCGGAAAAGCCGATATCTTCCAGCGGGCGCGGCGCCTGCTCGGCGCCGGCAACCTGCCGGCGATGCTGGCCGCCACCATCCTCCTGGCGATCGCCGCCAACTTCTACGAACTGCTGTGCACCGCCGGCTTTCCGATGATCTTCACCCGCCTGCTCACCCTGCAGGAAGCCAATGGCGCCCGGCATTACCTTTATCTTGCGCTGTACAACGTGATCTACGTGCTGCCCCTGCTCGTCATCGTGCTGACCTTCGTCCGCAGCATGGGCAGGCGCCAGCTGAGCGAGCGCGAAGGACGGCTGTTGAAGTTGCTGTCCGGCCTGATGATGCTCGGTCTCGGCATCGTGCTCCTGCTGGCCCCCGAACGGCTTGGCGAGATCGGCGTCGCCGTCGTTCTGCCGGCATTGGCCATCGCCTTGACCGGATTGGCCGCCCGTCTGACCCGGAACTGACCCCAAGGGCGCAAATTTGGCTCCTTTTTCAGGGTCGACCGCAACAACGCTTCAAGTTCCCGTGCGCGCGCCGCATCATGCAGTTACCGGCAGAGCACCTGCAATTATTCACATCGTGTTTGATCCAAGTCATATCCGCAACATAAACGCCGAAAAATCGAGCGGTATACTGCTCCAGTTGCCGTCGCGACCAGTTCAGGGCTGGGGATGTCGAATCCTGATCGCTCGGAAAGTGGCTTGCTTGTTCAATATCGTTAGGGAATACGTCATGAAAGTCCATCGCCTGGTTTCCACACTCATCGCCTGCGGCCTCCTCTGCGCGCCGACTCTGGCCAGCGCCTACGATGCCGACTGGAAGCGCGGCCGGATCTATTACCGCAGCGTGTGCACGGCTTGCCACGCGGCGCAGGTCGGTGGCTCGATCGCCCCCAGCACGATGACCAAGGCCGAATGGAACGCTTACCTGCAGAAAGACAAGCACGCCAAGGGCAAGGATTCGCTGAAGCAGTACGTCAGCAAGAGCTATCGCGCCAGCATTCGCAGCCAGAACAAGGCGGCCGACAAGTTCGCTGACCTGCCTGACGAAGAACTTTTCGAAGACCTCAAGGCCTTCGTCATCAAGGGTGCCAAGGACGGCGACGCGCCGGCCAGTTGCAGCTGAACCCGCACAACCAACGGACTCGCATCATGAAGATCAGTCATCTTGGGCTGCTCGCCAGCCTCTTGTTCGCCGGTATCGTGCAGGCAGCCGACGCGCCGGCTCCGACGAAGCTCAATACCACCGCCGACCACAGCAAGTTCAAGGAACTGCAGCGTGAATTCACCTCGGGTCCCGAGGTCACCAAGGCCTGCCTGACCTGCCACACCGAGGCTGCCCTGCAGATCCACCGGACCAAGCACTGGACCTGGGAGCTCGTCAACCCGCTGAACCAGCAGCGCCTGGGCAAAAAGAACGTCATCAACAACTATTGCCTGTCCTCCGGAACGAATCTGGGAGCCTGCGCGACCTGCCACGTCGGCTACGGTTGGGTGAATTCGAGCTTCGACTTCAAGTCGCAGGAAAACGTCGATTGCCTGGTCTGCCATGACACCAGCGGCAACTACAAGAAGCTCCAGGGTGGCGGCCAGCCGCCGGTCAAGGACACCGAGAACCCACCCGGATCCGGCAAGATCGTCAAGGCGATCGACCTGGCTGCGATTGCCCAGAAGGTCGGCAAGACCAGCCGCGACACCTGCGGCGCCTGCCACTTCTTCGGCGGTGGCGGCGACGGGGTCAAGCACGGCGACATGGATTCCTCCCTCGCTTCCCCGGAAAAGTCAGTGGATGTCCACATGGACGCCACCGGCCTCGACTTCACCTGCAGCACCTGCCACAAAGCGCCCGCCCACGACGTGGTCGGCAGCCGTTACACGCCGACCGGCAAGGATGCAGGCGACGCACACATCCGCGGCAAGGTGAACAAGTCCAACCCGGCCACCTGCCAGTCGTGCCACGGCCAGACGCCGCACAAGACGGGCACCCAGCCGGCCAAGCTGAACCAGCATTCCGACAAGGTGGCCTGCCAGACCTGCCACATCCCGCAATTCGCTCGCGGCGGGGTTCCGACCAAGATGAACTGGGACTGGTCCACAGCCGGCAAGCTCACTCCGGAAGGCAAGCCGATGCTCAAGAAGGATGCGCACGGGCATGTGGTCTATGACTCAAGGAAGGGCGACTTTGTCGTCGCCGAGAACGTCACCCCGGAATACGCCTGGTTCAACGGCGAGGTGACCTACACCCTGCTCGGCGACAAGGTCGACAAGGCCGATGGCATCACACTGATCAACGCGCTCGGCGGCAATGCTTCCGACGGCCGCTCGCTGATCTGGCCGATGAAGGTCATGCGCGGTTCCCAGCCCTACGACCCGGTCAACAAGACGCTCGTCAAGCCGCACGTTGCCGGCAACGACGATACCGCCTACTGGAAGAACTTCAATTGGGAAAAGGCCATCGAGACCGGCATGAAGGACGCCAACGCACCCTTCTCGGGCAAGGTAGACTTCCTCAAGACCGAAATGTACTGGCCGATCACGCACATGGTCGCGCCCAAGGAAAAGGCGGTCGGCTGCAACGAATGCCACACCACGGGCGGTCGTCTGGACAATATCCAGGGTGTCTACATCCCGGGCCGCGATGCCAACCAGTGGGTCAACCTGATCGGCTGGCTGGCCGCCGGCGGCACGCTCGCCGGGGTCATGCTGCACGGCCTGGTGCGCATCGTGCGCCGCAAGAACTGATCAAAGGGCTCCCATCATGGAACGCATCTACATCTTCACCCGCTTCGAACGTTTCTGGCACTGGACTCAGGCCTTGCTGATCATCGCCATGCTGATAACCGGCTTTGAAATCCATGGCACCTACAGTCTTTTCGGCTTCGATAAGGCCGGCCAGTTGCACGTCTATGCTGCGTGGGCACTGATCACGCTGTGGGTCTTCGCCATCTTCTGGCACTTCACCACGGGCGAATGGCGGCAGTATCTCCCGAGCTTCAAGAAAATCGACGTCGTGATCCGCCACTATGCCTGGGGTATTTTCCAGGGGGAGCCGCACCCGTTCAAGGTTACGCGTGCGCGCAAGCACAACCCGCTGCAGGCCTTCGCCTACCTCGGCGTCAAACTGCTGATCAACCCGCTGGTGTGGATTTCCGGTCTCGCCTACCTGTACTACAACGAGCTGAATGCCGCCGGCGTAGCCCTCAGCCTCGGCCTGGTCGCGACCTTGCACACTATCGGCGCCTTCATGATGCTGTGCTTCCTGATCGCCCACGTCTACCTGATCACCACCGGCCATACCGTCACCGCCCACCTCAAGGCGATGATCTCGGGGTGGGAGGAAGCCGACGCCGAACACGGCAAGCAGGCGTCCTGACGACTCCATGATGTGCTATTGCGGCCCGGGCACGGCAACGTTCCCGGGCCGCTTCGCATTGGCGTCGCCCGATCGCCGCAAACCGGCCGCGCCCCTATAGAATGTGCGGCTGAAAAATGCGTGACGCAATGCCGGCGCGGCGTTCCGCATCCCAACGACCCATACGGAGAGACAACGTGACCGCCCTGCTGCCGCAACCCGATCCCGAAGGCCTGCTCGAATATTCGGTGGTCTATACCGACCGCGCACTGAACCACATGTCGCAACGCTTCCAGGGCGTCATGAAGGACATCTCGCGCATCCTGAAACAGGTTTACAACGCCAAAGCCGCCGTCGTCGTTCCCGGCAGCGGCACCTTCGGCATGGAGGCCGTGGCCCGGCAGTTTGCCAGCGACAAGAAAGTGCTGGTCATCCGCAACGGCTGGTTCAGCTTCCGCTGGACGCAGATTTTCGACATGGGAAAGATTCCGTCGGAGAGCTTCGTGCTCATGGCGCGGCAGACAGTCAGCGGCCCGCAGGCGCCGTTCGCGCCGCCACCGCTTGCCGAAGTCGTCGCCGCCATTCACGAACAACGGCCGGCAGTGGTTTTCGCGCCGCACGTCGAGACCGCCTCCGGGATGATCCTGCCCGACGACTACCTGAAAGCGATCGGTGACGCGGTACGCGCGGTCGACGGCCTGTTCGTGCTCGATTGCGTCGCCTCCGGCACGGTCTGGGTCGATATGGTCGCCAGCAATGTCGATATCCTGATCAGCGCCCCGCAGAAAGGCTGGAGCGCCTCGCCGTGCTGCGCCCTGGTCGCCCTCGGCGAACGCGCCCGCGAACGAATCGAGGCGACGACCAGCACCAGTTTCGCCTGCGACCTGAAGAAGTGGCTGCAGATCATGGAAGCCTTCGAGAACGGCGGCCACGCCTACCACGCGACGATGCCGACCGACGCGCTGGCCGCCATGCGCGACGTCATGCTGGAAACCGAGACCTACGGTTTCGAGAGAGTTTGCCGCGAACAGCAGGAACTTGGCCGCCGGGTGCGGGCGCTGCTCGAAGCGCGCGGCTTTCCCAGCGTCGCCGCCGAAGGCTTCAAGGCGCCCGGCGTCGTCGTCAGCTACACCGCCGATCCGGAAATCCAGAACGGCAGGAAATTCCTCGCCGTCGGCCTGCAGACCGCTGCCGGCGTCCCGCTGCAGTGCGACGAGCCGGCCGAGTTCAGAACCTTCCGCATCGGCCTTTTCGGACTGGAGAAGCTGCACAATCCGCAGCGCACGGTAAATAATCTGGCTCGGGCGCTCGATGCCCTTGCCTGATCGTTCGCTTGCCGCAGCGATCGCCGCCTTCCTGGCGCTTGCCGGCGGTCCCGGTCTCGTTCGCGCGCAATCGCAATCCGAGTTCGCAAGCTGTCTGACGCGCCTGCAACCGGCGGCACAGCGCAGCGGCGTGCGGAGCGACAGTTTCAGCCGCTATACCGAGGGCGTGCAGGCCGATTTCACGCTGCTCGACAAGCTGAACTACCAGCCGGAATTCAAGTTGCCGATCTGGGACTATCTTTCCGGCCTGGTGGACGATGAACGCATCGCCGACGGGCTGGCCGGTCTCGCCCGCCACGCCGATGTCCTGCAACGGATTCAGGCGACCTACGGCGTCGATCCGGCGACCGTGGTCGCGGTCTGGGGCGTCGAGAGCAACTACGGGCGGATCACCGGCAAATACCCGCTGGTCCAGGCGCTCGGCACGCTTTCCTGCTTCGGCCGCCGCCAGGGCTTTTTCCAGGGCGAGTTCTTCGCCGCCCTGCGCATCCTCCAGCGCGGCGACATCGCGCCCGAACGCCTTTATGGCTCATGGGCCGGCGCCTTCGGCCATACCCAGTTCATGCCGGCCACCTACGAGCGCCTGGCCGTCGACTTCGACGGCGACGGGCGGCGCGACCTGGTCGACAACAGCGACGACGCGCTGGCCTCGACCGCCAATTTCCTGCGCAAGGGGGGCTGGCAGAGCGGCCTGCCGTGGGGCGTCGAGGTGAAATTGCCGAGCGCTTTCGATACCAGCCTCGCCGGTCGCACCCGCAAGCGCACGCTCGACGAATGGTCGGCTTCCGGCCTGACGCTGGTCGATGGCCGCCCCTTGAGCGCCAGCGGTCTCGCCCCGGGTGAACGTGCCGGCCTGCTGATGCTGGCCGGAGCGCGCGGCCCGGTATTTCTGACGACGCGCAATTTCGACGTGATCTACGGCTACAACGCGGCCGAGAGCTACGGGCTGGCGATCGCCCACCTCTCCGACCGGCTGCGCGGCGCGCCGCCATTCGCCACGCCGTGGCCGACCGACGACCCCGGCCTGTCTCGCGCCGAACGCCGCGAACTGCAGCGTCTTCTGGCGGCCCGCGGCCACGACATCGGCGAGGTCGACGGCATGCTCGGCGACAAGAGCCGCGCGGCGATCAAGGAGGAACAGGCCCGGCTCGGCCAGGCCGTGACCGGTCGCGGCGGTCAGAAAATACTCCAGGCGCTGCGTCAGGGCGGATAGTTCCGGAAGCGTCATTGAATTTCCATTACCTCCGCCGCCGGGTGATACGATCCGTACATTGATTGAGTTGATAACGATCAAATCCGGGGCAGTGGCGAGGCACTAAGCTCCACCGGCATTCCGATCGGCAGGAGCCTGGCACGATGACCGAAGCGCTCGAATTTGAATGGGTCTTGCGGCCCGATTCGCATCCCGGGATCG
>Ga0209254_10003507_pt1 | contig 14289 bp, 13 predicted proteins | sample FrelakmetDIP11DI_FD_187148 | JGI IMG/M metagenome (GOLD analysis project Ga0209254, IMG submission 187148) | Freshwater lake sediment microbial communities from the University of Notre Dame, USA, for methane emissions studies - DIP11 DI (SPAdes)... | ecosystem: Environmental > Aquatic >...
CATATTGGTACCGGGAGTGAAAGGGAGGAACCGCAGCCAATTTCTTGACCTTGTGATCCGGATTCAGGGCCGCGTGATTTAGAAGTTTGAAGATGCTTTCTGCCCCCTCAGGCATATGGAGGACAGAGGCGATCTCATCGGAAGTAAAGGATTTTCCCTTCTCGTTCTGGAGAAAAGCAAAGACGCGAGATTGGAGTTGGATTGTTGCCTGGGCTGCTTTCTTCCCCGCTTCGACTCCCGGCTGATGGTAGGCGTTCACGTTGATGAGTGACGCGTACAGACCGACCGCTCGTTCATAGAGGGCGATGAGGGCACCGACAGACCGGGCATCCACCTGTTCAATCGTAATGGTCATGGACTCCCGGCCCTTCTCGTAGAGGGCTTCTTGTGTGCCTAGGAGAAAGTGAATTAGATAATCGCCGCTGGTGACGCCGGGTTCCACCTCGATAGACGTCCCTTTACGGTCCTTCAGAACTTCAATAAACGTGACGAAGAAATGATTGACCCCTTCCCGAAGTTGCTGGACATAAGCGTGTTGGTCTGTGGATCCTTTGTTCCCGTAGACGGCAATTCCCTGGTTGACAATTCTCCCGTCAAGATCTTTTTCTTTGCCCAAAGATTCCATCACGAGTTGCTGGAGATACCTGGGAAAGAGCTGTAACCTGTCCTTGTAAGGAAGAATAACCATGTCCCTTCTCCCTTCGGCTCTCGTGGCGTAATACCACATGAGCGCGAGTAAGGCTGCGGGATTCGCGTGAGCTTCCTTTTTTCGGGTGGCCTGATCACAGAGCCGGGCTCCTTCGAGTAAGGCATCGATATCGATTCCCTGAAGAGCAGCAGGGAGAAGACCGACCGCAGACAGCTCGGAGGTGCGCCCACCGATCCAGTCCCACATTGGGAATCTGGCAATCCATTTACGTCTCTTGGCGAGGCGATCGAGCTCGCTGTCTTTCTGGGTGACGGCCACTGCGTATTTATCGAAATCCAACCCTTTGGCTTCATAGGCCGCTTTGGCCTCTATCATCCCATTCCGAGTTTCCTTCGTTCCCCCACTCTTAGAAATGACGATGGTCAATGTCCTGGAGAGGTTTTCTCCGATGTCTCTCAGGACGAGATCCATGCCATCGGGGTCCGTGTTGTCAAAAAAATGAAGCTTCATGGGATCTCTTGAGGTTCTTAAGGCGTGCGAAACAAACTGAGGCCCGAGGGCTGATCCGCCAATTCCGATGACGAGAGCCTTGGAGAATACTCTGCGCTTGGGAGCCAGAATGCTTCGCTTGTGAACCCGGGTTGAAAAATCTTTGATGGAACGAATTGTTGCTTTGATGCTACGACAGATCTCAGGTGTCGGGGCGAGCTCATGAGCACGGAGCCAGTAGTGACCCACCCTACGTCTCTCGTCCGGATTGGCGATGGCTCCTGATTCGAGGGCCCCCATATCCCTAAAGGCCTTCTGAATCTTTGTCTCCATCCGATCGAGGTAATCGTCGGAGAAATTCATCCGGCTGATATCCAACAGGAGCCCACACTCTGGGACAGAGCTCAGATACTTCTTATAGCGTTCCCACAATTCAAGCTTGGTCATCACAAAGCCTCTGAGGATGATTCTTAAGGTTGCTTATCCAAAAACGCCTCAGGCTGACGATGGGTATCGCCCCCATCTGCCCATCCCCCAATGGTCGCTGCGCAGTCTCGATGTGGAGACCTTAGTCCCATCATCGGGCCAGGGTTGCCTTTTGTCGCAAGGGCTTCAATAAGAAGTCAAGAGCGTCGAGAACATTGGTGACGACCAGATCCGCCTTGGCCATAGCCTCTGCGGACGATCCTTCTTTTCCGATCACACACATCCCTAACCCCGCCTGTTCCATGATCTGAACGTCGTCAAACCCGTTTCCGATGACCGCGGTTTGATGGGGTCCAAGGCGTTGCAACACATCCAGCTTCTGTTGGGAAGAGTCTCCCTCTGTCATATAGAGAATTTCTGCCTTCATCTTTTTCAGGGTTTCCTCGACCTTTTCCTTGCTGCTTTTCGTCAGGATGTAGACGGTAACCCTTTTGGACAGAAGGTTCACCTTGTCCTTGGCCTTAGGATGGATACGGCCGTCCATGGCAAGGGTTCCTTCGAAATCGATCAAGACAAAGTGGAGTTCAAGGCTTTCCATGCCGGGTCTCTGAATGCTGATCATGGTCGCTTACTTTGCCTCCTGTCGCGTTGCCTCATCACTTCATACAGAACCATGGCCCCTGACACAGAGGCATTAAAAGAGGAGACGGGGCCTTTCATCGGGATGGAAAAGAGGCGGTCGCACTTCTTCTGAACGAGAGGACGAATGCCTTTACCCTCGGATCCAATGACGATGGCAAGGTCCATCTCCAAATCCAGATCATAGATCACTTCTTTAGCTTCTCCAGAAGCACCATAAACCCAGATCCCTTCCTGTTTCAATGCCTCGATGGTGGTCGCAAGGTTAACGACCCTGGCAATCGGAAGATAAGCGGTGGCTCCTGCAGAGGCTTTGATGACAACGGGGGTAACACCCACAGCCCTGTCTTTCGGGATGATGATTCCCTGGACTCCACAACCGAGGGCCGTGCGAATGAGTGCACCGAAATTCTGCGGGTCTTGAATGCCGTCGAGAATGAGGAAAAAAGCACTCCCTCCTTCATTCTTCCAACGGGCAAGAAGATCTCCGACTTGAACGTAGGCAATACCTATCGCCAGGGCAACAATGTTCTGGTGGAGCCCGCCTCTGGCCAAACCGTCTAACGTTTTACGATCCGTCATCGTCACTGGGATTTTTCTTGCCGCGGCCAGGTCGATGATCCATTGAAGAGAGGGATGGGGTTTCTGGGTTCCGATCAGGAGTTTTTCAATTTCGAGATGAGACGATTTGATCGCCTCTGTGACTGGATGAATACCATAGATGACTTGGGTCACGAAATATCCTCGATGATTTTCTGAACGGCTTCGAGGGGATCTTTAGCTTCTCTAATGGGTCGGCCGATGACAAGGTAGCTTGCCCCTGCGGTGATGGCTTCTTTGGGCGTCAGGGTCCTTTTCTGGTCGTCCTTTTTTTCTGCGGGAGACCGGATGCCCGGGGTGACGATGAGGAAGTCCTTTCCGCATCGCTCACGAATAATGCTGATCTCTTGAGGGGACGCCACGACGCCATCGACCCCTGCCTTCATGGCAAGAAAGGCCAACTGTCCCACGGCCTGAATCACGGGCCCCTGGATTCCAACTTCCTTCAAGGTGCTATCATCCATGCTGGTAAGGATCGTGACGGCGAGGATGATGGGTTTAGGAATCCCCAGCTCTTTCGCCGCTGTCCTGGAGGCCTCCACGGTCTTTTTCATCATCTCGAGGCCTCCCAGAGCATGGAGGTCAAACATGGAAACGTTCAGTTTGGTTGCTTCTTCTCCCGCTCTTGCCACCGTGTTCGGAATGTCATGAAATTTGAGATCGAGAAAAACGTTTTGATTCTTGCCCCGGATCATGTCTATAACCTTGGGCCCCGCATGGGTAAAGAGTTGTTTCCCGACCTTGAACAGGCCGATGCGGTCCTTGAGGAGGGTGACCCACTGCCGGGCTTCGGTGAAGTGGTCTACATCGAGGGCGAAAATAATCCGATCTTTTGGATCTTTGGGAGTAGGATGGCTCATGGAGAATCACTCCGTCAATGGAATAGCCTAACATATATACACATTATGCAAAGCCTGTCAACGGGTAATTTCGATTCAGGAGGAGTTGACCCGTTCGGCCGCGCCAAGCCCAGTCTTTGAATGCGGGGTGAGGGAGCGCGGCTCAGGGTCAACCGTGAGCCCTTCGGCGACACTCAGGGCCTTGAGCTCGTCGAAAGGCAAGACCCGGCCTTTAGACCGGGGAGTCGAAGGGTTGACATTTCTTTGTCGCTCTGCTTAAATACAGGCAACAAGGAGGGAAAGGCTAAGAAAGGCTTCAGAAAGCTTACTGGAGAGGCGAAGGGTTTTTCTACTCGAACGACCACGAAGGAGGGAAAAAGATGAAAAGAATCAAAATGATAGCGTTTATGTCGGTGCTGTTGGCTTTATGGGTTGGCACTCCAGTCCTATCCGAGGCCGCTGACGTGCTGCACATGTACACGGCCTTGGATCCCAATGAGGCAAAAGTCTATATCGAAGCCTTCATCAAGGACACCAAAATCAACGTGGAATGGGTTCGGATGTCAGCCGGCGAAGTGCTGACCCGGCTGAAAGCCGAAGCCAAGAACCCACAGGTCAGTCTCTGGTTCGGGGGTCCCAGTACCGAATTCATCGCAGGGAAGAAAGAAGGTCTGTTGGTTCCCTACAACTCACCGGTGGGAGCTCCTTTTCTCAAGGGGAACTTGAAGGACGCCGAAGATTACTGGACGGGCTTCTATTTCGGCGCCATCGGGTTCGGCAACAATACCCACTGGTTCGAAAAGAACAAGGTTCCGTATCCCACCTCGTGGCAAGATCTCCTCAAACCTGAATTCAAAGGGCAGATCTCAATCGCGTACCCGTACACATCGGGAACCGCATTTACGACGCTGGCCACCGTGTGTATGATCATGGGAGAAGACAAGGCTTTCGATTATTGGAAGAAGCTGGACGCGAATATCCACCATTACAACACTTCGGGCTCCGCCTGCGTGACCCAAGCGGGGTTGGGAGAGATTGCCATCGGGATTGCCTTCTCGCATGACATTCTTGCCAAAGGGTCCTCGAAAGGCTACCCCGTCAAAGGGACTTTCCCGAGTGAGGGCACCGGGTACGAAATTGGAGGTCTCGCTCTGATTAAAGGGGGATCAGAGCCTGAACTGGGCAAGAAATTCATCGATTGGACCTTGTCAAAACGGGCTCAGGATTTGATGCAGGTTTGGTTCCGAATTCCTCTGAACCCCGAAGCAGAGATCGCTGCGGGTGCCACGAAGGCCGCTGATGTCAAACTGATTAACTACGATGAGGAATGGGCAGGAAATAACAACAAGAGACTGATTGAAAAATGGCGCCAGATGATTGGTAAGTGACCGGGAAGGGGGGGGAATATCCCCCCTTCGCTGGCATTTCGATGAACCCCCAAATGAGGAAGTGTTCCCACCCATGATTCGGACCAAGCGATTTGTGGCCGCCCTGAGGAGAACTCCTTCAGATCTCAAGAGACTCTTTCAGGAACCCCTCCTGCTGATGGGGATCCTCTTGGTCAACGTCTTTCTCTTTCTTTTTGTCGTTCTACCTCTGTTTAAGATTTTTCAACTCAGTTTCGAAGACAACGGACGGTTCAGCCTCCAGGTTTTTGTCGACCTGATGTCAAAACGGTATAACGTCCAGCCTCTCATCCATAGTCTGACTTTGGGAGTGGCTGTCTCAATTTTAGGGACCCTCATCGGCTTCATTTTCGCCTATGCCATCACACGGGTCGACATTCCCTGGAAGCGCTTCTTCACGGTGACCGCTACATTCCCCATCATCGCCCCTCCATTTATGATGTCTCTATCAGCCATTCTACTGTTTGGAAAACAGGGGTTCGTCAGCAAGATGATCCTGCGGGAGATGATTCAGTTCAAGATCTATGGGTTTTGGGGACTGCTGGTCGTCGAGACTCTGACTTATTTTTCAACGGCCTATTTGACGCTGTATGGGGTTCTGCAAGCCATCGATCCTGCCCTCGAGGATGCCGCTCTGGATTTGGGAGCTTCCAAAGGAAAGATCTTCAGAAGTATCACCTTACCACTTGCCACCCCGGGTATTGCGAGTGCGATACTCCTGATCTTTAGTCAGTCTCTAGCCGATTTTGGAAATCCCATGATCCTGGCTGGAAACTATACGATTTTGGCAACTCAAGCCTATTTAACCATCGTGGGCATGTACAACATGAAAGGAGGCGCAGCCCTCGCTATCTTGTTGCTCATCCCGTCATTGATTGCCTTCTGCGTGCAGAAGTACTGGGTGAGCCGGAAATCCTACGTCACGGTAACGGGTAAGCCTTCTGCGGCAAGAATCAAGGTGGATCGTCCTCTAACCAAGTACTCGATCTTCGGACTGTGTCTGCTCCTCGCAAGCGTCATTTTTCTCTTTTACGGGATGATTCTCTTCGGTTCCGTTGTGAAACTCTGGGGCGCAAATCACTCGTTGACTTGGGACAATTATGTCCATGTCTTCACCATTGGTTGGGAATACATTAAAGACACTCTGCTCCTTTCATCGATCGCGACGCCCATTGCCGGTGTCTTGGCCATGGTCATTGCCTTTTTGGTCGTTCGGAAGAACTTTCCCGGGAAACGGCTCATGGAACTCGTTTCCTTGTTGACGTTTGCAGTCCCTGGCACCGTCGTAGGGATTGGCTATATTCTGGCTTTCAACCAACGCCCGCTTCTCTTGACGGGGACAGCCGCCATCATCGTCCTGCTGTTTATTTTCCGAGATATTGCAGTGGGAGTCCAGACTGGGATCGCAGAGCTTCAGCAGATCGATCCGAGCATTGAAGAGGCTTCAACGGATCTTGGAGCGGACAGCTCCGTTACCTTCAGGAGAATTACGCTTCCCCTCATCACCCCGGCTTTTTACGCTGGCCTCGCGTTTACCTTTGTCAAATGCATGACGGCTATCAGTGCGGTCATCTTCGTTGTTTCAGGGAAATGGAACCTCATTACGATTGCCATTCTGGGTTCTGTTGAGAATTCAGACCTCTCCCAAGCCGCTGCCTTTTCTGTGGTGATCATTATTTTCATTCTGCTGGCCCTGTGGCTCATCCAGTTCTTGGTCAACCGATTGGGAGGAGGAAGAAAGCTCAAGTTCGAAAAGGCAGAAACTCTGCAATCCATATGAGACAGTTAGAGGAGCCGTGAACGAATGAATGAGATCTATCTCGAAATCAAGAACCTTTCAAAGGAGTTTTTCAGCGACTACCAGGAAGAAAAAGTGGTCGCCGTGAAGGACTTTAATCTCCAGATCCAAAAAGGAGAGTTCATCACACTCCTGGGTCCTTCGGGTTGCGGCAAGACAACCACCTTGCGACTGATCGGAGGCTTTGAGACTCCAACCCGTGGCGAACTCTTTCTTGACCATGTAAAGATTAACGACATCCCTGCGAATAAGCGGGATACGTGCATGGTCTTCCAGAGCTATGCTCTCTTTCCGCATATGAACATTTACAAGAACGTCGCTTACGGATTGGAGCTTAAGAAACTACCCAGAAGTGAGATCAAGGAGAAAGTCGAGAAGATACTCGATCTCGTGGGCCTGACCGGGCTCGGCAACCGACCCGTGGGGCAGCTTTCCGGTGGCCAGCAACAACGGGTCGCCTTGGCCCGAGCCATCGTCAATGAACCGAAGGTCCTTTTGTTCGACGAACCCTTATCGAACCTCGACGCCAAACTAAGAATCAGGATGCGTATTTTTATTCGAAAGATTCAACAGGATTTGAATATTACCTCGGTTTACGTCACGCACGATCAAGAGGAAGCCATGACCCTCTCCGACCGGATTGTGGTGATGAACCAGGGCGCCATTGAGCAGGTCGGGGCACCGGAAGAAATCTATGCCAGGCCGAAAACGAAGTTTGTGGCTGATTTCATCGGGAAAACCACCAATTTCGTTTCAGGCGAGGTGGTCGAGAAAGACGGGACAGCGATAGGCGTGAAAGTCTGGGACAACATCCTCCGTTTCGACAGGCAGGATGACTTTCACAAAGGAGACAAGGTCATCCTGGTCGCTAGACCGGAAATGATTGACCTGTCTGCTTGGGAAGGAATGTTTGTGGGGCAAGTGAGTCTCGTGACGTATTTGGGTTCGGAAGTGATCTATGAAGTGGCTGCGAAGGGTCAACTCTTCACAGTTCAGATTTCGAATCCGCTCAAACAGGGTGTCTTTCACCGGGGTGACAAGGTATGGATGGTTTTCGATGTTCAGAATATCTTTCTCATTAAAGAATGAATCGGACGGAGGTCGAGGAACCCTTTGAAGGTCTGTTCGATCAGGTTACAATTAGACCCAGCCTGGAAATCCACTCAAACATGGGTCGAGTGTGTGTGAAAGCCTGGCCCATTTGTCCACCCTGTTGATAGAAGCAAAGAGCAAGAAGAGGGAATCATGAGAGGAGTTGAAAGGTCGATGCACACCGTCAACGTCGGAGTGATCGGGGCGGGTAGAATCGGTCAGATTCACGCCAGAAATCTCAAATATCAGATCCCGGGGGCAAAATTGGTTGCCGTGGCCGACGTGATCGAGACCTCGGTACGAAAACTGGCTGAGGAGCTGGAAGTTCCTATGTGGGAGCGGGACTATCGCCGATTGTTGGAAAACAAAGAGATCCAGGCGGTGGTCATCTGTTCGTCTACGGACACTCATGCCCAGATCGTTGGTGAGTCGGCGAGAGCAGGGAAACAGATCTTCTGCGAGAAGCCGATCGACCTGAAATTGGACAAGATCGATCAGGCCCTCGAGGCAGTGAACAAATCAGGAGTGAAATTCCAGGTCGGGTTTAACCGACGTTTTGATCCGAGTTTCCGAAAAGCAAGGGAATTGGTTGTGTCTGGAAAGATCGGCGCACCTCACCTGCTTCGTATTTCGAGCCGTGACCCTCAACCTCCTCCGATTGAGTACGTGAGAGTCTCAGGAGGGCTATTTCTCGATATGATGATCCATGATTTTGATATGGCTCGCTACCTCATGGGAGAGGAAGTTGCGGAACTCGTCGCGAGTGCGAATTGCTGTATCGATCCCGCGATTGGTGATGTAGGAGATGTCGATACAGCCGTGGTCCTCATGAAATTCGTGAGTGGGGCCTTAGGGGCCATTGATAACAGCCGGCAGGCGGTCTATGGTTACGACCAACGGATCGAGGTGTTCGGCTCGGAGGGGTCCGTGATCGTGGGGAACAAAGCCCCCACAGAGGTGACCCTCCACAAGGCGGATTCGGTTTACGGTGAGAAGCCCCTGTTCTTCTTTCTTGAGCGCTACCAAGAGGCCTATTTGGCCGAGATGAATGATTTTATCCGTTGCATCTTGGAGGACAGGGAGCCGTCTGTAGGGGGAAGAGACGGCAGGATGTCAGTCGAACTGGGTCTGGCAGCGAAGGAATCTTTGGTGAAAGGCACCTTCGTGAAATTGAGAGAAGGGGTTTGTAAGGTAGTGTAGGGATAAGAGAATAGAAGGCAGAATACAGAAAACAGAATACAGAGCGCAAAAGGGAAAGATAAGGAGGGGCTTCAAAATGGCACAGAAGATGAGAGGCGTTACGCTGGTGGCCGAATGGAAACCCAGACCAGATTTTGTTTTGGGTTCGAAGGACATTCAAGGAAAACAGACCTATCTGGGAAGTAAGGTCTGGAAGAGCCCCAAGATGGAGATTCGAGAATACGAGATTCCAGAACCAGGGGAAGAAGAGGTTCTCATTGAAGTAAAAACCTGCGGCATTTGCGGAAGTGATGTTCACATGGCTGAAGCTGACAAAGAGGGATATATCCTTTACCCCGGACTAACAGGTTTCCCTGCGATCATGGGGCACGAGCTCGCAGGAGTGGTCGTGAAGGCAGGCAAAAAGGCTCGCAACAAGCGGACGAATCGGCCGTTTGATACTGGCGAAGAAGTAACGGTTGAGGAGATGCTCTGGTGTGGACAGTGCAAACCGTGCGCCGACGGATACCCTAACCAATGCGAGCAGCTCGATGAGATTGGATTCAACGTCCATGGGGCCTACACGAAATACCTCGTTGTCCCCTCGCGAGTCGTTTGGAGCCTCGCTCCTCTGAAGAGAAGATACTCCGGCATCGACCTCTTTCTGGCCGGCAGCCTCGTGGAGCCGACCTCCGTCGCTTACAACGCGGTCATCGAATGCGCAGGAGGCATCCGACCGGGAGACAGCGTTGTGATTTGCGGGAGCGGACCTATCGGATTGGGTGCGACGGCTGTTTTGAAGCGCGCGGGTGCGGCAAGGGTCATCTTGTCGGAGACCGTGAAAGAACGACTAGACATGGGCAAGAAAATGGGAGCAGACTACCTGATCAACCCCATGAAAGAAGATTTTACAGAAAAGGTTTTGGAATACACAGACGGGATGGGAGCCAACCTCTACGTCGAAGCAACCGGTCTTCCCACCGTGGTTTACCCCACCCTTGAGCAGGCGATTTGGCGAGGAAAAACAATCGGATGTACGGTCGTGATCGTCGCCCGGGCGGATGCCAAGATTCCTGTGACCGGTGAGGTGTTCCAGGTGAAGAAATCCCGTATCGTAGGAGCCCAAGGACATTCGGGATACGGAACCTTTCCGCGAGTCATCGAATGCATGGCTGCGGGAATGGACATGACACCCTTGATCACGAAGAAGGTGAAGCTTGACCAAATCGCTGAGAACATTGTTCAGCTACGAACGAACCGGACCGATTGCAAAATCACCTATGTTGCGGAGTGAACCTCTCGACTCCCTGGCCTGAAGACCGGGGCTTGCCTTTCGACGAGCTCAAGGCCCTGAGTGTCGCCGAAGGGCTCGAGGTTCACCCTGAGCCGTGCTTCCCTACCCCGCCCCTGCAGCAGGAAGGCGGTGTTTCGCACGATCGAATGGGTGAAGAAACGGGACAAGGAGGAATCCTTAATGGATGAGAAACCGAAGGAAAAGACGTGGTTGACTACGAAGAACCCTGCCATCATCTTCGAGGACAACAGCGTGGGACGCCTCAAGAAACAACTTTGGGATGCTTCTGAGGCAGAGATTGATAAGATTCTGGTGGACTATGGTATCCCCTCCGAGCCTGAACTCGGGAAAGCTGGAACTTATGTTCAGACGACGGTTCGGCAGGAGGTGGTGAGGAACAGGCAGAAGAATGACATCGTGATCATTCCAGTCGGTTGCACGGAAAACCATGGCCTTCATACGGTGAGCGGTTTGGACACGTTTATGGTGACTCAAATTGCGGAAGCCCTCCGCCGGTATACGGCCAAACAGGGGCGGCCGGTCAACCTGGTCCTTCCGCCACTCAACTATGGCGGTCATCCCTATCACCACCTGGGTATGCCTGGGACCGTCATCATGCCGGAAGAGGTGGTCCGGGAGACGTTGATCTACGTCATGCTGGGATTGTGGAACGATGGTTTCCGAAAGCAAATCATCCTGAATAACCATGGCCAGTTGTGGATGTTGGAAGCGGCATTACAGGAATTCATGAAACGTTACCATCTGCCCGGAATCTTCCGGGTTCTCGAATGGCACCGTGCCGTGCGCGAATTCTTCTATCCCATCGAGGGTGATCTCAGTCTTGAGACACATTTCGTCCACGCCGACGAAGCTGAAACATCCGTGGGCCTTCTCCTTTTTCCGCCGGGAATGGTCAATATGAGTGTAGTTCAGGATGCTGAAGGCAAGGGGTACCTTCCGGACGGACATTTCGACAAGTCCGTTGAACCTTTCCGACGACCCCACCGCTGGTCTGAGGGAGAAGGACATGCGGCCATCGAACGGGCAGCGACTCCACAGGGAGTGGTGGGAAAGCCCAGCCGTGCTGCAGCCCGCAAGGCAAAGAGACCCATTGCGGCCATCCTAAAATACTTAACTCTGGTGAATGACCAGATTCTCGAGGCCTTCCCTCCTGGAAAAGTGCCCCCCGTGGAAGAAACAACCTTGAGAACAGCCAAAGAGATGGAACCCTATTTGAAAGAGCCCTTTAGTCCAGGATGGAAATCGGTTTACGAACTCCCGAAGATTGGGTTTTGAACAAAGGGTCGTCTGACCGGCAAGTGCCCCGTAAGTCCCTCCCTTTAGGGTGTGGAACTTCACTCAGGCAGATATCCGGTTCGTGTACCCAGGAGGACATCCACTCATTGAGGTGATCTCGCAATGCAGACCTGTATTGTCATTTCCACCTCCGGGGCTAAGTTCGCTGCTTTAGCCATGAAAGCAGATTTCAAAGACAGCCTTAGGAAAGTGGCTGAATTGGGCTATGACGCGGTTGAGTTGGCTATTCGAGATCCACGCATCATTGATGTGAACGAGATCAAGAGGCTGCTACGCGAATTTCATCTTCCCGTGCCCGCCATAGCCACGGGCCAGGCCTATGGTGAAGAGGGTTTAAGTTTTGCCGATTCCGATCCTGAGATCAGAAGAAAGGCCGTTGAAAGGGTCAAAAGCCATATCGACTTAGCCCTTGAGATAGGGAGCTCTCAAGTCATCATTGGTTTGATTCGAGGGACGGTTAAACCGGGTAGGGACAAAGAAGAGGCCGAAAAATATTTGATGGAGTGTCTGTCCGACCTTTTTAAATATCAGCCCGACATTACGTTAACCATGGAGCCGATCAACCGTTATGAGACCAATCTTTACAACGATACACATTCCTTAAAAAAATTTATCGATCAGACCGGTCAACCCAATCTGAAGATGCTGGTCGATACGTTTCATATGAACATTGAAGAACCGGATATGATCGAGAGCATATTTGATGTCAAAGACTACATTTCTCATGTCCATTTTGCCGACAGCAACCGGTGGGCCCCCGGATGTGGCCATCTGAATTTTAAGGAGATCTTGAAGGCTTTGAGGAAAATCGGATATCAAGGGGCGATCTCTGCGGAGATCTTACCTAGGCCCTCTCAAGAGGAGTGTATGAAGTTGACCATCGAATATTACCGAAGACTGGGCTTGAAGAAATAGAATCCCTCATGGCCGGAAGAAGCTGTCGGTTAGGTTTCCGATGACTTAACCAAGGGAGAGAAGAGAGTGGACAAATACGACATTGTAAGCATTGGACATATCACGAGAGACACGCTTCATTATCGGGGCGACGTCACAGGGTTTACCGGAGGAGCGGCCTACTTTTCATCTTTTGCGGCAAAGCGATCGAACGCAAAGATTGTGGTCGTAACGAAATTGGCGAAAGAGGATTTTGGACTCCTCGATGACTTGAGAAAAGAAGCCATTGATCTCATCGCCATTCCAAGCCGTCAGACCACGTCGATCGAGAATGTTTTTGAAACGGATGATCTTGATAAGAGAAAAGTAAGGCTGATCTCTCAAGCCGACCCTTTTGCCCCGGCAGACATCCCCCAGGTGAAGGCAAGGATCTACCACTTGGGAGGGCTCTTTCTGGGTGAGATACCCAATGCTCTCATCGAATATCTCCACCCTAAAGGAAAGATTGCTCTGGACATGCAGGCCATGCTGCGCTCCAGTGAAAACGTGGAAATGGAATTCAAAGACTGGGCAGAAAAAGAGCAATATATTCCCATGGTGACTTACCTCAAAGCCGACTCTCTCGAGTCGGAGGTGACGACAGGGACTACGGATCGAGAGAAAGCCGCAACCCTGCTTCACGGGTGGGGAGCCAAAGAGGTCATGATTACCCATTCGTCCGAGGTCATTGTGTACAATGGAAAGAAGATGTTCCGAGCGCCCTTTAATCCGCGTGACCTTTCGGGTAGAACAGGAAGAGGGGACACCTGTTTTGGGGCGTATCTGAGTTGGAGGCTCTCGCACGGGATTGAAGAGTCCGTGAAGTTTGCAGCGGCTCTCACAAGCATCAAGATGGAAAAATTTGGGCCTTTTTCAGGGACTCTAAAAGAGGTCCTCGAACGGATGAAAACACTCCAGGAAAGTGGGGTGTAACGGAGGAAAGCATGAGACTCGGTTTCAACGGTGCCTCAACCATGAGGGCGGATCTTCGCGAAGACATCCGGGCTGCATCCGAGGCAGGGTATGATTTGATTGAGTTTTGGGCTAAGAAGATGACCGCCTACCTTTCGAATCACACTTTGGAAGGCTTGAAGGGTCTATTGAAAAAGGCGAAGTTGAAACCCTTGGCCATCAACTCGGTCGAGTTCATCACGTTCAACGCGTCCTGGGAAAAGATCAATACCATGAATCTGATTAGGATGTATGCAAAGATTGCAGAGGCTCTGAAATGTCCTTATGTCGTTCTCGTCCCAAGTCCCAGACCAAGCGACGTCTCGGACCAAGACGTGTTTGCAGAGTCCGTGGCCGTCTTGAAGGAGATTTCCGACAAGTTCAAAGATGACAAAGTGAAATTTGCTTTCGAGTTTTTGGGTTTCGAGTGGTGTTCCGTTTCAACGTTGGAACTGGATTATGAAATTGTCAAAGCAGTGAATCGTAAGAACATTGGAATGGTTCTTGATACGTTTCACTTTTATACTGGCGGATCGAAGATTGATTCGATCAAGAGCGTTGACAAAGAAAAGGTCTTTATCTTCCATATCAATGACGCTGAGAATCGACCACGAGATCAATTGCAGGATTCACATCGGCTCTTTCCTGGACAAGGCATCATTCCTCTTCGAGAGATT
>Ga0209254_10003508_pt1 | contig 14279 bp, 10 predicted proteins | sample FrelakmetDIP11DI_FD_187148 | JGI IMG/M metagenome (GOLD analysis project Ga0209254, IMG submission 187148) | Freshwater lake sediment microbial communities from the University of Notre Dame, USA, for methane emissions studies - DIP11 DI (SPAdes)... | ecosystem: Environmental > Aquatic >...
CGCGGATGGTGCTCGCGTTACCCGCGTATCTGGCGGGGGAAGCGACACGGTTGAGGTCGGTGTGACAATTTTGGTTGGAGAATTACATGCAGAAACTGATACAGCCAAGGCAAATACGATCAGCAAAAGCCGTATCAGAGGCAGCCATTTCTGTTTATTCAACGGGACATTTCCTCATCGATTTTTTACAACGTTTTGCTTGTTTTGCGTTACGCCATGCAGGTCATAAATCAATTTTTTCAACGGATAAGTTTACCATTCCTTTACCATTCTTAGATCAGAAAAATCTAATTAAACCTCATCTTCGAGCCCAATTAACTATACAATATATTGACACTATTTGTACATTATGGTAATATTCTGCCCAGTAATTATCGAGGAGAGCGTGCATGTCATTTTACTTGGCTTTCAAGGAAGTATGGCGCAACCGGGGACGGTTTTTCCTGTTTTCGCTGGTGATCGCCCTGATCACCACCCTGGTACTATTTATCGCTGCATTATCAGAAGGTCTGGCAACTGCCAATAAGCAATTCCTGGTTAAGCTGGGTGTACAATCACTGGTATTTCAGAAGAATGTGGACCTATCGGCTAATACCAGCCGGATCGCATTATCCAAACGGAACGATATTACTCGCGTCGAGGGAGTTGATTCCGTCGGTGCAATTGGCTTGAGCAACGCTGCGATCGTTTCTCCATCCGGGGAGAAGGATTTGAATGTCTCGCTTATCGGCGTGGAATCCGGAAGGCCGGGCGAGCCACCTGTTCTAAGTGGCAGGAACCTGTTGACCGATCGGGGCAGTGAAGTGATCGTTGATCAAAATGTAGCAGACCAAACCGGGGTGAAGGTTGGCGACCGGCTCCGGATCAAGTCCATCCAGGGCTCAAAAGAAGAATTTTACGACCTGGATATCGTTGGAATAACCGACAGCCGGCAGTATCTCTTCCAGCCATCCATTTTTATTCCTTACAATACTTGGGACCAGGTGCGACCTCAGGCTGCGGCTGGCTCTAAGCTAATGGAAACGGTGTCGAATATCATTGCAGTCAAAATGAAACCGGAATCTGACGCTACGGAGGTCGGCAAACAGATCGAGGACCAGGTCAAAGATGTGGAAGTCACCGATATCAAGACTGCTTACGAATCAGCGCCAGGCTACCAAGCCCAGCAGAGCACACTCAACACAATACGCGTTTTTACCCTTCTGATCGGTATCCTGGTGATTGGCGGCTTCTTCCAGATTCAGATGCTTCAAAAAATTCCTCTGATCGGCGTGATGAAAGCCATCGGTACATCGAACTCAATAGTGGCAGCAGCAGTCGTGCTGCAGATCGTCCTGGTAACCACCTTCGGAGTGATCCTGGGTACGATAGCCACTCTGGGATTGGCAGCCGGAATCTCCGGCAACGTCCCGGTTATATTCGATGGAAATTCCGTCGTGATCGCGATCCTGACCTTGCTCTCAATTGGGCCAATCGGAGGGCTGGTATCCGTCCGGCTGGCTATCTCGGTTGAGCCATTGATTGCCCTGGGCTTATCGGCATAGGCAGGCAAAAATGAATCCAATTATAGAAACACATGCAGTCAGTAAAGTGTACCAGGGGAATAACGTGTCAATCAGGGCAGTGGACAACGCTTCGATCAGCATCTTTCCGGGTGAATTCGTTGGGCTGGTAGGACCGAGCGGTTCTGGAAAAACAACCATGCTGGCGATGCTGGCAGCACTACTCAAACCCAGTGAAGGAGAAGTAATCATCGATCAGGTCAGGCTGAGCAAGATGAGTGAAAAAGACCGGGTGCGTTTCCGGTGCGAAAAGATCGGTTTCACTTTTCAATCCAATAACTTAATACCATACCTGACCGTGCTGGAAAATGTTGAGCTGATGCTGCGTCTTAATAAAAGGTATGATCGCAGTTCTCGCACACAGGCTGAAGAGCTGTTGTTCCGTCTGGGCCTTCAAGACCGCATGAACAACATGCCCAACCAGATCTCGGGCGGCGAGCGACAACGGGTATCAATTGCCAGATCGATGATCCATAATCCAAGCCTCATATTGGCTGATGAGCCAACCGCCAGTCTGGATACTCAAAGGGCATTTCAAGTGACGCAAACCTATTCAGAGCTGATCCACGAGAATGGTAAGGCTGGAATTATGGTCACTCACGATCTTCGGATGTGCAAGTTCGTTGATAAAATTATCCAGATCGAGGATGGAAAGATATCTTCTATCTTGAATAATCGCGATGAAATAGAAGCCCTGATTTCTTAACCCTAACCCCTATTCAACACTTTGTTATACAAAAACATACAGGCGATAAGATCTTAAGACGATCCTATCGTCCGCATTCCAATTCCTTAACATTGTGCAGGTTATAATATGCTCTTCACATCCGGGAACCTGACGGGGAGCTTCTTCGTCAATTGGGCATTGAGAACCATCCATCCGGAGGAATGTAGATTTGAAAAAAGGGACATTTAGGATTGATTTTCACAAAGTTACCAAACGTTCCATTTCCTGGTTGATTTCGATTTTCATAATTAATCTGATCATATGGATATTTGCAGGTTACCAGGCGTTTGCGCAAAGTCCCACCCCCGCTCCACTTTTACAAATTCAACTGGATGCAGAACCTGCGTTGCAAGGACAGTTCAAATACGGAGAATGGCTGCCGGTCTGGGTAGAGATCACTAACAATGGACCGGATGAACAGGCGGAAATCCGCATCCCAGTCTCCGGAGGCAGCGGAACGATGGTTTTCACCGCCCCGGTTGAATTGCCTGCGGGGTCGCACAAACGTCTGCTGGTTTATGTTTTACCGAACAACTTCACCCGTCAACTCAGCGTAGAGCTGGTGTCCGGCGATCAGTTGCTAGCATCCCAAAGAGTCAATGTCCATCCGAACCCAAATGTGACTTACCTGGTTGGTTTGGCTGCTCCAGAGCGAGGCGCCCTGGCTCAAATCGCCACCATTAAACCACCTGGTCTCGAACGCACGAAAGTGCTAGTGGACTTCAGCCTAGCAGAGCTTCCCGATAAATCCGAAGGGCTGCGCTCTTTCGATCTGCTGGTAATAAATAACCTGGACACATCCAAACTCACATCTGAACAGGCCCAGGCGCTTGAATCATGGGTCGCTCAAGGAGGGCGATTGCTCATTGGAGGAGGAGCGGGAGCCCAAATTAACACAGCTGGTCTCACAACCGATCTATTTCCGGCAGAAATTCAAGCCACGACCGAGATTGCCACGCTCCCCAGCCTGGAGGACTTTGTTGGGAAAGATAAACCCATCCGTTTCCCGGGACCATTTATAGGTGCTCAAACCGAATCCACAACCGGTCAGGTGATCATCCAACAAGATCAGATTGCACTTCTCACCGAATGGACTCTCGGCAAAGGTGTTATCGATTTCATTGCTCTTGATCCAGCAACCGCTCCATTTGACTCTTGGAATGGGACAGCATCATTCTGGCAAAATTTACTCGCCCCCAGCGCGGCGTATCCAGAATGGTTGCCAACCGATGTCTCATCCCGACAACAATTCGCCAGTAATATGCCTTATACTCTCTCTAACCTGCCAATGTTAGAGTTGCCATCGGCCAGCTGGCTTGCGCTCATGTTAGGGGTATATATTATTATGGTGGGTCCGGTCAATTACATGGTCCTACGACGGATGAAGCGATTGCACCTGGCATGGATCAGTATCCCTTGCATAACTATTATCTTCTCAATCGGATCATTCCTGCTAGGTTATGCCTTGCACGGCACAGATATCTTCGTTAATAAAATTGCTGTCATCCAGGTTGAGCCAGGTGGATCAGCCCATATTGACAGCTACATCGGTGTTTTCTCCCCCGCACAAACTGCCTACGAAGTTGAAATCAGAGATGCGGGATTGATCAGCCCGCTAAGTCCGTTTTATGACCCGTGGAATTCCACAAGCAACCCTGGCAATGCTCTGACTGGGCATAGTATGATCTTAGTGCAAGGAAACCCGGCATATGTGAGAGGTTTGAACATCGACCAATGGTCGATGCAAAGCTTCATGTCCGAAGGCACAATGGTCAGCTTTGGAGCCTTCGAACCCGTTCTGCAAGTGAAAAATGACCAACTGGTTGGCACGATTCGCAACTCTACCACTTATTACTTGAAGGATTGTTACATCATCCTGGGCAACAATTTCACACGGCTGGGAGATCTCGCGCCCGGTGCGGAAGCGAAGGTTGAACTCGATCTGGCATCGCTCGGAGCGCCCAATTTTAGCTCACCGCTCAGCTACGCCATGTTTGATAAAGAGCTGAATGTGAACGGCCCAAATGATGTCCGACGCCAAGCAGAAGCAAAACGGTCGATCATAGAGAATCTATTTGAGCGCACGCCTCCATTTATTTCTTCCACAAAATCTTCCGGGGCAGACTCCGCAAGCCTCTCTCAAATACCCATGTTTGTGGGTTGGATGGACGAAGCCCCCCCCCAAGTGAAGATTTTTGGAGCAGAACCTGCACAAAAGACCACTGCTCTGGTCTTAACGCCGCTTACCTATAGTTTATTTAACACATCCGGGAAGATTACGCTCCCACCCGGATTGATTCCAGGGAAATTGACTGAGACACCACGAGACGGGGGTACTTGCGGAGCAGCCGGCGCCACGGCGGTTTACATTTCGCATGGCGATGCAATCTTTGAGTTTAACTTACCAGCCGAAGCGAACCCGCTGCAGGTGCAGAACTTAAAACTGGCAATCTGGACGGACAGTGGCTTTTTCACAACCCCTGTTGTGGAATTGTTCAACTGGAAATTTAATGAATGGACACAATTATCTGGCGTCAGCCAAGGTGTAAACCTGATCCCCGATGCCAAATTGCTTGTGCGCACTGATGGATTGGTAAAGGTTCGTCTTGCGTCCGATGGGGCACAGAGCTGTTATTACTTGGCACTGGGTCTGGAAGGCGTACTTCCTTGATATCTGCTAGCTGGCCCATAGATCGATATAAATGGTAGCGAAAGAATTATCATGTTTTCGATAACCACACGCGATCTAACGCGTTCTTATGGAAAATTAGTCGCCGTTGATCATCTGAACCTGAAAATCCCAACCGGTTCTTTGTTTGGTTTAATTGGACCGAACGGCGCCGGCAAGACAACCACGTTACGCATGTTAGCCGGGCTATTAGAGCCCTCCTGTGGCGAAATCCGGGTCAATGAGCTGTCAACCAAACAATATTGGAACGAGATCCAGTGGCAAATTGGTTTTATGCCAGATTTCTTTGGCGTCTATGAAGACCTGCTGGTTTGGGAATACCTGGATTTCTTTGCCCGTTGTTACAAGCTTGAACCAAACCGCCGGCAACTGGTCACGCAGGAGTTGCTCGAGCTGGTAGACCTGACCGAGAAGCGAGATGCTTTTGTTCATACTCTGTCGCGCGGGATGCGGCAACGTTTATGTCTGGCACACGCCCTGATACACGACCCCCAAGTCCTATTATTGGACGAACCAGCCTCTGGCCTTGACCCACGAGCACGGGTCGAGATGCGCGAATTATTACGCGAGTTACGCAATATGGGTAAAACAATCTTGCTCAGCTCGCATATCCTGACCGAGTTGGCGGAGCTCTGTGACCATGTGGCAATCATGGAACGGGGTAAGCTAGTGATCAGCGCTCCAATTGATGAGATTTTGCGCCGCGCCAGCGAACATCGCCGCTTCACGATCCAGGTATTGAACGATACTCAGCTAGTCGAGCAAATCCTGCGAAAATCGCCAGCGGTGCGTGAAATCATCTCCGAGGAAGGGAAAAAACAGGGTAACAGGATAGAGATCGTGTTCTCTGGTACCGACGAGGCTGCCGCCTCGTTGCTTGAGAGCCTGGTGGCGCAACAGGTGCGCGTGGCAGCCTTTGGGGAACTTAATAATAACTTGGAAGAAGCCTTTTTAATGTTGACAAAAGGTGAGGTTGCTTGATGAACCAGACAGCGAAATGGGAACTCAACCCGATTATCGTAAAAGAACTGCGCTCGCGCATGCGTGGTGTGCGTGCCTTCGCCATTTTGACCGGTTCACTGGTTCTAATAGGAGGATTTGGTTATGCGCTTTACCGGATGACATTGGCAGCCTCCCAATATTCCTCTTCGCCAATCAGTCCACAGGTGGGGCAGATGTTGTTCACAGGATTAGCATTTCTAGAACTGATGATCATTGCCGCGATTACCCCCTCCATCACAGCTGGAGAGATCAGCGGTGAAAAAGAAAAACAAACCTATGAGATGTTACTGACTACCCCGCTCTCACCCAGCAAAATCCTGTGGGGCAAGCTGGTCGCCTCGATGAGTTATGTGTTTCTACTAGTTTTCGCGGCTGTGCCTATGGCGAGCCTGGTGTTCATTTTTGGGGGAGTCGCCCTGCGGGATATGGTCAAGACTCTGATCGTCCTATTCGCTGTCGCCGTGATGTTCGGCGTAATCGGGCTGTTTATGTCCGCCCTTTTCGGACGTAGCGGGCGAGCGACAGTGCTGGCATATCTGACGATCGCAATTTTGCTCTTTGGCCCGTTATTCATCGCAGTTCTGGTAGGCGTGATGAAACAATCTGACCCACCATATTGGATCATGCTGTCCAGCCCAATCAGCGTCCTGGCATCAGCGTTCGCTCCTTCAGTGAATGTCCAGAGTATCTCCAATACGTTCTGGATGCTGGGGAGCCCGGTGTACTGGCTATTAGGAGGTCCTCCGATCAGCCTGACCAGCATCCCACGACCCGCCTATCATCTCGGTCTGCCTGTTTACGGTCTGCTAACGCTTTTGCTATACCTAATTGCTGCCCGGCTGGTAAAACCGGTTCGGCGCTGGCGAATCCACTGGTCGGAAGCAGCGTTGGTGTTAATCATATTATGCAGCTATGCTGGAGTGATCGCTCTTGGCTACCTGGCGACTACAAACCGGTATGAAAATATCCAAATCGTAACCCCCCAGACCTCCATACCGGGAGTGTTGATCAATACGCCAGATCCGATAATGGCGCCAGAGTCCGCACCGAATTCGCAAGCCACGCCAGTGAGCTATCCAACCATAGAGTCCACGCCCGGTATAATACCAGAGAGCCCCTATCCTGCGCCGAAAGGCTCCCGGAACCCAATTGGTGGATCAGGATTGGATTGAGAGATGGCGAAGAGATCAACTAAAGTAAATGAGCTTGAATTCCATCTTGTAAGATTTGGCAGACGATTGCGTCTGCGTTTCGGATGGCTGTTAGCCCAGCGGACCATCTGGATAGCAGCGTTCGCCGGCGTGCTGATTCAAGTAACCGGACGGATTTTTCCTATCGAAAACCTTAGCCGATGGACGTTGTTGCCATTCCTGATCTGGCTCATCTTCGTCGTTTTTTACCCGCTGCTTAAGCCACAGTCGCCGATGCAAATCGCCCGGCTCGTCGATCGGGAATTATCGCTGAAAGAACGTCTTTCTACTGCTCTGGTTTTACAAAGTGGCTCAAGCTCGTTTTCCGAGCAAAGCATGGCTTTTCAGCAGGTTGATTCTTTTGATATCGCAAGAACACAACCTTCCAGTCAGATCAGCTTTTCCACCCCAAACCTGACGCATCTGCAGAGAAATGACGCTTTGAGCAGCGCGGCGAAAATTATCCCAGGTGAGGCTTTTGTACTCAATTATCTGGTCCGTCCACTGGCAACCGGGGCGGTTCTGATTTTCATAATACTCGCTTTATCCATCATACCTAATCCGCAGACACTTGTGCTAAAGCAGCGCTCCGAGCTGCAACAAGCCGCAAAAGAGCAGGCTCGACAGATCGAAATAGCCAGGCAACAGATCGAAGCCTCAAAGGAAATCTCGCCAGAAATGCGGGAGGAATTATTACGCCAGTTAGCTGAACTGGCGAAGAATCTACAGCGTAACTCCGGCGATCTGGAACAGGCTCTGGCAGATCTATCGAAACTTGAGCAAGAGCTTAAGCGAAAACTGGATCCCAACTTGGCTTCTCAGCAAGCTTTACTCGAGTCTTTAGCTTCCCAGTTGACGGAGGCAACTGGCAATCGAAAAAGCCAGGATGCCACGCAAGCCTCCGAGCAAGCGCTGGACCAGCTGGCGGAGCAGATAAACCAGATGGACGAAACCCAGCGTAAGGAACTGGCCCAAAACCTGGCCCAGGCGGCCGCGCAAGCTGGGCAATCTGGAGATGGACAATTGAGCCAGGCGCTCGCTTCACTTGCTCAAGCTGTCCAATCTGGAGACGGTCAATCGGTCCAGAAAGCCAGCCAGGACGCCAAAACAGCATTGGCGGATTTGAAATCCCAAATGGCCGACCAGACCGCCATAATGCGTACCCTGGCGCAGGCAAACGCTTCTAAACAAGCTTTGGCTCAGATTGGTCGGCAAGCTGCCCAGACCAACGGTAGCTCCAACCAGGCCAATCCTGGAAGTAACCCAGGTAACGGACAGACCGGCGGGCAACGTGTTGCTGGCGGCGGAACAAAGGCTAACAAACTACCGCCTGCTACGGGTGGAAAAAGGTCGGTCAACCCGCAGGGCAACGCTCCGAATGCAAATGCTACCCCGCTTGAAAGTCAGGTATATGCACCCTGGCACAGAACCGCGAGCAATGGATCACAGGTGTTTATCCCTGGTCAAGAGACTCAACAAGGCCAGACAACTACAACCGAAAGTAAGAACCCGATGCCGGGTGTCACCAACCCGGCTTTGATCCCCTATGCCCAGGTTTACTATAACTATACAAACGTCGCCAATCAGGCAATCGATAAAAATTATATCCCCACCAACCTGGTTGACTATGTGCGGTTATATTTCTCATCGTTGGAACCATAGCACAAGCTCATCGAAAGAATGTGTTGATATAAGGAGCATTGATGGAAGTCGAAAATATATCCCCGGAACATTTCATATCAACCGTCTCTGCCATTGAAAATCAAGTCGGGAAAGTGATCGTCGGGCAAAACGATTTGGTCCGGCAAACCCTGATCACATTACTGGCTGGAGGTAATGCCCTCTTAGAAGGCGTACCTGGACTGGGAAAAACTATGTTGGTGCGTACATTAGCTCAGTCGGTAGATTGCGCGTTTTCACGCATCCAATTCACGCCAGATTTGATGCCTTCCGATATTGTCGGAACCAACCTGATTGTTGAAGACGAAAACGGCCGACGGCAGTTCCAATTCGAAGCCGGCCCGATCTTCGCTAGCCTAGTATTGGCAGATGAAATCAACCGTGCCACACCCAAAACTCAATCCGCCATGTTAGAGGCGATGCAGGAGCACAGCGTAACAGTAGCGAAATCCACCCGCCATTTACCCGAACCATTCTTCGTTCTGGCTACCCAAAATCCCTTGGAAATGGAAGGCACCTACCCGCTGCCGGAGGCGCAATTGGACCGTTTCTTCTTCAAAATCAATGTCCCATTTCCTTCTGTCGAAGAACTAGTCGAAATCGCCAACCGCACGACCACACCCGATGTGCTACAAGCAGACAAAGTGGCCGACGGACAGGAAATCCGCCAGCTCCAAGCGCTGGCGCGTGGAGTCCCAATCGCCCCACATGTGACGACTTTTGCCGCGCGTTTGCTAAAAGCAACCCATCCTGACGATAGCGAAGCCCCGAAGATCGTCAAGGACTTTGTCCGCTATGGCGCCAGCCCGCGCGGTCTGCAAGCGATGATCCTGGCAGGTAAAATCATGGCTTTGATGGATGACCGCTTCAATGTCGCATACGATGACATCCGCCTGGCAGCCCTGCCTGCGCTCCGCCACAGGTTGATTATGAATTTTGAAGCTCAAGCAGAGGGGATCGATGCAGACCAGGTGATTACCACCTTGTGCCAACAGGTATCCAGCGGAGAATAACAGCTTGTTGTCAGAACGCCTGTTTACCGAGGCTTTCCTGCGCCGGCTTGAACGCCTGGCTCTGATCTTTCGGCGGGCAGCCAGCAGCCAGATGCAAGGCGAGCGACGTAGCAACCGGCGCGGGCATTCGGTTGAGTTTTCTGATTTCCGCCCTTACGCACTGGGAGATGACTTCCGCCGGATCGATTGGAATGCTTATGCCCGGCTCGAGCGGTTGTTTATCAAGCTCTTTATTGCGGAAGAAGATACTACTCTTCACTTGTTGGTTGATTCCACCCGCTCGATGGACTGGGGCGAGCCGAATAAATTACACTACAGCATACAGACAGCTGGAGCGTTAGGTTACATCGCTTTGGTCGGACTTGACCGGATAACGGTCTCGACTTCTCAGGATCGGAATGGCTATACGAATACGCATTTTCCACCAGTGCGCGGCAAACAATCTGCTGTCAAGTTGTTTTCATTCCTGCAATCCATTTCACCCTGCCTCGATCCGATAGAGACAGCAACCTGGCTGGGTTCTTATGCGTCGAAAGTCGCTAACCCTGGCATAGTGGTACTGATATCCGACCTGATGAGCGATGGTTGGGAAACCGGTCTGAACCTGCTGCGTGGAAGAGGACACGATATTTCGGTAATTCACCTGCTGGCGCCCGATGAAGCTGAACCGGTGATCAATGGGGATTACCGTCTGATCGATTCCGAATATCGCTCAGAGATCGAAATCACCGCCGATTTCCAGACACTCGAAAAGTATAAAAAACATTTACAGGGCTGGCAGGAAACCTGGCGACAATTCTGCCGGGTGCGCAATATATCCTATCTACCTGTAGAATCCTCACTGCCCCTGGAAGAGTTATTGTTTGCCTGGCTTCCAAGGCAGGGAATTCTCAAATGAACCTGTTCAACCTGCCCGGGTTCCTCAACCTGCCTGCCTTTTGGCTGCTCCTGCTGCTGCCGGTGTTGGTATTGCTCTATTTGCTAAAACTCCGCAGGGAGGAACGACTCATATCAAGTACTTATCTGTGGCAGAAAATGGTCCAGGACATGGAAGCAAACACCCCCTGGCAGAAGTTACGTCGTAATCTCTTGCTATTATTGCAGCTGCTCTTTTTGAGTATCTTGATCTTCTCAATCGCCAGACCCTACCTCCCGACTTCCGGATTTAACAGCCAGACTGCCGTTCTGATCATAGATACATCAGCCAGCATGGGAGCGATAGATGTCAAGCCTAACCGGCTTGAGGCGGCCAAACAGGCTGCGGTCCAGATCATCGAAATGCTGCCAGCAGATGCGCGCGTCTCGGTCATCACCGCTGGGGAAAAATCCCGTTCAGTCATTTCGCTCAGCGCAGACCGGCGAGCTGTCCATATGGCTATCGATCAAATTACATTATCTTCCGGGGATTGTAACCTGGGCATCGCATTACAGATTGCCAAAGCGATCGCCGATCGCCAGCCAGATGTGCAGATAATCGTCCTCTCCGATGGGAATGCAAAGCTACCTGAGCGGATGACAATCTCCGGGATCGTCAAGTTCATCTCGATCGGCAAGAAGAATGAGAACCAGGCGATCCAGCTCTTGAATCTGCAAGCTAATCCCTCCAATCGTTCTCTTTCTGCATTTGCGCAGGTAGCGAATTACAGCGCCTCGCCTGTGAAACGACGGCTATCTTTCTTCGCTGATGGAACTCTGTTTAACGCCTTCGATCTCGAAATTGCGGCGAATGGGGAACAGGCGGTCCTCGCGGAAGGTATCATCAGTACGACCCAGGTAATCGAGGCGCGGCTGATGCCCGACAATTCTGCAGCCGACTTCCTGGGGCTAGACGATATTGCATACGCTATTTCTCAACATATCAAACCGGCAAAAGTGGTGCTGATTAGCGACGGAAACCTGTTCCTAGAGACCGCGCTTAAGCTTCTCCCCTTTCTTGAGTTGGAAGTACTGAAACCAGAGCAGCCAGTCGATGCAGCAGCGGGGCTGGTGATTTATGATGGCGTCATTCCCGGCTCGGCTGAACTGCCAACTGGTAATTTGTTGTTCATCGCCCCGCTCTCCAGTACCCAGCTCTTCACAGTTACCGGGACACTGCAATTGCCAGATCCTTTGGCAGTCGAACCGGACGAACCGATGCTTGAGCACATCTCGCTGGAAGAAATCAATATTCTCGATGCCGTTGACATTGTACAGCCTAGCTGGTCAAAGATGCTGATAATAGACCAGAAGAGCCAGGCTCCCTTACTGCTGGCTGGTGAAAGCGCCGGACGCCGAATTGCGATTTTGGCATTCGATCTGCATCACTCAGATTTTCCGCTCAAGGTGGGCTTTCCTCTGCTAGTCTCAAACCTGATCAACTGGCTGACTCCGGGTAGCCAGACACCCCAAAACGTCGCTCCTGGCACCGCTCTTGTTTTTTCGAAGCCCTTATCAACCTCTGAGCAGGCCAATACCCTGGAAATTACACGCCCGGATGGAACAACCGCAAAGTTAGATTATCAAGGTGGGAAAGTCGTTTTCACCGATACGAGTCAATTAGGAGTTTATACAGTCAAAAACAGCAAAGGGGAAACTAACCGTTTTGCGGTAAACCTTTTTTCGCCTCAGGAATCGCAGATAGAGCCTCAAGAATCGATCCGTATCGCCGGTATTACACCCACTACCATGACCAACTTGCAACAAAAAGGAGAGAAAGAGCTGTGGAGAATCGCCGCGGGACTGGCATTATTTATCCTGGTTATTGAGTGGTTGGTGTACCAGCGAGCGGTGGTAGCGATGTTGGTGTTGCGGTTAAGGTTATTTCCCAAGAAATTTGGACCGAATAACTGATGAGCTTATCGTTTGTCTATCCGCAGTATTTGTGGTTATTGTTGGGAACGCCACTCCTGGTCTGGATCGGTTGGCTCGGACGGCAGCGTCTGAGCCGCGGCCGGTTTTTGACCAGCCTTGCAATACGGGTATTTCTTTTTTCCCTGCTGGTTTGCGCATTAGCAGGCATCCAACTCAGATTGAAATCGGATATGCTTACTACAGTCTTCATCCTGGACGCTTCAGACAGTATCCCCACCAACGATCAGGTGTATGCCGAAAATATTATTCAAGACAGCCTTGTTTCGATGAGGGGTGATGATCAGGCTGCAGTTATTGTATTTGGCGAGGATGCACTGGTTGAACGGCTGGCGTCGAAAATAAAAGATTTAGCAACAATCAGTTCTATACCATTGACTACACGCACAGATATCGCCAATGCCCTGCAACTCGCCCAGGCAATTTTCCCGGGCGAAGGCGCAAAACGGATTGTCCTGTTATCCGACGGGCGTGAAAACCTGGGCGCAGCCATAGACCAGGCAGAGCTGGCATCTACCAGCAATATTCAGTTGTTATATGTCCCTCTGGGTGGCCAACAAGGCGAAGTAGAAGTCTGGCTCGACTCATTGGAAGCCCCTGCCGAAATCCGCCAGGGACAGGAATTCGAGCTAAAAACCACGGTTAAGACCACCAAACCGGTCGATGCGACGATAAGAGTATTCGAAAACGATGTGTTGATCCAATCATTCGAAAAGCGTTTTTTACCCACCGGAGAAAGCAATCCAGAGTTAATTCGCATACCAATTAAGGATAAATCCACGGAGCAACCCGGTGACAGTTTCCGTCGATACCGGGTTCAAATCATCCCGAGTGAGGATACCCGCCTACAAAATAACGAGGCCAGCGCATTCACCATCGTACATGGTCCACCGAGTGTCCTGATCGTCGAAGGAAGACCGGGCTATGGGGACAACCTGGCTGAGGCATTGGGTAAAGCAGAATTTCGCCTCAACCAGAGTAGCCCTCAAGCAATGCCCACCACAATAGCAGAGCTAGCAAATTACGACAGCATAATCCTGGTGGATGTACCGGCGGGCGATCTGCCAAGCGGGGTCTCAGATATCTTGACTGTGTTTGTGCGCGACCTGGGAAAAGGCTTGCTGGTGGTAGGTGGTCCGCAATCATTTGGAGCAGGAGGTTATCTCCGGACACCGTTGGAAAAGACGCTGCCGGTCGATATGGACGTGAGGGATAAAGACATCCAATCCAACCTGGCATTGGTCCTGGCAGTGGATAAGTCCGGCAGTATGGGCCGCTGTCACTGCGACAATCCCGACCTCTTCCAATCCTACTCTCCGCGCGAATCGGGGCAGGCTAAAGTCGATATTGCCAAAGAAGCCATCATGCGCGCCGCCGGCGCTGTCGGTAATCAGGATTATTTAGGTGTCATAGCCTTCGATAGCCAGCCACACTGGGTTCTGGACTTGAAACTGTTGGTCGACCCATTTTCCCTGGAACAAGCAATCGGCGGCTTTCAAGCGGAAGGACAGACCAACTTGCAGGCTGGCGTCCAGGCAGCATATGACGCCTTGCAAAAAGTGCAAGCTA